>Ga0209175_10000620_pt1 | contig 19911 bp, 10 predicted proteins | sample JI91814C2DNA_FD_187506 | JGI IMG/M metagenome (GOLD analysis project Ga0209175, IMG submission 187506) | Wastewater effluent complex algal communities from Wisconsin, to seasonally profile nutrient transformation and Carbon sequestration -... | ecosystem: Engineered > WWTP > Effluent > Algae...
CGGCCCCACCACCGCGCCGCTGGGCAAGGTGGTACAGCGTTACGGTGACCCTGAAGTGCAGAACGGCTCCGTGGCCTACAACGCCGAGCTCCCGGTCGAGGAGTACTTGAGCTTCTATTCCACCGGCATCTACACCAAGCGCGACGCGCTCTCCAACGGCTTCTTCCGCCCCGCGGGCGACGCACGCAACATTCCCGCGATCTATCCCGATGGCTTCCTGCCGCAGATCAACAACGTCTCCACCGACCACCACTTCGTGCTCGGCCTGAAGGCATTCACCGCTGGCGGCACCAACATCGACATCAGCTACACCTATGGCGACAACGAGCTGACCTTCGACATTCTCAACACCCTCAACCGCAGCTTGGGCCCGACCTCGCAGACCGAGTTCTACGCCGGCGCGCTGGAAGTGCGGCAAAGCGTGTTGAACCTGGATTTCAACAAGCCGCTCGACTGGGGCCTGGCCTATCCGATCACCCTGTCCTATGGCGCGGAATGGCGCGGCGACGAATTCATCCAGTCGCCGGGCGAACCCAATTCGTATGCACTGGGCACGTTCGCCAATATCCCCGGTTCGCAGGTCTTCCCGGGCTTCAAGCCCTCCGATGGCGGCAGTTTCGACCGCCACAACTTCTCGTATTACGCAGGACTGGAAGGCGACCTGAGCGACAAGTTCTCGCTGGGCCTGGCGGCGCGCTACGAGGACTACAGCGACTTCGGCAGCACCACCACGTGGAAAGTGACCTCGCGCTATGCCTTCACCGACAAGGTCGCATTGCGCGGCACCGTGTCCACCGGCTTCCGCGCACCGTCGCTGCAGCAGCAGTACTTCCAGTCCACCAGCACCAACTTCATCGGCGGCGTCCCGTACGACATCGTGACCTTCCGCGTGAACAACCCGGCCGCGATCGCACTGGGTTCGGAGCCGCTCAAGGCGGAGGAATCCACCAACTACAGCCTTGGCCTGGTGCTGCAGCCCATCGACTCGCTCTACATCACCATCGATGGCTACCAGATCGGCGTGGATGACCGCATCACCTTGTCGGAGAACCTGACCAGCACGGCAGTGCGCAACTACCTCAATGCCAACGGCTTCCCCGGCGTGGGCGGCGGGCGTTACTTCACCAATGCCATCGATACCACCACCACCGGCGTCGACATCATCGGTACGTACACGTGGGCCCTGGAAGCGAGCACCCTGGACCTGACCTTCGGCTACAACTACAACAAGACCGAAATCGACAGCGTCACGCCCAACCCCGCCACGTTGACCGCCATCGACCCGGCCGCCGTGCGCTTCGGCCGGGTGGAACTGGGCCGTTTCGAAGTGGGCGCGCCGCGCGACAAGTACGTACTCGGCGGCAAGTGGAGCGTGGGTGGCTTCGAGCTGGCGACCACGGCTTCGCGCTACGGTGAGATTTCCGTGTTGAATGCGGACCCGACCCGCGACCAGACCTTCGGCGCCGAGTGGACGCTCGACCTGTCGTTCGCCTACAACTACGAAAACTGGAAGTTCACCCTGGGTGGCGACAACGTGTTGAACGAATATCCGGACGAGGTGCTGTACGCCAACTCCACGTTCGGCCAGTTGCCCTACAGCGGCAGCGCGCCATTCGGTTTCAACGGTGCCTTCATGTACGCCACCGTCAACTACAAGTGGTGATCCGGTAGGTCCTGCTGCCTTCACCGGCTGCGGAACCCACCAATGCCCCGGCCATGCCGGGGCATTTTTTTTGCGCGACCGAACTTGCTCGACATGCCTGGCCCGTCCTTGTAGAGCCGAGCTTGCTCGGCTGCCGTTGCGCTTCATATAGAGCAGCCGAGCAAGCTCGGCTCTACGAAAATCGCGCCTTTCTTCCTCATCTAATCGCGATGGCAATGAACATGCCGCTCAGTTTCGGTTTGCCCCGGACCGACGTATCGGCGACACTGTTTTCATCCCGTTTCGATGCAGATAGCGCATGCCCCATGACACCGACCTGATCAACATCATCGCGGTCGGCCTGGCCGTTGCCTTCGTGCTGGGCGCGATTGCCAACAAGCTGCGCCTGTCGCCGCTGGTCGGTTACCTGGTCGCGGGCATGTGCATCGGGCCGTTCACGCCGGGCTTCATCGCCGACCAGACCCTCGCCCACCAGTTGTCCGAGATCGGCGTGATGTTGCTGATGTTCGGCGTGGGCCTGCATTTCTCGCTGGCCGACCTGATGAAGGTCAAGGCCATCGCCATCCCCGGCGCACTCGTGCAGATCGCAGTGGCCACCGCGTTGGGTTGGTTGCTGGCGTGGGCGATGGGTTGGCCGCGGCTGAGTGGCTTCCTGTTCGGCCTCGCATTGTCGGTGGCCAGCACCGTGGTGCTGTTGCGCGCGCTGGAAGAACGCCGCCTGCTGGAAACCAAGCGCGGCAAGATCGCCATCGGCTGGCTGATCGTGGAAGACCTGGTGATGGTGCTGGCGCTGGTGCTGTTGCCGGCGCTGGCCAGCGTGATGGGCGATGGCGATGCGAGCGGCGGTTTCGGCACGATTGCCAAGGCCATGGGCCTGACCCTGTTCAAGGTCAGCCTGTTCGTGGCGGTGATGCTGGTGGTGGGTCGCCGTGCGATCCCGTGGACGCTGGAACGCATCGCCGCCACCGGATCACGCGAGCTGTTCACCCTCGCAGTGCTCGCGATCGCCTTGGGCGTGGCCTTCGGGTCGGCGATGCTGTTCGGCGTGTCCTATGCGCTGGGCGCGTTCTTCGCCGGCATGCTGCTCAACGAGTCGGAACTGAGCCACAAGGCCGCCAACGATTCGCTGCCCCTGCGCGATGCCTTCGCGGTGCTGTTCTTCGTTTCGGTGGGCATGTTGTTCAACCCGTCGATCCTGGTCGAGCATCCGTGGCAGGTGCTGGCCACGCTGCTGATCATCGTGGTGGGCAAGTCGCTGGCGGCGTTTGCCATCGTGCGCATGTTCAAGCATCCCACCGGCACCGCGCTGACCATTTCCACCAGCCTGGCGCAGATCGGCGAGTTCTCCTTCATCCTCGCCGGCCTGGGACTGTCGCTGAAGATCTTGCCGCAGGAAGGCCACGACCTGATCCTCGCGGGCGCACTGCTGTCGATCATCGCCAACCCGTTGCTGTTCTCGCTGCTGGATCGCTGGCAGGCCCGGCAGGACAAAGCCGACATCGCGGCGGAACCGGAACTGCCGCCCGGCCCTTCGCTGGACCTGGTGGACCATGCCATCGTCATCGGCTACGGACGCGTGGGCACCGAGCTGGCACGCGTGCTGCGCGAGCGCGGCGTGCCGGTGCTGGTGATCGACGACAGCAGCCACCACGTGGAGCGCGCGCATACGGCGGGCATTCCCGCGATCCGCGGCAATGCGGCGGCCGACATGGTCTTGGCCGAAGCACAGCCGGACAAAGCCAAGATCGCGGTGCTGGCGATCCCGCAACCACTGGAAGCCGGAGAAGTGCTGGTCAAGCTGCGCGCCATCAACCCGGCGCTGACCCTGCTGGCGCGTGCGCACAGCGATTTCGAAGTGAAGTACCTGCTGGACCACGGTGCCGACGGCGCCATCATGGCCGAACGCGAACTGGCGCATTCACTGGCGGAAATGGTGATGTCCACGCCGCCTTATCGCGCGCTTCGCCTCAAGACGAACTGAGCGCGACAATCGATCACCGATGAATTGTGGGAGCGGCTTCAGCCGCGACGGGCCTTACCTCTGGAGCGTCGCGGCTGAAGCCGCTCCCACAGTGAGAGGATTACTGGGCCGGATTCGTACTGTTCCGCTTTATGCAGGAATTTTCCCCAACAGGAATCTTCACGACGCCGCCACCAGCACCTCACCCAGCGGCTGCGGCTGCGACACCAGGTAGCCCTGGATCCAGTCGACGCCGAGTTCACGCAGGCAGGCCACGGTCTCTTCGTCTTCCACGAATTCGGCCACGGTCTGCGCACCGAACGCGCGCGCGACCGCCACCGATGCCTGCACCAGCGCATAGTCCTTGCCGCGCTGGGCCACGTTGCGGATGAACGATCCGTCGATCTTGATCGTATCGACTGGCAGTTCCTTCAGCCGCTCGAAACTCTGCATGCCCACGCCGAAGTCATCGATGGCGATGCTGCAGCCTTGCCTGCGCAGTTCATTCAACAACTGGCTGGCCACTACCGTGCTGGAAATCGCCGCGGTCTCGGTGATCTCGAAGCACAGGCGCGACAACGGCAGCGGCGAATCCGCCAGCAGCAGGCGCAGCTGCTTGCGGAAGCTGGCCGAGGCCAGGCTCTGCCCGGTGAGATTGACGGCGATGCGTTCGCACTGCGCCAAGGCATGCGGCGCGGCGCGCAATTGCCGGAACAAGGCCTTCAGCACCGCAAGGTCCAGTTCCACGCCGCGTCCCGCGGCCTCGATCGGTTTCATGAAACGCGCCGGCATGAGCAATTCGCCCTGCTGGTCGCGCAGGCGGCACAGCACCTCGCCACGCAGGCGCATGCGTGCGTCGGCGTGCACGGGATGGGCCTGCAGCGAGCGGATCGACTGGAAGTACAGCACCACGCGCTCGCTGCGCAGGCAGGCCAGCGCGGTGGCGGCGTCGTACATGTGCTGGCGCTGCGTTTCCTGCAGCACCGGACTGCCCTGCTGGTCGTACAGCGGCCTGACTTCGTTGTGCAGCTTGGCTTCGTAGGCAAGGTGCGACGCCGTCAGCAGGGCCAGGTCCACGGCTTCGCTGGACGCGATCTCGTACGCGGCCACGCCCATGTAGGGAAGCAGCCGCAAGCCCTGGCCGCCGGCATCGATCTCCGCCTGCTCCACGCGCGCCATCAGGTTTTCCCACATCGCGCTGTCGCGGCCCCTGCCCGTGTCCAGCGGCAGCAATGCGAACTGGCCAGTGCCCACGTAATACGGCTGCACCATGTCGGCGATGCGCGCCGCCACCGCGTTCATGGCCGCGGCCTGCGTATCCAGTCCAAAGCCGGCACGCAGGGAGTCGATCTGGTCGAGCAGCAGGTAGCCGATCTCGCGCCGCCGCGGCGGCGCATGCAGCACGCGATGCACCAGTGCCTGCAGGTTGGGCAAGCCGGTGGCGGTATCGCGATGTGCTTCATCGGTCAGCCGCGCGGACAGTTCGCGGCCATCACGGCTGATCACCAGGTAGTACAGCATCGCGATCAGCAGGATGCTGAGCTCCATGGCCAGGTGCAGCAGGTTGATGAAGCCGATGGTGGTGCCACCACGCTCGGCGGTCATGGCCAGTGCGCCGACCAGGGTGAACATCACGCCGCTGAGCAGTGGCATCGAATACTTCGGTCGCAGCCGCAGCATGCACCACGCCAGCACCGCGAACAGGGTGAAGCGGTAGTCCATCAGGACCACGCCTTCGCCACGTGCGTCGGGGAAGCTGCTGCGCGCCTGCTGGGTCAACATGACGCTGGTCGCTACGCCCAGCAACAACACCAGTGGCCAGAGCCAGCCGATCGAACGCTTGCCGGCACCCGGTCGCCCGCGTTCGCCCCAGGCCATCACCAGCGGGAACGTGAGGATGGCCACGCCGAAATGCTTGGCGAACCACACCTGCAGGGCGCCATTGATCTGGGTGGCCAGGTCCTGCTCCCAGCTGGAAAGGACAGACAGCACCGTCAAACCAAGCGGAAACACGATGAGGCCGATCAACGCGAAGGGAATCAGGTCGCGCCGGCGTACGCGCGCCTCGCCCTCGGGCTTCGGCCAGCCCATCCAGCGCACGCACAGCAGGGTCCAGCCAAACGCCGCGAACGCAACGAGGGGGCCTACCAGGAACTGGATCGCTTCATACGATGAAAGCCAGGCCCGCACCATCCAGCCCAGCGTGGTGATGATGAAACAACCCGCCAGCACCCAGCGATCGCGGTTGAGCATGGCGATCGCCAACAACATGCCGGTATGCAGGTGCAGCAACGAAGCGCTGCCCTCCCGCGCTCCCATCACGTCGAGCGTGTAGGGCACGGCGATCTGCTGCAGCACCAGGCACAGGGCGCCCAGCAGCACGATCGAGCCTGCCCTGCCCTGCAGCCAGCGCACCTTCAAGTCATCCCATGCATGTGCATTCCGCCCCAGTCCGCGCTCCCCAACGCCGGGCTATCCTGACACGAAACCCACCTGTGATGTGCTGTCCCGCAACAGTGCGGGACAGCATGGTGGTCCGTTGTTTGCAGCGCCGCCGCCTGCACCCTGCGCCGTGGCGAAGTGCGCGTCGGCACGGAGCGGTGTCCTTGGCGGGCAATGGAATGAAATAGCAAGCTTGTGGGAGCGGCGTCCCGCCGCGAGCTTGAGTAGAGCCAGTCAAGAGCTCGCGGCGGGACGCCGCTCCCACAGATGTATGGAGGGTCGCTTCGCGCGAGCGTGCGACTCAGGGCTTGCGGAACACCAGGTGCCCGCCTTCCGCATCCACGTGCACGCTATCGCCGGACCCGAATCCACCCGCAAGGATCTGCTGTGCCAGCGGATTCTCAAGCTGTTGCTGGATGGCGCGCTTCAACGGCCGCGCGCCGTACACCGGGTCGAAGCCGACGTTGCCCAACAGCTCCAATGCCTTGTCCGACAGGTCGATGCCGATGCCGCGCTCGCCCAGCCGTTTCTCGAGTCCACGCAACTGGATGCGCGCGATCTGCTTGATCTGCGCCTTGTCCAGCGGGTGGAACACGACGATGTCGTCAAGCCGGTTGATGAACTCCGGGCGGAAGTGCGCCTGCACCACGCCCATCACCGCCGCCTTCATCTGCGTGTAGGCCTCGGCCGAATCGATATCGGCGCCGCCGTTGTCGGACATGTCCTGGATCTGGTGCGAGCCCAGGTTGGAGGTCATCACGATCACGGTGTTGCGGAAGTCGACCGTACGACCCTGCCCGTCCGTGAGTCGGCCGTCGTCCAGCACCTGCAGCAGGATGTTGAACACGTCGGCGTGCGCCTTCTCCACTTCGTCGAGCAGGATCAGCGAGTACGGACGACGACGCACGGCTTCGGTCAGGTAGCCGCCTTCCTCGTAGCCGACATAGCCGGGAGGCGCGCCGATCAGGCGCGCGACCGAATGCTTCTCCATGAACTCGCTCATGTCGATGCGGATCATCGCGTCGCTGCTGTCGAACATGAATTCCGCCAGCGCCTTGCACAGCTCGGTCTTGCCCACGCCGGTCGGGCCTAGGAACAGGAACGAACCCGTGGGGCGGTTGGGATCGGAGAGGCCGGCACGCGAACGGCGCATCGCATCGGACACGACCTTGATCGCTTCTTCCTGGCCGACGACACGCGTGTGCAGCTGCGATTCCATCTTCAGCAGCTTCTCGCGTTCGCCTTCCAGCATCTTGCTGACCGGGATGCCGGTCCAGCGCGATACGACTTCGGCGATCTCCTCGGCGGTGACGCGGTCTTGCACCAGGGTGAAATCCTTGCGGTCGACTTCCTGCGCGTTCTGGAGTTGCTTCTCCAGTTCCGGCAGCAGGCCGTACTGGATTTCACTCATGCGGGCGTAATCCTGGTGGCGTTGCGCGGCTTCCAGCTCCAGGCGTGCCTGCTCGATCTGTTCCTTGATTTTTGTCGAACCCTGCAACGCAGCTTTTTCCGACTTCCAGATTTCGTTGAGGTCGGAGAACTCGCGCTCCAGCGAATCGATATCCGCCTCAAGGTCGGCCAGGCGCTTCTGCGACTCGCTGTCCTTTTCCTTCTTCAGCATTTCACGCTGGATCTTCAGCTGGATCAGCCGGCGCTCCTTGCGGTCGAGTTCTTCGGGCTTGGAATCGATCTCCATGCGAATGCGTGATGCCGCTTCGTCCATCAGGTCGATGGCCTTGTCCGGCAGCTGGCGGTCGGCGATATAGCGGTGCGACAGCGTGGCGGCGGCGACGATGGCCGGATCGGTGATCTCCACGCCGTGGTGCACGGCGTAGCGCTCCTTCAGGCCGCGCAGGATGGCGATGGTGTCTTCCACCGTTGGCTCGCCCACGAACACTTTCTGGAAGCGGCGCTCCAGTGCCGCGTCTTTCTCCACGTACTTGCGGTATTCGTCCAGCGTGGTCGCGCCGATGCAGTGCAGCTCGCCACGCGCCAGCGCCGGCTTGAGCATGTTGCCGGCGTCCATCGAACCTTCCGCCTTGCCCGCGCCGACCATGGTGTGCAGTTCGTCGATGAAAAGGATCACCTGGCCGTCGGTCTTGGACAGGTCATTGAGCACGCCCTTCAGGCGCTCTTCGAATTCTCCGCGGAACTTGGCCCCTGCGATGAGCGCGCCCATGTCCAGCGACAGCACGCGACGGTTCTTCAGGCCTTCCGGTACTTCGCCGTTGACGATGCGCTGGGCGAGCCCCTCGACAATCGCGGTCTTGCCGACGCCCGGTTCGCCGATCAGCACCGGGTTGTTCTTGGTGCGGCGTTGCAGGACCTGGATGGTGCGGCGGATCTCCTCATCGCGGCCGATCACCGGATCGAGCTTGCCGGACTCGGCACGCTCGGTCAGGTCGATGGTGTATTTCTCCAGCGCCTGGCGCTGTTCCTCGGCGTTTTCCGACTGCACGCTTTCACCACCGCGTACCTTGTCGATGGCGGCGTCGAGCTTTTCCTTGCTGGCGCCCGCGGCGCGCAAGGCCATGCCCAGCATGCCCTTGTCATCCAGTGCAGCCAGCACGAACCATTCGCTGGCGATGAACTGGTCGCCGTGTTGCTGGGCCAGCTTGTCGGTGACGTTGAGCAGACGGCCCACGTCATTGCCGAACGAAACGCTGCCGGCCTGCCCGCTGACCTTGGGCAGTTTGTCCAGCGCCTCGACCAGGCGCTCGCGCAACACCGGCACGTTGACGCCGGCCTGCGCCAGCAGCGGGCGCGTGCTGCCGCCCTGCTGGTCGAGCAAGGCGGTGAACACGTGCACCGGTTCGATCATGTTGTGGTCGCGGCCAACCGCGAGCGACTGCGCGTCGGCCAGCGCCTGCTGGAAGCGCGACGTGAGCTTGTCCATACGCATGGGGGATACCTCTGGAAGTGGGGACCGGCCGAGCCGGTCATGCTATCCAGATGCGGTCCCTGACACGGTGTGTCAAGCCTGCCGAGGCCCGGCAACGGTAGGAGCGCCCCATGGGCGCGAGCTCTTGGGGCTTTGCATACACAACAGCAAGATCAAGAGCTCGCGCCCATGGGGCGCTCCTACGAGGCGCGTGGCTTCTGCAACGACAGCAACCCCAGCACCACCGCCAGCGCCACGTACGCGCCGAAGAACTGCCACATGATGATCTTCGGCAGTCCTTCCAGCGCCCATGGCAGGTAGATGCCGCCACGCGGGTCCACCGAGTGGATGAAGCCGAACAGGGTCAGCCCCGCACCCACCAGCAACGCGACGACCGCACGCCGCATCTGCCCGTCGATCATCGCCACCAGCGCCGTGACCCAGATCATCGCGGTGATGATGAAGCCGTTGCCCAGGGTCACGATGGCGGCCATGTCCGAGATGCCGTGCTGGTCGGTGCCGTTGTAGAGCCCGGCGAACGTCTCCGGCGCCATCCACGCCGGATTGCCGAACTTGATGTTGAGCAGGTAGGCGATGGACGGCAGGAAACCCAATGCCACGGCGATGGCATGCCTGCGCGGCGTTTCGTGGAATGCCTGCACGGTGATGTCCAGGCCTACGTACACGATGATCGGCGCCAGCACCGCCAGCGGCAGCCACTGCACCAGGGCCGATACATAGCCGAGGATTCCGCCGAGGCCGATGAACAACCCGGTCAACATGGTATAGCCGCTGCGCGCGCCCATGTGCTTGTACGCCGGCTGGCCAATGTACGGCGTGGTCTGCGCCACGCCTCCGCACAGGCCTGCGACCAGGGTGGACACCGCTTCGACCAGTAGCACGTCACGCGTGCGGTAGTCATCACCAGCAGCGCGCGCGCTCTCGCTGACATTGATGCCACCCACCACCATCAGCAAACCAAACGGCAGCAACAGCGGCAGGTAGGGAACGGTGTGCGGCAGGCCTTCGATGAAACCCAGCGTCGGCAGCGGCAGGGTGAAACCCAGCGGCACGCGTTCCGGCAATGCGAATCCCGGCATGCCCAGGCCGGCAAGTCCCAGCCCGTAGTACAGCGCCGTGCCGACGATGAAGGCGAGCAACACGCCCGGGATGCGCACTGGCAGGCGTCCCTTGGCCGCGAGCACGTACAGCAGCAGGCCAAAGGTGACGAAACCTACGACCGGCGAGCGCAGGGTTTCGACCAGCGGCAGGAAGCCAAGCAAGGTCAGCGCCGCGCCGCCGATGGAACCCAGCAAGGCCGCACGTGGCAGCGCACGCGTCACTGCTTCGCCGAAGAACGACAGCACTAGTTTCAACAGTCCCATCACGATCAGCGAAGCCATGCCCAACTGCCAGGTGGCGATGGCGGCGTCATAGGGCGCCAGACCTTGCTGCTTGAACACGACGAACGCCGGACCGAGCACCAGCAGCGCCATGCCGATGCTGGTCGGCGCGTCGAGTCCCAATGGCATCGCGGTCACGTCGTCGCGCCCGGTCTTGGCCATCAACCGTCGCGCCATCCACGTATAGAGCAGATTGCCGACCAGCACGCCCAACGCGGTGCCGGGGAACATGCGCTGGTACACCACCTCGGCCGGGAATCCGAAGATACCGATCAAGGCCATGGCGATGAAGCCGAGGATGGACAGGTTGTCGACGACCAGGCCGAAAAAGCCGTTGAGGTCGCCGGATACGAACCAGGGTCGGGAATGGGTGGGAGTTATGGACATTCAGGGCTCTTCATCTTCTTTGCTGTTGCTTTCGCTCACTGGCCGGTGAGGGGCGGCAAGCAGGGCGGGATAAACCAGGGCGACGCACAGGATGTGCGGTGTTTCCGTCCTGCTCTGGGACCCAACGCGCTTCATGCGTTAGGCGCATCGTCAGGGCGGCCTGCTTTTGCATACTTTGACCAGCCATTCGGCTGTTGAAAATCACTTATTGGCCGCACAAGAAAAGTGTCTCGCGCAAGGCGCGAAATGCTTTTCAACCGTGAAGCTGTCCAATGCTGTTGCTTGAAAGCGAACGGATTGCGCCGATAGCAATCCAATCCACCTTCGACTCCGATCATCAAGCATGGGGCAAGCACTTCCTTGGCAGGCAAGGGAAGGATTGGGCCTCATGCTTGTGGGGCGTGTTCCGCATGCACGAAGAAAATCCAGACTTCAGAACGACACCTCCGCCGCCTGCTTCGACCATAACACCGACTGGTGCTTCGTCGCCTGCTTCCAGGCCAAGCGTATCGCCTCGATGTCCGCCGTCCGCCGTGGCGTGTCCTCATGCAGGATCACCAGCACCTTGGAATCGAGCCGCTCCGGCCCGGCATTGCCGCGGAACAACCATTGCCCATACGCATCGAACACCGTCAGCCCATCGGGAAAACGCGGCGTGACTTCCTTGTCCAGGAACGCACGCCATTGCACCTCGCTGATGGCGGACGCCGGATCGCCTTCGCTACCTACGCCGAAATACAGCTCGCTGCGGACCCAGCCCTGTGCCGTTGCAGGCCGAGCTGCATCGCCTTGCAACGTGGCCGAAACCCCCGGTGGTGCAGGCGTGGCACGCGGTTGGCTGGCACAGGCGCCCAATCCCACCATCATTGCAAACAGCGCGCTGCGTAGAACCATGCCGCGTAAGACCATGTCGTCACTCCCGGGAACAGGCCGCTACTCTGGTTTCATCCCGCACGTGCCCAAAATAACCGTAAGGCATTAGCTGATTCGCAAAACCCATGCCGGGAATATATCGCTATCCGCGTGCTGCCACTAAGGTATCCCCATTGCGAAACGACAGCGCTTGCGACCACGCACCCATGCCCCTGAAACCCCACCACACGTGCACCCGACGCTGTCGCGGCTGAGCCTGCCTTCGCCCACGTCGCATCCGCATCCGATTTTCAAACCCCCTGGAGTTCCCATGCCGCACCCCCTCGTGACGCCACTCGGCGTCGCCATTGCCTTGGCGCTTGCCGCCCCTTCCTTCGCCCAGGACACTGCCGGGGCCAAGGCGGAGGCCACCACCCTGGATACGCTCATCGTCACCGGAACACGGGCGACGGACCGCACCGTGCTGCAGTCCACTTCCCCAATCGACGTGCTCACCGCCGAGGACATCCGCAGGGCGGGCGTGCTCAACGGCGAACTGGGCAGCGCCCTGCAGGTGCTGTTGCCTTCATTCAATTTCCCGCGCCAGTCCAACTCCGGCGGCGCCGACCATGTGCGCGCCGCGCAGCTGCGCGGCCTCAGCCCCAACCAGACCCTGGTCCTGGTCAACGGCAAGCGCCGCCACACCAGCGCCCTGGTCAATACCGACAGCAAGATCGGCAAGGGCACCACGCCGGTGGATTTCAATGCGATACCGGTCCGCGCGATCAAGCGCATCGAAGTGCTGCGTGACGGTGCCGGTGCGCAATACGGTTCGGACGCCGTGGCAGGGGTGATCAACGTCATCCTCGACGACGCGCCGGAAGGCGGCAGTTGGGAAGCAAGCTACGGCCTGCACCACACCGACGTGGCGCCCATCGACCAGACCCTCACCGATGGCGAAACCGCCTTCCTCAGTGGCCAGGTCGGCGACGCCATCGGCGACGAGGGTGGCTTCTTCCGCGTGGGCTTCGAATACAAGGACCGCAAGGCCACCAACCGTGCCGGCTTCGACCAGATCCCGTTCTTCGAGGAACAGACGCCGGACAACCTGGCCCTGGCCGGCCAGCGCAACTACCAGCTCGGTGAAGGCGATTCCAAGGCCCTGAATGCCTGGCTCAACAGCGTCATCCCGCTGGGCGGCAATGCCGAGTTCTATGCGTTCGGCACCTACCACCAGAGTGACACGCGCGGCGCCAACTATTTCCGCTACCCCGACAGCGTGGCCAACTGGAAGGAGGTCTATCCCGACGGATATCGCCCGATCTCCGTTGGCCAGAACCTGGACGTGGCAGGCGTAGGCGGCGTGCGCGGGCAGTGGGGCGAATGGGACTACGACGCCAGCCTCAACTACGGGCGCAACGCCTTTACCTACCGCCTGGAGAACTCGCTCAACGCCTCGTTGGGTCCGGGCAGCCCCACCCGCTTCAACACCGGCAGCTATGAATCCAGGCAGGCGCTGGCCAATTTCGACGTCAGCCGCGGTTTCGATGCAGGAAACAACCACCACACCTTCGCCACCGGCCTGGAATTCCGCCGCGAGGAATTCGAGACCGGCGCCGGGCATCCGAATTCATATGCAGCGGGTCCGTATATCGACCGCCCGACCGGCTCGCAGGCAGGCGGCGGCCTGAGCCCGCAGGACGTGGCCGACCTTTCGCGCGATGTCTCCAGCCTGTATGCCGGCCTGTCCAGCGAGTTCGGCGGGAAATTCACCACCGACCTCAGCGCGCGCTACGAGTATTACAACGACTTCGGCGGCGAACTCACCGGCAAGCTGGCCGCACGCTATGAATTCGCGCCGGCGTTCGCGTTGCGTGGCTCGGTGTCGAACAACTTCCGAGCGCCGTCGCTGAGCCAGATCGGCTACGAATCCACGTCCACCGGCTACGACGCTTCCGGGCAGTTGCTGCAAGGACGCACGCTGTCGGTCAACAACCCGATTGCACAGGCATTGGGCGCAGAGCCACTGGAACCCGAAAAATCAGTCAACTTCAGCCTGGGCTTCACCAGCCAGATCGGTGAGCACTTCGACCTGTCGCTGGATGTGTTCCGCATCGACATCGACGACCGCGTGGCGCTGACTGAACGCATTTCCGGCGACGCATTGACCGATTTCGTGGAAGACCAGTTCGGCGTGCGCGGCGTGCAGAGCGTGAATTTCTTCATCAACGCCGCCGACACCCGCACCGAAGGCGCGGAACTCGTGGGCAACTGGCGGCAGGGACTGGGCGGCGGCAACCTGCTGCTGACCGGCGCGTGGAGCTATGCCAAGACCGAAATCAAGCGCATCACGCCCACGCCCGACGAGCTGCTGGCCATCGACCCGGATTACGTGCTGTTCGGCATCGAGGAAAGCAACACCCTGACCGATGCCGCGCCACGCAGCCGCTTCGTACTGTCGGGCAACTGGAACAACGACACGTGGAACCTGCTCACCCGGGTGAGCCGGCATGGCAGCGCCACCCGCGTGTTCAATTTCGGCGGCGGTTTCGAGCCAAGGCAGACGTATGGCGCGGAATGGCAACTGGATGCCGAAGTCGAGTACCGCATCACCCCCCGATGGACCGTTGCCCTGGGTGGGCAGAACCTGACCGACGAGTACCCGGATCGCTCCATCGACGACATCAGCTATTTCGGCAACCTTCCCTACGACGTGTTGTCGCCGATCGGCAGCAACGGTGCGTATTACTACACGAGGGTGCGTTACACGTTCTGACCGAGCCTGGAATGCCGCTTTTCTCCTGCCGGCGCATACACGGCAGGAGGCAAAGCCACCACACTGATCGGGCGGGTGCTTGCGGAACGGGACCGCGCGGGCAACCGAACAGCTCAACGACTAGGCTGGCTGGCCAACATCACGAGCGGGTACCCGTCCGATCAGACCATTCCGGCTCGGCTCAAGCCTCCACCGGCTCCAGCCAACCCTGGTAGCACACGATCAGGCCGACCACGGGCATCGACGCCTCGACCAGGAATTCGTAGCGCTCGCCATGTTCGCGCTCGCGACAGCGCACGCCTTCGAACCAGGACGACGGCAGGGGGAGCAGACCCAGCAGTCGCACGCGCTGCACGCGCCAGTGCAAGGCCTGGTCGTAGGCATGCAGGGAGAAGCGGAACTGCAGCGGCCCCAGCCGTTCCTGCAGCAGTTTGTCGTGCGCACGCAGGCGCGAATGCATCGGATGCCCGCCGAAATCGCGACGCCATGATTCACCCGCTGGACTGTTCTCGAAAGCGACGGTGATGTTGGCATTCTCCAACGCAGGCGGCAGCCTGGCGATGCGCGCGCACAAGCGGGACAAGCCACTTTCCCCACGCAGGATGTTGGCGCGGCCTGCATAGGTCGCCTTGCCACGGACGGAATGCAAGGTACGCACCGCAGGTGGCAATGAATAGAACGAAGCACCTAGCAACTTCTGGAAAAGCGTGGGGGTCATGCGTGGGTTTCTTGTGCTGTCGCAGTAAATGGATTATCGCGGGCAAGTGCAGCGGGAAACGGGATCCAGCCTGCAAGGTGTTGCAGCGACTTCATTCGTCCATCCAGATCAGCGTCGCCATGCGCCCGGTGCGCGCATCGCGACGATGCGAGTAGAAGCGCTGCGGATCGGAAATGGTGCACAGGTCACCACCGTGCAGACGGGTGATGCCAAGGGCGGCGAGCCGCTGGCGTGCGAGCTGGTAGAGGTCTACACGCCAATGGCCAGGCCGCGTGGCGATGAAGGCGGATGCGGCTTCCGCATCGTGTGATACGAAGGCAGCGAAGACTTCCTCGCCGATCTCATACGCCTGCGGACCTGCGGCCGGGCCTAACCACGCAATCAGCTCGTTAGCAGGCGCATGCATTGCTGCAACCGTGTTTTCCAGCACGCCGGTGGCAAGTCCGCGCCAGCCGGCATGTGCGGCACCGATCTGCGTACCCGTTGTATTGGTGAACACGACGGGCAGGCAGTCTGCAGTGAGGATGGCGAGGACGACGCCGGGCGTGGAGGTGACGGAGGCATCGGCGACGGGTTCGTGTGCTGCCGCTACTGCGAAGGTAGGCAGCGATTGGAAAGGAGTTGCATATGCGCCTTGAAGTTGGCCGCTCGCAGGTGCAACCCCTCCCCAGCCCTCCCCTGCTAGCGCAAGGGAGGGGGCAGGAGCGTCGAATCTCTGTACGTCGATGCCATGTACCTGCCGCAACCAATGCGGCGTCGAGGGCAGCGCAAAGCGTTCCACCAGTTCGATGCGGTTGCGCTCGACGGTGGCGGCATCGTCACCGTCCGCTGCGACACGATTGCCCAGGTTGAAATGGTCGAATGGCGGCAGCGACGCGCCTGCGCCATGGCGCAGGGTGGTGAATGCATGCACGTTTCGGGGTGCAGGCCAGTCGGCGGGCAAGGTTGCGATCTTCATGTGAACCAGGTTGTGTCGGGAACGTGTAGCGCCGGATGGAATTTCGATTCGCTTCCGGATTGCATGTAAATCCGCCCCGAGAGCAATAACACTGTGGGAGCGGCTTCAGCCGCGACGGGCCTTACCGGTAGAGCGTCGCGGCTGAAGCCGCTCCCACAATTCCTGGGCCGGCTCAACAACTCCGTCAACGCATCAGTTCCCACTTGGTTGAATTCAGCTGCCGTAGCGCCAATGGTGGCCGCACGATCGACAGGACATTCGTGATGCACTTGTTGAAAATGGTGCGGAAGCGATCAAGTAGGTAGCAACTGCCAATGCGCACTGCCCTATCGGGACAGTACCAACAAGATCATCTGAATCGCATGCCGGGCATGTCTCGACAATGGATGGATCCTGCGCGACCAGCTCCTGTTCCAATGCACCTGCATGGTAGTCAGCGATCAGCGCGGTAGCCTGCTCGATACATGCTTCGGGCACCTGCAATGCCGCGCCTCCCAATGCCACCGACATTGGCCAATTTGCCGTGATCAGCTGATCACCGGCAACGCTGGCGGGTATACCTTCGGCAACGAGACGCGCCTGCAGGATGTAAGCCTCCCACGGATCAAAATAACGTCCGACGGTCACGAGCATGTTCGATCCTACCTCAGCTTCTGCGCCTCGCCATCCGCCCGCAAGGCCGCCAGCAGGTTGACCATGTCGGCGGGCACCGGCGCGGACACGCGCACGGGTTCGCCGCTGGTGGGATGGGTGAACTCCAGGATTTCCGCATGCAGCGCCTGGCGACGGAAACCGCGCAGCGCCGCGATGAGTTCCTCGGTGGCGTGCTTGGGCAACTTCAACGGGCCGCCGTACAGCGGGTCGCCGATGATGGGGTATTTCAGGTGCGCCATGTGCACGCGGATCTGGTGGGTGCGGCCGGTTTCCAGGCGGCACTCCAGCGCGGTGTGCGCGCGGAAGCGCTCGCGCAGGCGGTAATGGGTGACGGCGTCGCGGCCGTCTTCGCGCACGGCCATGCGGATGCGGTCGCGCGGATGGCGATCGATGGCGCCGGTGGCCGTGCCGCCGGAGACCATGGAACCCACCACCACGGCCAGGTACTGGCGATGCACGTCGCGCGCCGACAGTTGCTCCACCAGGCTGGTGTGCGCGGGCAACGTGCGCGCGACCACCATGACCCCGCTGGTGTCCTTGTCCAGGCGATGCACGATGCCCGCGCGCGGGATCAGCGCCAGCGCCGGGTCGCGGAACAGCAGCGCGTTGACCAGGGTGCCGGTCGGATTGCCGGCACCCGGATGGACCACCAGGCCCGCGGGCTTGTTCAGCACAATCACGTCCGCGTCCTCGTAGAGCACGTCGAGCGGGATGTCTTCAGGCAGGGAACGGGTCTGGGTTTCCAGCACCACCTGCAGGCTGGCGGTCTCACCGCCGCGCACCGGGTCGCGCCCGCGCACCTGCGCGCCGTCCAGCAGGGCATCGCCGGTCTTGATCCATTCCGACAGGCGCGAACGCGAATATTCGGGGAAGAGCTCGGCCAGGACCGCATCGAAACGCCGGCCCGCGGCGCTGCCGGGAATTACGGCTGTACGCAAGGGAGCCTCGTCGGCCAGGTCGTCCGGGGAGTCGATAAAGGTGGGGTCGGTCATTCGGGGAGGCGGCACGTTGGCCGCACGTTCATGGCTTGGGCGGCGCCTAGGCTATCATCGCCACTCCTTTTCTCCCTGCCGCGGCCCCCCGCCAGCCCATGACCCAGCGCCCCACGACCCCTCGCAACGCCCAAGTCCGCCCCGCAATCGTCAAGCTGGCCACCTTGCTGGTCATCGCCATCACCGCGACAGGTTGCTCCAGCCTCGGCAAGATGTTCGGCAAGGACAAGGATTCCGAAGAAGGCAAGCCGGTCGAAGAGATCTACGAAACCGCGCACAAGTCCATGGTCAACAGCAACTGGGCGCAAGCCGAAACCAACTTCCGCCAGCTCATCGCCCAGTACCCGTATGGCGCGTACACCGAGCAGGCATTGATGGAAACCGCCTACGCCCAGTACAAGGCGGGCAAGATGGAAGACGCCATCTCCACCATCGACCGCTTCATCCGTACCTACCCGACCCAGAGCAACATCCCGTACATGTACTACCTGCGCGGCCTGGCCAACTCGGGACGCGATGCGATCTTCCTGCAGAAGGTCTGGAAGCTGGATCCCAGCCGCCGTGACCTGGTCACGCCGAAGCAGGCCTACAGCGATTTCAGCCTGCTGACCGAGCGCTATCCCGACAGTCGCTACGCCGCCGACGCGCGCGGCCGCATGGTCCAGCTGCGCAACCTGATGGCCCGCCACGAAATGGACACCGCACTTTATTACCTGCGCCGCCAGGCGTGGGTGTCGGCCGCGGCGCGCGGCAAGTACCTGCTGGAAACCTACCCGCAGAGCGAATACCAGAACGATGCGGTGGCGGTGCTGGCCGAGGCGTACACCCAGCTCGGCAACCAGACGCTGGCTGCCGACGCACGCCGCGTGCTGGAGCAGAACGATCCGCAGCATCCGTGGCTGGCGGGCAACTGGCCCGACTATCCATGGGCAGTGCGCAAGCTCAACCCGTTCGCGGGTGAGAAATCAGCGGTGGATGCCGGCAAGGATTGAAAACAAAGGGGCCGCAAGGCCCCTTTTTTATAGGCGTAAAAATCTAAATGGAGCGTCCCTCTCCCCTTGCGGGAGAGGGGAAGGCCGGAGCCTGTAATTTTTCAGATCAGGTAATTACGTCGAGTGTGGCTGCACTCCGAGGATTCCCACACTCGATACACCATGAAGGCGGATCGGAAGCGGGCTCCGGCAGCCCCTCTCCCGGCCTGTCGGCCACCCTCTCCCACAAGGGGAGAGGGACGCAAACTGACTCAGTCCGCAGCGAATTACGAACACTCTTTTGTCCGTTTTATTTTTCAGTCGATGGAAAGCACTACCCCGGATACTTGTTGGTAATCGGATAACGCCGTTCACGCCCAAACGCACGTCGCGACACCTTGGGTCCCGGCGCGGCCTGGTGGCGTTTCCATTCGTTGATGCGCACCAGTCGCAGCATGCGGTCGACGACCTCGGCGTTGAAACCGGCCGCGACGATTTCGTCGCGTGACTGCTCCTGGTCCACGTAACGCAGCAGGATCGCGTCCAGCACGTCATAGGGCGGTAGCGAATCCTGGTCGGTCTGGTTCTCGCGCAACTCCGCGGAAGGTGGACGCGTGATCACCGATTCCGGAATCACAGGCGTGCCACCCACGGTATTGCGCCAGCGCGCCAGCGCGAACACTTCCGTCTTGTACAGGTCCTTGATCGGCGCGTAGCCGCCGCACATGTCGCCGTAGATGGTCGCGTAGCCCACCGCGTATTCGCTCTTGTTGCCGGTGGTCAGCAACAGGCCGCCGAGTTTGTTGCTGAGCGCCATCATGATCACGCCACGGCTGCGCGACTGCAGGTTTTCTTCGGTGGTGTCGGCCTCGCGCCCGGCGAACATGGGACTCAGTGCCTCCATGAAACCCTTGAACGGCGCTTCGATGGCGATGGTTTCCATCGTCACGCCCATCGTCGCGCACTGTTCCGCCGCCAGGTCGTTGGACAGGTCGGCGGTGTAGCGCGACGGCAAGCGCACGGCGGTGACGTTGTCCGCGCCCAAGGCATCGACGGCGATGGCCAGCACCAGCGCGGAATCGATGCCGCCCGACAAGCCCAGCCATACTTTGGAAAACCCGTTCTTCGAGCAGTAATCGCGCGTCCCGCGCACCACCGCACGCCAGGCCAGTGCGTCACGGCCTTCGTCACCGTCGCGCGGCCACTGCAACGGGGTGAACTTGCGCGTCGAGGCATCGTAATCCGCGACCAGCC
>Ga0209175_10000621_pt1 | contig 19898 bp, 30 predicted proteins | sample JI91814C2DNA_FD_187506 | JGI IMG/M metagenome (GOLD analysis project Ga0209175, IMG submission 187506) | Wastewater effluent complex algal communities from Wisconsin, to seasonally profile nutrient transformation and Carbon sequestration -... | ecosystem: Engineered > WWTP > Effluent > Algae...
TCAGGACTGCAAGGCGCTGGCGGTGTTCGAGAAACTGAAAGGATGAAGCCGTGAAAGAGCGCCCAATTCTGATGAGCGGCCCAATGGTCCGCGCCATCCTCGAAGGCCGGAAGACTCAGACGCGCCGTGTGGCGAAGCATCCCCTCGCCGTAGCTGCCAAGCGAATTCACTCATACCACGGGCAGACCGAGTTTGACTGCGTCCTACCTGATGAAACAGGCGGAATCATTCACTGCCCCTACGGCGTCCCCGGCGACAGGCTTTGGGTGAGGGAGACATTCCAACCCCTCTACGCGGAAGGCTACAATGACCAAACCACCAACTGGGAAACAGGTGAAGGGTATGCCCCAAACTACGCGGCTGATGGAAGTCTTGTTGATTACGTCGACGCTGACGGAAACGTCATCGACAAATGCACGCCTTCAATCCACATGCCTCGCTGGGCCTCCCGGATCACGATGGAGATTGAAGCGGTGCGCGTGGAGAGGCTCATCGAAATCAGCGAAGATGACGCCATGGCCGAGGGAGTCGTTTACCGAGACTCCTGCTGGTTCGCGACTGACGATCCTAAGGCGTTGCCGTGGATGACGGCATCGGGCGCCTACCGCGAACTCTGGGAATCCATCAACGGATCCGGATCATGGGACGCTGACCCGTGGGTGTGGGTGATACAGTTTAGGAGGTTCACGCCATGAGAATCTACCGCATCCAAGGCGCCGACGGACGCGGCCCGTTCCGCCCGGGACTGACCGAGAAATGGATCGGCGATCCAAGGTGGGCGGACCGCCCGTCGCTGATGGAGGACTTCGACATGACCGAGGTCCTCGCCCGGGTCCGTGGTCGCAACATGGGCTGCGGGTTCAGGACTCCGGAGCAGTTGACGACGTGGTTTGACGCGCAGGAACGCGCCAAGCTCGCCAAGCTTGGGTTCCATCCGGTGACGATGACGGTGGACGAGATCGTTGCGGAGAGCCGGACGCAACTCGTCTTCGCTCGGGTAATGCCGCTACGGGTCGGATTTGTCGCGATCAGTGTTTGACAACTCGCAACACCACGCCTAAAAGAGACGCCAGACACCAGATGAACAAGCTCCCCTCCGCCCGATTCGCCCAGCAACTCGCCTACCTCCGCCTTGGAGCTTTGGCCCGTAAGCCCGGCAACCCGCACTCCGCGACGGCCTACACGACTCTCCGTCACATGATCAGCGCATTCGTGCGGACGATCTACCGATGCGCGTCGACCGAGGAACAGTTCGCAATCCGATGCGCATTTCGGCAGGCCCGGGCTGACTACGACTCCATCGAAGTTCCGCGAGGCTGAGCCATGCGGTTCTTCTCACGGCTGGCCAACCGTTCAACGGCCAAGGTCTTTTGGGATTCACGCAACCGACAAAAACGACAGCAAGAGAAAGAAAGCACGATGGCACGAATGATCAGTATTCAAGACCTCCTCAACATGGGAGTCGGGGAGATCATCCCCGGGTTCCGCGCCAAGATTGCAAAAGTCCAAAACCAGAGGAGCGGCGATGGTGCGAACGGCGCATGGACGATGCAGTTGATCACGCTCAAGGACGGTACGGGACTTATCGAAGCGAAGCTTTGGAACCGCGACAACTACACGGCCAAGGATATCGGTTCGGAGTTCATATTTGAATCGACCGACACGCAAAAAGGTCTGTCCGGATTGAAGCGAGCCCTTTACGAATCCAAGGGCATAGAAACCCCGCAGGTCGAAGTCAACAAAGCCGCCGACATCAGCCCCGTGTCTGGCCACGCGCCTGCCCCGACTCCGATCCCTCCGGAACGACCCGCACCGGCCCCGCTGTACCGCGTACCAGCGCCAGCATCGTTGCGCCAGACGGTACCGGCACCGGCACCGCGACAGACGGCACCGCAGCCCGCTGGCGATTGGAGCGAGGTCAACACGGTGCTGAACCGGCAGATCAATCTGCGCATCCGCTGCGAGCAAGCCGCGATTCGAGTAGCCGATGTCATCCACGATGAGACCGGGTACGCCATGGAGCCCGATGAGATCGAACGGCGAGCGACGGCGTTCTACATCGAACTGAACCGCAAGCTTGTCACGGCCCCGGCGACGCCTCCGGTCTGGAAGAAACCGTCCGCACCGTCCCAACCGGCCCCGGCACCGCTCCCACCGTCGCAGATGACCGAGCCTCCGGATGATTACGCGAGCGGAGTGTCGCCGGGAGAACTGGCTGCGGAAGGCGGCGAAGTCGACGATGTCCCGTTCTGATCACAACCCAAACACATAACGAACCAAGACTATGGACATATCTGAACTCGGTATCGGAAAAGATGAAATCCTTAACCTCGCCGCGACAAAACTTGCGGATGAGTTTGGAGACGCCAGTGAAATCTACGAACGAGCTGCCAAAGTGCTTCGAGAGCGAATCGAGGAGGTAGTGAAAACGCGGGTTGTCACTACTGTCGAAGCGACACTCTTCAGTGAGATGGAGAAGATCATGCGGGAGAAAGTCACTCCGGTTGACATCTGGGGCGAGAAAACTGGAGAACCAACAACGATCAGGGCGCAGCTCGCAGACAAGGCGCTTGTGTTTTGGGAAACTAAAGTCAGCGAGGATGGAAAACCGACCAGTTACGGCGGCAGCACAAGAGCGGAGCAAGTCATGCGAAAGGTGGCACAAGAGGAATTCCAGAAAGCTCTACGCGAAAGCGTATCTGAGGTTGTCGCGTCATTCAAAGCGGCGCTTAAGCAGGGAATGGCGAAGAGCATTGAAGACCACATCAACCGTCTGATCCCCGGAAGGTAATTAGAACCCGAAACCACAACACCGAAAATCGAAACAAGATCACATGTACCTAACACACATCGAAGGAAAGAACATCAAGGGCCGATCGTTTGCGCATCAACTGGCGCCAGTGACGGCGTTCGTCGGCGACAACTTCACCGGCAAGACGGCGCGAGGAATGGCGATCCGCCTTGCGCTCACCGGAAACGCTGGGGCGCCGATCCCGAAGACGCCGGCAGGAACATGGGAGGCGTTGAGCGGAGGACAGCCCGTGGTCAGCGTCACGGCGAAGGCGAGCGACGGAGCGGCAACGGAGACGTGGTCGTTGACGTGGACGAAGAACAACAAGGGGACGGTCAGCAAGTCCGGATCGGTCCCCGCGCACGTGGCGCTTCCCGATCTGTTGGCGGACCCGGAGTCGTTCTTCAGTCTGACGAAGGAAGCGCGGGCACAGATGATCCTCGCGTGCGCTGGCGGCATCGCGGTGGATTACGACCTCGCGTTGGCGACGGTGAAAGAGTGGCCGATGCCTGGGTCGGTTGCGGACACGCGGAAGGCAAGGCACAAGGCGGAACTCCAAGCTTTCCTTGATGAGCATGGAGCGGTCGAAGGTGTGGCTAAGTTCCTTGAGTTTGCGAAGGCAATCGAGAAACAGCAGAAGGTAGAGGCTGAACGGTTGACGGCGACCATCACCGGGAGCGCGTCGGTAGTGTTCGCGGATGCCCCGCCGACCGATGTCCAACTGGCTGGCGCATCGGCGAAGCTGAAGACGTTGCAGGACCAAGAGAACGCGGCGTTGCAGAACGAAGGCGACCGGCACGAATCGGAGGAGATCGTGGCGCAGTATCAGGACGACGAATCGAAGAACGATCCGAAACCGAACGCGGAAGAACTGCGCGAGAACATCAAGGTTCTCGAAGGCGTGGTGGAGTTTGCGGAGAAGCGCGTCAACGAAGCACGGGAGACTCAGCATCAAGCGCAGAAGAACCACGATGCGGCAAATCGAGAACTGGACGCATCATCGGCGACAACGTGCCCCACGTGCGGACAGGAGAAGCCGAAGGCAGGACGGAAAGACCTGAAGGAAGCGAAGGCGACGGCCAAGGTTGCGAGTGAAACGTTGGAACTGGCCAAAACTGGATTTTCTCAGTCGCTTGATGAACTTGAACTGGCACGCAAGAAATTGGCCAACATGCGCGTCACGTTATTCACTTCCGAACGGGCCATCGCCGCGCAATCGCAGGCCAAAGCAAAACTGGAGAACGCCATCCGGTTGTTGGCCAAGCCGAAGATCCAGCCACCGGAACCGGGCGCACTGGAAGCGGCGTCTAAGGAATACGAGGATCTAGCTGCGAGGCGCGGCGCCTACGAACAGAGCCTCAAAGCGCGGACGGCCCGGGACAAGGCGGAGTCCGAATTGATCCGGGTGCGGTGCGACATGGAGACGTCCAAGCTGATCCGGGAAGCGATCACGGCGCACGTCGCGCAAAAGACCGAGGCAGCGTTCAACAGCATCCTAGAAAACGCTGGGGCGTTCACGGAAGGACTGTTGCGCGGTTCCATTCGGTTCGACGATGGCGACTTGGTCATGGCGGCGGATGGGAAAACCGTCCCGTGGCAATCGTGGTCCGGCACCGAGCGGTTGCTGGCGTTCGCCGGGCTGGCGTTCGTGCTGTGCCAGGAGGCCAAGCTCAAGGTGATCATCTTCGACGAGTTCGGGCGATTGGCGCCGCGCATGAAGATCGACGTGATCAATCGGATGCTGTTCCTGACGCAGACGGGACTCGTCTCCAACTTCGTGATCATGGACGCCAACGCGGACGACTACCGCGCCTTCGAAGACGACCGGCTGATGGTTGTGAACCTCAACGAGGAGAACTCCTAGTGATCACGATTCTAGATTTCTGCGCAAAACACGACGCATGCGAAGAAGGCCAGTCGTGGGCGGTCGCGAACTGCAAGACCATGGCCGAAGTATGGGCCACGGCGAAACCGGAATGGCTTTTGTGGGTTGCGACACGGGAAGGGGTTCTGACGGATCGAGAATTGAGGTTGCTCGCGGTATGGGCAGCGAGGCAAGTCCAGCACCTAATGCCCGACGCTCGGAGCATTGCCGCTTTGGATGTCGCCGAAAGACACGCCAACGGGCAAGCCACTGACGAGGAACTGGACGCCGCAAGGGCCGCCGCAAGGGACGCCGCAAGGGCCGCCGCATGGGACGCCGCATGGGACGCCGCATGGGACGCCGCATGGGCCGCCGCAAGGGCCGCCGCTCAAGCGAAACAAGCGGCGTGGGTGCGTGAAAACTGCAAACCGAACTTCGCATGACCCCGCTTCAAACCCTATGCAAGCTCGTGGCAACGGCCACGAAGGAACAACTCGACGCGGCAATCGACGCGATCAAAGGCAACCGGCCACTCGTCGCGGTAGGCGTCGCGAAACAGAAGAGCCGATTCGCTGAGATCATCGACGCGCATCCACGGTGCAAGTCGGACCCGGCGATGGCGGCAATTGCCAAACGATGGCGTGACCACGTTGGGATGCGGATGTCATGCGAGAAGCTCAGGATCGACTTGGGAGTTTTGGAGTCTCTTCCAGAAGTCATAGCCTTCGAGATCGTTGACAATGCCATCAGAAACGGATGGATGACGCTTGGAGAAACCAAGAGCGCGTTACCGGGGTGGCGCGTGAAGCAGATCGAAGAGGAATCCCTTCGCAACCACCCCGGCAACCCGGCATCGGCGAGCTACGACCGAAACGCCGTCACGGTGGAGATGCGCGAGGATTTCCAGAGACGGTCGGAAGCGCTGAAAGGCATGGCATGAGCTTCTCAAAACTTCCTGCCATACAAGGTTCGGTTGCGTGTCTCACGTGCGGTTGCGGTGCTCATGAGACATTGGAAATGGGGCGAGTATTGGCGGTCGGTTTTGGCGAAGTCGTTGTGACGAAAAACGGAACGACTGTATGGAGCGAATCCGAGGCGGAAAGGTCCGGAGCCGATTGGGATTGTTACTGGACAGGACAGAAAGCCGAAGATGCAGCCAAGGACGATCCTGACCATGACTGGAGAATCAACTTCATGGCTCCGCTTTACGGTGCGGAGTACCAGCGACAAGGCGACGGTCATTGGGTGCTTGTCCGAAAGGATCAAGGCTTCGCATGACCGACCGTCTCCCACCACACGCCATCGACGCGGAACGTGGCGTTCTAGGCTGCATGATGCTGGACCCCATGCGATGCATCCCGGACTTCCTGCGGCGCGTCATACCCGGCCCAGGAGCGTTCTACGACATCCGGCATCAAGTCATCGGGTCAACTCTGGTCACGATGTACGACAACGGGTTGACGGTCGACCTCATCACGGTCCAACAACGGCTCCGCGACGAGGGCCAGATTGCGGCAATCGGCGGGTTGCCTTACCTCATCGAAATCACGGAGTCCGTACCGTCCGCCGCCAACCTGCCGCACTACGTCGGGCAGGTCCTCGAAAAGCTCAAGCTCCGGAAACTGCTGGATGCTTGTTCATCAATCACGACGGAACTATGGACGCGGACCGATGAGATTGACGCATTCGTCGACCAAGCCGAGGCCAAGGTTCACTCGGTCCGTGACACGACAACGGGCCGGAACGATATGTTCGGCGGGCGGGAACTGGCCAACCTCGCCATCGAACAACTGGAGGATGCACGGGAAGGGTTGTCCGGACTGCCGAGCGGTTGGGATGACCTGGACCGGCATCTCCAAGGGTTCCGGGGCGGGGAACTGATCATTGTCGGAGCACGCCCGTCGACCGGGAAAACGGCATGGCTCATGAACGTGGCTCGGTTCCTCGCGTTTGAGCGGCAAATCGCGGTCGGGATCTTCACCTTGGAGAACTCGCCCAAGTCAGTTGCGACTCGGATCATCTGCGCCGATGCCCGACTCAATGCCAGGAGGGTGGCGGAGTGGTCGCAATCCGATTGGGACGAGGCGAACGAATCCACGGCGCGGATGGCGACGGCACCGATCTTTCTAGACGGTGCCAGCGGGTTGAACATTCGTGACATTCGGGCCGGCGTCCGTCGCATGGTTCGAGAGTACGGCATACAGGCGGTCTTCATTGACTACTTGCAACTCGTCGCTGGGATCGGTAAGAAGTCCTCAGATAACAGACAGTCCGAAGTTTCGGAAGTGAGCCGAGGACTGAAGGCACTAGCAAAAGAGATAAACATCCCCGTGATCGTCGCCAGCCAACTGAACCGAGAGTCCGATAAGAACTCCGGCCTTCGCCCAAAGCTTTCCGACCTCCGCGAGTCTGGGTCCATCGAGCAAGATGCCGACGTCGTTCTCATGCTGTACCGACCGACCACGGACGCGACGGTTTTGGAGGACGAGGACATCAAGGGCACGTGCAGGGTCAAGATGCTGCTTGCGAAGCAGCGGGACGGCATCAGTGGCATCGACATCAATCTTGCCTTCAACAAATTCCATCAGCGCATGGATCTTTGGCCGAAGGTGGACCAACAGGACAAACCCGTGCCGCAACCGGCGTTGCCATATCCGGACGCGGTGTAACCAACGAAAGGAAACATGGCCAAGCCAGCAGAACTCAACGAAGCCAAGAAACGGTTTCTCGCGAACGCGGAAGCGTTGTGGGATGCCCACGACACGCGAATCATGCGCGTGCTCAATGAGTCAACGACATCGTCTCTCACGATCACGTTCACGTGTCGGATTGACGAGAGCCAGTTGCCTGTCAAGGCGACGACCCGCATCAAGTTTGCCGCGAAGGCAACGTCGGACTCGGTTGAGTCTGAGATTGATCCGCCCGAGCAAACGCAAATATTCCGACCGGACCAGATCATTCCTCCAAACATCAAGCCTCCGTGCAAACCCAAGCGGGCAAAGAAGCGAAAGGCAGAACCCGAACCAACACCATCGGCACCGGAAGGAGGATCTGATTGATGAACCCACGCGTTGCATCGGCTCTCCAATTCTTTGAGTCGCTGGTCAAGGCGATGGCGCTTCGACCGGATGACCTCCATGTGATCACCAGAAAGACAATCGCAGCCGTGGACGTGGTGATCCGATGCAACGCGGCTGACACTGCACGGCTCATCGGAAAGCGCGGCGCAATGGCGGATTGCCTTCGAGTCATCGGGCATGCCGTGTTCGGCCAGTTGAAGACTCAATTCCGATTGGACGACGTGATGGATGACGGCGCGGAGAAGGAACCGTTCACGCAGTTCAGGAATGACACGAAGTGGGACCCGACGCCCACCGTCGATCTTCTCCAGACGATGCTCATGCAATTGGGTTGGATGTTCGACTCAATCAAGGCCAAGGAACACAACGAGTGGACGTTCAAGATTTGGGTCACGGTGACCCCGGAAACGGCTGGGAGGATGCGGGATGAAATCGTCAGCGCAATCAACGCCATCTTCATCGTCATCGGAACCCGGGCCGGTAAGAAGGTCTTCGTGCGGTTCCAGGAACGTGGCCAAAGTGGAACCGTTGGAGGGCGAGACTTTGGTGTTCCTTGTCCAAAGCGCCAGCCGTCCGCACATCCGGCATCGGGTGGACCTGATGAACTACGGCGGGAACGGGGAATGCGGGTGTGAGTATTTCGAGATGAAATGCCGTCCGGCTCTGGAGATCGGATGCAAGCCAGGGCCGCGATATCAATGCCAGCACATCGAACAGGCGGACCGAGTCGCGTGGCAGATCGTTAAAAAGCAGATTCACGACGAATGGCGGAAGAACAGAAAACGAAGCGTATGACAAAAAAGCAAATGAAGGCGATGGGCGCAAAGCTGCGAGTCCTCCGAGGAAAGCAGAGCCTCGCGGACGTGGCGAAGACTGGCGGGATGACGCCTTCCGGGTTGTGCCGCATTGAGTCGGGAGAATCGGACCCTCGGTTGTCGACGTTACAGGCGTTGGCCAAGGGGCTCGGACTGACGACGACGGAACTCATCCGGGAGATCGGTGCGTGAAATCACGGAAACCGATTCGCAAGGTGTCGGCGGAACGGTCGAAGCGGCTCCGCGTTTACCACGGCAAGCGAAAGCTTTTCCTCACGGCCTACACCGGATGCGCCGTGTTTCCGGAACTGAAGGCCACGGAGATTCACCACACCCGGGGCCGGATCGGACGGTTGCTGAACATGGTGCAATTCTGGGTGCCGGTCAGTCGGAAGGGCCACGATTGGATCAACGCGAACCCCGCCGAGGCACGCAATCGGACTTGGTACGGACTGCCGTTGCTGTGCGCGGTTGGGCAATGGAACACGGTGCCGAAATGAGCGCATTCACCCGCAAACAACTGGAGGACCTAGGGTATGTCGAACGGAACGGAGAATGGGTCAAGCGAACCGATACTCGTCGCGTGGGTGCCGTGGTGTCCGGTGTCGGAGAGCAACCGCCGCGACCATTGGAGCGCAAGGCATCGGCGAAGCAAGGCGGCGAAGGAAGCGTGGAGAAACCGAAAGGAAAGCCTTCACGGAACGATAGAGTCGGTACGAATCGCACTCGCGCCCAAGTCACGCTCGTTGCCGTACGACAGAAGCGACTCGACGACGACAACCTCGCAGGCGGGTTCAAGGCTCTCCGGGATGCCATCGCCGAAAGCCTCGGAATCGACGACGGAGACGAGCGGGTAGAGTGGATTTATCGGCAGCAAGTAGGGCCGAAACCGCACGGGACAATCGTAATGATCACAACCAAGAAAGGATGAACATGGGAACAATGCTGACATCGGACGAGTACAAGGAATTGTGCGAACTGCGCCGGGAGAAAGCGCAACGCGAGATCGACAACCAAAAGCTGGCGGTGGCGTCGATGCGACTGGCCAAGGTCACCGACGAGATCCGCGAACTGATCGCCGTGCGCAAACGCAGCCGGATGCCGGACGGAGGTGGGCGATGATTTGCTACGTGATGGTCTGCATCGCAGTACTCATCGTTGCCGTGGTGGAGATCAACCAGTGGGCACGGGAAAACGGCGCACTAGATCGGAATCGAGCGTTGGCGAACACCATCGGATTCTTGCTGGGAGTGCTGTCCGGGGTTCTGGCGACGATCATGATCTTGGGAGGTAAGCTGTGAGCTTACTTCGTCAGATGGCAGTCAAGCCTGAGACCGTGAAGCGGTTCAGCGTCGACGGGGAGGCCAAGAAAAAGGAACAGGCCAACGACGAGCGGATCGAACGCCTCGAAAACGCCGTCAACAAGATCAAGTTCCGGGTGGATCAGTTGGCCAAACTGGTCGATGCCCTCTGCGATCATCGAAGTCAGAAGGTGAACCCCAGGGACACGTCCCTTGATTCCATCATCGACTACGTCGCGATCATGTTCCGGGTCGAACGGGAGCACATCATCAGCCGAATCCGGGATCACGGGGACATCGACCGGGCCAGGAGGTTGGGAATGTGGCTGGCAAAGCAGTCGGGCAACCACACGCTCGGACAGATTGCCAAGGCGTTCAATCGCCACGATCACGCCACGGTTTCGCATGCCATCAGAGCCGTCGAAAAAGGAGACAGGGCGCTTGCTAAATCAATGGTAGATGATTTCATTGCAAAAAATCACCATGCCGAAGCCAAAACAACGACAGGGCGAGGCGGAACAACCTCCGAAGGCGAAGGGATGGCAGGCACGGATGAACGCTCGGTATCGGGAACTGATGGCGAGCGGGAAGCTTGATCGGCACTTGCCGTTCACGGTGAACCGGAGGCAGGAGAAACTGTATGAACAAGAGAGAAAAAGAGAACAAGGCAAAGATTGAGTACGCGGCTTTCCTTCTACGCAAAACGATTAAGGCACAGCAGACCGGCATCACTCCACCAAAGCTTCACCAGGGGCTCTTTGACTTCCAGCGCAACGTAACGGAGTGGGCATTGCAGACCGGGCGAGCGGCATTGTTCCTTGATACCGGGCTCGGAAAGACGGTCTGTCAGCTTGAATGGGCACGCCACATTCCCGGCAAGGTTTTGATTCTGGCTCCCGTTGCTGTCGCGCCCCAGACCGTCCGAGAGGGCCACGAAAAGCTTGGGCTGATGATTCATCACTCTCGAGACGGCACGACACTGGATCGTTGCCCGATCACGATCACGAATTACGAGCGGCTTCATCTGTTCGACGTGACTCAATTCCACGGCGTGGTTCTCGACGAGTCTTCGATCCTCAAGAGCTTCTCAGGCAAGACAACCCGGATGCTCTGCGATCTGTTCAAGAATACCCCGTTCCGGTTGGCATGCAGCGCGACACCGGCCCCGAACGATTACATGGAGCTGGGGAATCACTGCGAGTTCCTCGGGGTCATGCCGCAAAGCCAGATGTTGGCGCGGTTCTTCATCAACGACACCAGCGACACGGGCACATGGCGCTTGAAGGGGCACGCCGTGCAACCGTTCTGGGAATGGGTGGCGACCTGGGCAGCGTGCGCTCAGAAGCCAAGCGATGCTGGTGGCGACGACGAACGGTTCACTCTTCCTCCGTTGACGTACAAGGTCCACACCGTGGAATCGCTGATGAAACCGGACATCGAAGAGGGCCTACTCTTCAGCGGTGGAGGTTCATTGTCGGCAACCAAGATCCACGCCGACAAGCGCGAGACACTTCAGCCACGGGTCAGCCTTGCTGCCAAGCTGGCCATGGAATCGAAGAGCGCAATCGTATGGTGCGAGACGAATGCCGAAAGCGCTGCACTAGCAGAGGCAATCGATGATTGTGTGGAGGTTTCAGGTTCCGATGGAATGGACGAAAAAGAGGAAAAGCTTGATCGATTCGCGACACAAAAGATTCCAAGGCTTGTCAGTAAGGCGTCGATTTGCGGTTTCGGGATGAACTTCCAATTCTGCAATCACGTCATATTTGCTTCGCTCTCCTATTCGTTCGAGTCGTTCTATCAGGCCATCCGTCGAAGCTGGAGGTTCGGACAGAAGCGTCCGGTTCACGTCGATGTCATTATCGCAGAATCGGAGCAAAGCATCTGGCGAGCGATCCGTGAGAAGATGGATGCGCATCAGGAGATGAACGAAGCGATGCGGTTCGCTCAGTTTGACCGGAGCCGAACGCAGGCAATCAAGATCCCGTACAACCCCCAACATAAAACAGAACTTCCAACATGGATAAGCAAGTGATCGTCAACAATGCCAAGCACGGCAAGTCTTGGTCCGCCTATAACGCCGATTGTGTCGACTTCACAGCCCAGATGCCCGACGCATCCATCGACTTCTCGGTTTACTCTCCACCGTTCGCCAACCTCTATACGTACTCGTCGGAGATCGCGGACATGGGGAACTGCACGAACGACGAGGAGTTCATGGAGCAGTATGGCTTCCTCGTGAAACAGATGCAGCGCATCACGAAGCCGGGACGGATTTCGTGCGTCCATTGCATCGACCTACCATCGTTCAAATGGAAGCACGGGGCGGTTGGGCTGCGAGACTTCCCCGGCGACATCATCCGCGCCCACGTCGACGCTGGGTTCATCTACCACTCGCGCATCACCATCTGGAAGGATCCGGTTACGGAGATGCAGCGGACAAAGTCCATCGGGCTTCTCCACAAGCAGCTCAAGAAAGACTCCACCATGAGCCGAGTCGGGCTTCCGGACTACCTGCTGGTGTTCCGCAATGCCGGCGACAACGAAAGCCCCGTGGAACACACTCCAGAGGGATTCCCGGTCAGCCAGTGGCAGGAATGGGCGAGCCCGGTTTGGACGACAGTCCGCCAAACGAACACGCTCAATCGGGAAGGCGCCAAGGACGTCAACGACGAGAAGCACATCTGCCCGTTGCAACTGGACGTTATTGAGCGGTGCCTTGTGCTTTGGTCGAACCCGGGAGACACGGTGTTCTCGCCGTTCATGGGCATCGGATCTGAGGGTTACCAGTCCATCAAACTGGGGCGGCGATTCATTGGGACGGAACTCAAGCCGTCCTATTTCACCCAGGCGTGCGCGTACCTCGCACAATCCGAATCCGAACAAGCGACGCTCTTCACGTTATGAAAACGGTGTGGCTCAAGCGCGGCGACCGATACGAGTCGGTGCGGTTGCTGCGCGAGTATCCCGAAGTAGGAGCCGTCAAGGTTCTGCGGGTCGGATCACCAGAGCCATGGACATTCAAGGCATCGGAAATCGTCACCGAGAAGCCGCTGACCAAACGGCAACGCGAGGGGATCATCAAACGGCAGGTCCGCGAGGAACGTGAAACCGCACAGAGAGAACAGGTCAAGGACGTGCTTTTCGACGGCAAACCGAAGTCGATCATGGAGATCGTCGATGCCGTCAACGCAATGCCTCGGGCGATGACCCGGATGGAGCCGGCCAGGGCATGGAAGATCGTCTCGGGATTCGTCAAAAACAACACGCACACCGCAGAGCTTCAGGTTACGACACGCAGCCGACATCATTGGATCGTTCAACGAATCTCACCCAAGCCACTATGAAACGAATTGCACGGGCTGGTTCGGCGACGGGAGTAAAATCAGCCATCACCTACGTTGGCAGTGGAACCAAAGGCCCGCATGTGATCTATCTGGCGGAAGGGAAACGCATCACCGTAGGGCGCGACAAATCAACCAAAGGCCCGGCGTGGCTGGTAATCGAAGATACCCCCGTCGTGAAAGCTCAGTCGCCGAACATCGGAATGAACGAATCACCGTCGCACCAACCGAGTATGACCTCCGAACAACTGGACAGATTCCAAGATTGGCTCAACAGAGAAGCCGTCGAAGCGAACAAAAAAAGCGGCGCCTATTTCAACGGCCGAGCGTGCGCGTTCAACGACGCATTCGAGTGCCTCACCATTTTGCGCATGAATGACAGCCAACCTCCGGAATCCACGGAGTCGGACAAGTCGCCGAACGCTTCTGGCTCGGCTCGATTTGCGGCAACCGCTGATGGGACTTGGCTCCTTACGATCGATCATGGGGACATGAAAATCAGCGTGGACATCGGGGAAACTGATGTAGGTGTTGTGCTGAAGCACGGCGGCAGGGAAGACCTATTCGACTTTGAGTATCCGCCGAACGCCTCGCCGTCTGCCACGGAGGCCGGACGATGAGTGCCACCAACTCCAAGACCCCAACCCCGGCCCCGTTGGCAGGACGCCATGGTTCGGCGGTGCTATGGTTTACGGTTCAACGTCGCAACTTTGGCCACTGGGATGTCTGCGGAGACGCTGGCCGCATGTTTGCAATCCGAGGAGAGCCTGGGGATGTCGTGATCAGGGACGAGCGCAAAGGGTCACTGGGTATCCGACCTGGATTTCCAACGGTTGAAGCGGCGATGGCGTGGGTAGTTGGAAAGCTCATGACCGAGTCGCCGAACGCGGAGCGATCTGCCACCGCTGGAGCGGATGGCGCGGAGAACACAAACAAAGGCTGACCGCTCCAGCGGTTGGCAGCATCTACTGGTTCGGAGACACCTATGACAGTCACAAAAGAACAATCGGCGGAAATGCTCGAAGCCGCAAAACCGCTCATCAAGTGGATGAACGAAAACTGCCACCCGCACACCACGGCAATCGTAACCGCAGTGGACATTGAACTGATGGAAGGCGTCGCGTGTGAAAAAACCCATGAATTTCTGCGAGGCTGAGTCGCCGAACGCCCAAAGCTCTGCCACCGCTGGGGCGGATGGCGATCAACCTGAGGAGAAACGCTGACCGCCCCAGCGGTTGGCAGCAACTACTTGTTCGACATGAAGGGACCCATTTATCTGGCATCACGATACAGCCGGCGCGAAGAGCTTGCCGCCTACCGTGACCAACTCAGCCAACTAGGATTTCTGGTTCAGGCGCGATGGCTGGATGGCGGTCATCAGATTTCCGACGCGGGTGCCCCGATCGGCGAATCGGGCGAGGCATTGGTGGAGGGCGACGAGGGGGGCACCAGCTTGGAGGCCGCTGTCTTGCGATCGAAATTTGCTCAGGACGACTGGGATGACGTGAACGCGGCCGAGATCGTGATTTCGTTCACGGAGCCGCCGCGCTCAAGGGCAAACCGTGGCGGAAGGCACGTTGAGTTTGGAATCGCTCTCGCTCGGGGTGTGCGCGTGATCGTGGTTGGATACCGCGAGAATATCTTTCACTGGCTTCCTCGCGTGGAGTTTCGACGCACGTGGGAAGAGGCACTGGGTCTGCTGTCGAACAGCGGAATGAACGACTCACCGTCGCAATATCCGCTACGAAACACGCCACCCAAGGGGGAGGAGTCGCAATCGGCATCTTGACGCGGAACCCGTAGGCGGACCAATAGTCCACCATGGCAGGCAGGAAAGGTTTCGACACGCGCCGGGGACGACCACCCGGCAACACAAAGAGCGACGCAATCGTTGCCGAGATCCTGAACAGCGTTCGGAAAGGCGTTCCCATCAAGCACGCATGTGCCACGTTCTGTGTGTCCTACACGACGTGGCACATGTGGAAAACCGAGGGATCAGCAGCAAGGGAAGCTGTTGCAAAAGGAGAGAAGCTAGGCAAGCGGGCAAAGTGGTGCCTGCATTTCCTCATCCAATTCGAGGCAGCGATGTCCGATTTTGTGGATGATGCGGTCAAAAAGGTGAGCAAGGCAGCTGGGAAAGACTGGAAAGCGGCAGCGTGGTTGCTGAAGTGCAGGGACCGCGACAACTTCCGCGAGAAGCAGGAGATAGAACACACGGGAGCCGGCGGCGGCCCCATCGGCGTCACGTTCTCGCCGGAAGACCGTGAGCAACTCGGAAGCGCATTGGAGAAGCGCATTGCCCAACGCATGGAGGAACGGAAGCGGTTCGTGGACGGTGCGCCGGTATCGGTGAACGGCAACGGACACCACAACGGGAACGGGAATGGCAACGGATTCTCTGATCCGCACTGACGGTGAGGCGGACTACGTCGCCAAGTCTGCCTCCGAAGACCTGCTTCTGTACGCCCAGTTCTGCGATCCTGAGTACACCTACTCGCCTCTCGTCGCCGGCATTGCGTGGCAACTGGACCGACTCGGGAAAGACATCCGACGACTCGTCATCAGCGTTCCGCCACGGCACGGCAAGAGCCGGCTGGTGTCCGTCGAGTGGACTTCTTGGATGATGGGCCGACGCCCCGGTGTGGAGATCGTGCTGGCCTCATACTCCGGCGACCTCGCCAAAGAGCATTCCAGACGCGCCCGCGAACGAGTCCGAACCCGGCAATGGCGCACGGTATTCCCGGACGTGACGGAAGACGCGGAACAGGCAGCGGCGGCGAACTGGAAGCTGTCCAACGGCTCATCCTTCCAGGCGGTTGGCGTCGGAGGTTCCCTGACGGGACGCGGGGCTGACATCCTCATCATTGACGACCCGATCAAGGACCATGCCGAGGCCCACTCGGCCACCCAACGTCAACGGGTGTGGGATTGGTTCATGTCGGTTGCCATGACGCGGCTCTCCCCGGGTGGTATCGTCGTCATCATCATGACCCGATGGCACGTGGACGACCTCGTTGGGCGTTTGCTCGAGCCGGGCAGGCAAACGGAGCTCCGCGATGGCGGTGGAGAGAAGGAGGTTTGGCACCAGTACAAGCTCCCAGCATTGGCTGAGGAGAACGACCCGTTGCGACGCCAGCCAGGGGAGGCGCTGTTCCCGTCGCGGTTCCCGGCATCGGACCTCGAATCGAAACGCCGATCCCTCGGGCCGTACGTGTTCGGTAGCCTGTACCAGCAAAACCCGGTTCCCGCTCAGGGCAACGTCGTCGACCGAAACGCCTTCCGGATCGTGGACGACAACGCCATACCGAAAGACCGGACATTCATGCGGTACTGGGACCTTGCCGCATCCGAGAGCGAGGTCGGGAATTTCTGGGCAGGCGCAAAGGGATGCATCGGATCGGACGGGACGTTCTACATCACCGCCATGGACCGCTGGAGGAAGTCGTGGGGCGAAGCCAAGCCAACGATCCTCACCCATGCCGCCAACGAGATGATCCCGGTTGGCGTCGAAGCCGTGGGCGGGTTCAAGATAGCCTTCCAGGAGCTTCGCAACTCGGCCCCTCAAGGCGTCATCATCCGGGAGTTCGGAGCGGAGACCGACAAGCTGACCCGCGCCCTCCCGTGGTTCGCTCTCGTCGGAAACGGCAAGGTGGCGCTCTTACGTGGTGCGTGGAACGAGGATTTTCTCGCCGAGGTTCACGCCTTCCCGATGGGCGCATTCGACGACCAAGTCGACGCCGTGTCGGGGCTCTACATCATGCTGACCCAGTCGTTCGGAACTCCGTGGGTGCTGCCTCCAAAGCGCGGGGCCATCGGTGAAACGAACCGGGCGATGCGCCGCTTGCATTGACGGGTTGGCCGTTTTCATGCGACCCGTCTGGCATGATCACGGGAACGGCGCGGGTCAACGGTAGCGATTCGAAGCAGGCACCCGGCACCGTCCATGTCGTTGGCCGGATGGTAACCCGGCACCAGATCAACCCGATTCGAGGACTGACCCCGGTCCAGTTGACGGCCATGTTGGAGGATTCCCAGCGTGGGATTCACTCCGATCTTCAATGGACCTACTCGTTCCTCGAACGCCGTGAACCGATGCTCCGCGCCGTCAAAGAGCGCCGACTGTCCGCCCTTGGCCGGTGCACGTGGTCCGTGGAGGTCGACGAGAAGGCCCACGAAGACGCCGGCATGGAGACGCTGGCGGACGCGCAGAAGACCGAGCTTGAGGACCTCATAGCCGGCATCGACAACCTAACGGAAGCGACTCGGTTCCTGTCGCTGGCCACGTTCCGAGGCTTCGCACACTTGGAGCGGGTGTTCAAAGATCGGCGTTTGGTTCGGCTTCAGCCCGTCGATCAATGGTACTGGTGCCAGCAGTACCCGTCGCTCGATTGGCTTTACAACAAGGACGCGCTCGCGACGACCCGAGGGGAACCCATCAGACTGGACCGATTCGTGATCCGGGAGGTGACGGACCCGATCAACGAGGCAATCGCAATAGAGTTCCTCCGGAAGAAGGCCGGTCAAGCGGACTGGGATTCGTTCAACGAGACGTTCGGCATCCCGAACATCTTCGGCGAGTCACCGGAGAACGCGGACCAGGCTTGGTTCGACCGAAACCAACCGACTCTCGAGCGCATCATCAGCGGAGGGCGCGGGTTCCTGCCTCCCGGGTGCAGGGTCAACATCTCCGAGATCGCCAACGGCAGCGGCGCCCAGTTCGAGAACCGTTTGAAATACTCGGACAGCATGATTGTCGTGTGCGCCACGGGCGGGAAGCTGACCATGCTTGCCGACGCATCGACCGGCATCGGGAAAGGCCCATCCGAAGAGCACGCCGACGTTTTCGACGAGATCGTTGCCAGCGAAGCCGAAGAGATCGCCGAAGTGCTCCAAAAGAGCATCGGGAAGAAGCGCCTGGACATGGCATTCCCGGGCCAACCGCACCTTGCCTATCTGTCGCTCAGCAATCCGGCGATGCGAGTCAGCCTCACGGGCGCCCAGGCGGTCAGCACCGCCAAGAGCGCAGGCTTCGCCATAGATCCAGAAATCGCCAGCGAGGCAATCGGGATGCCATTGGAGGAAGGCGAGGAACCAGAAGAGGGACCGATGCCGGGTCAGGAACAGCCAGAGCCCGACGAGTCGATGGTGACCAACCGGCAGGCCATCGCCGAAGCCTTCACCGGCATCGCTTCTCGGAACCTGCAAAGGTTCGTTCACCGGATCACCCAGGCCATGGAGGACCCGAGCGACGACTCGCGTAAGGCACGGTTGGCCCGCATCCGCGACGAGTTCCCGGAAATGCTTCGCACGCTGAACCGCGAGACGAAACTGGCGGAGTATCTGGAGGACATCATGGGCACGGAGTTTCTCAACGGACTGGCAGGAAAGGCATGAGCATGAAGAGCACACATCGACTCCACATCGTAGGCGAAGCAACCCCGACGCTCCTCAATCGGGAGGGCCAGTTCGTTCCCACGGGAGACTGGATTCAGGTCCTCCGCATCGGCGAGTTCCTCGGTCGTTCGCTGGATGGGAAGCAGTTCAGCCAAGTCATCGACGAAAAGGCCCTCGACGCAATCGTGACCGCGTTCAACCGGGAGAAGACCGCGAGCAACTTCCCGGGATTGCTCATCGACCGCGATCATCTGAGCCACTACTCCGACAAGGAAACCCGTGCGGCGGGGTGGGTGATGAACATCGAGAAGCGCGAGGACGGGCTTTGGGCGATGCCAAAATGGACGAGCGAAGGCGCGGCGGAGATCAGTAACGGGATTTACCGCATGGTGAGTCCAGTGTTGACAAACGGCGAAGAAGTAGGACAGACCGCCGATGGAATCGCGAGGGTGAGACCAGGGAGGTTCATCCGGTTGGCGCTGACGAATGACCCGAACATCAAGGGCATGCAGCCGCTGGCGAATCGACGAAGCGACGAAACCGATCACTCTATGGACTACAAATCCCTTCTCTTGAACATGCTCGGTCTCGCGGACAACGCGGACGACGCATCCGTGACAACCGCAGTTGCCAACGCGAAGGCCAAGATGGCATCGCCCGGGAAGGACGAGGAGACCTGCAACCGCCTCCGGGGTGAGATCGAAGTGCTCACCAATCGAGTGAACGCGGCGGAAAAGCTCGTCATCGAAGCTGACGTGGTGAAGTACAAGGGGCTCGGTCTGAAGGACGAGGACCTCCGAGCGCAACTCGTCGCCAACCGAGCAGGCACGGTGAAGATCCTCGACGCGATCATCGCCAACAAGAAGGCGGGCAAGGACGCCGACGAGGACGGGCGTCAGATTCACAACGCCAACGAACGCCGCGCCCCGGTGACCAAAGCGAAGACCGACGCCGAACGCGCCCAGTTGATCGCCGCCGAGGTCAGCACCTACCAGATCGCCAACAAGGCGTCCTTTGCCGACGCCTACGATCACATTGCCCGGCACAAGCCGGAACTTTTTCAGCTCGCATCGGCTGAGTAACCAACCGCAACGCAGCATCAGATCATCAAACCATGAGTGCACTCTTTCTCCGCGATGCAGCAGTCATCGCCCTCACTGCCGCCGCCGACTACTCGGCTGGTCGCGGCAAGTCGGTTACCATCAGCGGCGATACCGCAACCCTCTCAGCTTCGGCAACCGTCCACGCCCGAGGCATCATCCTTGAAGGAGCCACATCCGGGAATCAGGTCACTGTCGCGATTCTTGGG
>Ga0209175_10000624_pt1 | contig 19842 bp, 20 predicted proteins | sample JI91814C2DNA_FD_187506 | JGI IMG/M metagenome (GOLD analysis project Ga0209175, IMG submission 187506) | Wastewater effluent complex algal communities from Wisconsin, to seasonally profile nutrient transformation and Carbon sequestration -... | ecosystem: Engineered > WWTP > Effluent > Algae...
CCAAACACCCGCCGACCATAAACGCCAGCCCGCGACCCGCCTGGTCGAACCGTCTGAGTGCTTACCCCGTCGGCTTCTTCCCGCTGACCTTCCGCGCCAACTTCCGCCACGCCAGCCGCGCCAAGGTCTTGCCCCCCAACTCGTCCGCCACGCGGATCTTGTGCTCGAGGGTGGGATCCGCCGCCTTCGATTCCGGCAATGGCACGTTCGCATGCTGCGCAAGAGTCCGCATCTGGGCATGAAGCCCATCGATCCGATCCTGCTGCAACCCGGCATACAGCGCAAGCCGCTCAGCGAAAGGCCCCCCAAGCGTTGACAGCAGGTGCTTGAGAAGGTTCGGATCCGCAGGTTCCGCTTCGGAATCGCGCACCACCATCAGCGCCTCGTCGAGCAACACGCCCGAGCCGGTCGCGTGGATCGTCCTCCAGATCAGGCCGACCTCGCCCAGTGCCGCGAGCACGGGATCGAAGAGATCGGAGAGGGGCAGGCCGCGCGAGGTGCGAATGACCGCCCTCGTCGTTCGCGTTCCATGCTCGAACGGATACGCCTCGGGCGCCAGATCGAGATCGCCCGCAATCACCGGCCCGCTCGCGCTCTGTGCGCGCGCCCACGTCCCCGCGAACGCGAGATTCGGCCGAGCGGCGAGCGCCGTCACGCACGCGTGCAGCCAGTTTGCCCTTGGCTCGTCCCCCGCGCGCAGCACAACAACCGCGTCGAGCGAGACAAGATCCGCGCCGTGCGCGTCCGCCTCGCTGCCGCCGCTGTGCACCTTCGCGACCCACGCACGCCCCAGGAACCAGAACGCTCCGCCCGCCGCCGCGTCCGCCTCGTGCAGCACCAGCGTGCGAGACGGCCCATGTGCCTGTGATTGCAATGCCCGCAGCGTCGCCGCCCCGTCGCTGCCGCGCTCGCACACAACGACCGCGAGCACTTCGGGGATTGCTGTCGTCGCGTGCGTCAGCGGATCAAGGGCCTTGGGCGCCTGATAGAAGTTCCCCCCCGAACCAGTCATCCCCCCGCCCAGCGGCGTCGTCGCAATCTCATACGGCTTGCACAATCGCTCCCGCAGCACTCCATCATCCAGCAATCGTTCCATCTGCTCGACCAAATGGTCCGTCCGCCCGCCATACACCAGCGCGTTCTTCTCGTGCGTGAAGAAGTCGCTCCACCCCGGCAGGTCGCGCACAATCATCGGCACGCCCGCGTCGTACACCTCGTGCGCCGCGTAGCAGAACGACTCAAAGCGATTGGGAAAGACCGCGAACAGCGCGCGATTGAGGTGCTTGCCAAACTCTCCGTGCGAGAGATTGCCGGGAAAATCAAAGCGATCACGCAGCCCCGTCGGCACCATCGAGAGGAGATACTCCTTGTAACTGTGCCCCAGCGGGCTCTCGCTCGAGTCCGCGCCGATGATGTCGAACGTGCAGCGCACGCCCGGCCTGCGCTCCAGGAACTCCACGCCCGCCCGCACCAACTGGTCCACGCCCTTGAACTGGTACATCCGCCCGATGTACACGATCGAGAACGCCTCGCGATTCGGATCCGGCCGATGCGTCACGCGCGGGAAGGGCAGTTTGGGCGACTGCGACTCCACCACCTTCGACGCGGGGAGGTTGTATCGGTCCTTGTAGTACCGATCAAAGTACGCGTTCGTCGGCGTCAGCACCGCCTCGGAAAGAGACAGTTGTCCATGCTCCAGCGCGTACAGCATCGCACGCGAGCGATCAAGATACCGCGTACTCCCCACCGCGTCGATCAGTTCCAGACTGTTGTGCAGGCGCGTGCCCAGCACCGCCTTTGTCTGCCCGAGTGCGCCCACGCCGAAGAGTCTGCGTGCCAGCGCGTGGTACGCCGCCCCGCAGTACTCAAAGAACTCAATGAAATCGAAATGCTCCCTTGCGAGCAGGTTCTCAACCGCCCGGGCAAACCGCACACTCTCGCGCATGCTGGACACCGGACACTCATCCATCGACAAGCCGACGTCACCCGCAAGTTCATCCAGATGAAACGCTCGGCAGTGGTGCGCGTTGGAAAAAGTCAGCCGATCCACGCGATCGAACCGCTCAAACTCATGCCGCGGCATCGCGAGCAGAAACGCAACCTCGTGCCCATCGCGCAGCAGCAACTCGGCCGCATGATGAAGGAGCACACCACACCCGCCGCGATTGGTCGGGTGGATCTCGTAGGTGACAAAGCAGATCTTCGCCATGTTTCTGCCGTGTGGGAGAGGTGCGAATCAGGCGAAGAGGGACTCGACGGATTGACGCGACCGCTCGTTGTACCCCGGCGCATACGCCGCATATCGCGCCACGATCGCGTCGCGTTCCTCAACAACCCTGCGGATCGTCTTCGCAATCGTGTCCGCCCGATCCGGAAAAGAAACCACGAGCCGCTCGCGCAGGAAATCATCATCCTGGAACAGGTGGCTGTTGGGCCCCACGATCGCGGGCACGCCCTGCGAGAAACTCTCGAGCGGGATCATCGGGCAGCATTCGGTGAACGTGACATACATCGTCAGGTGCGTGTCGCGCATGCGGCGCATGAGTTCCTCAAACGGCAGTGGCTTGGTCGACGCAAAGCCCGTCGCGATCCCGTACTGGTCGATGAGTTCGCGAGAACGCACGTCGATCCCCGCGGTGTGTATCTTCGCATTGGAGATCAGTTTCGCAGCCGCGAGCATGACGTTGGGCGTCTTCCACAGCGTGCCCGACATCCACAGGCCCAGATGCGTCCCGGGCGAGACAATCTTCGGCGGCGTCGCCGGCGGCAGCACGCCCCGGATGTAGTTCATCACGAATTTCGAACGCACGCCCTGCGACTCGAAGAACTCCTCCATCCCTGCCTTCACCGTGCCGATGCACTCGACAAGCCCCTCACGGGCCGCGTCGATCCACAACTTCAGCGTGCGGAATGCGTAATCGTCCGAGAGTTGCACGTAGTTTCCATGCCAAAGCATGATAAACCGAAGCCCAGGCTTCGCCGCCACCATGATCTTCATGAGGCGATAATGCGCTTCGTCTCCACCCGAGAACACAAAGATCTTCGCTCCACACTCAAGCAAAGGCCTCGCGTACTCCGCAAGCGTCTCATCGGTGAGGTGGTACGGCTCCTCGTTGGGCATCTCCGGCACAGGATACAGGTGCTCGAACAGGTTCTTCGTCGAGTTCGTCACGCCCAGCCAGCGAGGGCAGTGCACCGCGACGACGCTCGCGCCCGATGCCTTCGCCTTGGCGATGAACGCCTCCTGAGCCGCGGAGCGCGTGCGCGTCACGGGGCCCGTTGGCGCCTGTACCGCGAGCACCGGCGCGGGCTTGTCGTCAGCGGTCCCCTTCGTCATCGGCGTGCGCATCGGATACACCCGCACGCTCCCGCCCTGCTCCGAATACAAATCAATCTCTTCAGTGCGCCCGTTGCACGTCACCCGAACAACGCCGCTCCAGGGGTGCGTGAGGAACACCAACTCAGGACTAGGCCCGGGCGGAATCGTCAGTTGCCCGCCACTAGGCGCGACAAGGCAGCGCCCATAGGGTCCCGCCGCGTCCTGCTTCTCCTGCCATTCGCCGCGACGGTCGATGAACTCCCAGGGCAGCGCGGGCTCGCCCGGATTCAGATACGCCCCCAGCAGCCACGCCTCGTTCCCCTTGGAGAGCGGGTTGTGGTCGCGCAGCACTTCCACGCCCACTTCCGCTCCTCGGCCGCCCATCAGGCGCGTGACCAAGCGCACCGCGGGCTGCTTGCGAATCGCGTTCGCGAGTTTGTAACTGCGAGACTTCTTGATGAACGCGATCTCGAACGCCTGCTCGGCAACGCGGTCCAGCACGCGATCCACCGCGTCATCGCCCAGCGTGCCGTTGCCCCGCGTCTCGTACGCACCGTCATCATCGAACATCGTCGTGCGCAGGTCCTTGGGATCGTCCTTGGACAAAATGAAACTGCCCAGCGGACGCTGCATGTCATCGCGCAGCAGGCAGCGTCGCACGAGGTGATACGCCGAGAACTCGCTCGCGCGCCACGTCGAGAGCCGACCGCCCTTGGCATCGATCGGTTCGTCGAGGACGGCTGTGACAAGCACATACGCCGCTCGGTCGAGCGCTGTCTCGACCAGTTCACGTCCGGCCGCCTTGTCGAGCGTCGCAAGCACGCCGTCGATGATGATGACGTCGTACCGCGAGCCAATCGAGTGCAGAACATCGCCCGCATGCCCGACATGGATGTGGTCGTACAGACTCTTGACGTGCTCCGGAATCGCGATCGCAGACGTTTCCACGCCTTCGACGCGCACCGCAGAGCCGTTCGCCCCCGAAGCGACCGCCTTGCAGCACTCACGAGTGGCAAGGGCCCAGCGACCCGCTCCAGAAAGATCAAGGACGTGCTCGGGTTGGAGACGCTTGAGCGTCTCGACACCGAACGGAATGTGCTGCCACAACCCCATTACGATCTCCACAACCGACGTTCGACAGCGCGAACAAAGTCCGCCTCGCGCTGGCCATACTCATTCAGCAACTGTTCAAGAGATGCAACTCTGCGTTGCGCCTCGGCGTAAGCCACCTCCAGCGAGCGCACCGCCGAGACGAGCCCCTCGCGAGCCGCCAACTCCCTGTCCGCACGAGCCGCATTCGCCAGAGCCTCCGACCTTGCCCGATCCAAGTCCGAATGCGCCCGCGACAGCAGTTCGTTCAGGCGAGCGTGCTCGACTCTCGCTCCTTCCAACTCCGCCCGCAAACGCCGCTCAAGATCCGCCGCCGCAGATCGCGCGTGCTCAGATTCCCTCGCGCGTGCCTCCTTCTCCCCATGAAGCGAGCCACGCATCATGTCCATGCCATACGACACGTCACGATCCATCCGCCGGCACAGTTCCAGGAACAGGGGCGACCATTCCCAAGTGGAAGCCGTCGAATCCAGCATCACGCGGTACGGCGCGTGCGTCGAATACCCGCTCGCGAGCATCTCACACTTGTGCCCGATCGCTGCGTACGCCGAGGGAAGATCGTGCCACCAGCAGCCGCTGTGCTCGTCCGACACCAGTTGATGCTGCGGGCTCGTCTCGAGATGAAACACCTGCCGACGAGAGATCCGCACCAGTTCTCGCAGAACACCCTGCAAGTCCTCCGGTCGCACGTGCACCAGCACCTCGGCCGTGTACACCAGATCAAACTGCTTGTCCGCAAACGGCAGCCGCCCCGTGGGCAATCCGATCGTCACGTGCGCGTCGAGCCAGGCCTGCGAGGCCCACGCCCGCGCGCCCGAGACCATCGCCGCAGACTGGTCATACCCGAAGACTTGAACGCCGGGCAGCCGCGAAAGATTCCGCAGATGCCGCCCGGGCCCGCAGCCAAACTCCAGCACTTTCGCCGGTGCATGGTGGCGGATGTACTCCGTGAGCATGATCTCCTGGATGTGGTAGTAGATCTGCTCTTTCTTCCGCTGGTCGTACTCGCTCGCCCAACCGCCGCCGTGCTCGCGCCAGTATTCGTAGTTCTCGGCAATCCGTTTCGAAGCGCTGGCGTCGGACGCCCCCCCGGGCGCGCCGTTCGGCTTGGGCTCGACGAGCGAGTCCTCCACCTTCTCGACTTGTCCCGGCACGTCAGACATTCCCCAAACTCTCCCAACTGACGTCCACAGGCTGATGAAACTTGTAGTGGACCGGACGCTGCGGATCTGCCATCACCACAAACGCCGCCACGCCATCAACCTGGTCGAACAGAACGTTATCCGAATAGTCCCGGCTCGTGAGCCGATTCACCGCGAAGCATATGCCGAAATGCCCGGGCCTCAGGCGATTCTCGAACGAGAACCGAACCTTTGTGCATTGCCCGGCCACAAGCACCGGCCCCGGGCACCGCTCATCAAACGTCGTCGTCCCCATCAGGTCCACACCCGTGAAATCCCGCACGAGAAACGAGCATGACAGGTTCTGAGCCGCGACGTGCGCCCTCAGCGTCGCCTCGATCGTGATCGTCTCGCCCAGCGCAAACGCCCGCGTCGGCTCGCCCCGCGCGTTCAGCACCTGCACCTGCTCAATCTGCACGTGCCCGGTCCCATATCTCGTGTTCCCCGCCACCTGCGACTGAAACTTGACCGTCGTCCCCAAATCCGTCTGCTGCTCCAGCACTTCCTTGTTCGTCTGGTCGCGCACGAACGCCAAGTACTGATCCGTCGCGCGCTCCGCATCGCCAAAGTACCGCGCCTGTCCCTTATCCAGAAACAGCCCCTTCTGGCACACGCTCCGCACGCTGTCGGGCGAGTGGCTCACAAACAAAAGCGTCATCCCGCCATCACGCAACTGCCGCAACCGCGCAAGGCAGTGCTGCTGAAATCCAATATCCCCCACCGCCAGGATCTCATCCACGATCATCAGATCCGGCTCAACCGAAAACGCCACCGCGAACGCCAGACGCGCCGCCATGCCGCTGCTGTACGTCTTCAGCGGCTGCTCCAGAAACTCCCCGATATCCGCAAACGCCGCGATCGCATCAAATCGCGCTTCCATCTCACGCCGAGGAATCCCCAGAATCGCGCCCTTCAAGAACACATTTTCGCGCCCCGTGAACTCCGGGTTGAATCCGCTCCCCAACTCCAACATCGCCGCCACGCGCCCGCGCACCGCGACCTCGCCCTCCGTCGGCGTCAACGTCCCCGCAATCAGTTGCAACAGCGTGCTCTTCCCCCCGCCGTTGCGCCCAAGGATCCCCACGCTCTCGCCCGGGAAGACCTCGAACGACACGCCACGCAGCGCCCAGAACTCGCGGTAATACTGCTTCTTCCAGCGGAAGAACGCCTGCTTCAGCCGATCCGCTGGATGGTCGTACACGTGATAGCACTTGCCCAGCCCACGCACCCCAATCACAGGCTGCTCGGCGTCCTTCCTCGCCTTCGGCGCCTCCCCCACGGCATGCAAATGCGCCGCCGCCCCAGGCCGATCCGGCCGATCCGCGATGCTCGTTGCATCAGAGCACATCCGCAAACCCCCGCTTGGCCTTCATGAAGAACGCAAAGCCAACCTGCGCCATCACCACGCCGCCCAGCGCGCTCAATCCAATTGCCTTCCAGTCCGGCATCTCGTGGAACAGCACCACTCCCCGCGCCCCTTCCACCGCGCTCGTCAAGGGATTCAGCCACGCGATCCAGCGCAGGCTCTCCGGCAGGTGCGACACCGGATACAAAATCGGCGTCAGATAAAAGAGCATCTGCCCCACCACGATCCCCACAATGTTCCCCACATCCCGCAGGAACACGCACAAAGCCGCCAAGACCCAGCCAATCCCCACCGCCCACAGGATCACGGGCGCAACGACCGCAGGCAGCATCATCGCATGCCATGACAAACCATCGAGCAGCATCAGCGCACCCAGCAGCACCACACCAAGCCCCGACGCCGCATATAGCATCGACGAACCAAGCGACGCGACGGGCAGGACCTCCACCGGAAACACAACTTTCTTCACGAAGTTGGGGTTCTCCAGCACCAGCCCGCTCGAACGGATCACGCTCTCGCTGAACACCGCATACACCACCATGCCGGTGAACAAGATCACGGCAAACTGTGCCGGGCCACCGATCGCCCGATCCGCCCACGCCCGCACCTGGAACACATTCGTGAACACAAACACGAACACGCCCAACTGCGTGAGCGGAAAGATCACCGACCAGAACATGCCCAGAGCCGTCCCGCGATACCGCGACACGAACAACCGCCACGTGAACTGTCGAATCAGATCGCGATGGCTCCACAAATGCCGTGCGAGCACGATCGGGCTCAGCAACTCAAGCACCGGCGTCGCGCGTGATGTTCGCACCGCAGTGACGGCCACTGTGTCCCCTCTTGCCCCAGCGGGCGCAAACTCCATCACACCCGCGGGCTGCCGCTCGCTCGCGTACGCACGCTCGACACTTCCACCGAGCCGCCCGCCTCCGCCAGCACCGGACGATACCACATCCGCACGCCCGCGCCCAAAGGCTCAAACTCCACGTGCGTCATCGACACCGTCCGCGCCTCGCGCCGACTCATCATCACGCTCACCTCAGGACGATCCGCCCACGTGTGCCCATGGAACAAGTCCTGCGCCTCGGGCGTCGCCCCCGCGCCGATCACCATGCTGTCGAACAAATCCAATCGACCAACCACGCGCTCATCACCCAGCCCCGAACTCGCAAAGCACAGAGGCGTTGCCGCGTGCGTCCGCACCGAAAACTCACGCCGATCCCAGTCCATCTCATGCACGAACAACTTGCCCGCGCCGCGCGGATCAACCGCCAGCAATCGAAACGGCGCGAACGCGTCCAGATCCATCTCCCCCACCAGCCGCGCCATCCTCGCGCCCGACATCGGCCCGGAATCATCCTGCAGCAACTCTGGGATGATCTTCCCACGCGACACCAACCCCACCTCGGGAAGGTTTGGCGCAGGCATCGGATTGCGATTCAGCAGGCACAGCGTCAAGCCGCTCTCATGGGCCGCCACCCACGTCCCACCCGCCTCGCCATCCGCGGGCCAGATCGCGCGAGCATCACCCACCTCGCGCCACCGTGGCGGCTGCGCGTCAGGGCGGTTACGCTGCTCATCGCGATTGCACACCAAACGAAATCCTGTCCGGACTCCGCTCGCGTTCGCCCTCGCAGGCTTGGGAATGATCGAAACGGTGCACATGCAACTAAAAGGAGCGTAGGGCGATTCACACGACGTGAACGAATCCTGTCACGTCCCCGCCTTCTCGAAGTTGATCGTCGACGGAGCCTTACCAAACTCCGAACCAGCATCCACACCAAATTCCTGGGCAATCGCCTTCAGCATCGCATGGTGGTGGATCGCATGGTGCGTCGCAAACGCCAACTCGCGAGCCAGCGTGCTCTGCAACTCCGCTTCGGTTCCATCGCCCGACAGCATCACCTGCACGCTCACCGCGTCGGACAACCTGGGGCAGTTCTTGGGAGCCAATCGCCCGCGCAGTTCCGCGATCGTTGCGACCGCCGCCGAACGGCTCGTCTCCATCGGCACATGCCGCTCGCGCCGGTCGTACATGATGGGCTCGCCCGTGTCCACACCCACGAAAATCGCGCTGTAATGGTCGAGAATGTGCCGAACATGCTTCCCGCACGTCCCGCCCTTGAGCGTTTTGGAGTCTACGACGTACGCGTGATCCGGCAGCGATTCAATGAACGACGAGCACTGCCCCAGGATCGCGTCGGCCGCCTTGGCAACCATCGCCTCCGCATTCGCCGCCACGCCGCCGTTCATGTTCGTGCTCATCCAACATCCTCCAAGCGAAACGACGTGTTCGAGGACTCCATCCCCGCCGCCGCACGCACCCCGTTCTGGACAAGTTTATTCGGAATCGCCCGCCGATGTTGCGGATCCCTAACAACGCATCCCGATCAAGACCATAACCGCCTATGCAGAAACAACTTACAGAACCACCTCAGACCTGTGTCACTACAGCCTTCACCCCGTCCACAATCTCCCGGTGGTTCGCGCACCTGGGGCACTTGTGCTGCCCGCCCAGTTTCCCGCGCGATTCCATCCAGCGATGGAACGCTCCCTTGGGCAACGGCGTGATCGTCGGCAACGCCATCCCCACGCCATCCGTGCGCTTGGTCGTGTAGTCCACGTTCTGCTGCTTGAGCGACGCGTCGATCGCATCGCGGAACGCCGCGAGCACCGACGGCTCGCGCGACTCCATCTCCACCGCGACCTCGAGCCCCGGCGTCGGCGGATACACCGGGCACGCCGAGAACTCCCCAACCATCACGCCCGCGACCTTCGCCGCGTGCGCCACCGCGTTCTCGATGTGCTCCACAATCAAGTTCTCGCCGAACGCGTTGATGAAGTGCCGATGCCGCCCGACGATCCGCAAGCGCGCAGGCCCCTCGCCCGACTCGCTCCCGAGTTTCGCCGGAATCGTGTCAAACTCAACCACATCGCCCAGCACATACCGCCACATCCCGGCGCACGTGCTCATCACCACCACATACTTCTGGCCCTTCTCCACCGTGTCGCACGTGAACGCGGGCGGGTTCGGCTCATTAATCGACTCCAGCGGCACGAACTCGTAGAAGTTCATCATGTCCACATTGAGCCGCATCCCGGGATCGCCCGCGCGATCCTGCATCGCCACAAACCCCTCGCTTGCGGGGTACAACTCCAGCCGCCGCGGCAGGTCCGCCCCCTCGGGCGATCCCGACCACGCATTGCGCACCCGCGGATCAAACGGCCCGTACTTCACCCCGCCATGCACAAACATGCTCAGATTGGGCCACACGTCCTGCAACGTGCTCACTTTCCGCCCTTGCTCTCTCGCTAACTGCATCACGCGATCAAACAGCACCAGCGCCCACGAGCACATGCCGCACACCATGCGCACATCCTCGTTCACGCAGCGCTTCGCCATCGCCTCGATCTTGCTGGGCCAGTGGCTCATCGTCGCGATGTCGTTGCCGGGCAGATAGATCGTCGTCAGCGGCCAGCGAATGAGCGGCGCGATGATCCCCGACAAATCCCCCGTCCGAATCCCCTTCGCGCTCGTCTCGAGATTCGTCGAGCCGCCGAGGAACAAGACCTTCCCCGCGAGCAAGTTCGGCAGTGACACGCCAAACCGGTGCACGTTCGCGAAAATATCAAAGCTCGCGAGTTGGTTGCTCTTCATCATCGCGGCCGACACGGGAATGAACTTGTCCCCCGCCGTCGTCCCGCTCGTCTGGGCAAAGTCCTGCACCAATCCCGGCCACAGGACATCGGGTTCCGCACCCTCGCGCATCCGCGCGATCCAGTCCTTGAACACGTACCAATCCGCGACGGGCACTTCCTTGCGATACGCCGCGACGATCTCGTCGTTGGGCAACTCCAGCAACTTCGCAAAGTGGAACTGCTTCCCAAAGACCGTGTCCTTCGACACCTGCATCAGGTTCCGCAACTGCGCAACCTGGATCCCCGCGCTGTTGCGCGTCCAGTGCCTCTCATTATTCAGCAGCGAAATCCGCGGCGCGAGGAACGCACGAATCCCCGCCCCCACGAGCGACGTCGCACGAAACCCCGTCCCCGGCGGCGTGTACTTCTTCCTCACCACGCCTTACGCCCCGCCCGCTCTGGACGATGCAAACGTCGGTCCGTTGGGATCGTTCGGCATCAATCCGCCGCCGCGTTCCACGCGCTCCACAAACGCCGCGAGCGCCGCCGCGAACGGATCCGCCGCCTCGATCATCGGCGCGTGCCCGCAGTTCTCGAACCAGCGGATCTGGCTCCCCTTGATCTTCTCGTAGAACTCCTGCGCCGCCTCCACGGGCGTCACAATGTCCTGCCGCCCCCACAACACAAGCGTCGGCACGCTGATCCGATGGATCTCATCCCCAAGGTGATTCCGCCGCGCCGAGCGCGACAACTTGATCATCGCCCGCGCGCTATGCCGATCCGTGAGCACCGCGTGCGCCCGATCCACGTCCGCCTGGTTCATGTTCTTCTTCGGGTCAAAGAACAACTCGCCGATCTTCCGTTCCAGCCACTCGCGGCTCGGCTTGATCTGGATATCACTCACCATGCTCTTTTCAATCAGCCCGCTCGCCCCAGCGAGCACCAAGCCGCCGATCAAGTCAGGCCGCTCCAGCGCGATCCGCAGCGCGACGTGCCCGCCGAAGGAGTTCCCCAGCAAAATCGGCTTCTTCACCGCCCCCCCGGGCGCGACATGGTTCGATCCCGCCAGCGGCACATACCCCGCGGGCAACGCCTGCTCACGCGGGAAGTAACTCTCGAGGAACCTGATCGCGAGATGGCTCGCCCCATCGATCGAGCAATCGTCCCCGCGCAATCCAAGCAGCGGCATCTCCAGCAGCACGCTCCGCGCCTTGCCACCGTCACGCTTGAGGCGCAGCACCACATCTTCCCAGTGCTCGTTCAACCCGACCAGTCCGTGCAGGAACACAATCGGCCGCGGCGCGTTGCTTCCGGGGGCCGCACCCACCGCCGTGCCAACGTCTGGGCCAAACTGTGGGTGAGAGTCCCGCAAGTCGAGCACCACCGGCTCGTTTGCGAACCCCGACACCGTCACGTGCTTCGCGGTCAAAGCCGACACCGCCCCAGGTGCCGACGTCATCGCCGGGCGAACCGCCCCCGGAACCGGAGTAGGCGAAGGCGACGGGGATGACGGAGTCGGGGGGGCCATGGGTCCATTTATAGTACCGGCTTACCGCCGACGCGGGGGCCCATGCCGAAAGGAAACCGATCACGCCTTCCCTCCGCCGGGTGCCAGCACCCGCCGCGTCGTTACACTCCCCCAGTATGCCCTTGCCCCGGCACATCTTCCGCATCGCTCTTTCCGCGATGCTCGGCGCTGTGACGAGCGTCCTGGTGACATGGGCGATCATCTATCGAGGCCTCGCGCCCGCAATATCGCAGCGTTGGTTCGTGCTCGACATTTCCGACCTCGCCTTCAAGGGATACGCGCTCGGCTGGCAGCGCAGCGTGGGCACGGCCGGGACATCTCATGTGTTCATCGTGCACGATCGTGAGCAGTTCTTGGCCGATCCAATAGTCTTGCCACGGGTCGTCTCGCTGGAGGACGTACCGGGGGTGTGCGTGTCCTCGATCAAGAGGCACGGCCGACTCATGCGGTCTAGGCATGGCCCGTTCCTGCGGTTCGACGTGCGCGAATACGGCTGGCCTTGGCGTTGCCTGGCGTATGAGGACGCGTGCATGCCCACCGACCTGTCAACCGTTGATACACGTTTGGTCAACGGCGAGTGGCAGCCAGTCATCTCCGACGACGATTGGCCTCTCAAACCCCTGTACTACGCCCTCGAGATTGACGGAAAACGCTATCCGTGGCGCCCCACGATGGGCCTCCTCGCGAACGCGGCCGTCTATGGCAGCGCGTGGTACGTGTTGATCACGGCTGTCTCGATCATCCGCAAGCGCCGCCGCCCAACAAAGGGCACGTGCATCTGCGGGTACCCGCTTCGTGGCCTCTCGCGTCAGTCTCGGTGCCCAGAATGCGGGGTGGCCTTCACTCAATGACGAACGGGGTGGGCCGTCGTACCCCCCCGGATGGGCCCACCACCTCCGAAACCGCAACTTCATGGCTCCCACCAAGATATGACGAATGTGGAGGAGAGCGGTTCGGCGGACATCTCTTTCCAATGGAAACCCCACGGAGGCCACCCATGCACCGTCCAACCATCTCGTGGCGCACCCGACCGGCCTTCACCCTCATCGAACTCCTCGTCGTCATCGCGATCATCGCTGTCCTGATCGGCATCCTCCTTCCGTCGCTCGGCTCGGCCCGCGACGTCGCCAAGACGATCAAGTGCCTCGCCAACGTCCGCTCCGTCTCGCAAGGGATCGAGATGTTCGCCGACGACAACCGCGAGGTCTACCCGCACTGGTCCGGCTGGCAGGTCCGCGGCAACACCGAAACCGGCGACGACGCCCCGGGCCTGGGGTGGAGCGAACTGGTTGAGGGCTATCTCTCCAATCGCGCCGCCTTCGAAGACCCCGCGCGTGACCGCACCATCGCCCCGATCGCGTACTTCTTGCAGAGCCGCTACGCCTTTGCGCTCACGGGCCGCATGTACACCGCCGCCTCGCGCCAGCGCATCGCCTTCACGCCCAACTTCATCCTCGCGGGGGACGCGAACCAGCCGACACTCTTCCTGCGTCCGTACGGCAACAGCCCGCGCACGGAGCCGGACTGCGACACCGACGACGCCCGCTGGCCCAGCGTCTTCTTCGGCAACGACGAACTCATCCCCCACCGCGGCGTGTCCAACATTGTCTTCACCGACGGCCACGCGGGCGGCTTCAAGCAGTTCGACGCGAGCAAGATGACGTTCCACGGCACACGCATGGCGAACTGGGAAGACGCGGGTGTGTGAGCGTTCCGCTACAGAAACTCATCGACGCCGACGCAGCGCATGATCGCGTCGTGCAGGTTGCGACGCCATACATCGGCGTGCTCGTTTTCAGGCGGGTCGCCAAAGGACATCCTGATGAGTTCCGTGAGTGCCCATTGGCGCCCAGCGTCGTTGGAAAGATCAACGTCCTTGCTGGCGTCGTACGTTGGCGCGGTCCCGTCGGGCGGAACTGGTCCAGTTGTGGTCCAGCCGTGCCAAACGAAGTGATCCCAAATGTCTGCAGACGAAAAGCAAAGGCCGGGCAGACCGGAGCGGGCGATCAACTCAGCATGCCGCTGAACCCACGCCGTCCATTCGATATCACGTTGGCGACGCATACCGGATGGTATCAGGCGAGGGTTCGGTATCGCACGTTTCCAACTCTGGTATGCTGCTCACATGCGACGCCGCCCCCGCTTCTGGGCCTGGACACTGACGCTCACCGCGGCCCTGCTGGCCGTGGTGTGGGTGGGGAGCGGGCGTTGGGGCGTGAGGGCCATCTGGCAACCGAGGTACGGATGCGCTCTTGGGGCCGGTTCGATTATGTTCGTCCGCTACGACGTCGTGATACGTCCGCGCGAGGCTGCACTTGAACACTCGTTCACTCACCAATGGGAGATTGAATGGTGGTTTCAGTACAAGCGCATGGGCATATTCGGCCCTCCGAACACGTCATTCTGGCTTGTCCCCCTCTGGCCCTTCGTCCTCCTGACGGGCGTGCCCGGGGTGTGGATGTTGGTGAAGACGCGTAAGCGCACGAACCCACACGCCTGCCCCGCCTGCGGCTACGACAGGACCGGCCTGCCACAAACCCCAACCGGCCCCGCCCCATGCCCGGAGTGCGGAACGAAGTTTGCGCGAGAGGTTGACGCCCAATGAAATACATCGTTGCCGTGGTCGTGTGGGTGCTGGAAGCCATCGAGGACTCGCCGTTGGAGCTCATCCTTTTCGGATGGATCGCCGGGTCGATCGCCGGGGTCGGGCTTCTCCAAGGGTGGAAGATCTACTCCGCCGGATTCTGGGGCTACGCGCTGGGCATTGCCTGCGCCTTCGCGGGCTGGGTTGTCAGTTGGCTCTGCGGCCAAGGCGTCAAACTCATCTACCGCTACCACCGCCCCGATTCTCCACTCCTGAGAAGGAAACGCAAGAACGCCTGCCCCGCGTGCGGCTACGACAGGACCGGCCTGCCCCAATCCTCAACCGGCCCCGCCCCATGCCCGGAGTGCGGGAAGGGGTGAGTGGTGAGCGGGGGAAGAGAAGAAGTGACGCGGCCACGTGCTGCTAGCGCAGGATGGAGATCCCGGGCCAGCGAGCCTCGACGGCCGCGACTCCCGCGTCGGTCACGCTCGCGCGTTGGAGGCTGAGCGACTTCAGTCCCTTGAGGCCCGTATCCGCACGCGCGAGGTTCTTCATCCCGGCGTCCGTCACGGACTTGCTCAAGAGCGCCAGATCGGTGAGACCCTTGAGGCCCGTGTCCGCACGCGCGAGGTCCGCGACACCGGCATCCGTCACGCCGTCCCAGCCGACGGTGAGCGAGTTCAGTCGCGAAAGGCCCGTCCCGTGCCGAGCAAGTTCCTTCAGCCCCGCATCGGTCACCCGCGGGGCGGGGATGACCAGCCGGGTGAGCCCTTTGAGGCCCGTCCCGTCGCGCGAGATCTCCTTCAGGCCCGCGTCCGTCACCTGCGTGTTCACGAGGACGAGGTCGGTCAGGTCCTTGAGTCCGGTCTCGGCGCGTGCGAGGTCCTTCAGCGCCGCGTCTGTGACGTGTTCAAAGCCGAGGCACAGTTCGGTCAGGTGCCCAAGCCCCGTGTCGGCCCGCGTCAACTCACTCACCGCCGCGTCCGTGACCGTCGCGCCGCGGAGGTCGAGCTTTGTGAGTCCCTTGAGGCCCGTGTCGGCACGCGCCAACCCGCGCACCCCCGCATCGCTCACGCCCTTGCACCAGAGCCAGAGCGAACGGAGCTCGCCCAGCCCTGTGTCGGCGGCGGCGAGCGCGAGCACGCCCGCGTCCGTCACGCCCGCGCCGGCGGGTTCGATCTCCAGGATCTCGAGCGTCCTGAGGTTCTTGAGTCCCGTGCACGGGTGCGCCAGGTGCTTCAACCCGCGGTCGGTCACCATTGTGCTCCGCAGGGTCAGCGAAGTCAGGCCCACAAGGCCGGTGGCGGGGTCGGCCAACCACGCCAGTCCGGCATCGGTGATCTGCGGGCCACGGAACGTCAGTTCGGTGACCCGCGCGAACTCCGCGGGGCCCAGCGCGGCGTCCGCAGGGAGTTTGAGGTGCTCGCGGACCTTCGCCTCGATGGCCGCACGCTCTGCGGACGAGAGCGCCGCGGGCTCAACCCCGCGCGAATCCCCGGTCACGCGAGGGGATGAACAACAAAACCCAACAACGCACGCGGCCAGCAGAGGGAGGAGGAGTCGCATGGGAGGAGTGTACGACCCGCCCGCTCCAACCGCCCCCCAACCGGCCCCGCCCCATGCCCGGAGTGCGGGAAGAGCGTGTGAAGGGAGTACGGTTCACACATGCCGCGCCCTCCATCCACAAAGAAACGCCGCTGGGCATGGACGCTCGTGATCGCGGCCGTGCTCATGGAAGTAGTGTGGGTGTTCACCATGAGCGGACCGGTAGTCATGACGTGGCCGCCCAGATACATGCTCGTCGTCGGCAGCGGGCTTGTCAGCTTCGTCCGCAACGACGTTGCAAAGCCGTCAAACGCCCCCTCTGTCGACGTTTCGCACGATATCGAGTGGGGCATGCAAATGTGGTTTGGGTACGATCGCCACGACGGCATCTACGGTCGCCCGGCGAGATCGGTGTGGCACGCCCCCCTCTGGCCCTTCATCCTGCTGACGGGCGTGCCCGGCGTGTGGATGCTCGTGAAGACGCGCCAGCGCACGAACCCACACGCGTGCCCCGCGTGCGGCTACGACAGGACCGGCCTGCCCCAATCCTCAACCGGCCCCGCCCCATGCCCGGAGTGCGGAAGGGGAAGGACGATGATGCAGTGAAGGGGTGACGCGGTGGCACCCCGACGAAGGGTGCGGAAACCCGCCCGATTCACGGCAATAATCAGCGGCACACTAGAACCAGGAGACGCGCATGATCCACCCGAGCACAGGAATCCTCGCACTCGTCCTGCCATTCCTCGCAGCCTGCGGCAGCGACGGCCTCAGCCACCTCCCGCCTTGTCGCAACTCGGCGATCTTCAAGGACGACGTCGTCGTCGTGCGCCTGCGCGAAGTCGCTGGCCGCTCATGGTTTAACCCAGACATCCGTTGCCACTACCGCCGCGTCGGCACCACCAGTGAATCAATTGCGTACCTGGGACAAACGATGGGGATCTGGGACGACAAAATCAGCCTCTTCGCCGCCGACGTCCCCGGAACTACCCACGGCGAAACCGAGTATTACTTCACTTATGTCAACAGCAATGGCGACCGCAGCCGCGTCCCAAGCAAAGGCTGGTTCAGCTGCGGCCCCAAGTGATCAAGAGCCGGCGGGTTGCACCGGCGAATCCCTCTTCGTCCCGGAGGGACGAAGGCCTGTAGCCACGGGTGCAGCGCAGCGGAACCCGTGGAATGATGTTGTATTGAGCAGCCCGCCCCGCGAGGGGCGGAGGAACGCCGGTTGTTGAATGCCCACCGTCGAACGCGCGTCCTTCGCCCCGCCGGGGCGAGAGGTGGAAGACGCGCTCCCCACGGGTTGCGCGGGCGAAGCGCCCGCTCCACCCGTGGCTACACCCCTAGGCCCCTCCGGGGCCTGTGGAAGAGGTGGGCGGGTGGCGTGGGTCGTTTCTGGTCTGGGTGCCACTCGTCGGCCGCCTTGGGCCGACGAGTGCGTCGACGCCCGAACATCCCGCACCGTCCGGTCACACCAGGCCGTCGCACTACTCGACGCTCAAAGCACCGTCGAGCAGTGGCACCCGAGATAGGATTGAGTCGGGCCACCCGCCTTGACAGAAAACTATGAGACCACGCCCAAAGAACCGTCTTGGTCGAATCCTCCTTTGTGATGCCCTGACAGCACTTGGGGTCGGATCGCTTTGCTATCTTGTCGCAACAGCTGCCCTGACCGTTGTGATTGGGGATCCAGCACTAGGCAGGCCAGCCTCTGGGCTGCGAGGTCTGGAACTTCGTCCAGATGGAAAGTACCACTTGCCCTTGAATGTGCTGTGTGTCTCTCCCTTTGTTCACACAGAAGTTTCCTATTCCATTGCGCGGGTGTGGGACGGCGCGTACGGCTTCAACTATGTGCCCGAATGGAAGGAATACACGGTACGCGGCGCCATCAGTGTCGATTGCGGCTCGCTTGTTGTGCACCTGCCCGTTCAAGGGCTGCGATTCGGATTCTGGTTTGCTACTGCAGCCTTGGCGGTAATGGTTGTGGGGGGTCGACACATTCTTCGTCATGTGCGTCAATCACTCAGACATCGTCGTGGGGCATGTCCGCATTGTGGTTACGACGTGTCGGCGGTTCCAGGTGCGGACCGGTGCCCGGAGTGTGGCAGTCCGCATCTGTAGTGTGGAGACCCTCGCGCCAAGACATGTTCGCCGGGCGGGTGGCCGCAGTCAGGTGGCACTACCCGCCGCTGCTTGATACGCCGTCCGCAGGACGGGCGCGTGGTGTCTTGTGGCCATCACGGCGACTGAGCGTGGACTCTCGGCGATGGCGAGCATGCTCTCGACGATCGCGAGTTGACTCGCGACGACCGAAAGTGTGCTCTCGATCATCGTTCGTTGACTCTCCACGACTGCGAGCATGCTCTCGATGATCGTGAGTGGACTCTCGACGACCGAGAGTGTGCTTTCAACGATCGTTTATTGACTCTCGATGATCGTGAGTATGCTCTCGACGATCGTTTCCATACGAATCTCGGACGTGTGCGGCGGTAGTCGTTCATTCAGACCCACGCCGGACCGTGCGGCGATGCTGCCAGCGTCGCACGCGGGCAACCGTGGCCATCGCGCAGGGCGTGCGCCCCTTGGCGTGCTCTCGGACGATTGGGTGTGCGTCGTGCGACCGATACTCGTGCAATATCCGACAATAGAGTGTTTATCCTTGAGATGTTTCCACCGCCGGACGACACCTCTCGCACATCCGCGAGGGCTCGCGCGGGTGCGGGGCGTGGGCCGTCCGTGCGGATGGCGACGCCCTGGTTGCTCGCTTTCCCGCACGGGCCACACGCGCCACGAGCGCAGAAAGAATGGTGATTTATGGGCGTTGTGCCCACCACTCGGCCCGAAGCGATCCAGTTCTACGAGGCCCATCTCGGTCCTTGGACCACGAACGCGCTGGATATCGGGCTCACTGTTGCAGAGATGGGTAATATGACAGCGTTGACGGAGGCGGCCCGTGCATCGCTGCTCGCCGCCAACGAGGCTCGCGACGCGTCCAAGGCCGCGACGCAGGCGTACTACACCGCCGTCTCCGCCATGCGCAAGACCGGCTCGGGACTCATCGAGACGATCCGCGTCTTTGCCGAGGCCAACAACAATCCCAACGTCTACACGCTCGCGCAGATCCCGCCACCGGCGGCCGACACGCCCCTTCCCCCGCCCGGCACGCCGCGCGACTTTGTCGTCGAACTCACGTTCGAGGGGTGGCTCAACATCCGTTGGAAGTGCACCAATCCCGAGGGGACCAACGGCACCGCGTACGAGGTGCAGCGCAAGATCGGGAGCGGCGCGTTCGCGTTCATCGGCATCGCCGGTGGCGACAAGACGTTTGTCGATACGACCCTCCCCGCGGGCTCGACCGGCGTCGTCTACAAGGTCACGGGCGTCCGCAGTTCCCTGCGTGGCCCGTCGGCGGCCCTCATGGTCAACTTCGGCGTCGGCGGTGGCGGCGGACTGACCGTCACGAGCGTGACCGAAGGCCAGAACGCCACGGCCAAGTTGGCGGCATAAGCCTCAGAAGTTCTCATGTCCCATGTGTGTTGGAAGACCCCGGCCCCTCTCAAGGGTGGC
>Ga0209175_10000634_pt1 | contig 19662 bp, 14 predicted proteins | sample JI91814C2DNA_FD_187506 | JGI IMG/M metagenome (GOLD analysis project Ga0209175, IMG submission 187506) | Wastewater effluent complex algal communities from Wisconsin, to seasonally profile nutrient transformation and Carbon sequestration -... | ecosystem: Engineered > WWTP > Effluent > Algae...
CGTCAGTCCTTACCTGCGTGGCCGCCTCGGATCGACCGGATCGGTTGAACTTCGTTATGCGATGACGCAGACGGAGTCCGACAGTTCAGTGCTTTCAAAGACACAATCAGATACCTGGACACTGAACGCCTCGGATTCCCGCTCTTCGGCGCTTCTGGGATGGGGCTTGAATATCCGGGATAGTCGCTCTGACGTTACGGATCGGGGAACCGTCAGTCAGCGCTCGGGCCGCCTCACCGGATTCGTGCATCTTGATCCCCAATTCACCCTGAGATTGATCGGCGGGACTGAGTCGAACAATTTTGGCGGTTCGAACAAGCGCAGCTCAACGATTTACGGTGTCGGTGCCGACTGGCGGCCGACGCCCAGAACCACCGTGTCCGGAACGGTCGAGGAACGTTTTTTTGGTACGGGCTACATCCTGAATGCGACGCACCAGACCGGCCGTGCGGCGTTCACCGGCAGTTTTACGAAGAACGTCAGTTCCACAAGCCAGACAATGCTGGGCGCCGTGAGCCTTTACGATCTGCTGATGTTGCAGTATTCCGCAAAGTACCCCGATATCAATGAGCGTTCTGCCATTGTCCGGCAATTGATAGAAACCAATGCTGCGGGCCAGGGGGGTGTCATTGTCGGAGCCCAGTCCGTTCTGGCGAACGGATTCTTTCTCGATCGTCGTTTCCAGCTGGGGGTGACGTACAGCGGGGTTCGCAATACGGTTTCATTGATCGGTTTCACATCCGAGCATGAGACGCTGACCGAAAGGCTTGCTGTGACCGGTAATGCGGCTGCCGGCCAGAATGCAACGACGACCGGCGCTACCTTGATGATCAGCCATGCCTTGTCGCCGCTGACATCTGCCAATGCTGCGTATTCAAGCATCCTGAGCCAGGCCACTGACCGTTCGCTTGCGGGAAGCCGGTCAAATATCGTCACTGCGGGTCTTTCGACGCGTTTTTCACCCAAGATGACCGGCTCGCTCAATATTCGCAGCAACAAGGGCTCGGGCTCCTCCAGTTATACCGAGAACGCCTTGATTGGCGCTGTCGCAATCCAATTCTGAGCACTTAATGTACGAAGCCTATTTCGGTCTCCGGGGCAAGCCTTTCCAGCTAAATCCGGACCCCTCTTTTTTCTACGGTAGTCGCGGGCATCGCCGCGCGATGGCTTATCTCGAATACGGTCTGCATCAGAACGAGGGTTTCATTGTCATTACCGGCGAGATAGGCGCAGGCAAGACATTGCTCGTGCGCAGTCTGCTTGAGAAGCTGGACTCGCAGAAGATCGTTGCCGCCAATCTTGTAAGCACCCAGATCGACGCCGATGACATTCTTCGTCTGGTGGCTGCAGCCTTTGGTATTCCCAGCAAGCACCTTGCCAAGAGCGATCTTTTGCTGGCCATCGAGGCTTTTCTGGTTGCCACGACGGCGGCCGGAAAGCGTGCGCTGCTGATCGTCGACGAGGCGCAGAACCTCACGCAGAAGGCGGTTGAAGAGCTTCGCATGCTCTCGAATTTCCAGCTGGAAGACCACGCCCTGCTGCAAAGCTTTCTGGTCGGCCAGCCTGAATTCCGGTCGATCATGCAGAGCCCGGAAATGGTGCAGTTGCGTCAGCGTGTCATTGCGTCCTATCACCTCGGTCCGCTGGATGCGCCGGAAACGCATGCCTATGTCGAGCATCGTCTGGCCTGTGTTGGCTGGAAAGGCAACCCGGGTTTCGATCCGGAGGCCATGCGTGAAATCTTTGCGGTCAGCCAGGGCATTCCGCGGCGAATCAATGCTGTGTGCGACCGGATCATGCTCGCCGCTTTTCTGGGTGAACTGCGTCGTGTCAATGCGGATCTCGTTGGCCAGATCGTTTCCGAAATGCGCGAGGAGCAGGTTACGCCGGCACCGGTTGCCGCACAGGCCGTGAGTACTGGAGCGGGTGTGGCATCACCGGTTGTTGATCTGCAGCGCCTGCTGGGCGATACCGCGGCGGTGCGGGCGCTGGCTGCTGCGGGGCCGGCCTTCGACATGGCGCGTTTCGATGAGCGCCTGACGCTTGTCGAGCGAACCCTTTCCTCGACACTCAATGCCCTCGGCCAGTTGCTCAATGCGGCGCAGGCAGAGCGTGACGTACCAAAAGAGGGTGGAGCGCCCCTAAAATGACGTCCGATAAAGGCAAACCCGGCATTATCGTCAATGCGTTGACCATTGACGTTGAAGACTATTTTCAGGTGTCGGCACTGGCCCCGCATTTTCCGAAAGAGTGCTGGAACGACACGCCGTGCCGGGTCGAGCGCAACGTCAATCGCATTCTCGAATTGATGCACCTTCACGGGGCCAAGGGTACCTTTTTTACGCTGGGCTGGATTGCCGAGCGCTTTCCCAAGCTGGTTCGCCTGATAGCAGTGGAAGGTCACGAAATTGCCAGCCACGGATACGGGCATCAGCGGGCGAGCGATCAGAGTCCGGAGGCGTTTCTCGCCGACATCCAGTTGGCAAAGGCGGTTCTCGAAGATATTACCGACTGCGAAGTAAGGGGCTACAGGGCGCCGAGCTTTTCGGTCGGACTCTCCAATCCGTGGGCCCACGGCTGCATCGAAGCTGCCGGTTACGCCTACAGTTCGAGCGTCTACCCGGTCAAGCACGATCACTACGGGGTACCGGATGCTCCGCGTTTTCCGTACCCGGTCGGCAAGGGGCTGGTGGAGATTCCGATCACCACCGTGCGCCGCTTCGGCAAGAATTGGCCGGTCGGTGGGGGCGGCTATTTCCGTCTTCTTCCCTACCCGGTGTCGGCCTGGGGAATTCGCAAGGTTAATGAAGAAGATCGGCGTCCGGCCATTTTCTATTTTCATCCCTGGGAAATTGACCCCGATCAGCCGGTGGTGAAAGAAGCGAGTGCCAAGACCCGTTTCCGTCATTACGTCAATTTGAAGCACACCGAGGCCCGGCTCGGTCGACTTTTGCAGGATTTTTCCTGGGGGCGAATGGACGACGTCTATCTCCCCGCTCTAAACACGTCAGTCTAGGGATTCCAGAATGGTGTCTGTTGTGAATGTACGTCCGTTCGTGGCGGGGGATTCTGCGCGCTGGAACGAATTTGTCTTTGCCTGTCCAGACGCAACTTTCTTTCACAGAATTGAATGGAAGGACATCATGGAGTCGGTGTTTCGCCACCGTACTCATTACCTGCTGGCCGAGCGGGACGGGCAGATCGTTGCCGTGCTGCCGCTGGCCGAGGTCAAGAGCCGCCTGTTCGGGCATGCGATGACTTCGCTGCCCTTTGCCGTGTATGGCGGCGTTGCCGGTTGCGACAGCGAGGCGCTTGCCGCGCTCGAGGCGGCTGCAGAGGCGGTGGCCCGCAAGGCCGGTGTTCAGCATCTTGAATACCGTAACCTCAAGCAGCGGCATGCCGACTGGCCGAGCCAGGAACTCTACGTCACCTTCCGCAAGGAAATCCTCCCGGACGAAGACGCCAACATGGCGGCGATTCCGCGCAAGCAGCGGGCGATGGTGCGCAAGGGAATCAAGAATGGACTGCTCAGCCAGGTCGACCCGAACGTCGATCGTTTCTTTGCGCTGTACTCCGATAACGTCCTGCGCCATGGCACGCCGGCGCTGCCGAAACGTTTCTTTGAAACCTTGAAGACGGTTTTCGGGCAGGATTGCGAAGTGATGACTGTATCGACGCCCGAGGGCAAGCCCCTTTCCACTGTGCTGACTTTTTATTTCCGGGATGAGGTGCTGCCTTATTACGCCGGTGATGATCTGGCGGCGAGGGATTTGGCGGCCAATGATTTCAAATATTGGGAATTGATGCGCCAGGCCTGTGCCCGTGGTTACAAGATTTTTGATTACGGCCGCAGCAAGATTGGCACCGGACCCTACAATTTCAAGAAGAATTGGGGTTTCGAGCCGATTCCGCTTTCGTACGAATACCGGCTCTACAAGCGTGACAGCGTGCCCCAGAACAATCCGATGAACCCGAAATACCGTGCCTTCATTGCCATGTGGCGGCGTTTGCCCCTCGCTGTTGCCAACACGATCGGGCCGCATATCGTGCGCAACCTCGGGTAAGTGCTGGTGGCTGACGAACGCACTCCGCTCCTTTACCTGGTTCACCGCATTCCCTACCCGCCCAACAAGGGCGACAAGGTGCGCTCCTTCAACATCCTGCGCCAGCTGGCCCGGCGGCACCGGGTTTTCCTCGGTACCTTCGTCGACCATCCGGACGACGTCCAGTACATCGACACCCTGGCCGAGTGGTGCGAAGAAGCCAAGGTGATCCGGCTTGATCCGCGCACTTCGCGCCTCGCCAGCTTGCGCGGGCTGCTTACCGGCGAGGCGCTGAGCGTGCCGTATTATCGGAGCGCTGCGCTGGCCGAATGGGTCGGGCGGGTGGTGGCGCGTGAGGGCATTACCCAGGCCGTCGCCTTTTCAGGCCCGATGGCCCAGTACCTGGACGCGCCAGGCCTCAAGCGGCGCATCGTTGATTTCTGCGATCTTGATTCTGCCAAATGGACCCAGTACGCCGGCGATCACCGCTGGCCGATGTCCTGGCTTTATCGCCGTGAGGGCCGCAGGTTGCTGGCTTTCGAACGGGCCGCGGCCGCCAGAAGCGAGGCCAGCCTGTTTGTCACCGATGCGGAGGCGGGGCTCTTCAAGGCCGCTGCGCCAGAAGTCGTGGCGCGGGTCGGCACAATGCAGAACGGCGTGGATTCCGATTTTTTTTCCCCCGAGCACGGTTTCGCCAACCCCTACCCGGACGGCGGCCCGGTGCTGCTGTTTACCGGGGCGATGGACTACTGGCCCAACATCGACGCAGTGGTCTGGTTTGCCAGCGAGTTGTTGCCGAAGGTCCGGGCAAAACATCCTGACGCACGCTTCTGGATTGTAGGCATGAATCCGGCTCCGGCCGTCCAGGCGCTGGCAGGAGAGGGTGTCACCGTGACCGGCACGGTGCCGGACGTGCGCCCCTACCTGGCCCACGCCGACGTGATCGTGGCGCCGCTGCGCATCGCCCGCGGCATCCAGAACAAGGTGCTGGAAGCGATGGCGATGGCACGTCCGGTTGTGATTTCTTCGGCACCGGCCACCGGATTGGAGGCCGTCTCAGGGCGTGACTGTGAGATCGCCCACAGTGGGGACGAATTCGTTTCGCGTATCTTCGGGTTGTTGGCCAATGTATCATTGCGCCCCACAATGGGTCAGGCAGCGCGCCAGTGTGTGCTGAATCGATATAGCTGGGCAGCGCACCTGGCGACCCTTGAAAATCTGCTTGATGCGCCGCACCATCCTAATGTTTCAAACGATACGTAGCTGGTAATTCAAGAGTAATGAACGATCCCCGTCCCCTGGTGATTCACGTTGTGTACAGCTTCGATGTCGGCGGGCTGGAGAACGGAATCGTCAACCTGATCAACCGGATGCCGGCCGACCGCTTCCGCCACATGATCGTTGCCCTTACTCAATGCGTGCCGGCTTTTTCCGAACGCATCCAGCGGCACGACGTGGAATTCATCTCCTTGCACAAGGGTGTCGGCCACGGTCTCAAGCTCTATCCGGCGCTGTTCCGCCTGTTTCGCGAGAAGAAGCCGGCCATTGTCCACACACGCAATCTTGCGGCGCTGGAGATGGTCATTCCGGCCTGGCTTGCGGGCGTGCCCGTCCGCATCCATGGCGAACATGGCTGGGACAGCTTTGACCGCGAAGGCACGAGCCGCAAGTACCGCATCGTGCGCAAGCTCTACTCGCCTTTCGTAAGCCGCTACGTGGCGCTGTCGCGCAAGATCGAATCCTATCTGCACGACAAGGTCGGGATTGCGGCCGGCCGTGTTCGACGTATCTGTAACGGCGTGGATGCCAGCCGCTTCGTGCCGGCGCCAGTGCGTCAGGAAATCCCCGGTTCGCCCTTCAATGATCCGGCGCTGACGGTGTTCGGCGCAGTGGGCCGGCTGCAGGCCGTCAAGGACCATGCCTCGCTGATCCGCGCTTTCGGTGTTTTCGTTCGCGGCAACCCGGAAGCCGCGCAGCGGGCGCGCCTGATGATCGTGGGTGGCGGCCCCTTGCAGGGCATGCTGCAGGATTTGATCCGTGCCGAGCAGCTCGATGGTCATGTCTGGCTGGCGGGCGAGCGTTCCGATGTGCCGTCGATGATGCGCGGCATGAATGTTTTCCTGCTGCCGTCCCTGTCTGAGGGCATCTCGAATACCCTGCTGGAGGCCATGGCCACCCGCCTGCCCATCATCGCCACCGATGTCGGCGGTTCTGCCGAACTGGTGGTGGATGGGACAACCGGCCGGCTCGTGCCGCCGGCCGACGTGGCCAGACTGGCTGAGGCCATCGCCGAGCTTTTCGCCGATCCCGAAAGAGCTGTTGCGATGGGCAAAGCAGGCTGCGAGCGGGTACAGGCCCAGTTCAGCCTCGATGCCATGGTCCGGGCCTATCTGTCGTTGTACGAAGAGCAGGTCAAGGCTGCCCGCAACGGCGTGCAATCCGCGGCGCAATCCAGAAACGCTCTTCGCTGAGAGGCACCATTCATGTGCGGCATTGCCGGTCTTTTTGACACCCGCGGCAGGCGTGATTTCGATCGCGACCTGATGAAGCGGATGAACGACATCCAGTTCCACCGCGGCCCGGATGAGGGCGATCTGTATTTCGAGCCCGGTGTCGCGCTGGGGCACCGCCGTCTGTCGGTCATCGACCTGTCCACCGGGCAGCAACCGCTGTTCAACGAGGACGGCTCGGTGGCCGTGGTGTTCAACGGCGAAATCTACAATTACCAGGAACTGGTGCCTGAGCTCGAAGGCCTGGGCCACCGTTTCCACACCCGCAGCGACACCGAAGTCATTGTTCACGCCTGGGAAGAATGGGGCGAGGACTGCGTGCTGCGTTTTCGCGGCATGTTCGCCTTCGGCCTGTGGGACCGCAATCGCCAGACCTTCTTCATTGCGCGCGACCGCCTCGGCGTAAAGCCCCTGCATTACGCGCTGCTCGATGACGGCACGCTGGTCTTCGGCTCGGAGCTCAAGGTGCTGATGCAGCATCCGGGCATTGACCGGCGCATCGATCCGCTGGCCGTGGAGGAGTATTTCTCCCTCGGCTATGTGGCCGAGCCGCGCACGATCTTCAAGGGCGCCCGCAAGCTGCAGCCGGCCGAAAGCCTTTGCATCCGGCGTGGCGAGCCGCCTCCGGCGCCAAAAACATACTGGGACGTTCGCTTTTCCCTCGACAATCCGCTGTCGCTGGGCGAAGCCTGCGCCGAACTCACCGAACGTCTTGACGAGTCGGTGCGCCTGCGCATGATTGCCGACGTGCCGCTGGGCGCCTTCCTCTCGGGCGGGGTGGACTCCAGCGCCGTGGTGGCCTGTATGGCCAGCCAGAGCAGCGAGCCGGTCAATACCTGCTCGATGGCCTTTGACGATCCGGCCTTCAACGAATCCGAATTCGCGCAGATGGTGGCAGATCGCTACCAGACCCGGCATTTCGTCGAAACGGTCAAGTCCGACGACTTCGATCTCATCGACACGCTCGCCGCGCTCTACGACGAGCCCTATGCCGACAGTTCGGCCATCCCGACCTACCGGGTCTGCCAGCTGGCCCGCAAGCATGTCACGGTAGCGCTTTCGGGGGACGGCGGAGACGAGAGCTTCGGGGGTTACCGGCGCTACCGCCAGCATCTGGCGGAAGAGAAGATGCGCGGGGCAGTGCCCCATGGCGTGCGCAGCCCGGTGTTCGGCCTGCTCGGGCGGCTCTACCCGAAAGCCGACTGGGCGCCGCGCGTGTTGCGTGCCAAATCCACTTTCCAGTCGCTGGCCCGTGACGGCGTACAGGCCTATTTTCACGAAGTGTCCATCCTTCGCGACGACATGCGGCACCGGCTGTTTTCTTCCAGCTTCCGGCGCGAGCTTGCAGGCTACAACGCGATCGAGGTTTTCCGCCGGCACGCCGCTAACGCACAAACCGACGATCCGCTGGCGCTCATCCAGTATCTCGACACCAAGACTTACCTGGTCGGCGACATCAACACCAAGGTGGACCGGGCCAGCATGGCCCATTCGCTGGAAGTGCGCGAACCGCTGATGGACCACAAGCTCGTCGAATGGCTGGCCTCCTTGCCGTCCGATCTCAAGATCAAGGGCCAGGAGGGCAAGTTCCTGTTCAAGAAGGCGCTGGAGCCGCTGCTTCCGAACGACGTGCTCTATCGCCCCAAGATGGGTTTTGCCGTGCCCCTGGCCCGCTGGTTCCGTGGCCCGCTCAAGCAGCGCGTGCGTGACGCCCTGCTCGGCAAGGTGCTGGCTGAAACCGGCATCTTCAACCGCGATTACCTGGAGCATCTGCTTGACGCCCACCAGTCCGGAGCGCGGGATTACAGCGCCCCGCTGTGGTCGCTGCTGATGTTCGAGGCTTTCCTGCGTAACACCCATCGATCGGCTGCCACGCCCCTCGCGTCAGTCGCAACGGCCTCGTAAATGCGCATCCTTCATATACTCGATCACTCGATTCCGCTGCACAGCGGCTACACCTTTCGTACCGCCGCCATCCTGCGTGAGCAGCGTGCGCTCGGCTGGGAAACCTTTCATCTCACCTCGCCCAAGCAAGGCACGACGGCCAATGCCGTCGAGGACGTGGATGGCCTGCGTTTCTACCGGTGCCCCGTGCCGCCGGCCGGCCCGGCGGGCGTCAACGAATTGCGCCTGATGCGCACCACCGAGGCACGCCTCGAAGCGCTCGCCCGCGAACTCAAGCCTGACGTGCTGCACGCCCATTCCCCGGTGCTCAACGCCATTCCGGCGATTCGCGTCGGCAAGCGGCTGGGCATTCCGGTGGTGTACGAAATTCGCGCTTTCTGGGAAGACGCCGCCGTTGACCACGGCACCACGGCCGAAGGCAGCCTGCGCTACCGGGCGACCCGAGCCATGGAAACCTGGGCCATCAAGCGCGCCGGGCATGTGTTCACCATCTGCGAGGGCTTGCGCCGGGACATCATTGGCCGGGGACTTCCCGAGAACAAGGTGACGGTCATCCCCAACGCGGTGGACGTGGAAGGCTTCCAGCTTTCCGGCGAGCCGGACGCCGCGCTCAAGCAAAAACTCGGCCTCGACGGCAAGACGGTGCTCGGTTTCGTCGGCTCGTTCTACGCCTACGAAGGCCTGGATCTGCTGCTCGACGCGTTTCCCACGCTGCTCGACCGGCACGCCGAGCTGCGCATCCTGCTTGTGGGGGGCGGCCCCCAGGACGCCAACCTGAGAGCCCAGGCCGAGCGCCTCGGCATTGCCGACAAGGTGGTGTTCACCGGCCGGGTTCCCCATTCCGAGGTCAGCCGCTACTACGACCTCATCGATCTCTTGGTCTACCCGCGTCACTCGATGCGCCTGACCGAACTCGTTACGCCACTCAAGCCGCTTGAAGCCATGGCCCAGGGCCGGATCTTCGCCGCTTCGGACGTGGGCGGGCATCGCGAACTGATTCGTGACGGGGAAACCGGCCGTCTTTTTGGTGCCGGAGACGCGACCGCGCTGGCCGATACCGTGAGCGCCATGCTCAACGGCCGCGAGAACTGGCCTGCCATGCGTCAGGCCGGACGGCGTTTCGTCGAGGACGTGCGCAACTGGAAGAACAGCGTGCGCAACTACACGAACGTCTATCGAGCCCTCATCGGGCGGCAGGCCGGATGAGTGTTTCCGGGTTGCGCATCCTGTTGGTCGGACCACTGCCACCGCCGGCCGGCGGCATGGCCAGCCTGACCCGACAACTGGCCGATCTGCTGGACGGGGAGGGCGCCCGGGTTGAACTCGTGCAGAACAATGCCCCGTATCGGCCCGCATGGGCCGGGCGCCTGCCGGGCCTGCGGGCATTGTTCCGCCTGGTGCCTTATCTGGTGGCCCTGTGGCGCGCTTGCGGGCGCGCCCAGCTGATGCACCTGATGGCCAACTCGGGCTGGTCCTGGCACCTGTTTGCCGCACCGGCGATCTGGATCGCCCGGCTGCGCGGTACGCCGGTCATCGTGAATTACCACGGCGGCGAAGCGGCGGCCTTTCTCAAGGGCGCTGCGCGCTGGGTGCTCCCGTCGCTGCGCCAGGCGCAGGCCGTCGTGGTGCCCTCGGGCTTTCTCGTCGAGGTGTTCGCCCGCTACGGCGTTGCCGCGCGCATTGTTCCGAACGTGGTCGATCTGCAGCTCTTTACGCCGCGATCTGCGGTGCAGCAGGGCGCTGATGCGCCGCACATCCTGGTTGCCCGTAATCTCGAGGCAATCTATGGCGTCGATGTCGCCCTCAAGGCCTTTGCCAGGCTTGTCGGCGTTTTTCCCGGCGCCAGGATGTCGGTTACGGGTTCGGGGCCGGCCCAGGCCAGTCTGGCGGCCCAGGCCGAGGCGCTTGGAATCGCTGACAAGGTGCATTTTACCGGGCGGCTGGAGCGTGCCCGGATGGCTGAATTGTTTCGTTCTGCCGACATCCTGCTCAACCCGAGCCGTGCCGACAATCTCCCCGGGGCGCTGCTCGAAGCCCTGGCCAGTGCGGTGCCGGTGGTGGCCACCCAGGTTGGCGGGGTGCCTCATGTCGTCGAGCACGGCCGCACGGCGCTGCTGGTGCCGGTGGATGACGATCTCGCCATGGCCGATGCCATGCTCACGCTTCTTCGGGACACGGCGCTGGCGGCCCGCCTTGTCGAGGCGGGCCGTGCGCAGGTCGCCCGCTACGAATGGAAATCCGTTCGCCCGCAACTTCTTGCCGAATACCGCGCAGTACTGCAATCCGGCGACGCTATCGTCTAGGCCTGCAGAACAGGAAAAAGCCATGTCTGATCTCTACACCCGATTCATCGCCAAGCTTGTCTTTCCGCTCCAGGAGCGCGTCAAGAAGCACGACACCGTGCGCGTGCGGCGGCAGATGGAAGAATCCCAGTGGTGGTCGGCGGAGCGTATCGCCGCCCTGCAGGTCGAGCGACTCAAGGCTTTCTTGACCGATATCGGCGCGAACGTTCCGTATTACCGGGAGCTGTTTGCCAGCACAGGCTTCGATCCCCGTGCCGTAAAGAGCACGGGGGATCTCCAGGCCCTGCCGTTCCTGACCAAGGCCGTCATCAAGGAACACACGGACGCGCTGCGCGCCGACGATGCCAAGGGTCTGGCGCGCTTCAATACCGGCGGGTCCAGCGGTGTGCCGCTGATCTTTTTCATCGGCACCGAGCGCGTTACCCACGACGTGGCGGCCAAGTGGCGCGCCACGCGCTGGTGGGATGTGGATATCGGCGATGCGGAGGTGGTTGTGTGGGGCTCGCCGATCGAACTCGGCACTCAGGACCGCATGCGCCTGATCCGCGACAAGCTGATGCGCACCGAGCTGCTGCCGGCCTTCGAGATGTCCGACGAGCGTGTCGAAGCCTTCATCGCCCGCATCCGCCAGATGCGTCCGAAAATGGTGTTCGGCTATCCGTCAGCCATCAGCCATATCGCCGGCTACGCCGAAAAAAAGGGTCTCCGGCTCGATGATCTGGGCGTCAAGGTGGTTTTTGTGACCTCAGAGCGCCTTTACGATCACCAGCGCGAAGTCATCAGCCGGGTCTTCGCCTCGCCGGTTGCCAATGGCTACGGCGGGCGCGATGCGGGCTTCATCGCCCACGCCTGCCCGTCGGGCTCGATGCACATCACCGCCGAGGATATCGTCGTCGAAATCATCGACGGAGAAGGCAATGTGCTGCCCCACGGACACAGCGGCGAGATCGTCGTGACCCACCTTGCAACCAGAGATTATCCGTTCGTGCGCTACCGCACGGGCGATGTCGGTGTCCTGAGCGATCATGCGTGTCCCTGTGGGCGCGGCCTGCCGGTACTCAGCGAAATCCAGGGGCGCAGCACCGATTTCGTGATCGCGGCGGATGGAACCGTGATGCATGGCCTTGCCCTCATTTATGTTCTTCGGGATATTCCGGGCGTCGCTTCATTCAAGATCGTCCAGGAAACAACCCTGCTCACTACGGTGTTCGTGGAGCCCGGCAAGCTGTTCAAGGCAGAAGACGTGACGCGCATCGAGGACGGCCTGAAACGCCGGCTCGGCGACGCCGTCACCATTGATGTCAAGCTGGTGGATGTCGTGCCGGCGGAGGCATCCGGCAAGTTCCGCTACGTGATCAGTCGCGTGGCGGCCTGATTTTTCTCGGAGAGGTCATCCTGGTGGTGTATCTGTGGTCTGACTGGGGCAAGGCACGTGCGTGATCTTCTGGTAACGGTGCTGTTTTGTTACGGCGCAATGAAGGCGTTCAAGCATCCCTATTTTGCAGCGCTGCTATGGGTCTGGATCGGCCTGATGAACCCCCACCGTCTCGGCTGGGGTTTTGCCTATTCGATGCCGTTCGCCATGATGGCTGTCGGCGTTCTGGTGATCTCGATGTTCGCCAATCCCAAGGATGTGCGCTGGCCATCCAGCGGCCCGGTCAGGGTATTCATCCTGTTTGCCGTCTGGATGGGGCTGACGACCGCATTTGCGATCCACCGCGAGGAAAGTACCTACATGTTCCTCAACGTCATCAAAGTCATGGTGGTGACGCTGGGGGTTGCCGCGGTGGTGCGGACGCGGGAGGAGATTCTCGGCCTTGTCAGCGTGATTGCGCTGTCGCTCGCCTTTTACGGCGCCAAGGGCGGCTGGTTCACCCTGGTAACCGGAGGTGCGTTCCGGGTGTGGGGGCCACCGTCCACCGTCATCGAGGGCAACAATGAACTCGCGGTGGGACTGATCATCACGATTCCTCTGCTGTATTACATGGTGCTGCAGGCCGACAAATTGCTGGTCTTCCCCTGGCTCGAAAAGATTGGCGTCAAGTGGTTGAAGCGCTCGATTTTCGTTCTGATGCTGCTGTGCGCGATTTCCGCCATTGGCAGTCACTCGCGTGGTGCGCTGCTGGCAATGGTGGCGATGGCGACCATGTTGTGGTGGCGGAGCAAATCCAAGCTTGCCGTCGGCCTGGTGGTGTTGCTGCTTTCGCCGGCCCTCATCTTCTTCATGCCCGACGAGTGGAGCTCGCGCATGGGAACCATCCAGACCTACGAGGCTGACCAGTCTGCCATGGGTCGCATCAATGCCTGGACCATGGCCATCAACATTGCCAACAACCGGATTTTCGGCGCGGGCTTCACGACGGATTCGGCACTGATCTATCAGATGTATGCCCCGAACCCCAGCGAACTACTGGTTGCCCACAGCATCTACTTTCAGGTGCTCGGCGCACACGGCTACATCGGCTTGTCCCTGTACCTGCTGTTCTGGTTCCTGACCTACCTTACGGCGGGACGCCTCACCAAGTTGGCCAAAGGGCGCTCCGACCTGGAGTGGGTCGGGCAGCTCGGCGCGATGATTAAAGTGAGCATTGTCGGCTTCGCCGTCGGCGGAGCCTTCCTCAGCCTGGCGTTCTGGGACATGCCGTTCTATTTCATGGTCCTCCTGGTGGCGACGGAAAATTGGGTTAAGCGCAACCGGGCCGAAGAAGCCGCCCCGGGATTGGCGCAACCTGTGGTTAGCAACAGCATGGGCCGGCTTGAGGCCTCGAGGTAGTGAGTGAATCCGATGACATCCATTGACCGTCAATTGAAGTCCGCCGAACCATTGATCGCGGGAGCGCGTCCCGGCAGCGGGTGGTTGGCTGCGGGCCTGGTTCTGGCTGTCTGGAGCGCCATCCTCATCAGTTTCCGCTCGCATGTCGCGATGGTGCTGGAGGCGTGGGAAACCCTGCCGAGCCACGCCCATGGCTACGTGGTGCTGCTTATCGTCGGCTACCTGCTGTGGAACAAGCGACCGCAATTGCAGGGGCTGGCGTGCCGCCCGTCGTGGAAGGGACTGGCGGCATTGGCACTGGCAGGTTTGCTGGCCATGCTGGGCGAAATGGTTTCAGTTGCGGCCGTGGTCCAGTTTTCCATCGTCTTCATGCTTTTCTGCGCAGTGTGGGCCGTTGCCGGCGACAGGGTGGCGCGGGTGACCCTCGGTCCCCTGAGCTTTCTGCTGTTTGCCGTTCCGTTCGGGGTCGAGGCCCTGCCGGTGCTGATGAACTGGACCGCGGACGCCACGGTGCTCGCCTTGCGCTACACCGGCGTGCCGGTTTTTCAGGAAGGGCGCAATTTCGTCATCCCCAGCGGGCAGTGGTCGGTGATCGAAGCCTGCGGCGGTATCCGTTATCTGCTGACGTCGGTCTTCATCGGAGCCGTGTTTGCTTATCTGACCTACACCCACCTGTACAAACGGGCGCTTTTCATGGTGTGGGCCGTGGTCATGCCGCTGGTTGCAAACTGGGTGCGAGCCTACGTGATCGTGATGGTCGCCCATCTGACCAACAACGAGTGGGGCCTGGGCATGAGCCACCTGACCCTCGGGTGGGTCATCTTCGGGCTGGCCATTTTTGCGAGCTTCGCGGTGGGCGCACGCTGGCGCGACCCCTTGCCGGTTCTTCCGCCGCCGCAGCCGCAGGGGCCGAGCAGCCCGATGGCGGTGGTGGTGGCTGCCAGCGTGCTGGCGGCAGCCATTCCCTTTGCCTGGCATGGCATGGCGGCAGCCATGGAGGGGCAGGGCGACAGCCGGGCACCCCTGCTCCGCCTCGACGCCCTGGCCAGCCTTGAACAGGATACCTCTTCCACGAACGGCATCCGTCCGGAGTTCCAGGGGGCCCGCGCTGTTCATCAGGCCACTTATCGCTACAAGGGCGAGCCGGTGGACGTGTATGTGGCCTATTACCGCAATCAGCGCCAGGGGGCCGAGCTGGTGAGCGTATTCAACAGGCTGGAGCCGAGCCACGACTGGAACTGGTCGATCTCCTCGCATGTCAGCCGTAACAGCCCGACTGTGCCTGAGGTGCGCCTGGAAGGCTATGTCAAGGGTGATCGGCACGCGGCGGTCTATCACTTCTACTGGGTTAATGGGACGACGACGACCAGCGACGCGGGCAGCAAGGTGCTCGAAATGATTTCCCGCTTGCGCGGCCGGGGCGATGATGCCGCGGCGATCACCATCACGGCCTACAGCACGGACAACCTGGAGGCCGCACAGATCAAGACCGAAGCCTTCGCCGCCGAACATCTGGCCGGCTTGCTGGCCGACCTGTCGCGCACGGCCGCGGCGGGCCGATGAGGGGCGAGGGAATGAGCACGACGCCCGAAACGGGAGCCTGCCTGATGGTGGCGAGCATCTTTACGCCCATCCAGGGGGGCTCGGCAACGGTCTATGCCAATCTGTGCCGCTTTGCGCCAGAGGGCAGGATGGTGGCGCTGGCCACCCGTCGCCACTACCAGGACGGTGTCGAGATTCCCGGCTGGGAAGCCCACGACGCTGCCTGCACCTTTCCGATTTACCGGCTCGACCTGCTGCGCCCCGAGATGGCGCCGCCGCCTGCCAACAAGCTCGTCTCGGCGTGGCGCTTCCTGACCATCGACATTCCCTTGCGCCTGAAGGTGGTGACGACGGTCTGGCAACTGATCCGCAAGCACGGAATCAAGGTGATCTGCATCGGCGAGCTGGCCTCCACGGCCTGGCTTGCCGAGTTTTTCAGGCGCGTGCTGGGCATCCGGATGGTGCTTTACGTGCATGGCGAAGAGATCACGACCCGTTTTGATGCAGGCTCGTTCGGGAGTCGCCGGGTTGCCCACCTGCGGGCTGCCGACGCCGTCGTCGCGGTGAGCCGCTTTACCCAGCGCGCCCTCGTCGAGCAGATGGGCGTGGCGGCGGAGCGGGTTTGCCTGATCGAGAACGGTGTGGATACCAAGCGCTTTTCACCCGGCCCCGATGATCCGGCCTTTCGTGCCCGATACGGGCTGGGCAGCAGGCGGCTGGTGGTTGCCGTCGGCCGCCTGGTGCCCCGCAAGGGTTTCGACAAGACGATCAGCGGCTGGGCGCGAGTGCTGGCGGCCCACCCCGATGCGCAGCTCGTCATCATCGGCGACGGCCCGCAGCGAGCCGAGCTGCAGGCCCTGGCGGATGCCACGGGTGTTGCGGGCAGCATCACGCTGACCGGCGCGGTCAGCGATGCCGACCTGCTTTCCGCCTATCGCAGCGCAAGCCTGTTCGTAATGCCCAATCGCACCATGCCTGACGGCGATACGGAGGGCTTCGGACTGGTGTTTCTCGAAGCCAATGCCTGCGGTCGCGCCGTCATCGGCGGTCGTGCCGGCGGCGCGGTCGAAGCCGTGCGGGACGGGGAGAGCGGGCTCCTGGTGAATGGCGAGAATGTGGATGAAATTGCCGATGCGATCATGCAGGTGCTTGGCGACGACGCCATGCGCGCCCGGCTGGAAAGCGGCGGGCTGAAGCACGCACAGGCAAACAGCTGGGCAAACCGGGTGCGGATCTTCCAGGATCTGTGCCGCAAGTTGCAGTCAAAGGGAGAACACAATGTCTGAGCCGCGCACCCTGCTGGTGATCGCGGGCGAATTTCCGCCACTCAAGACCATCGGACGAATCCGCACGGTCAAATTTGTCGAACAGCTTCGGCAATATGGCTGGCGCTCGATTGTCATTACCCTCGAACCCTCGGGCACGGAGGGCAACTACGACCCGTCGCTGATGGCCGAGATTGCCGACGGCGTCGAGGTGGTGCGTTTGCGCCTGCGCAACCGCGAGGTTGAAATCGCCGATGCCGTGAAGCGTCTGCTCGGCCGCAAGCCCGCTGCCGCGGTGAGCCCGGCCGCGGCGCCGGCTGCCGGCGTTCAGCCCGCGCCGCGCCCCATGTCGTCCCAGCGCAGTGGCGGCCTGATGGATCAGGCCCACGACTTCACCCGCTGGGTGATGCGCAATTTTGTGGACGTACCCGACAACTACCGCCCCTGGGCCGACGAAGCGCTCAAGGCGGCGCGCCGGCTGTGTGCCGAGCGCCGCATCGACGCGATCTACACCACGCTGCCGCCGTTCTCCAGCATGCTGGTCGGGCACGATCTCCGGCGTGAAACCGGCCTGCCGTGGATCGCCGACTACCGCGACCTCTGGTACGGCGACGTGCTGCGCGAGTGGGTGCCCGAGTGGCGCAAAAAACTCGAACTGCGCATGGAACGCCGCCTGCTCAAGGAAGCCGATGTCGTGGTTACGGTGTCGGAGCCGAAAACGGCTTACATGCAGCGCCTTCACCCAACGCTCAAGGCGCGCTGGGAAACCCTCACCAACGGCTACGACACCGAACTCTACGGCGACCGCTTGCGGACCCGGCCTTTTACCCAGGACACCGTCGAGTTCGTTTATACGGGGCGGCTGTTCAAGAATCGCCGCGGCTACGCCTTCGCCGAAGCGCTCGGGCGCATCCACCGCGCTGATCCAGCGGCCGTCAGCCATGTGCGCGTGCGCATCCTGGGAGGGGTCGAGCCGTCGATCCGGCAGCGCTACGACCAGATTCTTTCCGAGTACGGCATTGCCCATCTCTACGATTTTGCCGGTGACGTCAGCTACGCCGAGGCGATGAACGCCCAGGTCAATTGCGACTATCTGCTCCTGATCGTCGATACCGGCGAAACCTCCGACGGGGTGATTCCCGGCAAGTTGTTCGAATACGTCTCGGTGCGGCGCCCCATTTTTGCCCTGTGCGATCCCGGCGCCACCCAGCAGATCATCGAGCGGGCCCGGCTTGGCCGCGCGGTTCCCGCCGAATCGGCCGAGGCCTGCGAAGCAATGCTGCGCGAATGGCTGAAGAAACCGGTTCCCGAAACCGTCGATTCCGACGACGCCTACCTCGCCCAGTTTGATCGCAAGGCAATCACCGCGCGTTTTGCCCGCCTGCTCGACGAAGTCGTAGACGCGTCACCGAAATCGGGGGAGCGATGAGCGTCAAAGCCCTCAAGCAATGGGTCAGGCAGACCGCCGCCAAAACCGTTTGGGCCTACGGCCCGGACAAGCTCGTCCGGCAGTTGAAGGCCTGCGGCGTCGTGCCGGGCTGCACGCTGATCGTCCATTCCTCCTGGTTGCCCTTCAACGGCTTCCAGGGCAAGCCCGCCGACGTGGTCCGGGCGCTCAAGGAAGCGGTCGGGCCCGAAGGCCTTCTCGTGATGACCTCGATGCCGTACCACAACATGAGTTCGGCACAGTGGCTGGCCAAGGGCAAGCCCATGAACGTGCGGCGCAGTCCGTCGATGATGGGGCTCATTTCAGAGGTGTTCCGGCGCAGTGAAAATGTTTGGCGCAGCCTGAGTGTCACGCATCCGTTGTTGGCCTGGGGCCGCGATGCCGAGGCCTTTATCGCAGGCCACGAGAACGCCGAAAAGCCTTTCGGTGCCGCATCGCCGTTTGCCCGTCTGCTCGAGCGTGACGCGCTGATCCTGGGTTTCGATGCGCCGTTTGCCAGCTTCACCTACACCCATTTCGTCGAGGATCAACTCGCCTCAACGCTGCCCTGCGCACTCTACGAGCCCGACAACCGTCCGGGTGTCGTGATCGACCGCAACGACCGGCAGATCGATTGTTCCGTGAAGGTCATCGCGGCCCAGGCCAACAGCCTGCGCCGGGAATCCCGCCTGGTTGAACACCTTAAAAACACGGGCGTCCTGCATGTCGGGAAGATCGGCAACACGCGCCTGACCTGGATCCGGGCGGCCGACCACAGCCGCGAGTCGGCGCGTTTTGTCAGCACCGGCGGGCATTTCTTCGACGCTCCGGCGGCAACGCCGAACGCCTGACCCCAAAAGCCAATTTGAATCAGACCTGGAAACCGCGATGAGTATCAGCGAAACCCTCCGCCAGAAGCAGCTTGTCCTGAAAGACAGGTTCAGCATCGGCATGACCACGCCCGCAGACAACCGCGTCCACCTCGACGCGGCGATCGCCTGGCTGAAACACGCACAGGACGTCACCGGAAACGGTGGCGTGGCCCAGACCTATCTCGTCAAATCGCGCCACTGGGCGCCGTCCTACCCCGAGACGACCGGCTACATCATTCCCACCTTCTACCGCTACGCCGACATCGCCGGCGATGACGACTCCCGCGTGCGGGCCCGTCGCATGGCCGACTGGGAAATCGACATCCAACTGCCGGGCGGCGGCGTGCTTGCCGGCGCCCTCGGCGATTCCGACAAGCCCACCGTGTTCAATACCGGGCAAGTGATCTTCGGCTGGGTGCGCGCCTTTGAGGAAGAGCAGGACGATCGCTACCGCGATGCCGCGGCGCGCGCCTGCAACTGGCTGTGCGACATCATGGACGACGATGGCTGCTGGCGTCAGTTCGGCTCCCCGATGACCATGGCGGGAAGCTCGGTCAACACCTACAACACGCGTTCGGCATGGGGCCTGGCCCGCACCCACGAAATCACCGGCGAGAAGCGTTTTCTGGATGCGGCGGTGCGCAACTGCGAATGGGCGCTGACTCAGGCCCGCGCCAATGGCTGGCTCGAATCCAACTGCCTGCAGGACAGCACCCAGCCCTATACCCACACGATCGCCTATTCCATGCGTGGCCTGATGGAAATCGGCGCCTATGCCGGGCGCGAGGATTTCATGGCCGTAGCCCGCAAGATCGGTGACGCGATGCTGGCCGCGCTGCCGCCCGACGGCTTCATGCCGGGGCGCTTCAACGACCAGTGGAGTCCTACCGTCAAGTGGTCCTGCCTGACCGGCGACTGCCAGCTCGGCATCAACTGGGGGCGTCTGTTCCAGATTACCGGTGAAACGCGCTACCGCGACGCGACGACGCGCATTCTCGGCTTCGTCAAGCGCACCCAGCCCCT
>Ga0209175_10000639_pt1 | contig 19540 bp, 15 predicted proteins | sample JI91814C2DNA_FD_187506 | JGI IMG/M metagenome (GOLD analysis project Ga0209175, IMG submission 187506) | Wastewater effluent complex algal communities from Wisconsin, to seasonally profile nutrient transformation and Carbon sequestration -... | ecosystem: Engineered > WWTP > Effluent > Algae...
GGCACGGCATCGGCCGGCGGCGGGTTGCCCTTTGTCACGGCGGGAGTTGCGGCAGGTTTGGGGCGGGCCGGTGTGTGCTTTGCCGCCGGGGCCGGTTCGTGGTGTTCGGCCTTGAGGGCCGGGGCCCCGGGCTCGGCCGGTTCGGCGGCGGCCAGTCTGGTCGGCGCAACGGGTTCGGGTGCCGCGGTGCCGGTGACGGCTGAACTCTGCGGCGCAGCGCTGCCGGATTCGGGCAGCAGGCCGGTGAGCTTTGCCACACCGGCCAGGCTGAGCGCGGTTACGGATACGGCTGCAACCCACAGCATGGGGTGCAGGGCAGTACGGCTGGGGGTGGTGCTCATGCTTTTCTCCTTGAAGGGTGAAAAGCTTAACGTGCCAGGCCGCGCCGGGGAGACGCCTGCAATCGCCCCTTACAAAATGGCCGGGTGGCGGCGTTTATTCCTCGCTGCCTGCGCTGGGGCGGGGCGGTTTGAGCAGGTAGCGGGCCGGGTCCATGGCATCCACCAGCTCAGACTCGAGCGGCAGCGGATCGCCGTTGATCTGGCTGGCCAGCAGCTCGCCTGCCAGGCTGGCCCACACCAGGCCGCGGGCGCCAAAACCGGACACCGCGTAAAGGCCTGGCTGGCGCGGGATATCGGCGAGCGGCGTGGTCTTTTCGGTCTGGGCCACGGCCGGCACGGCACCGATCATCGGCAGGCGGTCGGGCGAGGCCGGGCGGAAGCCGACCCGGCCTTCGAGATGGGCCGGATCATAGGGCGCAGCGTAGCCGGGCAGGATGAAATCGAGCTTGGCGAGGTTTTCGCGGTGTTCCTCTACGCGCAGTTCGGTACCGTCGTCGTCGGCGATGAAGGTGGCGCCGGCGCAGCGCATGCCGTCCACCTCGGGGCTCACGTAGCCCAGACGGCACACCACCACCTTCGGCGCGCTGCCGGGCGTGGCTGGCAGGTGCGAGACCTGGCCGCGTGCCGGACGCACCGGCAAGGCCGCAGCCAGCGGCAGGGCACGGATGCCGACGCCGTTGGCGAGGATCGCCACCGCCGCACGGGCGATCTCGGTGCCGTCCGGTGCGAAAGCGACCCACTCGGCGCCGATGCGCTCCAGCCGGTCGAGCTTGGTGTCGAAACGGGTCGTGATGGCGGCCCCGCCGGCGGCCAGATTGGCAGCGCACAGGCTCGGCGGCTGGATCCAGCCACCGCTCGGGAACCACCAGCCGCCCGTTTCAACCGGCCAGCCGGCGATCTGCGAGGCCTCATCTCTGGTCACGAAACGCAGGTAGTCTTGGGGCGGCTGGTGGGCTTCGACGACTGCGCGCATCTTGCCCACCTGCCTGGCGTCGCGGCCCAGGTGCAGCACGCCGCATTGCGACCAGCGCACCGGGTGCCCGGCAGCGGCGAGCGCTTCGAAGTGCCGAAGCCCGTAAAGAAAGCCCGCCCGGGTGATGCGGGCGAGCCGGTTGTCGTCGAGACTGGGCAGCGGGCGAAACACGCCGGCCTTGTTGCCGGAAGCACCATGGCCGGGGCCGGGCGCCTCGTCGATCACGGTGATCTGCCAGCCACGGGCGGCGAGCCGCTCGGCGACGGAGGTGCCGGCGACGCCGGCGCCGATGACGAGGGCGGTGGGGGAGGTAGGCATAGGGGCGATAAAGAACCAGTCGTTATCGCTGACGTCGATTGGATAAGGTTTTCAGCTTTCGATAACCGAATAAGATTACGGCGACGACATCGTTCAGAATAAGCTCTAGGTGGTTGGATGCCCCGGTGCTGCTTGGGCCGTCAGGTGAAGTGGGTTGAGTGTGTTCAGTAGAGTTCGGAAGTCGCAAGCGTGCCAGTGGCCCCGCCTCCACCGGCTACCAGCACCTTACCATTCGCGAGTCTGGTTGCGGTTGCCGCATGGCGCGCCTGAACAAGGCCGCCGCTCGTTGCCCAGGTTCCGGTCGCTGGATCTGCCACTATCGAGTCGGCAACTACGCCGTTGCTGCCGTAGCCTCCGCCTAAAAGTACCTTTCCGGTCGGAAGAAGTGCTGCTAAAGCGTTGATTCGCGCAATCGGGACGTTCGTAAGGGCGCTCCAGCGGTTGCTCGCCGGATCGTAGATTTCGGCGTCTGCAATGTAATTGATCCCATCGGTTCCGCCCGCCACAAGCACCTTTCCGTCCGGTAGTAGAGTCATGACATGCCCGGCTCGGCTGCGGCGCATCTTGGCTCCTGTCGACCAAGTTTGATTTGACGGATCATAGAACTCGACTTCGGCCGTCGGGCCGAGGTTGATCTGCCCGCTGCCTTGGAATCCTCCCGCTAGCAATACCCGCCCGTCGGGCAGAAGTACTGATGTTGCGCCTGAGCGTACGTCCTGCAGCCTACCGGTGGGTTGCCAGCGATCTAGGCTAGGGGTGTAGATGGTGGTGGTGCTGAGGCGCCCAAGTGCATCGAATCCGCCGGCGACGAGCACACGTCCATCCTTCAAAAGAACGGCCGAATGCCCGCTCCGCGCTTCAGGCAAGCCTGTTGCCGGCTTCCACATGCTTGTTTGCGGCTCGAAGATCTCCACGGTTCTCAGGGGCTGCTGGCCGTCGTGTCCCCCTACTGCCATGACGGCACCGCTTTGGAGCACTACTGCGACGTGGTTTGCCCGACGGCTAGCCATATCGGCAAGCCGTGCCCATTGGCCGGAAGTGGGGTCGTAGGATTCGGAGGATGCCAAGGTGCCGTTCTGGTTCAAACCGCCGGCAATCAAAACCTTGCCATCTGGCAGACGGCTTGCGGTATGCCATTGCCGGGCTTCCTGCATAGAGCCGCTTGCAGAGTATGCGTTGCTTCCCGCTGCGGGGCTACAGAAGACCTCGATATCCCGAACATCACGTCCGTCGACGGTGCCCGCCCCGTACAGGCTGCTGCAACTGTGCGAGGCCGGAGCTATCACTATTGTCGTCCGATAGGGGGTCCCGTTCTGCAGCCTCTCCTCAAATGCAAAATTACCAGCAGTTGTCAGGACTTTCGGCAATCCGTCGTTCAGGCTCAGGGTGATCGAAGTGCCGGCTTGAATCCCCTCAATACGGCCGCCGATAGAGTAGCCAGTGTGCTTGCTTCCGCTACCACACCCCCCCAGTGGGATAGCGAACGTGGCCGCTAACGTGATAAATATCGCTTTCATCGAGTTCGAGCCTTTCCGGAGATTACTTTCGTTTTGTAGCCCTGGTTGTTCCTCCTGGCGGTTGCTGGCAGCACTTTGGGGTTCCGCGGGTGAGGCTCAGAGCCCGAAGAATGTCTATTGAACTCGCCCGTCGTTGCCGCTGGACTTCCTTGCGGGCTGTCAAGGTGGCCGGCAAACGGAGCAGAGCATCACGCTTGGCCCGCCAGACCGTAAGACCGCGCCCGCTGAGCATGCCCGCAAGAATATAGGCCAAATTGATTGCGATGTGCGGAACGAGGAGGGCGCACAGCAGCGGCAGGGGCATGTTTTTCAGGAAATTGATTACTAGGTTTCTTTGCCCGTGGTAAACCGAAAATTCGCTGCGGCGTCCGGTAATAGCTGAGCCAATGTGTCTGACTTGGGAGTCCGGGACATAGCGGGCACTATAGCCGGCAAGACGGAGACGAAATCCGAGATCCACGTCTTCGACGTAACAAAAGAAGCTAGGGTCAAACCCCCTAACTTCGTTTAATAGGGCTGCGCGGTAGAGTGCAGCGGCTGCGCAGGGGGAAAAGATTTCCGACGGCGTCAGATAATTGCCTGCTGCTGGCTGGCGATGGCCACGTCGGCCTGGCATGCCAGTCAGGCTGAGTGCGTCTCCTGCGCCGTCGAGCAGCGATGGGTCGTGGAAGTCGAGCATGCGACTGCCGAAAGAGGCCGAGTCTGGATACTGCCGTGCCGCAGTGACGAGGCGCTCCAGCCATTCGGGTTCGGGGTAAGCATCGGGGTTGAGCAGTGCGATGAACTCCACGTCCACGTAGCGCTGTATCCCTAAGTTGTTTGCGGCGGCGAATCCGATGTTTTCCGACAGCATTATCGTCTCGCAGTCTGGGAAGGCCGCTGCGACGGCGTGAAGCCTATCTGCGTCATCGCTGTCGTTGTCGATGAGCAAGGTATGAACCGGGCGCAGCGTCTGGTGGGATAGCGCTTCAAGGACTCCCTTGATCAGGTGGGAGGCGTTCCACGTTACGACGATTACGGCGACCGTAGCTTGCATTGAATTACTATTTGATATGGCGGGCAAGGGGGCTCTGATAGTAAAGGCGCCGAAACAATGCGCGTGCGGCAGAACGCGTCGAAGTCCAGGGGCGGGCCTTGCCTGCCTGTAGCTTACTGTATGGGGGAACAAAGTCCCGATCGAGTTTGCGGACGGCAGAAGAAAGGCGCAGCGGATTATGTTCGCCTGTATCTGTTTGGTATTTTAGCGTGGGCCGTACATGTCCGCGCTCAATCTCCCGTTCGACGTCCGAGTGGGTGATGAAGCCCTGTTCGATGGCACGCATCAGGCAGTTAATCCAGATATGCCCAAGCGGATTGGCTGTGCTGATCCACGGTTGGGTATTCATGTCGGTATAGTGGAGGAGTCGGGTAGTGACCGGGTCGAAGGCCTCTAGGGTGTTCCAGTTTTCTGGAATGGAATGGCCGATGCGTTTTGCGATGCGCATCTCGTACATTAGGCTCGAATAGTCAAGCGTATTGCTGTCGAGATCGGCCACGATGCGTTCCACGTTCCAGTCCAGTTGCTCACAGTCTAGGAGCATTACACTGAACTGGCCTCTGCGGCCCGACTTGCCCTCGCCGACGGTTTGCAGGTCGCAGCCGCCGAAGTCGATGTTCCACAGCTCGGCGATGTCGGCGAAAACCTGCATGTCGGCATCGAGGTAAATGGCTTTACCGCGATGGCCGCACAGTTCCGGAATGAGAAAGCGCTGAAACGAGAAAGGGGTGCGCGGCCGATTTTCCACCCGCTTAGGCGTCGGGATCTGTCGCTGGAAAGAGTAGATCGCCGATACCTCGACAGCCAGCGAGGTCTTCTCCTTGATGGAGAATTCGAGCAGGCGCATGGGAAGCCACTCGGCTGGCGTCGATGCGACGAAGATTCTGATTATTTCCTGGTCAGAGGGGCCGGCGGGCGTGGTGGGCATGGAGATGACGTCCGTCCTAGGAGTCAGGTGGTTCCGAGGTTTGACTTCGTGATCTTGTCCAGCGCCTTCAGCTGGCGCAGCAGCGCCGGCAGTTCGCCGAACGGAATCATGTTGGGGCCATCGCAGGGCGCGCGATCCGGATCGGGATGGGTTTCCATGAATATGCCTGCAACGCCCATACCGACAGCGGCCCGGGCGAGGCCAGCCACGAATTCTCTTTGACCGCCGCTGGAGGTGCCGTTTGCGCCGGGGAGTTGGACCGAGTGGGTGGCGTCGAATATCACCGGATGGCCGGTTGCGGCCATAATCGCCAGGCCGCGCATGTCGACGATAAGACTCCCATAGCCAAAACTTGTGCCGCGCTCGCAGAGGGATATCTGGTTGTTACCGGTGGCGAGAGCCTTTTCAAGGACGTTGTGCATGTCCCACGGGGCGAGGAACTGCCCCTTCTTTATGTTCAACGGTTTGCCGGCGGCGGCGACCGCCTGGATGAAGTCGGTCTGGCGACACAGGAAGGCCGGGGTCTGGAGCATGTCTACGACGGCGGCCACGGGCTCTGCCTGATATGCCTCGTGAACATCAGTAAGCACCGGCACTCCAACGCGATCCTGCACCTCTGCCAGAATGTCGAGGCCCTGTTCCATTCCAACACCGCGGAAGGAACTGCCTGAGCTCCGGTTGGCCTTGTCAAAAGAGGATTTGTAGATCCAACTTATGCCGGCTTCTGCAAAGATGTCTGCAAGGCGCTTTGCGGTCTCTAGTGCGAATTCGCGTCCTTCTATGGCGCAGGGGCCGGCAATGACGGAAAGTGGCAGAGCCGAAGAAAAGCTTACGTTCCCGGCTTTGACGATCTTGTTCATGGAACCCTCCAGGTATTCTGTTGATATGGTAAGACGCTATCGATGCAGCGTGTGAAAGTCCAGGCGCGTGAGGATCATGCGTCGGTTTCGGGTCCGTTGAAAATCACGATCACTATGTTCCTTGGATTACCCTTACGGACCTCACTGCGAAAGATGCGGGAGTTTTCCCCGCCTGGCTGGGCCTTGAAGCGAGCCAGCCACTCCTCCGGTGGAAGGATTGACAGATGGCTGTGACCATCGTCGTAGCAGGCGATCTTGTGGAAATTGACGCGCCCTGCCCTTAGAGATTCTGCTATGACCCGGTTGAGGAGTTCCGACGGGAGGTGTTCCAGAAAATCGGCGGAAACAACGAGGTCGTAGTGGGTGTCTAGGGTCTGCTTCGAGATGTCTGCCTGGATGAAATGAACATTGCTTTTTGTCTGGAGCAGACTATCCAAATAAGGTGAGTGAGCCCAGTCCATACCCGTGACTGCGGGCCAGATATCGGCGGCGGCCTCCAAGAAGCGTCCGTTTCCACAGCCGAGCTCGAGAACGGTCGTTGAATCACCTGAAAGCCGACGCAACAATTCGACTTCATCTACAAGCCAGTTATTGTTAATGAAAGCCTGATTGTTGTCGTGCAGCTCCTGATAATACGCCGCACTGATGTAGCCGCGCTTTTCGTTCATGATGGATCGATGTTCCTGATGGTCCACGCAGCCGTGGGTTGAAGGCGAATGTTGTTGAAGTAATCCCCAGTCACCTTGAATGGATAGGGGTCACTTAGAAACAGCTGCTCTCCAGAGTAGCTGAAGCCAATGATGGCGAGGTGGTAATATCCTGGGCACAGGTTTAGCGGGCCGAGCCGTGCTTTGAAGCCGAGCCCAGGATCCAACTGGAAGCCGGTGCGCTTCGAATTCCACTCAGCAATGGCAGCGCCCCCATGTTCATGGAGGATCACCGAAACGGTGATCGGTGCGTCCACGAAAACGTCGCCGCAGACGCTCACTTCGGATCCGAACGGAATCACGCTGTCGGCTTCGATTACCCCTGCATTGCTCTCTAGTTTGAATCGGATACGCTCCGGCTTGAAGTGGATCGGCTTGTCCTTCTTGCCTTTCAGCTGCTCGTGATAGAGGTCAATTCCCTTCTGGGGAGAACCTTGGAAGATTACTTGCCCCTTGTGGAGGAAAATGGACGAATTGGCCATCCTGCTGACATGGTTCATGCTGTGCGTGACTAGGATGACGGCACATTTCTGGCGTAATTCATCAATACGTGAATAACACTTCATACGGAAGCCTAGGTCGCCAACTGCAAGGACTTCGTCGAGGATGAGGATGTCGGGTTCGATGACAGACGATGCGGCAAAGCCGAGCCTTGACTTCATGCCCGAGCTGTAAAACTGGACGGGGGAATCGAAGAACTCGCTGATGTCCGCGAATTCCGCCACTTGGGTGATGTAGTTGTCTAGAGCTTTTCCGCGTTTTCCCATAAGACGCCCACGGACCGAGACGTTTTCGCGCCCCGTCATTTGCGGCGTGAAGCCGGCACTCATTTCGAGGAGGTGGCCGATGTCGCCGCGTCGCGTGACCCTGCCTCGGTCAGCACGCAGTTTGCCGGCAATGCATTTGAGTAGCGTGCTCTTTCCTGCGCCGTTATGTCCGAGTACCGCGAGCACTTCGCCGCGGTGGAGTTTGAAGCTCGCGTCGCGCAGCGCCCAGAACTCGGTATCCCGGAGTGCTTCGGGTTTTTCCTTGGCACCGATGGCGCTTTGGATCAGCTCCTTGGCTGCGAAACGCACGGACGCGTTGAGGTCACGTGAATACTTCTTCCACAGGCCTTCCACTTCAATCAGAGGTTTCATCAGTTTCCCAGCCTTTCAAGCAGAATAGGAATTTGACGACGCAATTGGACTACCGACCATGCGACGAGCAGGATCGAAAGGCCGCCCCACATAAGCATGGGAACGAGGTAATGCAGTTTGATCATATCTTGCAGGCCTGCGTTCAGAGCGGCGAGGGGGGATGCGATCGGGCTAATCACGTTAACCCAGTAAATGAGCGATGCAGTGTTGTCTATGGCGGGATAAAAAATCGGGGAAATCAGGATCAGCGGCAGGTTTATTGATTGGAGGCCCTTGCGCACGTCGCCATAGAGTGCCGACCAAGGGGCAAGCACGAGTCCAATTCCGCTGGCGGAGAGGTGCAGTACCGCAAGGCTCAGAAAGAAAAGGCCGATACCCGGAAAATCCGGCCATGGCAACCCTATGATCGGGAGCGCTATAGCGATGAGAAGGGCGCGGATCATGAAGGCAACCAAGCCCTCCAGCATTACTGTAATCACGAAGGGTGCTGGCCCGACATTCAGCCCTCGAAGCATGCCCTTGTTGCGACGGATCATGTCGGACATTTCCTGAACGATCTGGATCCAGCATTGAAATAGGGTAATACCGCCGAAGGCGCGAATCACATCCCACCCACCAGTTGCCTTTGCCTGATCTGCCGAGGACGCGAGTTCCTGCTTGATGAAAATATAACAGACCGCGTAAAGCATTGGGATGATAAGGGTCCAGGCGTATCCAAGCGCATTGTTGTGCATCTGGATGCGGATGTTGCGGCTGGCCAGAGTCCAGCCGGATGCCAGGGCGGCGGTGAGGCGCGCGATCATTGAAGGGAACTCCTGCTCTCCAGGGTGTCGAGTCTGGATCTAAGATCTGCGGCTATTTCGGCGAGGCGTTCGGTTGCTTGTGCAGTGCGCGACATATCGACGGCGTGCCGGTCGAGAAACCAGTTGATGAAACGTCGGTAGCGGCCTTCGAGGAGTGTGGCATCGGCATCGCAGCAGTAGGACCATGCGGCATCGAGATTGTCGTGGCTTGCCCGAAAGCTCACGCAGTCATACTCCACGTGTCCGAACGTGACGACAGGCTTGGTGTGCAGCAGCGCCTCGAATCCGACGCCGCTGTTTATGGTGAATACCCCGGTGGCGTTGGCGATGAGGTCGTGGACGTTGGCTTCACTCCAGAAGATATTCTGGTTGTTCACGTGCCTTCTGAATGGTTCCATCGCCTTGCGGTTGGCTGGGTGCGGCTTCATCACCATGGCAACGCTGTGACTGTCTGCCCACGCGACGAGTTTGTTCAGCAGGTCCGCCTCCTCTAGGGGAGAAAAATATTTGATCGACTGATCATGAGGGATCTGCAGCGGGAAAAAAATGAAGGGCCTTGCTTCACGGAGACCCGAACGCGTCCGTTTGGTCGGAATCGAGCCTTCGGAGATGAGCTGAGCGCGTGATTTTTCCGATGTCTGGCCGAACTTGCTTCCGAGCTCACCCGAAAAAAGCCGGTGCCGATAAACATCTAGGGTGTCGCTTTCGCTGTTCGGAAGATTATCGAGCATCAGTGGGTAGACGCTCGAAGCGGCACTCCAGCCCGCTTTGTCGACGATGAAGACCCATCGGAAGAACTCCTGCATATAGAACGTGACGGGTGTTCGCCCATCGGCGAAATCCCGCCTGCAGCGATGGGGAATGAAGGCGTGGGCGCTACCGGAGGCTTCTACTCGGTCCCTGTCGATTTCCGCGGCTGGCAACTCGATCACGTCCACCGCGATGCCTTCCCTTTCAAGGGCGTTGGCGAGCCGGGCTGCGAATTCGGTCCAGTGGAGGCGAAGGTTGAGCACGTCCTCCGGGATGAGGGGCGGGCGGTTCTTTGAGTCTGAATCCCTTTTCCAGGGAAGGTCGAGCCGCGGAATGTAGAGGGAAACTCTGCGGGCTTGGCTGCGGATGCAGGCAATTTTCTGGGGGTAGATTGCATCCGACGCCAATGAGCCGTTTGCAGCGTCGAGGGAGGACCACAGAGCGTCGGCGAGTTGCCGGTGTTTGCTGTTGCAGGAAAGCATCGACTGGAGTAAGAAGAATCGCATGTCGGACTCCTTGCGGGGCCCTTTCCCTGCCCAGACGATGCTGCTGGTCGAGAACTCCCAGTCGGCGTACTTTTTTTTCAGATTGTAGAATCTGATCTTGCGACGGCTGGCTTTCATTTCGCGGCCAAATATGACTTGGTCGTCAAACCATTTGAGTTCGCGGTTTGCCAGCCGTCGGTCGATTTCCTCACTCACTCTTGTCAGAAAATGAATAACGCCTTCTGTGGGCTTGAACCAGATTGCCCCGGCGGCGACGCTCAGATGCTCCGGGACATCCTCCTTGAGATTTCGCTGGAGGATGACGATCTCAGCGTCGATCTTGTCTGAAAAATTGAGGTCGATTGGATTGATGATCAGGGAGTCGGCATCGAGACTGAAAACCGGTGCTTCACTGTATTGATCCAGAATTTCCTTTACCTGATTGAAGCGCGCGCATGCGTAATAGGTGCGCGTGGCATCCGCATCGAGCCCGGCGAGATTCGTTTCTTCACGAGAGATCGCAAGACGCGTGTGCCGGAGGGTGGCGTGGAGGTCAAGGGCACGGCGACACACTTCCTCGGTCGGGTTGATAAGGTGCAGGGCAAAGCTGAACCCTGGAGAAAAGGCTTCCATACTCTTGACAAGGGTGAAAGCGTATTCAAAATATTTCGAATCGCAAGCCGAGAAAACAAGGAGCTCGTCCTTGTTGAGTTTTAATGGAGCAAGCCATTCAATGTGCCGCCTAACCTCTGCTGCCAATTTTTTAACTCCTGTACGCCTGCAGGGCATGTATTGGTACTAAGCCCAAGGCATAGGATCGGGCTCCGAGCCTCCACACGAAGCTCAGGTTGTTTTGGACGCTGCTGGATGTTTCAGTGCCTGATTGCACATGTGAACGTTTTCAGACCAAGCTAGAAGCTTCAGCAGCTGTTCTGCCTGTCTCTCCAGTGAGTACTCGGCCACGATGCGGGCTTGTGCGTTCCGAACAAGTTCGAATCTGACTTCTGAATTTTCTATCAACTCGGTGAGGCAGGCCTCCCAGTCCGCATCTTCAGCCAGCATGCCACATTCATCGGCACAGCACTCGTCGTAGATCATCCCACGTGATGCCACTACTGCGGCTCCGACGGATGAGTATTCGATCCACTTATTGATGTTCTTGACCTTGTTGAAGTCGGTGCGGGCCAGTGGGCAGATTCCGATATCCCATTTTCTTTGAGCAAATGCCGCAAGAAATTCACTGTAATCCGGGATCACCGGAAGGACTTCGATTCTGTTGACAAACTCATCAAGAACAGCAGGTTTCGGTATTTTTCCAAAGAGCTCGAACCTGAGTGACGGATATTTTCTCAGTATGCGCGTCAACGCTGGAAGAGCGATCTCGAAATCGTGTGCGTGATCGAACCCCATATAGCCGATACATTTTACCTGCCGCAGCTCGGGTTTGGAAATCACTTCGCCGGCACAGAAGATCTTGCCCGCTTCAAAATTCCCTTTTAGTTTCAATGTCTTTAGGTGCTCCATCAGGCGAGCATTGGAGCAGTATGCAATATCCGTATTGTTAAGCAGCGCGCGAACTGCTCCCGTGCGTAAAGGATGGTTGTGATAATCGTACTTCTGGGGACCGAGTTCTTTTGGGACGTTGAGAAGGTCGTCATCAATGATGTAGATCGACGGGATTTTTAGCTGACGCGAAAGCTCCAGCAGCGCATCTGCATGAGGGCCACTATAACGGCAAAATATCAGATGCGTGGGCTTGGCAGATATGACCTGTTCCTTTGTCCATTCCCACGAGGCCGGTGTGCGAAGATTCTTTCCGAACCTTTCCTTCATTTTCTGCTCGGTAAGCATCTCGATCCGGCAACGCCCCTGGGCGATGGCTTCGGCAAGGGGGGCCATCAGACTGAGCTGTACGGTTGGAATGACGGCATTGGCTACCACAAGAAGGCGTAGTTCAGCAGCATCGCTACCTTTGGGCTTGATTTCGGGGGGAGGGCGCCGGCCGCAGAGCGTGTTGACAGCCCGTTTAATTAAATGCCTCAGTTGGCTCACGACGTTACGGTTCCCTTGGACTGGATTTTTTTTCGTACTCGCGGATCGCTTTGTTCCGGATTCTCTTGGTTTCGTAGACTGCCTTGTGGGCCATGTAGCCTGCAAGTTTGTCCATCATTTCATTCTTGCGGTTGAATAGCGGCTTCAGGAAACCCGGAACGAACTGGCCATACTTAATTTCTCGAACCAGGGATGGCCGAAAAAAACCGGCCTTTATCTCGCCATTCAGAACTTCCCAAGACAGAGAGCCGTCCGCCAGCATCCTTCGTACTTCTTCAAACCAGATGTGACCATTCGGGTTTTTGGTGGAGACCCAGGGTTGGGTTCCCATGTCAGTGTAATGAATGAGTCGTGTGTTTTGATCGAAATATTCAAGGCTGTTCCACTCGAAGGGAACGGTATAGCCCACTTCGTTCTCGGGAAGAATACACATTTCGTACATCAACTCTTCGTAGGTGTATTTTCCTTCGTCCATATTCCGGACTATGTTGTTGATGTCCCAGTCCAGTCGGCTGCAGTCGAGCAGCATTACTGCACACTGCTTGATGCGTTTTTGAGGTGTGTTGTCTTTGTTCATGGAAACATTCAGGTGTTTGATTTCCTTTTGAACAAGTACTTTGGCACTATTGAACGGCAGGTTCCAAAGTTCCTCGATATTTTTGAATACCTGCATGTCGGCATCCATGTAAATGGCGCGCCCCTGGTGGCCGGCGAGCTTAGGGATGCAGAAGCGACTGTAGGAAAATCCGGTTCGTTGTCCATTGCGCGGATCTATCGGCTTGGGAACGTCGAGATCAATCATCGGAATGACTTCGACATTCGCATTGGTGTGGCGTTTGATAGAGTATTCAAGGACTTTGATTGCCAGTTGCTGGGAGCGGTCGGCGCCAACAAATACACGAATCACTTCGTTCGTCATTACGATGATCCTTTTTTGATCAATTCATCCTCAATCACGGATGGCAGCGTGCCAACTGTGACCCGTATATTGCTTCAATGTCCTTGCGCGGCACCAGGGGAAGAAGTTCTCCGCTTGCTTCGTAACGGCGCTCACCCTCTAGTATGGCTGCTTGGAGAAGCGTGCTGCCGATGCATGTTTCGAGGTGATCCTCATCGGAGAACAGGGACCAGTCATGCATGTAATTGAGATCAGGCCGGTTCAGGTCGATAAAGGGGATCTTGTATTCCTTGGTAAGGCGTTGGAGATCTGCAGTGTGCAGATTGAGGCCGCTGTCTTTTTGAAATTGATATAGATCGGAGCGTACCGGAGGCTGAAAAAAGACGATCTTTATATTGTGAGCATGCCCCCAGCGTGCAGTCACGTCGAACAGTTGATCCCAGGGAGACCAGCTGACAATGTCCCGCAGGCGCTGAACCTTAATATTGTCATTCTTTATTTCAGGTGGCTGCTCAGACTTGACGGCGAGTGGTTTGGGAATGGCCTTGCGCTCACCGTTCGGATGCAGCTGGGGAATATAAGGGTCACTCATCACGAGAATTGATCCCGCATCGTGCTGTTCGTTACTACCTTCTCCTTTTGAGGGCGAGATTGAACTCAGGCGAAGCTGGGATCGTTGCTGGAGAATCAAGAGCTTTGGTCTCGCAGTCGTCACGCCCTTCAGTTCCGTCTCGACGGCCTTACGAAACTCTGCGCCGCCAGGCAGTCCATCACGCAGAGGTAGTGCAGATTCGAGGAGTGGAAGGTATTTTCGATGATCTTCCTCGACTATGAGTCGATCCGGACGACGCAGCAGCAGGGATGCCTCAAGGTAGACTGTGCGTATATTCGGGAAGCGCAGACGAAGAATCTCGGCTTGCAGCAGGGCTCCGTATGTGATTTCGTTGTATGTGTTGCCCGAACCGTTTGCTGCGCCTTCGAGTCCAAACCACTGCGGTCGTAGAACCTTGGATCGCGATGTGCCGACGAAGGCGCTGGTGATACTTTCCGGATCTGGGTGATGTGAGAAAAGGGCGATGTTGTGCACCAGCATCTGGTTGCCAATTTCCCGACCTTTGATCCGGGTCGTGGGGGACTCTTCAAACAGTTTTTCGATGTTTGGAGATGCGCCAGCGAGCTTGCTCTTTGGCTCGATAGCCCTGACGACCCCCTCGATCGCGCCGCATGTGAGGACTCCCGCGAGAACGGAAACTATCAGTTTCATGCGCATCGACGGTCCCGAATGATGTGCAGTGCCACAGTCGCTGCCCTTGTCAGAACTGGAAGTAAATAAATTCGTTACCATCGATATAATAGATAAGAGCGAAAATCGAGAGTGCAACTACGATGGCAACTTGCTTGCGCATGGATTGCGCAGCCATGTCGTAATCAAATGTAGTGCGATGAACTAGCCACTGTAGAAGTGGATATAGCAGCATCAGTTCGAAGAACATGGGAGCCAATCGGGATGCTGCCCAGTCGGTTGATGGGGTTACGATGCGTTCAAGCATCACTGCGGCCTCGTGGAAGTGGTGCGTCCGGAAGAAGACCCACCCGGTAAAGACAACGGCCATCGTGAGCAGCCAGGCAACGGGGCGCGCCGTGAATATTTGTTTGAGGCTCGCAGGAAGCTGGGCAGATTCGAACCATCGGTTGATTGCCAAGGCTCCGCCGTGGATAGCTCCCCACACGATGAAGTTCCAGCTGGCGCCGTGCCACAGGCCGCCCAGAAGCATGGTGATGACCAAGTTGCGCTGGACTTTCCAGCCGGCTGATTCACGGGAGCCGCCGAGTGCGATGTAGAGATAGTCACGAAGCCAGTTAGATAGGGTCATATGCCAGCGGCGCCAGAAATCTCGAATAGAAAGTGCCGCGTAGGGGGCGTTGAAGTTCGGCGGTAGGACATAACCGAATAGCAGCGCGGCCCCTAATGCCATCAGGGAGTAGCCCCAGAAGTCGCAGAGTATCTGGATACCGAAGCCGAGTGCCCCCATCAAGTTGTCGAAACCGGAATAGCTGGCCGGCGCATTGAAGATCACGTTAACAAACGGGGCTACACCGTCTGCAATACCGCATTTCAGTGCAAAGCCGCACAGAAAAAGATATAAACCATTGTAGAACTGGCTGCTGGTAAATGTCTGCAACTGTTTGACTTGCGGTACGAACTGGGTTGCCCGGCAGATGGGGCCGGCTATAAGGTGAGGGAAGAACAGCACGAAAAGCGAAAACACGAGCAGGCTCCGCTCGTGCCCGATCCGTCTGCGATAGATGTCGGCGAGATAGGAGATTAACTCGAATACGTAAAAAGAGATCCCAAGTGGGAGAATGATGGAAAGGTGCGGCGCATCTTTTTCAGCACCCGCCAGATGGGCGATCTCGAGCAGGTTTTCGATGAAGAAATTCGCGTACTTGAACCAAGCCAGCAACGACAGGTTGATTATGCAGGCGAGCACTAGCCAGCGGCGCCGTCCATCCTTGGCCAAGAAATAACCTATCAGCCAATTGATTCCGATGAGCGCGAGGAGCATCACGACAAAGGTTCTGCTCCAGCTCATGTAGAAATATACGCTGGAAACAAAAATGATCCACTGCCTCACCTTGAGCCAAGGGCAGGCCCAGTATGCGATTAGCGAGCTGAAAAGTAATAGAATGTATTCGACTGAGTTAAAAAGCATTAATCTCTTTTTCTATGCATTAGGTCGTTGATGATGCGCAGTGCTGCGTCTCCTGGTATCAGGACGCGGTCGACGTAACTGCTGCTGTGAGCAATGAGTCCGCTGCGCCGTGAGGCATCCATCGCATTGCAAACAAAGTCTTTCCAGTCATCCGGGGATCTGATCTGATCAAGGGGGAGGTAGTTTTTCAAGTCCAGCGTGTGGGCAACGATGGCAGTCGGTAGCCCACAACGGGCGGCGTCCAGCGCCACGGTCGAAGGGGTTGTTATCACGGCTTGAAGATGGCCGAACAGATTGGGGGCCGTGCAGCCAGTCCATTCCGGAGACTGGGGGTCAGCGATGATCAGATTTTCGAGTTCGGGTGGTGGGCCTCCGTAGCGGGTGGTCAGCCACATGCCGGCGTTGTGCGGCTTGACGATGAAATCAATGTTGGGAAACGCTTCTGCCAGCGCCCGTACGCTATCCATGAAGAACTCCCGGTATTCTTCTGGGTAGCGATGCCAGTGGAGGTTCTCGAAAATACCGATAACAGGTGTTTCTTCGGCGGCCCACCCGGGGATGGTGTGCGCAGGGACCTTTGCCGGTTTTGGGCAGCCCACCGGGTAGCATTTCGATTTAGTCTGGGCAGGGATCTTTTCGTGGAGTGTTTCCTGGTGCCCCCATGTGTAGATCCTGCGCGAAGCGAACAATACCGTCTGGATGTCTTGCACCTCGTCGCTGTAGGTCAGGCCCACGTTCTCGAAACCGTGTTGAATGGTTGCGGTGAAGATCTTGGCCATATTGGCCAGTTTCGTGAGGCGATGGGCGAAGCGATGTGGGTTGAGAGTGGTTTCCGTGATACTTAGCAGGGCGCGCACAGATGGCGGAAATATCGAAGCGTCAAAGCCATGGAGGTCGTCGGGGAAGATGCTCCAGTTGTAATCCGACTCTCGCACCCACGTGGCAAGCTGCGGCCAGCGGCGAAAGGCGGCGATGTTGCTCCAGATCTCGCAGCGCAGACCCTGTTGTTCGGCTGCTGCTAGGAGGGGACGGGCGAGGTCTATATCCTGCGGCAGGTGCATGGCGACGATCAGTTCCGGCTGTGATCCGGGCTCGTTCTGTTTGGTGTTGCTGATTGCCGTTTTCAGAACGTTGGTCCAGAGTTTAGCGATGGTTTCCCTTCCGTATAGCTTCTCAATGAGATCCTGAGCCCTTTCCACATGGTTACGGGCTCGTACTGGGTCGGTAAGGTATCGCCGCAGCCCCCCGACAAAGTCATCCAACTCGATGCAAGTGCGTAATTCCATCAGGGCGGGAGTGGCCGTTGCAACGACCGGCGTGCCTTGAGAGAGGGAGAGCACCGTCCGGTTGGACGACTTGCAGATACTGAAGGCGTCCAGGCTGTTCGGGACGATGACGACGTCTGCCTTGCGCAGATGCTGCTCCATGTCGCTGCCATTCCACTCAACATAGCGGGTCGGGATTGCCAAGGGGCGGATGTGCTTGGCGAATTTATCGGCGTGGTTGCTCACGACCAGCAGCTCAATCGGCATCTCGGCTGCGAGCGTCTCCAGCGCTTCGCGTACCAAAAGGATGTCGAGCATGCCGAACGCTGCGTGCGTTGCGCCGTGGTTACCGAACCAGAGAATAGTTTTCCGGTTGTCGCTCATCTTGCCCAGGGGCTTGGACTTCGGGAGCGTGCGTGTCTTGACGGTTGTTCTTGGTGATGTCCTAGTGACCTTGGCGCGCACCTGATCGTAATGCCGATAGGCTAGTTTGACCCAGTGCCGCCAGTTGCCATAACGCTTGACTGCGCTGGCTGGCAGGTGGCGACTCTTGTTTACTGCCGTGTTGAGGGCTCGGCGGGAGAGCCCCGTCAGCGATGCGGACTGCAGCATTCGGATTTTGTCGCGACCTACCCGAACCCAGTTCGCCATGCCGCCTTCCAAAATAAATCGACGAATCGCTTCCTGCAGCTGGGGGGTGCGCAGACGCCTCAGGGATTCCGTGAGCAGATTAGGAGTTTCCAGGCTGTCAGGGACGATGAAAACGGGAATGCGCGGGCCGAGATGCTGCTGGATCACCTCAGCCAGTGGGGTTGTCGTAACAACGATCGCGGAGGCGATGCCTGCGATCAGCGTGAGCATGTCGGAAGGGGGGGGGTGTTTCTTGCTTTTGTACTCTTCGATAAAGATGTTGTCACACAGATCGAATATGACAGGAATCCGGCGCTTTACTGCTTGCTGAGCAAGACTGTAGTCTTCCAGCGTAAAACTCTTGACGATGACGAGTACGTCTATGCCGTTGAGAAAGGTAGGGTGGTACCGAGCAATGATCTTTCCCGTGATGTCCTGGCTTTCGAGTGCAACCAGTGGGAAAAGCGCGCGGTATCGGAGACTGGCGAGGGATGGATTGAGCGTGGAAACTTTCCATCCGACGGTGAGCTGCTTTTGCATTACGGGAAACCGGTTCATGGATCAGACAATGCGTGTTTAACCAGCTCGACCAGTCGCAACATTGCACCTGAAACAAAAGGGCGTCATCTGGCAAGGGAGAATGCGTACCGCCTCAGGCTGCTTACGGTGTTTGTCATGGGTTAAGGCTGATGCGGCAAAGGAGGGCCGAGTTTGGATGAAGAGCAGCCCTTTTTGCTTAACCGAGAAAGCCTGCACAAGCTGTAAGTCTAACCGGTTGATGTAGCTATGGGCAACGCATGGTGCGGCGCAATAGTTAGGACCTCAGGGGCTTGTTTGGTGGGGCATGGGTTGGTTTTCCCATGGAGTATGTTCTTAGTGATGTTTATTGCATTCGGTGGCTGGTGCTGCATGCGACAGACAAAGACCAGATAGTGCATTCTGGCCAAGGTTTCGGGCAGACGTCGTAATAACGGGCCTGATGGCGAAAGCGGGCGACTCAACCGACGCGGCGTTTAACCACTCAGCTGCGCGGAAGCAGCACAAGACCCTGCTTGGCCTCGGTGAGCTTGACCACTTCGAGGGCAGTGCCGTGCTTAAGGTGCGCACTGACGGGGTTCTGGCCGGAGTAGCCCTGATCGACGTAGGCCAAGGTCACTTCCTGGATTGCCTCGGCCAGTTGGCCGACTTGATCCCGATCCTGTTCTTTAGCAGGAGTGGCAAACAGCGTAAGCAGGTTGCCCTGCGTATCGACGGCAAGATGAGTTTTCGAGCCTCTATTGCGCTTCGCCCCGTCGTAGCCGGCCCCTGCGCCGAATAGAGGGCTAAAATCCCGTCCCTGCTGAAGCTCTGACAAGGAATTCCCCAATGCCCCCCCACGGCACCCCCGTCCTCCGTTCCGCCTACCAGCCCCTCGCCTACACGGTCTCCACCGTCGATCTCGATTTCAGTCTCGACCCGCAGGCCACCCTGGTCACCAGCCGCCTGCGGTGCCTGCGCAACGAGGATGCGCCTGCTGGCCCGATCGTGTTGTTCGGAGACGCGCTGGAGCTTGTGTCGCTGACCATCGATGGCGCAGCGCCGGCCGCCGGCCAGCTGCGGCAGACGGATTCCGGCCTCGAGATCGATGTCTCGGCCGACGAGGTCACGCTTGAGATCGTCACCCGCATCAACCCCTCCGCCAACCTCACGCTGTCCGGTCTCTACCAGTCCCGCGGCGGTTACTACACCCAGTGCGAGGCCGAAGGTTTCCGGCGGATCACCTATTTCCCGGATCGTCCCGACGTGATGGCGCGTTTCACCGTGCGGCTCGAGGCGGATGCCGCCACCTGCCCGGTGCTGCTGTCCAACGGCAATCTGCTCGAAACCGGCGAGTTGCCGGGTGGGCGTCACTTTGCCCGCTGGGAAGACCCCTTCCTCAAGCCGTCTTACCTTTTTGCGCTGGTGGCGGCCGATCTTCAGGCGCTGGAGCGTCGTGTCGACACGATGTCGGGGCGCGAGGTGCTGCTGCAGGTGTGGGTCGAGGCGCGCGATCTGGATCGCACCGGGCACGCGATGGATTCACTGGTGCATTCGATGCGCTGGGACGAGGAGGTGTTTGGTCTCGAGCTGGACCTGGACCGTTTC
>Ga0209175_10000647_pt1 | contig 19417 bp, 12 predicted proteins | sample JI91814C2DNA_FD_187506 | JGI IMG/M metagenome (GOLD analysis project Ga0209175, IMG submission 187506) | Wastewater effluent complex algal communities from Wisconsin, to seasonally profile nutrient transformation and Carbon sequestration -... | ecosystem: Engineered > WWTP > Effluent > Algae...
TAGAATCAGCCTCTTCGGGCCTGTGGCGGAACGGCAGACGCAGCGGACTTAAAATCCGCGGCCTGGCAACGGGCGTGTGGGTTCAACTCCCACCGGGCCCATTGTGCGCCCTTCGCGGGTTTTCACGCAGGGAAGCGGGGAGTTCGATCCCGCCCCGTAGATCGACGGTTCGGGCTTTGTGCCCTGCTTGGGGCACCCTGGAAGCGGTTGGCCCGGGCCGGTTGCCCCCCTATCATCTCGACCCCGCTGGGCTTCCAACGGGGACCCGAGGGTGTCCTCGGGAAACAACTTGTCGGTGCCCCGTGAAGGCACCCGCCGCTGTACCGGATTGGGTCTGGTGCGTGTTCGAGCGGGATCGCTGTGCCGGGGCGGAGGATTTCGAATGGTTCGTCTTCGTATGCAGCGGCACGGCCGCAAGAATCGCCCCTTCTACCGGATCAGCGCTATCGACGGCCGCACACGCCGCGACGGCAAGGTGATCGAGTTGCTCGGGTGGTATGACCCGCACGCCAAGGATGTGGCGAAGCAGGTTGAACTGAATCTCGACCGCGTTCAGCACTGGCTCAAGATGGGCGCCCAGCCCAGCGACACCGTTCGTGACTTCCTCGCGAAGCGCGGCGTGGGCGACCTGAAGGCCTGGGAAAAGGAACGCGCCCGCCAGCGCAAGGTCGTCGCAGACCAGAAGGCCAAGGCCGAAGCAGCTGCTGCCGCAGGCGAGAAGAAGGAAGAGAAGAAGGATTGAGCCTCTTCTCACCATGACGTTCAACAAACCCCGGCCCATGCCGGGGTTTTTCGTTTCGGGTGTGGTCGCAATACAGTGTGATTGACCACGAGGGGCTGATGCGCGTTGACGTCCTCACAACTTTTCCTGAGATGTTCGCTCCAGCGTCGCCCGCGGCGCTCGGAGTGAGCATTCCCGGGCGCGCGATCAAGGCAGGCGCGCTTGAGGTCGTGGCAACGGACATTCGCGCCCATTCCACCGACAAGCATCGCAAGACCGACGATCGCCCGTTTGGCGGCGGACCCGGCATGGTCATGACGTGCCAGCCCTTGTGGGACGCGGTACAGGCTGCGGAGGCATCGGACCCTCGCCCCGCGACACGACTGATGATGACGCCACAAGGAGAGCGATTGTCGCAGGCGATCGTGGAAGAACTCGCGAGCAAGCCGCGGCTGCTCATCATCGCCGGGCATTATGAGGGCATCGACGATCGCGTGGTTGAGGCACTTTCGCCGCGTGAGATTTCGATCGGAGACTACGTGCTCTCCGGTGGCGAACTCGGTGCGATCGTGCTCATCGACTCGATCGCGAGGCTGCTCCCGGGCGTGCTCGGCCACGAAGACTCAAACGCGACGGACAGTTTCTCGAAAGAAGAGCAGAGCGGAGCGAGGCTGCTGGATTGCCCCCACTATGCCAAGCCCCGCGAGTGGATGGGCCGGAGCGTGCCCGAAGTGCTCCTTTCGGGCAATCATGCGGAGATCGCGAAGTGGCGACTGGAGCAGCGACGGGCACGGACGAAGGCGCGGCGGCCCGACCTGCTTTGACATCTGACCCGGTCGTCGCTGTCATGCGCCACGACTCGCTCTTCAGGCTCCGCTCATCGAGAGCGCTGGAAGTGTCAGGCCTTCTCGCTGAGTAACGCCGACAGAACTGCGACCGCGCGATCAACGCTTGGCTTTCCACGATCGGGTGCCGCAAGTGCAATCGCACGCCTTGCCCGCTCGGCCGACTCTCGTTCTCGCCTCGCCCGACGTTCGCTTGGCACCGTCTCGACATCGCACAGGTTGTCGTACGTGTCGGCGAGTTTGATGAGCCGTGCTCGCCAGTCGGCCTTTGCGAGTTGTGCGTCGTACTGCGCCTCGCGAACATCTTCGGGCAGCGCCATGTTCTTGGTCATCGCCGCAACGAGGTCGGCAACTTCCGTTCCGAAGCGATGCGCGATGTCCTCGTAGTCGGTCGTCGTGTCCTCGATGGTGTCGTGAAGCACCGCCGCCGCGAGCAATGCCTCATCATGGCACTCGAACAACTGCGAGATCGTCGTCATCACGCGCACGCAGTGAGCAATGTACGGCGTGCGATCATCGCGGCGCACCTGGTTGCGATGGGCGCGCGAGGCAAAGGAAATCGCCTCCTGCCAGAGGGGGCGATTCAACGGAGCTGGTGCCGGTGCGTTTGACATGCGTTGGCCTGTGCAAGCCAGCGAACTCTACGCCAGGATCGGCGCAACGCCGCTGTCGTACACGAGGCGCGTGCGGGCGGGGGACGCACCGTGCTCGTCAAAGATGAGCAGCGTGTTGTCCCGCCCGTGGTGCAGGCGCGAATCGGGGATGAAGTACCGATCCTGGGGCGGAACGGGCTTGCCCGCGCCGGTCGCGACGAAGAAGCGGCTGATGTGCACGCCGTTGACGTAGATCTGTCCCTTGGTCAACCCGCCCGGCTCCAAGTACAGCGGCGAATGCGTCGTGCCGACCTTGAAGGTGGTCTTCCACCAGACGGGTCCGGAAGCCTTGGCGGTCTTCGCGGTCACTTGTTCGTAGGCTGAATCGGCGGGCGGTTCCCACTTCGCGAAGGCGAAGTCTGCTTCCTTCGAGAGGCACGTGGAGGCGTCGCTGAACGAGATGACGTCGCCCATCTCTTCGCTCGCGGGGCTGCCCGCGGCGTCGCCCAGGAATGCCAGTTGCACCTCGTTGTGGGCACGCTGGAGTTGGTCCTGCGGGATGAGCACGCGTCGCGGGCCGCCGCGGTCGATGAGTGCGGCGACCTTTTCGTTCACGAGGAGGAATGCCCGCGCGGGCAGGTTGCCGATGTGAACGACAACCGCTCCCTTGCGCTTGTTGATCGTCCACGTCAGGCGGTCGGGCAACGTCGCGTCACCCTCGCGAACTTCCCACACCGGCGACATCAGGCTCAAGATGTCCATCGGCTCGGAGCGAACGAGTTTGGGCTTCGCGAGTTTCAGCGGCGAGAGTTCCCAGAGGTGCCCATAGAGCCCCTTCTTTTCGCCAAGGTGCGTGCCGCCGGCGAAACGCCCCAGGTTCTCTGCGAGGACGACGATCTGGTGATCGCCCTTCTTGAGCGAGAAGGAAGCCTCTTCGGTCGCGCCCGGGCCCACGCCCAGGACGCCGGTGGATTCGCCATCGAGGAAGAGTTGCAGGCGATCTCCGGACTCTGGAGCCGCGATCATGACCTTGCCCGTGCTCGGGTGCTCGATCGAGACCTTGTACCAGCCATACCCGGTGGGGCAACCCAGCGACGAGAGGTCGGCCGGGCCATTGATCACCGCGTATCGGGCGCTCGATCCATCGCAATAGTCGGTGCAGGTCGCACGTGCCCAGTTGGAAAGCGAGACCTTATCCCCACCGATGGGAGCGGCGACCAAAGCCGCCGCGCGATCGAGCGTCGGCTTCTCGAAGGTGACCTTGGTGACCTTTCCATCAGAGCCGATGCGGGTGCATGACTTCTCGCCCGCGAGCGGCAAGGGCGAGCCGTCCGCCGACAGACCCGCAACACCGACATACACGGCGTTGTCAGTCACGAATGTGTGGTCGATGACCTGCTCGGAGACGGCGACGACCGTGAGCCCCTCATGCGTGATGATCGTGGGCGAAGAGCCCGAAGGAACGCCGACCTCGATCGGCGAGCCATTGACGGAGAGCATGGCTCGAGAGCCCGCCGGACCGAACGCGACGAAGACCTGCCCAACGCTTGCAAAGGCATTGATATTGCAGTAATCGAGCGTGGCGCGGCCGCTGACGATGACGTTGAAGAGGCACCAGCCCACAGACTGCTGCGACAGCGTGACGGGAAGCGTCGAGCCATCGGGCAGAAGGAGCGAGAACGTGCGCGGATTGGGCTCGCCTTCCTCTTCGTTCTCAGAGAAGACGAACGCGACAGAGCCTTGCGGGCCAACGCCATGCACGATGGAGCAGTGTCGAGGATCGGGCGTGCCCTTGGCTCGCTTGGCGTTTTGCGCCGCGCCCGAAGCAGCTGGATCGATGACAACGGGCTTGTACCCCGGATCCATGTTCGCGAGTACTCGGCCGAAGCGCGAGGCGAAGTGCGCCAAGCGACGGACGGCGTTGTAAGCCTCTCCGGGGCGTCCGCTCTCGGTCACCAGCGCGCCGTGATCGGCGCGAGGCGTGACAAATGACTCGGCGGACGCTGCGGAACGCCCTGCGAGAAAGCCGGGATTCGTGCCGCCGACGAAAGGACGGATGTTGAACTGCGCACCACCGGCGAGCACCTCTGCAAGGCGCCGCTGGATCGCCCAGCGCCCAAGCACTTTGGGCTCTTCCTGCCCCCAGCACAGGTCGCTGCCCACGGAGAATCCGCTGACGATGCGCGGCGCGTCGGGCTTGACAATCGCAAACTGGCGCATGGCGGCGAGCATTTCCTCGGTGCCCGACCACGTCTCGATCTCGCCCTCGACGCTCTGCCAGAGGTTGTTGGCGTTGATAATGGGCACCACGAGGCCAGACTCTCGGAAATAGCGATTCAACTCGCCAAGGTACTCGCCAGCGGCTTGCGGAGAGCCGCAAGTCCACTCGCTCTCGCACTGAATGAGGAAGATCGGCCCGCCGCCCGGGGGCGTCGTGACCTGCTTGTCCTTGACCTGGTCCGCGACGGCATTGATGAACCGCGAACAGGCTTCGAGGTACGGGTTGTTGCCCGTGCGAAGCTTGAGGTTCGCGTTGTCGGCCAGCCACGCGGGCAACCCGCCCATGTCCCACCCTTCGCCGACGAACGGTCCGATGCGCAGGATAGCGTACATCCCGGCGTGCCCGACGATCTCGATGAAATGCCGCAGGTCGTTGTCGCCCTTGAAGTCGAACTTGTTGGGGCGGGGCTCGTGGCGGTTCCAGAAGATCGGGATGTCAACGCAGTTGAGCCCGGCGCTCTTGGCGGCGTGGACGCGGTCGCGCCAACTCTCCCGGGGTACCCGGGAATAGGAGATAGAGCCCGACGCCAGCCACACGCGCCGACCATCGACCAGGAAACTGCGACCATCATGCGTGACTGTTGGCATAGACGATAAAACTCCAACGGGTCCGCCTTGACCCACACCAACGCGATCGGCCTCAACAACGCATTCCTGTGGACGACGAGCATCCGCCAGGATTCCTGCCTGCCAGCGCCCAACGGCTCACGTGGCCTTGGTACACTTGCTCTAGAACGCGGCCGGAAGGGGTTGACCAACCATCCGTCCTGTTCCCCCATGAGGGGAATCCGAACGCGTCCACGAACGCCCAACGGACGGGCTGCGAACAGGGGTCCATGATAGCCGGGAGCACACCCATTCATACGAAATGTTCGCATTTTGTTCGCATACTCAGCACGGGTTTCTGTGCTTCAACTGTCGTATTCGCTGGTTGTTCGACGTTCAGTTCGGATGATGAACGGGCTTCCAACTTGCTTCGGGAGGCGATGGAATCGACTCATTCCGAAGCGACACACCTAAATGGGTGGGCCGCCGGTGCAGGGTCGTCCTCGCCCAAGAACGAAAACGCGACCGAGTCACGACCGCCGACCAACAACCCCCTTGCGGTCGAACTGCGCTACGACGCGGCAGGCGAAGTATCGGAGGCGACCCGTCGATTGGCGGTGGAAGCGCACAGCCGAGCCGTCAAACCGTACCGCCTGAGCGACTCGTTTCGCGAGGCGCAGCGATCGGCACGCGAGTTTCGAGCGGCGGAAGACGATTACTTGCTCGCAGCGATTCGCGTGCTGGTGCAGCGCAACCTCTGGGGCCCCCGCTTCTTCAACGACACGAGTGCCCGATTGGAGGGCTTTGGCGACGAGGGTTCCTTCCAGCATGCGGCGTCATTGGTGAACACGCTCCGCGCGACGCAGCGACTTCCCAACGGCGGATCGATTGAGGCGTCGTGGGTCGTGCGCGCAACGGAGCAACTGCGCGAGCAGGCCACAGGACGCTACACGCAATCATCGCGACTCGCGATCAGCGGGGAGATCCCGCTCCTGCGCGGCGCGGGGACGGTGGCTCAGGAAGGGCTCATTCAGGCCGAGCGGGACTTGGTATACCAGGCTCGCACCTTCGAGCGTTTCCGGCGCAGTTTCCTCGTATCGATCGCGGGCGACTACTTCGACCTTGTGCAATCTGAGGCTCGCATCCGCAACCAAGAGGTGCAACTCGAGAGTCTGCGGCGGCTCGAGACCTCCACGCGTGCCCGTGTCGAGGCTGGCCGCCTGGACGCGTTCCAGACGGGCATCGCGACCAGCCGTGTGCTCGCGGGCGAGGCTCGGCTTCGCGGTTTGCAGGAAACCTACACGCTGCAACTGGATCGCTTCAAGGTGCGCCTTGGGCTCTCGCCCGAGACGCCCTTCTCGATCAGCGAGATTGACCTCAACATACCCGAGCCGGTGATCTCGCTCGAAGAAGCGACCGCGATCGCTCTGTCATTGCGGCTGGACCTCCAGAACCAGCGGGACCGCGTGGGCGATTCCATGCGAGAGGTCGCGAATCGTCGCAACGCGCTGCTGCCGGGACTGGATCTGGATGGCACAGTGGGCGTGCCGACGGACTCTGACGAGCGGGTCGGTTCTCTCTCGCACGATCCCGATGAGTTGGACTATTCGATCGGGCTCACGTTGTCGCTGCCATTGGATCGCGAAGAAGAACGGCTGAATCTGCGCTCATCGATGATCGGACTGAACCAGTCGCGTCGCGAGTTTGAGCGTGCGCGTGACAACGTGATCGTCAATGTCCGCAGCGCGCTGCGAAACATCGACGTCGCGAAGTTCCAGTTGGATCTTGCGGAACAGCAGGTCAAGATCAACGAACGACGCGTGCAGGGGCAGACGCTCAAGAAGGATCAACTTGACCCGCAGGTGCTGGTCGATACCGCGAACGAACTGCTCGACGCGCAGAACAACCGCGATCAGGCACGGACAGACCTTCGCAACGCAATCTTGAACTACCTTCTCGAGAGCGACCAGTTGCGAGTGGCCCGGGACGGGACGTTTGAGCCCCTGCCCGGCATGGACGCCGATAAGGCAACGACGCCCAGCGCCCAGCCAGCGTATTAGGGTGTCGGGAGTGGCGCCAGGATCGAGGAGCGGGTCGCCTGTTGGGGTGCGGAAAGTCTCGCATGGCGAATCCCAAGAATGGGAGCAGGCAGCGCACACGCGGTCACATGGGGGCGAAGATGGCGTCACGTTCGAGAACGATGCTGGCGACAACTCTGGGTACCCTCGGCGTTCTAAGCGTGTGTGTCGGCGCATTCGCGATGGGCAGCGAGCCCGCGCCCGTACCTGCCAAGACCGTTGGACAGGAAGTCGGGGAGGCAATCGACGCGGGCGTTGAGACCGCCAAGTCATGGACGTCGTCCGCTCTACGGTGGGCCAAGTCCAAGCGTGACGAAGGTCTGGCAGAGTTGGACAAGCGGGTGGCCGACGCCAAGGCCCGCGCGCCCGAGCCCAAGGTGGGGATTCGGATCTTGTCGCTCGGCACCGATCGCGGCTTGAACGAAACGGATTCCTCGCTGGTTGAGCGCGGTCCTTCGACGCTGGTAATTCTCGTGCACGGCTTCAACGAGCCTGGCGGCATCTTCGACGACCTCGCCCCGGCACTCATCGATGAAGGACACGCGGTCGCGACGTTCCACTATCCGAACGATCAGGCGATCGCAAAGTCGGCGGCGTCTTTGGGCGAACATCTACGTGCACTTCATGCGAAAGGCGTGAAGAAAGTCGCGTTCGTCGCGCACTCGATGGGCGGTCTCGTTGTGCGCGATGTGCTCACGTCGAAGGACCAGTACGCGAGCGTGGGAACGGGGCACAATGACCTGCCCGAGGCAACACGCTTCATCATGGCGGGCACGCCCAACATCGGCTCCAACCTCGCGAAGGTCGCATGGGTCGCGGAGGCACGCGAGTCTGTGGTGCGGTGGGCGAACTCTGATTCCAAGGACCTGGCCATCCTTCTCGGCGCGCTCAAAGACGGCGATGGCAAAGCGGGCGAGGATCTGCAGCCTGGTTCTGCGTATCTCACGGACCTCAATGCTCGACCTTGGCCCAAGGACGTCGCGATTACAGCCATCGTCGGCGTGGCGAGCGAAGAGACGGGCGAAGGCCTCGCGGAACTGGTCACCTTCGCGCGTGAGAAGGGGTTGATCGATGACAAGCAGCAGGCAGCAGCGACAGGCGCGATCCGAGAGGCCGTGACGAACATCGGCGACGGTGTCGTTTCCGAAGCCACACAATCGCCCGACGGCGTGACAGACATCGTGCGCGTGCACGCATTCCATCGCACGATGCTCAAGACGCTCGATGCGGAGAAGGACGCGCGAGACGTGGCGGGTGTCACGCCCAAAGTCGCGCCCGCGATTCCCGAGATTGCCAAGCGCCTCAGAGAGTTGCTCCCCGCCGATCGTGCCGCGCTCGAGCCTCGGAAGTAGGCACTCGGTGCACTCCCGCGATTTGCTCGGAGTGCTTTAGTTCCGGTAACCCTTTGTGAACTCGGCATCGCGTGGACCCGACCGCCTCTACAATGGGCCGCGGGTTTGTCCTGTGGGCGGGCCTGCACCCTGGAGTTGTGATATGTCGAGCCGATTGTGGTTGTGGTCTGCGTGCGCTTTGACCTTGGCAGGTTCGCAAGCCTCGGCGGTGGTGCGGTACGTGAACGCCGAGCTCGCGACTGGTGCGAACAACGGCTCGAGTTGGGCGAATGCGTATCGCGGTTCGACGGGGCTGGCTACCGCCCTCACTGCGGCGCAGTCGAATGACGAGATCTGGGTCGCGGCGGGGACGTACATTCCTGCCGTCGCAGGCAATCGAGCGGCGACATTCTCGCTCAAGGCAACCGTTGATGTCTACGGCGGATTCGCAGGTGGCGAAACCGATCGCACGCAACGACAGCCACTGACCAACGTAACGATCTTGTCGGGCGATCTCGCCAGCAACGACGCGGGCAACAGCAGTCGCGGCGAGAACGCATACCACGTGCTTTCGGCGACAAACTCCACGATCATCGGCGTTGACATCTTTGGATTCACCATTCGCGGCGGGACGGCCGACGCGGCCGCGAACGCGGACCGGGGCGGCGGGCTGATCATGCTGGGCGGGGCGCAAGTCAACTTCACGGACTGCGTGTTCACGCAGAACTCCTGCACCTTCGGCGGCGGAGCGGCATACATCAACGGGAGCACCGCCCGGTTCACGCGCTGCACGTTTGCGAACAATGCCGGCGGCGCGTTCGGCGGTGCGTTCGATACGAACGATGCTACCACCACATTCTCATCATGCGTGTTCAGCGGCAACTCGGCGGGGCGCGCCGGCGGGCTCGAGGTGTATGGGCCCAACGGCCGCAGTTTCGTGTACAACAGCCTATTCCATGGCAACACCGCCACAGGCAACAACGGCGGCGGCGCTTTGTGGATCGGGCAGAACGCGCAGTGCACGCTGGTCAACGTGACGGTGATGGGAAACGCCGCGAACGCTGGATCGTGTGGCGGGGTGCAATCGTCGTCCAACGTGACGGTGCGGAACTCGGTGATCTGGGGAAACACGGGGACCTCTGCGAACTTAAGCACGCGTCAGGTGAACGCCTCGGGCACCGCGGTTGTTGAGTACTCGTGCGTCGCCGGAGGGATTGCGGGCACGGGCAACATCGCGACCGACCCGGTGCTGCTCGCGAATGGCGCTCTGCGCTGGGGTTCTCCTTGCATCGATGCCGCGAACGGCACCGTCCTCGGCGGGGATTTCCAGACTGACCTGGCCCAGAAACCTCGGGAAGTTGACGACCCCGCGAAGGTCGATTCCGGTGTGGCGTTCCAACAGCGCGGCGTGCCGGACATGGGCGCGTTCGAGTTCCAGCGGAGCAGTTGCGTCGCGGATGTCGCGAGCGGCGGCGGCGCCACGCCCGACGGAGCCATCACCATCGAAGACCTGCTCCAGTACCTCGCGTGGTTCGAGAATGGTGATGTCGCTGCGGACGTGGACAACGGCGCGGCCGGCGGCGTGCCCGATGAGGGCGTTGAGATCAGCGACCTGCTTTACTTCCTCGGGAGGTTTGAGGGTGGGTGTTGAGTCTTTGGCGTGTGGAGAATGTCCTTCCACCAAGGGCGTGCGAGTATCTTCTCGCACGCAAGCATGAGGCTCGTCACGTGCCCGCCGCACTCTGGGCAGCGAGCATTGGCCAAGTTGGCCAGTGAATAGCCACAGGCGCCGCACCTGGCACCCTCGGTGTTGAGTTGCGTGCTGAACCTTGTTGCCACGTCGCAATGGGTGTGCACGAGCCATTGCTGCCCAACTTCGACGAATCGACGGCACTCCTCCTCGCTTGGGAAAGCAGACCGGGGAATGGGAATGCCACCGAACATCGACGCATAGTAGAGGACAACGTAATCCTCGAACACATCAACACGTTCGAAATAGATCCAGCCGTACTCAAGCGCGTTGTTCGCTGCCTGCCAGCGCATGCCTCTGGGTCCAAGTTCGATGGTGACAAGCGTTCCGGGGGAAAACGTCTCCCGTTGCAACGCGTGGTTGCTCACTTGTTGACGGAAGCGCATCCAAGGCCCGGAACTCACGACCCACATAAAAACTAGAATGCCAATAATCCCTGTGAGAAATGAAGATGCCGCCAGTGGATTGCCGTTCAGATCGCGACTCATCAGGACGATCAAGACCCCCCACCCTGCGGCGAGAAATGCGACAGCCCTCACCGCGTTGATCAGACGTTCTCGACGGATCACTCGATTCAACTCAGGCGTGTTGGTCAGCACGTGACGGGCGAGCGCAATCGTTCCCGCATTGCCAAACGGAAACGTCACCGACACCACCGGTGGTGGCGCGTTGTGAGCGTTCGATGCATCGACAGGTTGGTCCGTCACCATCGATCATAGAGCGATCGGACTTGTTCCAAAGCCGCGCATGGCACAAGCCCGGATGTCACTCCGGGCTTGCAACCATCCAGCCGAATCGGGCCCTTCAGCGCTTTCCCTTCTTTTGCCGCTTCGAGTGCTTGGGCTCCTTCGAGGCAGCGACGCTGTCGTCCATGTCGGGCACGCGCGTGGGCGGGCCACCAAAGTCCATCTCGGCGGTGAAGTACAGGCGCAGCGCATCCAAAGCCGCGAGGTACGCGGCCTGTTCCTGCGGCGTCAGGTCTCGTCCCTTGTTTTCGGACCCGAAGCACGAGTCCGGGACCATCAGGTTCTGGCAGTGGCGCACGTACTGCATCGCCATCTCGACGCGGCCGGGGATCAACTCGAACTTGTCAATGCTCAATGCAGTTTCCATAGGTCACCAAAGTCAGATCAATAGCGTTCGCGATGTTGGATCGCGTGGGACAATGAACGGCGGGAGCGGCGGCGTTTGGCGATCTTGGATCGCCGAAACGAAACTGAATAAAGGCCTCCAAGAGGCCCAAATGGTGCGAAATGGGTTGATCGAGGCAGGCTTAGCCGCGGCACATGACGCGGGACAGCCAGCGGTCGTTCGACCGGATCGCACCAGAGTAATCAGATGTTGGGTGCATGGCATGTTCCTCGCGTGCGGACACACATCGTGCCCGCGTGGCCGGAAAGATAGCACCAAACCGCTGTTTGTCAAGCACTATTTGGAACCGAATCAGAGAGCGCTCACTCCACCGTCACGCTCTTCGCCAAGTTCCTCGGCTTGTCCACGTCGTGCCCGCGGATCACCGCGGCGTGGTACGCCATCAGTTGCAACGGCACCACCGTCAGCATCGGGCTGAGCGGCTCGGGGATGTCCGGGACGTAGAGCACGTCCTCGGCGTACTTCTTGATCTGCTCATCGCCCTCGGTCGCGACGGCGATGACGTGCCCGCCTCGGGCGCGGACTTCCTGGATGTTGCTCATCACCTTGTCGTACTGGCGACCCTTGTTCGCGATGAAGACCGCGGGCATCCCCTCGTTGATGAGTGCGATCGGGCCGTGCTTCATCTCGGCGGCCGGCATGCCCTCCGCGTGGATGTACGAGATTTCCTTGAGTTTGAGCGCGCCTTCGAGTGCCGTCGGATAGTTGTACCCGCGGCCCAGGAACAGCCAGTTCTCGCGATCGCAGTACTTCTCCGTCACCTTGCGGATCAGATCGTTCTGGTCGAGAATCTGCTGCATCTTCTGTGGGATCGTCTGCATTGCCTTCAGGAGTTCGGTGCACTGTTCGGAGGACATGAACCGACGGCGACCTAGGAAGAGCGAGATGAGCGTGAGCGCGGCGACCTGACCGGTGAACGCCTTGGTCGATGCGACGCCGATCTCGGGTCCCACGCGGAGATACACGCCCGCGTCGGTCTCGCGAGCCATCGAAGAACCGACGACGTTGATGACGCCCAAGGCGAGCGCGCCGCGGTCCTTGGCTTCGATGAGGGCCGCGAGCGTGTCGGCGGTCTCGCCCGACTGGCTGACGGCGATAACAACCGCGTTCTCTTCGATGATCGGATTGCGATAGCGGAACTCGCTGGCGTATTCGGCGATCGACGGCACCTTGGCGAGGTCTTCGAACAGGTACTCACCGATCATGGCGGCGTGCAGCGCCGTGCCCTGGCCCAGGAGCATGATCCGCTTGACGCGGGTCAGTTCCTTCGCGTGCTCCGAGAGACCGCCGAGAACGACCTTGCCCTCTCTCTCGTCGATGCGGCCTCGCATGGCGTTCAGGAGGCACTTGGGCTGCTCGAAGATCTCTTTCTGCATGAAGTGCGAGAAACCGCCCAGTTCGATCTCGGCAAGTTCGAGTTCGAGTTGCTCGACCTTGGGCGTCACGGGCATGTTGTTGATGGTGCTCGTACGGAAGCCCTTGGGCGTCATCTTGACGACCTGGTAGTCTTCGAGTGCGAAGGCCTGTGAGGTGTGCGCGATGATCGCCGAGCCGTCGGACGCAACGACGAACTCGCCATTGCCGACGCCCACCATAAGCGGGCTGCCCTTGCGCGCGGCGACCAGCGTGTCGGGTTCCTTCTCGCACATCACGACGAGGCCGTACGCGCCCGTGACTTCACGCAGCGCGGCCTGCACTGCCTTCTCGATGTCACCCTCGTACAACTCGCCGATGAGCATCGCGAGGACTTCGGTATCGGTCTGGCTCTTGAAGACGTGTCCCTTGTCCTCGAGGAGGGTCTTCAGGGTCGCGTAGTTCTCGATGATGCCGTTGTGGATGATGCAGATGCCGTTGCGGTCATCGGCGTGCGGGTGCGCGTTGGCGTCGGTGACGCCGCCGTGGGTCGCCCATCGGGTGTGCCCCATACCGATCGTGCCACGAAGCCCGCCGCGAACTTCCAGGCGATCTTCGAGATTGGCAACGCGTCCGACGCACTTCTCAATCGTGATCTTGCCACCTTCGAGGACGGCGATGCCGGCGGAGTCGTACCCGCGATACTCGAGGCGCTTCAGCCCTTCAAGGATCAGGTTCTGGCAGTTCTTGCTCCCGACGTAGGCGACGATTCCGCACATGATCCGATTCCCCTTGAGCCGCTCAGGCCAACTACCAAACACACGCCTATCGACGAACCGACGAGCATTCTAGTCACGCCCGAGAACAGCACCCGATTGTCAGGGCTGCAGGGCTCTCACCCCTACTCATCGGCTGGCACGCCAGTTCGCTCCGGTTCGAGATGCATCATCGATCCCAAACCGGCCTTGGTGAGACGGCGTCTCACGGGTGTTTGCACGCCTCTCGGACCGATTCTGGTCGATATGGGAACACACGCACCCTTCCGAACACGTCGAGGCGGTGCCGAATAACATCACGTCTGGAGATGCCCTTCCTTGTTCGTCGCTCAGGCCCACTCGTTCACGCAACAGGCTCGCCTCGCGATTACGCTCGCCTGGGTGGCTGGGTACACGAACGTCGTCGCGATCCTCGCCTGCGGGCACGTCGCGTCTCACGTTTCGGGCACGACGTCGGACCTGGGGCATCACTTCGTCGAAGCCGTCCGGGGCAAAGGCACACCCTGGAGCGTCGTTGGCTTTGGCCTGTTGCTGGTTGGTTCGTTCTTCATCGGTGCCGTGGCGTCTGGATTTGCAACAGAGTTGGGCCGACGCCGCAACTGGGAGTCGATCTACGTTCTGCCCATGGCGATCCAGTCCGCGCTGCTCGCGCTCTTCGCAATCGGCCTCGAAGCGATGCTCACGCACGAAGCGCCGTCCAGACTGAGCCAGTCACTGCTCGCTTCACTCGCCTCGATCGCAATGGGTGTGCAGAACGCCACGATCACGCGTATCTCCAGTGGCGTCGTCCGCACCACGCACGTCACGGGCGTCGTGACCGACCTGGGGCTTGAACTTGTCCAGTTCTTGTGGCCCCACAAGCACCCCCACCATTCGGCCCACCTCGCCGATCACCCGCCACACGCGCCGCGCGGCACTGTGCATGCCGATTCCGGCGCGCACCCGGAAGTCGCCCACGCGTCGCGGTGGAAGCGGCTCTCCCCCAGCGCGCGCCGCCTCACGCTCCTCATCTCGATCATCGGCTCCTTCGCGCTCGGTGCCGCGCTCGGCACGCTGGGGCACGAGGAGATCCCGTCGTTTGCGATGTACGTGCCGGTCCTTTTTCTCATCTGGATCATCTATCAGGACATCTCACGCCCAATCGCGGAGATCGAGCCCTCGACGCTGATCGAAGACCACGCGTTGATGCTGCCGCAGGGAATGCTCATTTATCACGTCCGCCCCGACAAGGGGCGAGTGAAGGGGACCCAGCGCCTGCCGAACTTGCTCAGTTGGTCGGAGCGATTGCCCGACGACGCGAAGGTCGTCATTTTGGACCTGACGGACGTCACGCAACTGGACGCGAACGCGGCGTTCGAGTTGCGGGCCGCGCTGGATCGCCTCGAAACCGAGGGCCGCCGTCTCGTGGTCGCGGGCGTGTCGCGCGATCAGTACGAGCAGTTGCGCAAGGCCGGTGCGGGCGAACGGCTGGACCCCAACAGCGCGTGCCCGGACCTGGAGTTGGCCATCGCGCGGGGGATGGTGCTACTGGGGTAAGGAGTCCCCCTGCTTTTCCCTCTGCGAGCCGACGCGTCGCGTCGGTGCCGGAGCCATTGTTGGGGGCGGGGGTGCTGGATAGGTCCACTCGAGCGGTCCATCCTGAGGGAACCGTGTGCCGAGTTCGCGCCACAACGCGTTCTTCATTCGTCGAGCGTCGGACACCATGCCCATGGACTCGATCTCGCAGGTGGCGACGGACAAACCAGGGACGATCTCGACCGCGTTGAACCGGATATCCGTGGTGTTCCTCCCGAGTGCCTCACCAAGGCTTTTCGGCGTTCCAACGCCCGGCGCAAATATGTTGACGGGTCCTGCGAGCCACTGCAAACTCAACCCAAAAGTCGGAATCGCAAATAGAATGCACGTCGGAGCGCCCGTCACGAGCCACACTCCGCGCCTCCACAGCATCGTCATCGACCACTCCGGCGTCTGTGTAACGAAGTGCTCTGAGAAACTGGTGCGGTAGTACATCGGGGCTGGACGCTTGCCTTTGTCCGAACTCACATAACGAATGTCATACTTGGCATCCATCCGGAATCGACCAATCTTCGCGGCATGAAACGCCTCGGCCGCCTGCGTCGTCATTCCTTCGGGCGACATCGCGGCGACATAGGTGCACGACCACGAGGCCCGCGCCTTCGCGAAGTCATAGCAGCCACCAAGGACGAGCGACACGGCACACACGACTCCGATCCAAAGCGTCTGCGAAAAGCCCATGCACCCTCCGTTGTTAGTGGATACTATACTATTGCCCCTCCATGTCAAGGTCGTTCAGAATCGCGAGAAGTCGGACACCACGCGACCAGTAACCGACACAACCCCTCATTCGTGTTTCAACCGACAGACTCTCCCGTCCGTTGGAACCCCCGAGTTCGTCCGCGTATCGTGTTGGGATTTGCGCCGTCCAAGGCACTAAGTGTCGGCCAATGCCCAACTTCCACCCGCACTCGGCACCCCCGGTGGTTTCGCCATAGGAAGCACGATGCCCAAGCGCACCGACATCAAGACCATCCTCATCCTCGGCTCGGGCCCCATCGTCATCGGGCAGGGGTGCGAGTTCGACTACTCCGGCACCCAGGCCTGCAAGGCCCTCAAGCAGGAGGGGTACCGGATCGTTCTGGTCAACAGCAACCCAGCCACCATCATGACCGATCCGCAGTTCAGCGATCGGACCTACATCGAGCCCATCACGCCCGAGGCCGTGCGGAAGATCATCGCCAACGAGAACGCGCGCGGCCCGCGCATCGACGCCATCCTCCCCACCCTCGGCGGACAGACCGCCCTCAACTGCGCCTGCGCCTTGTGGGACAACGGCACCCTCACCGAGTTCGGGATCGAGATGATCGGCGCCAATCGCGAGGTGATCCACCGGGCCGAGGACCGCCAGATCTTCAAGGAGATCTGCGAGAAGATCGGTCTCGTTCTGCCCAAGGCCAAGACGGTCAACACGCTCGAGGCGGCGGAAGTCTTTCTCAAGGAGATCGGCCTCCCCGCGATCATCCGTCCCGCGTTCACCCTCGGCGGCTCGGGCGGCGGCATCGCGTACAACATCGAAGAGTTCCGCGACATCGTTGGCCGCGGGCTGGCCGCCTCGATGATCACGCAGGTCCAGATCGACCAGTCCGTGATCGGCTGGAAGGAATACGAACTCGAGGTCGTCCGCGACAAGAACGACAACTGCATCATCGTGTGTGGCGTCGAGAACATCGACCCCATGGGCGTCCACACGGGCGACTCGATCACCGTCGCGCCGATCCTGACGCTCACGGACAAGGAATACCAGAAGATGCGCGACGCCGCGTTCGCGATCATGCGGGCGGTGGGCGTCGAGACGGGCGGCAGCAACGTGCAGTTTGCGGTGAACCCCAACCCCAAGCCAAGGGCCGACGGCACCAAGCCCTTTGAGATGGTCGTCGTCGAGATGAACCCGCGCGTGAGCCGCAGTTCTGCCTTGGCGTCCAAAGCGACGGGCTTCCCGATCGCGAAGATCGCGGCGAAACTGGCGGTTGGTTACTCGCTGGACGAACTCAAGAACGACATCACGGGCACGACGAGCGCGTGCTTCGAGCCGACGATCGACTACTGCGTCGTAAAGATGCCGCGCTGGACGTTCGAGAAGTTCCCCGAGGCCGACGAGACGCTGACGACCCAGATGAAGTCGGTGGGCGAGGCGATGGCGATCGGGCGCACCTTCAAAGAGGCGCTCCAGAAGGTCATCCGCTCGATGGACGTGAAGCGCTACGGCTTTGGCCTTGATCGCAATGACAAGTGGCTGGAAGCGATGCGAGCCGTTGAGCACGATCAGTTGGTACTGGATGTGATGGGGAGCCCGGCACCCAAGAGCGGCGCAAAACTCGCAGCGATTTCAAAGTCTGAACCGACCTCCGACACGGGCCTGCGCACCGCGGACGGCCAGGCGATCGAATGGCCGATTCCCTGGGACAAACTCGCGCGCAAACTCAGCGTGCCAAGCCAGGGCCGCTTCTACTACATCCGCTACGCGTTCAAGATGGGCTGGAGCCTCGAGAAGGTCCAGGCGCTCACGAACTTCGATCCGTTTTTCCTCGATCAGATGCAGCAGTTGGTGAAGTTCGAGGACACGCTGTGCGACTATCGCACGCTGGAGGACGTCCCCGCCGAAGTGTTGTTCGAGGCAAAGCAATTGGGCTACAGCGATGCCCAGTTGGCGAATCTCTATCTCGGCAAGTTGAATGTCGAGACGATCCTGAAGGTTCGCGAGCACCGCAAGAGCCTCGGCATCGAGCCGGTGTTCAAACTCGTCGACACGTGTGCGGCGGAGTTCGAAGCCAAGACGCCGTATTACTACAGCACGTACGAACGCAAGGCCGTTACGGCCGGTGCAACTTCCGCATCGCCCTTCTTCGGCGACGACGAGATCCGCATCACCGACCGCAAGAAGGTCGTCATCCTCGGCGGCGGCCCCAACCGCGTCGGGCAAGGGATCGAGTTCGACTACTGCTGCTGCCACGCCGCGTACGCCGCCAAGGAACTGGGCTTCGAGAGCGTGATGATCAACTCGAACCCGGAGACGGTCAGCACGGACTATGACACGAGCGATCTGTTGTTCTTCGAGCCGCTGACGCTGGAGGATGTGCTGAATGTGATTGAGAGGTTGAATGGTCAAATGCTGCCGCAACAGGCTCCAATCGCACACTATTTCCACACATCGAACTCCATAACCGAGTCTCACCGGACAATTGTCGAGGCCGAACTTTTCAAGCGGGGTGTGTCAAAGGCAGCCGTTTATAACCAATCTCAGTGGATTGGTGATTCCGACGGTGATCACACCGGAGTCGAGTATCGCCTGGTTGATGAGCACGGTCGGTACTGGTTTGCGAACTTCGAAACCAAGCCCCAAGTTCGATTTCTACGCGTCACTGACGAAGGTGTCAGCGAACCGTTCGACTATGAGCACTGCCACGAGATCATCGCACACGCGCGAGCGAAGATGAACCGAGGCCCCGGCCTCATCCACGGCGTCATCGTCCAGTTCGGCGGCCAAACCCCGCTCAACCTAGCCAAGGGGCTCATCGCCGCCGGCGCACCAATCATCGGCACCTCCGTGGACTCGATCGACCGCGCCGAGGATCGCAAGCGGTTCGATGAAGTCCTCGACAAACTCAAACTCAAGCGCCCCGCCGCGGGCATCGCGCACTCCCTTGACGAAGCGATCGAAAAAGCGTCCAAGATCGGCTATCCCGTCCTCATCCGCCCCAGTTACGTCCTCGGCGGGCGCGGCATGGAAATCTGCTACGACGAGAAGGCGCTCCGCAACTTCATGACCACCGCGCTCGAGACGGCCTTGCTCGACGACGCGCCCGTCCTCATCGACAAGTTCCTCGACGGTGCAATCGAAGTGGACGTGGACGTGGTCGCTGACTTTGGCTCAGAGTCAAAGTCCCCCACCGCCGTCATCGCCGGCATCCTCGAACAGATCGAGCAGGCGGGCGTCCACTCAGGAGACTCGGCCTGCACGCTGCCGCCCGCGTCGCTGCCCGCTGACATCCAATCAAAGATTGCCACGCTCGCGAAAGACATGGCCCGCGAACTCCAAGTGTGTGGCCTCATGAACATCCAACTCGCCGTGAAAGATGGTGAGATCTACATCCTGGAAGTGAACCCGCGCGCGAGCCGCACGGTGCCGTTCATCAGCAAGGCGAACCACGTGCCGTGGCCCGCGATCGCGGCGAAGGCGATGATGGGCAAGCCGCTGTCGGAGATCGTCACTGACCGCGGAGCCGAGGCCTCGATCCACTCCAAGCCGACGTTCTACGCCGTCAAAGAATCCGTCTTCCCCTTCGGCAAGTTCCCCGGCGTTGACGTCGTCCTCGGCCCGGAAATGCGCTCGACCGGCGAGGTCATGGGCATCGACAAAAGCCTGCCCATCGCGTTCGCGAAGAGCCAGATGGCCGCGGGCAACGCACTGCCCATT
>Ga0209175_10000653_pt1 | contig 19264 bp, 6 predicted proteins | sample JI91814C2DNA_FD_187506 | JGI IMG/M metagenome (GOLD analysis project Ga0209175, IMG submission 187506) | Wastewater effluent complex algal communities from Wisconsin, to seasonally profile nutrient transformation and Carbon sequestration -... | ecosystem: Engineered > WWTP > Effluent > Algae...
GATGGAAGAAGTCTCGATTACTCTAAAATGGAAGAACAACCCGGTGATGAAGACGTAGTGGGTTTTTCCTTTACTGATACACCCCGTATTAAAGAACAAAGAAGTTGCTGGATCACTTATACCAACCAGGCTGTACATGATATCCTAAAAACAGGCTTTGATCGCAGTCCAATGTTCGCCGGCCGCATTGACGGAGTGGGTCCCCGCTATTGTCCCAGCATTGAAGACAAGATCAATCGTTTTGCCGAACGGGACAGACACCAGCTCTTTATCGAACCCGAGGGATGGAATACTGTTGAAATTTATCTGAATGGTTTCTCCACTTCCTTACCAGAAGAAGTACAATACGAAGCTCTTCGTACAATTCCGGGTTTGGAAAACGTGAAAATGTTTCGTCCGGGTTATGCAATTGAATATGATTTTTTTCCTCCCACGCAATTGGATTATACACTCGAAACAAAACTCATCAAGAATCTCTACTTTGCCGGACAGATCAATGGTACAACCGGCTATGAAGAAGCAGCCTGCCAGGGATTGATGGCAGGCATCAATGCACATCAGAAAGTAAAAGAACTTGCCCCATTTATATTAAAAAGAAGTGAAGCATATATTGGCGTATTAATAGATGACCTGATCAGCAAGGGGACCAAAGAACCCTATCGCATGTTTACCTCTAGAGCAGAATTCAGAACCCTGTTACGTCAGGATAATGCCGATCTCAGGTTAACAGGAATTAGTCATGCTTTGGGACTGGCATCTGATGCAAGAATGGAAAAAGTCTCTGAAAAATTAAATGGAATAACATCCATCAAAAAGATTCTCCACGAATTAGCGGTAGAACCTGCTGAAATCAACAACTGGTTTGATAGCATAGAATCATCCCTGATTAGCGAAAAACAAAAGGCTGATAAAATTCTCCTCCGCCCGATGGTTGAAATAGACCAACTCGCCAAAGCCATTCCCCGGCTGGAAGATGCATTATTACCTTATAATAAAGAAACCATCGAGCAGGCAGCAATACAGATCAAGTATGATGTCTATATAGAAAAGGAAAGAGAGCTGGTATCCCGTATGTCGCAACTGGAAGACCTCGAAATACCTGAAACCTTTGATTATAAGAGAATTGCCTCATTAGGAAATGAAGCCAGAGAGAAACTCAGCAAAGGAAAACCACGTACGCTGGGACAGGCGAGTAGAATTTCGGGTATCAATCCCAGTGATATACAGATATTGATGGTGTTTATGGGGCGCTGATCAGGGATTCAAATCCTCCTTTTAAATATAAATTATTATTACATTTATTAAGATCCTTAACCTCCATTTAAACGGAGGATTAAAATTGAATGGCAGTATTAAACACCAGGCTCGCCAACTATTTTAATCCGGCCTCATCTAGAGCCATGTATTTTAAAAAAACTACTGCATTTAATCAATCCTTGATTTCAGGGAAGGCCTTCCTTACCGTATTACTGATGTCTTGTTTACTGCTAACCGTATTCAATACAAAAGCACAAATGCGGCAAATACATCTGGATGTAACCAACACCAATAATGGCATCAAAAAACTCAGTTTTTACAGTGCCTCAGAGGGCTATATCGCCTGTACGGAAAGTAGTTTTGACTGGGTAGGGTATACAACTGATTCCGGACATACTTATATTAAGAGATATATCACTCTGGCCAATGTAAACTATAATGGATTCAGCGTAAACCTCACTTTCGGCTTTGGTATCAGCGGAGTGAAAGCATTTAATCAGAATAATATACTGGTTTACGGGGATTATGGACTTGTTCCCGCCATCCTTTCTTCCACAAATGGCGGCGTGTCTTATACGCTGATTTATCATTCACAGTTTGACCCTTTTGCTTTATTAACCGGTATCGAAGACATGGCATTTCCTGAAAACAATAATATAGGATATGCCATAGATGGTGACCGGATCTTAAAAACAACAAACCAGGGTTTGTCCTGGTCTCCATCGAGGGTGGATCCCAATAGCCTTTTTAATGCGATTGAGGCAGTGGATAATAATACTGTGTTTGTGATGAGTTGGGACTATACCACTAACCGGTTACTGAAAACCATCAATGGCGGAACGAACTGGACACAGGTGGTCTTACCCACTTTACCAGGAGGAAAATTAGCATATGCTCATTTTCTCACGGCAAGTACCGGATGGCTGAGCATGTATGATAACAACAACAATTATTATTTCTACAAAACAACCACTGGAGGCAGCAGCTGGACCTTACAAAATAATATTGAAGCCAACCCCTTTGCCGGTACACGGATTAAATTTTTAGACAATAATACCGGATACGCATTCTGGGACCAGAATACTGTATACAAAACTTTCGATAGTGGTGTTACCTGGGAACCGCTTCCACGGGATAATAATTTCAGTTATCTCGGCTTTTCACATGAAGTATTACAGGTCTTTTCTCCCACCCAATTATGGGCGGGTGGTTACCGTGCATTTCTGGAACTATCCACCAACGGAGGAGGTACCCCCTTACCCAAAAGTTATTTCCGGGCAGATACGGTTGGTTATTCAAATTCCGGAATTGTGAACCTGATCAATCACTCAAGAACAGGCTATACCTATAAATGGTTCTTAAATAGTGGCCAGATCAGTACCAACTATAATACATCCTATACTCATAATGTCAATTATACCACAGATACCGTAACACTGGTTGTATCAAATGGCACCCGAACAGACACAACCATCAAGTACCTGTATTTTAATCCGCCTGTAGTAGTCAGTTCCTTTACTCCCACGAGTGCCGGAACAGGAACAGTGGTTACTATCACCGGTCAAAATTTTTCGAGTGCTACTTCAGTTAGCTTTGGGGGCGTTCCTGCTTCTGGATTTACAGTTATATCTCCAACCAGTATTAATGCAACGGTGGGAGCCGGAGCATCTGGTACAGTAAGAGTGATTACGCCGTTGGGTCAGGGAACAAAAGGAGGTTTTACGTATATCCCACAACCCACTATCAGTTCTTTTAGTCCAACATCAGCCACAGCAGGAACCATTGTAATAATAACAGGGACAGGATTAACAGGTGCAACCGCAGTAAGTTTCGGGGGAGTACCAGCCAGTAGTTATAACGTAGTATCAGCAACAACCATTACTGCTACGGCACCATCGGGGCCATCCGGAAATGTAAGCGTTACGACGCCGGGCGGTACGGCGACATTACCCGGATACATCAGTCTGCCTACGGTCACTGCATTTACCCCGATTCAGGGAACACAGGGAACCATCTTAAATATTACAGGAACTTCTTTCTCTGGTGCTACTGGAGTAACCGTTGGTGGGGTTAATGCAATCTCATTTACGGTCAACTCATCCACCAGTATCCAGGCCATTGTGGGAAGCGGCGCAACGGGGGGTGTAACCGTCACCAAACCCGGAGGCAGTTCTACACTTCCCGGTTTTACATGGTTTGCACCACCGGTAATTACTTCTTTTAGTCCGGCCAGTGGCCCTGTAGGTACAACAGTTACCATTACAGGAACCGGATTTCATCCAACAGCAACCAATAACACGGTCTATTTTGGATCCCTAAAAGCTACCGTAACCGGAGGCAATTCCACTTCTCTGACGGTTACAGTACCAATGGGTGCTACATTTCAACCCATAAGTGTCTTAAGCAATAACCTGATTGGCTATTCGGCATACCCATTCCTGGTCACTTTTACAGGCGGCAGTATTACTGCCAGCACTTTTGCTACCCGAACTGTCATCGGGGTTGGTTCGGGAAATGGCCCTATGAATGTAAGTATCGGCGATGTAGATGGGGATGGAAAGAATGATTTGCTGGTGGCTCAATATGCCACACCGGCGACCAATAATGGTATCTATATTTATAGAAATACAAGTTCCGGTGCTACCATCAGCTTTGCCACACCAGTGATTTTAGCACCGAACGACTACCAGGGTTGTACTGTGGGAGACCTGGATGGAGATGGGAAAATGGATGTAGCGGTGATGAGCAACAGCACGATCCGGGTATACAGAAGTACCTCTGCAGCGGGTACCATCAGTTTTGCCCCTTTTATCAATTTAACCTGTGGTAATGCTGCAAAGGGAATTACCATTAACGATATAGACGGAGATGGAAAGGCAGATATCGCCATCGATCATTATCCGGATGCTGCCGTCTCCTTGTTCCGGAATATCAGTGAACCTGGCAATCTGGCCTTTGTGACACGTTTGAATATTGCCATTCCAGGAGGTAGAAATATTGTGCTGGCAGATCTGGATGGGGACAAAAAGCCGGACCTGATTGTTCCGGATGCTGTGAATAACAGTTCTGCCATTCTGAAAAACAATTCCACCAAAGGTGTCTTTTCATTTGGCAATCCGCTGAACCTGACTGGATTTACGCATTCCTATATGGATTATGGGGATTTTGATGGGGATGGAAAAGCGGATATCGTATCCGGTGATCTGAATGGTTCACAAATTGCTGTTTACAGAAATACCAGCAGTGGCGGTACGATCAGTATGGCCGCAGCAGTTACATTTCCATCCGCTACAACACCAGCTGGAGTGGCTGTTAGTGATCTGGATGGAGATGGAAAACCAGATATTGCAGTTGTATTGGGTAACTATAACCTGGCAGTGTTCAGAAATACCAGCAGCACAGGAAATATCAGTTTTGCTCCAAAGGAAAATTATATTGCCGGTACCTACAACGGTGAACATATGCTGGCCCTGGGAGATATTAATAACGATGGAAGAAATGATGCCGTCGTGATCTCAGAGGTACAAAAAACAATTTCTATTCATGTTAATGATATTTCACCGGTACCCTTTATCCAGTCGTTTACACCAACCGCTGCTGCAACAGGTACCAGTGTCACGATCAGTGGCAGTAATTTTACTGGGACAACTGCCGTCAGTTTCGGTGGGGTACCGGCTGCTTCCTTTGTTGTGAATTCACCTTCCAGTATTACGGCCGTAGTGGGTACAGGAGCTAATGGATCGGTGTCTGTCACCAGTCCACAGGGTACCGGGTCGTTGGCGGGATTTATCTATTTAACCCCACCGATCATTAGTTCTTTTAATCCAACTTCAGGACCGGCAGGAACACTTGTCACCATCACGGGTTCTAATTTTACAGGTTCCACTTCAGTAAAATTTGGAGGCTCTGCCGCCTCTTCCTTTACGATCGTATCTCCTACCACGATTACAGCAACGATTGGATTAGGATTAACAGGTAACATTTCTATTACGAATCCATCCGGAACAGGATCCCTGGGAACATTTACATATGTACCGGGAACAGCTCCCGTGATAACATCCATAAATCCGTTATCGGCGCCATTGGGTGCATCAGTGACCATTACCGGTAATAACTTTAATACCAACCCGGCCGGAAATTTTGTCTTCTTTGGAAGTATCCGGGCTACGGTCACTTCCGCAACTGCAACCTCATTGACAGTAACCGTTCCTGCGGGTGCCACGTATGCGCCTATCACCGTAACCAACGGTCACCTCACCGCTATTTCATCTAAGAAATTCTCTACCAGCTTTAGTGGATCAGAAGTATTTACGCCGGAATCATTTGCGGCAAAACTAGATTCAGCAACCGGCCATACGAGTGGCCATTCAGAAGTATATTTTGTTGACCTGAACAACGATAACAAATTAGACGTACTGGTTACCGGTGCCAATGGTTTTACCGTCTTTCGAAATACCAGCACCGGTAATGGAGAATTAGCCCTTGCTCCGCGGCAGAATTTTTTCACTAATTATTTCAGCAAGAAAGCGGCTTATGCTGATATCGATGGTGATGGCCGTCAGGATGTAATAATTGCCGACTGGAGTACAAAAGCGGCTGTGGCCCGAAATATCAGTACCGGCTCAACGATTGCATTCGACACATTGGTAACCATGACCACCAGCGACCAGCCAGGTAGTATTGCGGTTGCAGATCTGGATGGCGATGGCAAGCCAGATCTGGCTGTCTCCAATTACCTGCGAAGTAATGTTTCCGTATTCAGGAATACCACAATAGGAGGTGCAATCAGCTTTACTCCTAAAACAGATTATCCGGTGATCAGTGGTCCTTATGATGTTAAACTGGATGACCTGGATAATGATGGCAAACCGGATATGGTGGTAGCCAATGCCAGTGTTTCCTATCAACCACCCAACAGTTCTCCTGCTTTGTCTGTCTTTCGAAATACATCAACAACAGGATCCATTTCGTTTGGACCTAAAACAGATTATATCTGCGGAAACGGTATTAATTGTGCATTTACGGCCGATCTGGACGGTGATAATTATACAGATATCATTACCGGATCAAACAGCAGCGTTAACATAATAAGGAATACCAGTAGTCCAGGCTCCATATCTTTTGAAACGAAAAAAGAGCTAAAAATTGCCGGTTTATATAGCCAGGGGATAAATGTGAATGATCTGAATGGAGATGGTAAACCAGAAATCATTTCCAGTGAATACTGGTTTGTGGATTCCGTAGCTGTGTTTCAGAATCTCTCTGTACCTGGTACTTTAATTTTTGCCCCGAGAGCCGAGTATGCAGCTGCAAATTTTCCGGAAGGTGTTGCATCCGGTGATCTGGACGGAGATGGCAAACCGGATATGGCCGCATTGAATCATGAGGGCAATTTCCCGGATCCTACTACTGTATCCCTCTTCCGCAATCTATCAGGAAGTACAAAAAATATTGTTTGTACCGGTACCAATAGCAGCATGGGTGCCGGTCTTACAGGAACAAACTATCAATGGCAACAGAGTACGGGAGCCGGCTTCAGCAATGTTGCCAACAATGCGGTTTTATCTGGTACCAACACGGCTACTTTACAACTCACAAGTGTACCACTATCTTATAATGGCTATGTGTATCGCTGTATCGTTGATGGAAAAACGGGAAACGAGAGAAGACTGGTAGTCAGTTCAACTAACCTGATACCTTCAGTATCCATTCGTGCGGCGGCAGATACTGTTTGTTCTGGAAGTACCGCTGTTTTAACTGCTAATACTATAAATGGTGGTTCTGTTCCAAGCTATCAATGGCAGGTAAATGGCAGCAATACCGGGTCCAACAGTCCGGTATTCAGTTCGGCGGCACTGGCAACAGGCAGCCAGGTAAAACTGACGATCACTGGTAACTCCACCTGTATCAACCCGGCAACGGCTACCAGTAATACCATCATCATCACAGTACTCAGTACAGTTGCTCCTTCAATCAGCATCAGCGGAATTACCAGTGTAACAACCGGTCAGAATACATTATTAACTGCTGTACCCGCTAATGGAGGAACAAGTCCGGCTTATCAATGGCAGGATAGCACCAGCACTCATAACTGGCAAAATATTGTTGGAGCCACGGCATTGACGCTTACCTATACACCGGCACAAACAGGAGATAAGGTCCGTTGCAGAATTACCAATAATACACCCTGTGTAACACAAACACAGGTATTCAGTAATGTGTTGAGCTTTACTGTCAGTGCCGTTACCGCCATCAATCCCGACCCGGCAGCCGCCTATGGCATCCGTTATTACCCGAATCCGGCAGGAGCAGAAATCACCATTGATAGTCTGCGCATAACAGATCGCTGGGAAACAGCAGAGATCATTAATATGTCGGGGGCGCGCTATGGAACAATTACTATTGCCAACAAAACCAAGATAACCCTGAATATTAAAAGATTGGTACCGGGCCAATATATCATTGCGCTCAGGAGAAAGAATGCAGTGGCCTATCTGAAATTTATTAAGCAGTAAAAGGGTCGGCTAAGCGCTTTTTTCACGGATACAGCCTGAGTTACCGGAGATACCTGTTACCCTTCCCCTGCATGTGTTTGCTTTGGACTGGCAGTTGCAGGACCTGATTTTAAATAGTGACTTGGCAATTCTCCAGCCAGAAATATTCTTTTAATAAAGAAACATTCTGACAGGCAGTCATATAAAATCAGTATGATATAAATGATTGATAAGGATAGACCTTGAGATGCGCGAAAACTTTGATTAAAAAAGATTGATACTCATATTATGAAGGTATTCACGTGACGTCAATGGTGGTACTACTAGTAAATTCCTTAATTTGTATTAAAACCTAAAGCTGATGTGGGATCGTAATCTGAAGAATAGTTTGGTCATTTTTTCTTTCATTTTCCTGATGCCTTTTGTATTGACAGCACAGCTCAGGCAGGTTTATCTGGATCAGGTTTCCACAAATAATCATATTCAAAAAATTAGTTTTTATTCCCCCTCCTCCGGTTATATTGCCTCAACCGATAATGCATCAGATTTTGTTGGCTTTACCACTGATTCAGGCCATACCATTATCAAACGTTATATCACGCTGGCCAATGTAAATTTTAACGGATATCCGGTCAATCTGACCTTTGGGTTTTCCATCAGCGGGGTAAAAGCCTTTAACCAGGATACCATTTTAGCTTATGGTGATTATGGATTTGTTCCTTCCATCCTGTATTCAACGAACGGAGGACTCTCTTATATTCTCTTATTTCATTCCTCGCCCGGAAACGGACAATTCACCTATGTCAATGACATGGTATTTCCGCAAAACAACAATATTGGATATGCAGTAGATGGGTACCGAATACTTAAAACAGCTGACAGAGGTATCAACTGGACCCCTGTAAGCTATGACCCGTCGGCACCCTATGATGCACTAGATGCGATTGACAACAATAATCTCTTTGTCTATTCTGCATATAAATACGGCAGTTTTACCGGTAAGCTGTTAAAAACCACGAATGGTGGTACAAGCTGGTTACCGATTGCGATTCCAGACCCCCATATCCATTCTGCCGATTTTATCAGCCCTTTAAAAGGATGGTTGAATCTGTATCAAAATGTAGACAGCATGGTTGTTTATTATACAGCAAATGGAGGAACCAGCTGGACTAAACAGAACAGTGGAACGGTTACACCAGCGCTGTTTGATAAAATGCAGTTTGTAAATGATAGTACCGGGTATGCCATTTCTGGCCTCTATACCACATTTAAAACAACGGATTCCGCAAAAGTTTGGGAACCTTTACCACGCGATAATAACTACAGCTATCTGGGTTTTGGCCATAATGACATTCAGGTCTTAAATGAAAATCAGCTTTGGTCCGGGGGTGCCAGGGATCTGCTGGAACTAAGCACCAATGGTGGAGGAACGAGGATCCCACGCGCATTTTTTAAAATTGATACGGCCGGAGTGTTTAACACCGAAAATGTAAACCTGGTTAATTACTCCAGAAAAGTATATTCCTACCAATGGTTTGTAAATAATACCCTGATAGGTACCAGTTATAATATCAATTATACCCATGTGTTGTCCAGTCAACGGGATACCATTAAACTGATTGTTTCCAATGGAACCTCCACAGATACCCTGGTACAATACCAGCAATTTGTAGTACCTAATTTACCGGTGATTGGTTCATTCACTCCTCAAACCGGCAGTACAGGCACTTTGGTCACCATCAGTGGCACTTCCTTAACAAGTGTAACCAGTGTGAGTTTCGGGGGTACCGCAGCTGCATCTTTTACCATTTTAAATGATACAACCATTACGGCAATCGTAGCCAATGGAAGTACCGGTAATGTATCTGTAGCAGATATTCACGGTACTTATTCAAAACCTGGTTTCACGTATTTCCCGCCACCCGTTTCAGCGCCTCCTGTCATATCCTCATTTACACCGTTACAGGGACCCGCTGGAACAAGTGTGACCATCACGGGCACAAACTTTGCCAGTACCGTCAATAATAATATTGTAATGTTTGGTGCCACCAGGGCCAACATCAGCTCGGCAAGCACCAATCAAATTATATGTCAGGCACCGGCTGCCAGTACCTATGGCCCCATAACAGTTCAAAATCTATTGAACGGATTATCCGGAACCAGCAACAAACCATTTATTCTGACATTTGCCGACAGCTCAAATTTCACATCCAACTCCTTCATCAATGAATTTACGATGGACTTTGGTTTTGGAATTTATCCAAAATATATTACCGGTCGCGACCTGGATATGGATGGAAAGCCGGAATTAATATTAACCAAGTCTTCCAATGGCGATTCTTTGCTGGTATATAAAAACAATTCTCTGCCAAACAGTATTTCTTTTGGCCAGGGGCAATCGCTTGGTGCAGTAGGGACTTTGAGTGCAGCCCGTTTTTCAACCGATGATATAGACGGGGATGGACTTCCGGATATAGTGGCTGCGACCAATTTTTTTAATGTATTTGTATACCGTAATAACAGCAGTCCGGGTACCATTCAGTTTCAACCTAAACTCATTGTACAATCCGGTGTGGGAAGTCAGGATATCAGCATAACGGATCTGGATAATGATGGCCGACCAGACCTTGCGGTGGCTTGCTTTAATCAATCGACATTGAGTATTATCAGAAATACTTCTTCACCCGGGTATATTTCTTTTGCCGCCAAAACCGACATAGCCACCCCATCTCCTGCTGTGATTTGCAGTGCCGGAGATCTTGACGGAGACGGCAAGAAAGATATTGTTACCCAGAATTATATCAATGCCTCCAGCAGTTCAATTTCTATATTTCGAAATCTCAGCGTACCAGGAACGATTCAATTTGCCACCCGTTTTGATATTGCAATTGCCAATTCTGCCCTGAACGGGAAAGCCGTTCATATTGCAGATATGGATTTAGATGGAAAGCCGGATCTTGTAGTAGTAACCGATAATAATTATCAAATATTTCTTAATACCAGTACCACGGGATCGATCAGTTTTGCCGCACCTGTAATAACCAATGTAACTGGTTTTATATATGGTGGATTTATCGGCCATCTCAGTGGTGACCGAAAACCAGATCTGATGTATGGAAGAAATTCATTCCGGTATTTTACCATTGTAAAAAATAATTCAAGTCCTGGAACCCTGAACCTGGATCCACCTGTAGACATAGAAGCCAATTACCCCAATAATATATTCAGCTATTATGGAAATTCAATTGATTTTACACAGGATGGTAAGCCTGATATCCTTGTAAGCGGGACCAATGACAGTAAAATTTCTATATATAAAAACAGTATCGGCTCACCGGTACTATTCGGACAAACTATTTGTTCTGGCACTACACGTTCGAGAACCAGTGATGTGCCTGGTACTGTTTATAGCTGGCAGGAAAATAGCGGGGCCGGGTTTGTGGCCATAACCGACAATGGGAATCTCTCCGGCACACAAACTGCTACACTTACTATCACCAATATCCCCCTCAGCTGGCATGGTCGTTTGTATCGTTGTCTTGTAGATGGGGTAAATTACAGCAGCCAGTTCCTGCTGCAAGTAAATACTTCCGCAACCCCGGTTGTATCCATCTCTACACCCACTACAACCGTATGTTCCGGATCGCTTGTGACATTTACAGCTACTGCTACCAATACCAGTCCGCTAACAAGTTATACCTGGCAGGTGAATGGTGTGAATACAGGACAGGATTCTCCTGTCTTCACCACCAACGGTCTTACCAATGGAAGTCAGGTAAGGGTTATTCTCTTCAACCCTTGTTCCAACCCGAATTCTACTATCAGCAATTTTATCACCATGACGGTACAGGGTGGTAATCCTTCGGTATCGATTAGCAGTTCTGCTAACCCGGTATGTCCCGGCAGCAACACTACTTTCACCGCAACAGCAGTGAATGGTGGTGCTACACCTTTTTATCAATGGAAGGTGAATGGTGTAAATACAGGATCGAACAGTAATACCTTTACCAGTTCAAATCTCAACAATAATGACCAGGTGCAGGTGGTCATGACGGCTACTGCCACCTCATGTGGTACCTATCCCCCGGTGAACAGCAATACCATTACCGTTTCGGTATTAACTCCCGTAACACCTTCGGTCTCCATAGTGGCCAATCCCAATCCGTTCTGCCAGGGAGGCAGCACGATCATTACAGCTACACCGGTAAATGGGGGCGCAGGAGCTTCCTATCAATGGCAGCGAAACGGTGTAAACTTCGGACCCAATACCGCTGTACTATCAACAGGCTTCTTAAGCAATGGCGACCTGATAAAAGTTATAATGACCAGCAATGCAACCTGTGCATCGCCTGTTACAGCTACCAGTAATACAATAACGATCAATATTACATCCAATGTAATCCCCGACATCAGTATCAGTGGAAATACCACTGTTATTAGTGGACAAGCCACCATAATCAGCAGTACAACTGTAAATCCGGGTGCCGGCCCGCTTTACCAGTGGCAGGACAGTACGAATACGCACTCGTGGCAAAACATATCCGGAGCGGTTTCAAGTACCATTTCATACACTCCAACCCTTACCGGAAATAAATTGCGTTGCCAGCTTAGCAGTAATGCCAATTGTGCAGCACCCCTCACTGCCCTGAGTAATTCACTGCAGTTTACCGTAACACCGGTTACCGCCATCAACCCTGATCCGGCTGCCGCTTATGGTATCCGGTATTACCCGAATCCGGCGGGAGCTGAAATCACTATTGATAGTCTGCGGATAACAGATCGCTGGGAAACGGCTGAGATTATTAATATGTCGGGGGTGCGCTATGGAACAATCACTATCGCCAACAAAACAAGGGTAACCCTGACTATTAAAAGACTGGTACCGGGTCAATATATCATTGCGCTCCGGAGAAAGAATGCTGTGGCCTATCTGAAATTTATTAAGCAGTAAGAAAGGTCAGCTGCGGACTTTTTCCCGAATGGTGAGTGAGTTGCCGGGGATACCGGTTACAAGTCCCCTGCATGTACTGGCTTTGCATTGGCAGTTAAAGGGCTCCATGTTTTCATCCAGGAACTGGGCATAATCCAGTGTGAGTTCCTCCCCTTTCTGAATAGGCTTTAAAGCCAAAACATTCAGTCCGTCGAAAGCCGTATTGGGATCACAGCTATGGTTTTGCGGGGCCCATTCGGAGGGATCATCATCCCAGAGAATGAACAGTTCCTCGCTGACCGGGTAAGCGTATCGCCTGAAATGCAGCTTTTCATCTTCATTCCAGTTTTTTTCTACAAAGCGTTTGGTAATGATTCTTTGGGAGCGACCTTCTCCTTTGAAGATGATTTCATTTTCCTGGATATCCCTGCTGGCATAAATACCATAACCCGCGATGGAATTACCTTTCATGACAAAGGGTTTGATCTTCCGGCGGTGACGGGCAATTCCTTCGCTGATCATGTGTTGCAGGAAACCGGACTGACCGATCCCGTCGTGTTTTAATATATAATCCGCAGATCCTTCAAATCCATCTGTATAAAAAACGGAGCAGGTAAAGTTGATCTCCAGAAAATAAACTTCGTTTTTATCATTCACCCTGAAATCAAGACGGGCATATCCGAGTCCGTTAAAACCTTTAAATATTCTTTCTGTTGCCGCTCTTAATTCTTTATCCAGCACCGGATCAGTACAGGGTACATTACAGTCGGGATGTAGTTCAGATGTTTTTAAGGCATAGGTCTTGAAGGCTCTTCCTTCGGGAAACAGATACTCAACCGGACGGAACACTGTGCAACTATGCTCATCGGTATTGGCGGCCACCAATACGGTAAATTCTCTTCCAGCAATATATTCTTCTACCAGCAGGGGACCGTATTCATCGAGGATACTGATGCATTTCTGCTGGAGTTCTATCTTGTTATGAACAAGAGAATGTTCATCCACACCCAGACTGTCGCCGGCCTTGGCCGGTTTTACAAAAAGGGGGAACTGCAGGTGTTTGACAGCTTCTTCCACATCACGGAGTTCGTGAACGATTACATAACCGGGTGTTTTGATTCCTTCACAGTAGGCCAGGTATTTCATCAGCTCTTTGGGGGGATCATAGAGTTGGGTGCTGGGTCCGGTGAAAGGAAGGTTCAGTAATTCCAATGTATAAATCACATCAATACTGGGTACTTCCCATTCGAGATAACCCTCACAGAGGTTAACGAATATATCGTACCCCTCTTTGGAGAGCTGCTTTAACTGTTTATACGTAGTGAGTTTATTCAGGAAAACGGTATGCACATCATGACCCGGTAAAAGGGGCGCGAGGTCTCTTGGGGGGTCGTAGTTTTTATAATCCACTCCGGTAGTGGAATAATCGGGTTGCAGTACGCAGACTTTCATGCCCTGCTAAGGTAATGACTGGTTGAATAAAAAGAACAGCCTGTTATTTTGCAGGTGTTTTCTTGCGGGATATCGATTGTTTCGCTGTCTTTCTTTTCTCCGGTACTTCCACCGCGATACTTCTCCTGAGTGCATCCCGGAGGATTTCGGTAATCACTTCGGTAAAACTGACTTTGGAGGCTTTGAGAATGGCTCCAATGGAAGTATAGTTTTCATCTTCGCTGAGTCCGCATTGCGCATTTACTTCCAGCATATAAAGTTTGCCGGTATTACTATCCTGCCGGATATCAATCCTGGTATAGCCTTTACCACCGCAGGAGTGGTAGGCATCCAGGCTTAATTTTTTAAGTGCCGGTATCAATTCAGCTTCTGCGGGAGCATACTCATAGAAATTGCCGTTTTCGGGCATGGGCTTTTCTTCCTCATAAATTTCCCAAAGGCGGTCAAAAGAAAGGAACTTTTCGGTTTCCGGCAGGGATTCATGAAAAACCCTTTTCACAGGTTCATAAACGATACAATGCTCCGGGTCATTGGCGGAACCGGTTATAAAAGTGGTGTATTCCGGGCCTGAAATATACTGTTCTACAAAAAGTCCATCGGCCAGGAGGTTCCAGCCACGATAACCTTTATAGATTTCTTCCACTCTTTGTTTGAGTTCCTGTTCGGTTTGAACCACATTCTTTACAGATACCCCCATGCTACCACCGGATACAGCAGGCTTAATAATCAGTGGAGTGCCTACTCTTTTGGTAATTCCCCTGACAGAACCCGGTTTATCGGTGATCACCCGCCAGCCGGCGGTGGCCACTCCTGCCTTATCAAAGGCTTTCTTCATGGGAATTTTAGAAGTGGTGATCGTATAAAAATGAGCGTCGGATCCGGTATAGATCAGGCCATGCTTTTCCAGTTCATGAATGACGGAAACACCGGGGGCGCCGTTGATTTCATCACCATCACAAAGATTTAAGATCAGTGGCGTTTTTCCGTTGGAAGATGCCGCAATTCCACTGATCACCTCTTTGAAATCATTGATGGTAACGGGCTGCCATTTCCATTCAGCTTTCAGTTCCTCAAAAACCTTTGTGTATTCCTTAATGCTTTGGGTAAAGTCGTAGTAGTATTGAATATTGGGGTCTTCAGATTCAATCTTTGGTGCAAGGACCCAAATAATATAGGGTTTGAGCAGTTTTATGGCTTCTGCTGTTTTCATTGGATATCAGGCCACCTTTGTTTTGGCAGCTTTGGCAGATAATTCCCGCCGGATAAAATCGGTGAACCGATAATGATTTATTGCATCAGGTGAAAGGTAGGCGGCTCCCTGGATTTTACCCAGACAGGCCGGGCTGCCACAATAGCAATCGAAGGATTGTGTCATTTTCCACTCGGTAGAGGGATAAAAAAACAAGAGCTCCGTTCCAGGGTTGATTTCTTTCAGCGCCACAAGTTGCATAGCAGTGGTGTCAAAAAACACGTTAGGATCACAGCCATGATTGATGTACTGAAGGAACTCGGGTTGAAGGGTGATATGTTTACCATGACCTACCTGAACTGTGAGGTAAGTGGGTTCGGCAGCAATCGTGCCTGCTGAAAAATCGGCGATCATGTCACCGGGCTGATAATGACTGCAGCTGAATAAAGCGTTCTGATCATTGGCGATTTTCCTGCGTACTTCTGCAATTTCATGATTGCTGATCGTACGGTAAGCGGGGGTGGTTGCTATATCCATATACGGGTTAGGTAAGTATTAAAATGAAGTTATTAATAAACTTGAAAGTAACAAGCTTAATTGCGTTAAATGTGAATAATTGAAAACAGATGTGAACTACGTTTCAATGATTATTCAAGGTCATCATGCGCTATCACCTGTTAGTTATAGCCAACATATTGTAATCATGACAATGAAGGATACATCTCATTTCACTTACCCGAAAGGGATCTCTTATTGTGGCTTCAAAATAAAAAGGGATTGTCAATGCTTTGAAAAACAGCAGTCATTTGTTTACGAGAAGGGCCTGTTATCGTTTCTCTGGTCAAATTAAAACAATCGGGGAAGGATTGGAACTGCTAATCCGTTGAAGGTGTTTTTTTAATGCCCTGTGCTGCCATCACGATCCTGATTTCTCCGAAACTGATAGCCGGGGGTAGCTTTTGTTTAATGGGGGTGATGGACTTTCCATCATACTGCTGAAGGGCTTCTTCGATCAGTGTATATTTTTCTGGGGTGATCAGGGTACTGGCATCAATTTCACCGTCGCTGATATACCTGCAAAGATGCCCTTCAATGGTACTTCTGGAAAGTGTTCTGAGCGCAGCAATTTCATCAATGTTTTTTCCTTCTTTGTATAATTCGAAACTGGCTGCATAGGTATCGGCTTTCTTTTTCCCGGAACGGATCCGGGGCTTAACTTCCTTATCGACTGCTTTTTCGGCCATCAGTGAGTCGAGGTTATTTTCCCCGCAATAGTCCAGGATAATTTCAAGGAACTGCTGCCCATATTGCTTCAGTTTGTGTTCACCAAAGCCATTGATCTGCCTTAATTCATCAATCGTCTGTGGCAGGTAGCGGCAGATTTCCTGCAGCGTATTACTGGAAGCTACTTTAAAGATGGGAAGGTCTTTTCTGGAACAGATGCTGTCGCGCAACGATTTCAGTTGCATGAACAGGGCCGGATGCGGACCCAGGCTTTGTTTCTGACTGGCTCCGGCATAGGTATTGATGGAAAAGGGGGGCAGGGAGAAGTTCAACCGATATTGTTGCCAGGTGGATGTGTCCCATTTCCCATCAAAACTTTTTAAATGATGGGCCATCATCGCAAGTACAGCGTATGCCTCTTTTAAAAGATCATTGCATTCCTTAGCGTGCTGCCGACTGTCTGATACTACCGGACTCTGTAATAAGTCCTCCATTAATTTTTCAATGGCCGTTAAAAAATGGGTAGCTGCTTTGGTGGAACGTTCTTGAATTGCCGGAATGGCTGCCGGGAGTTCCGATTCATTAAATTGTTCCATCAGCCAACGCTGAAACTTATATGCGGTAGTCTGTAATTCACCAATACCTGTATAAAGATTAACCGCCCACGCAATGGCTTGCTGGCTGAAGGAACTATCATTTTCCTGTATATACTGTTTAACCCCGAGACAGGGTTGTTGTACATTGCTGAAATCAAAGCAGGAGCATAAAATTGTTTCCTGGTATTCCTTTTTAGCTTTATCCAGTTCCTTTTTCAACCGGTCGGAAGAAGCGATGTTGGCAGAAAAGGCGGTAATCCTGGGATCTGAAAGCAAGCTGTTATTCCGGAGTCTGCTCTTCAACACCATCCCTTCCAGGCTGGTACAACGGCTGAGGGCGACATATACCTGACCAGGTGCAAAGGCTTCTCCGGCATCGATGATGGCTTTTTCAAAAGTGAGTCCCTGACTTTTATGAATGGTGATGGCCCAGGCCAAACGGATCGGGAACTGAGAAAAGGAACCCAGTTCATCTTCTTCCAGTTTCTGGGTCGTGGCATTCAGGTTATAGCGGATATTCTTCCATTTCTCTCTTTCCACCGTGATCTCTGATTCCCCATCGCATTTCACAAACAGTTTTTCATCTTCCATTCGGGTCACGACTCCGATCTTACCATTAAAATACCTTTTTCCTCTTTCGGCAGTATCGTTTTTAATAAACATCACCTGCGCACCGGTCTTCAGGTATAATACCGGATCGGCCGGACTGGCATTTTCAGGAAAGTCACCCTCGGTTAAAGCATCATATTGCAAAGCGGTACCCGGCAATTGCTGTAATTGGCCGCTGTTCGTATTCCTTGCCTGCTCGTTGTGGGTGGTAAGGATAATATATCCGTCGTCTTTCTGTCTGCGAAATCCGGGATCATACCGGCTTTCAAGCAGGTTCATACCCTCTTCATTCAGCTGATTATTCCTCACCTGGTTCAGCAGATTAATAAAAGCCTGATCCGTTTGCCGGTAGATCTTCTGGAATTCGATATAAAGTGGCAGCTGCTCCTTCAACACCTGGCTGTCAAAGAAAAATGGACTCAGGTAGAATTCATTCAGTTTTTTCCAGTCTGTATCCCTGGTAACAGGAGGTAACTGATAAAGATCCCCGATAAATAAGACCTGTACTCCTCCAAAAGCTTCATTTGGTCTTTTTCTGACAAATCTTAAAACGGTATCAATAGCATCAAGTAAATCACAACGAACCATGCTCACTTCATCAATCACCAGTAATTCCAGCTGTCGGAAAACTTTTCGCTTATCATTATTAAAGCGCAGGCGGGCGGTGAGGCTGTGCTGGTTATGCACTTCTGTATTCATTTCTCCAAAACCGGTCTTTTGTCTGGTAGGCAGAAAAATTCCCGGAGGGATTTGGAAAAAAGAGTGAATGGTTACGCCACCGGCATTCATTGCTGCAACTCCAGTGGGAGCCACAATGGCCATTTGCTTGGGGCAATTCTCCCTGATAAATTTCAGAAAAGTGGTTTTACCCGTACCTGCTTTACCGGTCAAAAAAAGGTTCCGCCCGGTCTGATTCACCAGATCAGCTGCCAGTTGAAAAATTTCGTTCGATGTATCCGGAGTAATGGTATTTAACGTTTTCATTGATCTGCTGCTAACAAAAATAACAGGATAATACCCTAACTCTTCAAAATAATTGAAGCCTCTTATCACACCACACTCCTGCCTGATTGATTGTTACTAAAGAAAGCCACGGTCAGGCTGCAGAAAGATATTGTACTCATTCCTACAACAGGATCCGTGGCTTCTTTTCCTACGCTTCCGCTGATTTGGCGCCGAGCATCAGCAGTTCGTTGACCTGGATTTCGGTAATGTACTTCTTATTGCCGTCCTTGTCATTGTAGCTGCGGTTGACGAGTTTGCCTTCCACTGCTACTTCCTTTCCCACGCTGAGGTATTTTTCTGCAATCTCAGCCAGCTTACCCCAGGCCACTAAATTGTGCCACTGGGTTTCCTTGATCTTCTCACCTTTCGCATTCCGGTAAATTTCTGTGGTAGCCATTCTGAAGTTGGCCACCTTTTTACCGTTGTCAAAGGCTTTTACTTCCGGGGTGTTACCCAGGTTTCCGATCAGTTGAACTTTGTTCTTTAAAGCGTACATAGTTGTAAAATT
>Ga0209175_10000668_pt1 | contig 18929 bp, 19 predicted proteins | sample JI91814C2DNA_FD_187506 | JGI IMG/M metagenome (GOLD analysis project Ga0209175, IMG submission 187506) | Wastewater effluent complex algal communities from Wisconsin, to seasonally profile nutrient transformation and Carbon sequestration -... | ecosystem: Engineered > WWTP > Effluent > Algae...
AACGAGAAGACGACGCCGAACCTGTCGTTCATCGTTCCCAATACCTGCAGCGATGGGCACGATGCGACCTGTGTTGATGGGTCGGTTGGCGGGTTGACTGCAATCAACAAATACCACGAGACAGCCGTTCCGAAAATCACTGAATCCGCTGCCTTCAAACAGGACGGGCTCCTGCTGATCCTCTTCGATGAAGCCGAGTTTGACGGTCCTGACGAGACTGCCGCTGCCTGCTGCAGCACCCCTCTTGGCCCCAACTCAGTCTCACTCGGTGGTCCGGTTCCCGGCCCTGGCGGTGGACGGACGGGTGCCGTTGCAATCTCACCGTTCATCAAGCCGGGCACAGTCAGCACGACTGACTACAACCACTACAGCTCACTGAGGACAATCGAAGACACATTCGGCCTTCAGCATCTCGGTTAGGAAGCTCGAAGTGAGGTCCGTGCATTCGGCGATGACGTCTTTGCGTTGCCGAAGCCGTAGAAGACCCGAACCGCTGCGCCGGCTAACCCAATCGTGGGCGAAGGACCAATGTGCTCTTGTCACGGACGAGTCGCAGCGTCAACAATCGGCCTATGGGCTTCTTTCAGAAACTGACCGGTGGGGCAGACACCCAGTTGCTGCAAACCGGCATCCCAGGTCGTGGCGTCATTCTGGCTGTTCAGCCGGGCGGCACGACGCTGCAGATCGCGAACGGGCTGACTGAACGCGCCTGCACGTTCACGGTCGAGGTGACGCTGGACAACACCCCTGCGTACCAGGCGAGTTGTAAGCAGCGGGTTCAAGAGGTGTACATCCCGCAGTTTGTCCCCGGTGCAACGGTTGTGGCTGTTCGGGTGGACCCGCAGGATCTGTCGCGAATCGTGCTGGACTTCAACAACCCGCCGCCGACGGTCACGGTCGCCAACCAGCCTGGCCAGGAATCCGCCGCAGATATCCTCGCCACCGGCATTCCGGCGCGCGCGGTCATTGTGCAAACGCAGCCGTTGGGCATGCAGAACGCTGCGGGCGTGGACATGCATGCTTTCGTGCTCACCGTGATACCCACCGGCGCGCAGCCCTATCAGGTGCAGGTTGGCAATCCGACGCCTCCTGAAGCCCTGCCCTTCCTCTTTCCCGGGTCAAATGTTCCGGTCAAGGTGAGCGCTCAGAATGCGTCGTCTGTTGTGGTGGATTGGCAGGCAGCGCTGAATCCGCCGCCGGCGTGATGGCAACTCCAACGAGTTACGTCTGACTCAATTGTTCCTGCAATCTTGCGTTTCCGCGTAGCCTGAATCAAGCACAAGAATGCGAAATTCGAACTGGGGTGGCGTTGTCGGTATGTCTAGGCGGGTGGGGTTGGTTGCGGGCGTCGCCGCAGCGGGCGTCGGCGTTGCCGCTTGTGCCGCGCTGTACCTCGGCCCACTGCGCCAATCGGTAGCCGGAGCAGGAACGAGCGCTGCGCCGTCCGCTGACTCAACCACGGCTGCCTCCACTGCAGCATCGCGGCTCACGCCACCAGTACCTGCACCGCAGACGTCGACTCCTGCGGCAGCCCCGCCACAGCGACAAGCGGCCGCCGCTACGACCCCAGTGCGCCCTTCGCAAGCTACCGCCTACCTGACTGTTCCAGGCGCTGGCATCTCCCACTTGAAGATCGTGACGTATTCCGGTGAACCCGACAATGCGCGTGGAACTGAGATCAATGACAGCGGCCTTGTTGGAGCACCCCGCGGAAGTTGGGGTGGAGTCGCTCCTGGCGAGATCGGCAATCTGCTCCTCACTGCGCACCGAACGAGTGCAGGGGCGCCGATGCTCGAAGTGCCGAACTTGCGCCCGGGCGCGAAGATCTTTATCGACCAGGGTGCCACCCGCTTCGAGTACAGGGTTAGCTCGAAGACAATGATCAATTTCCGCGACGCATCCTCGCGGGCCCTGCAGACTGCAGCCGTTCCTGGATCGCCGGGAAAGACCGCGACCAAACCCGCGGTTGTGCTGTCCACGTGTGCAACGCCAGAGGACAACGCCGCGGGCAACTACTGGCGCGACGTTCATGGCAACCCAACCCATCGCATCGCCGTATTTGGGTTCTTGCAGTCCGTCACAGCTCGCAGTTGAGCGAGGCATTTGGCAGTGTCAGTCACCGCAATACCGATGGATCTGGCACGCTGTCCCGGTGCAGATCTGCGTCGACCAAGTCAGCGAAACTCTAGGCGCGGGCCCACTCACCGGTTCAACTAAGGGCGTGGCTCGATGAAGCTCGCGCAGGCGGGTCTGCTTGCCCTCGCCGTCGGCCTGGTCCTCGGCCTGATCGGGCGGCAGTTACTACGTTCGCGAATTCGTTTGACGATCGCAGAAGCAACGTTGTGCGGCATCGTCGGAGCGATCATCGGCGGAGGCATCGCTGGCCTACTACTGGGCCGTCCCGATGACCCATACCCGTTGGCCACTGCCTTCGGCGCTGTCATCGGAACGGTCGTCGTGTTGCTCGTCGTGGACCGTTACGCGTGGTTTCGGCGGCGGCCATCTGAAGGCGTGCGCGAACTTGTCGCCGCCGGTGAATCTGCGCGTGTTGAGTTCAAGTCGTCTGCGCGCTACAACCTCCACTCCAAGCAGCGAGACGAGAAGATCGAGCTCGTCATCTCCAAGACCGTCGCTGCCTTCGCGAACTCCGACGGCGGGGTCCTGCTCATCGGTGTCGATGACGACGGCCAAGCGATTGGCTTGGCGAATGATCTGCAATTTATGAAGCAGCCAGACCTCGATCGATATGAACTCTGGTTGCGTGACTGGCTAGGCGCGACGATCGGCGTTGTTGCCACCACTGACGTGCAGATTGGTTTCGAAAAGGTTGACGGTGAAGATGTCTGCGTTGTGCGGGTTCCCGCGTCAACCCGCCCGGTTGTGGTCACGTCGGGCAAGGACAAACGTCGGGCCCTGTTCGTGCGAGCCGGTAACTCGACCCGCGAACTTCAGATCGATGAGGCGCTGGCATACGCCGCCAACCGATGGCGGAGTCGCTCGCTACGGCGAGCACTTCGATAGTCCTAAGACGACACGTCCACGGATGCTCGCGGAACTGATGCCTTAAATTCGACCGTCACTTCGTCGCTTACCCGAAGTGCGCCGACCATGAGCGAGTAGGGCTTAATGCCGAAGTCAGATTGGATCACCGTGGTCTGGGCTGAAAGTGCCCAGCCATCGTCGGTCTCGGTTACGGCAATATGAGTTGGTTTTGGAGAACTCACGCCGTTGATCGTGAGAACGCCTCGCAGATCAAATCCATCGTCAGTCGCATCGCAGGCGTCAACTTCGTACCGAACTCGCGGGTGCGCCTCGGCGTGAAGACTCTTGAGAGCGTTGCGCTTGATGGCAGCCTTGTCGACCGGTGTCACTGGCGTAACACCGCCATCGCCGGAGAGCACCTGAAGTGACGGCAGGATGGCGGTCAGTTCGAAGGAGAGGGGTCGGGCGCCATCAAGTTGGACGGTGGCTTCCCACTGCCCGACCGCGAGAGTGAGCCGGTGACCCATGCGCGAGGCACGACCTTCAACTCCAGTTCGCACAGACAGGGATCCGGCAGTTTGGTCAAGATGAAGAGTTCCCATGCCCCAACGCTACTCGCGTTGAGCCTAGCGACAACGATTCGGTGGGAATTGCCGCATTATGCGCCAATCCCACCGAATCGTTGACTTTGTGTGAGTTACGAGTGACCTACTGGCAGGTCCACGGGCTCCAGCCACGTGCCTTGTACGTCTTGTACATGATCAAATCCTGTGCCCAGGCCGGTGCCTTGTTGGCCGTGCGGCCGTACTTTCCACCGCCGTTGCTCAACCACGTACTGCGATCGAATTGGTAGGCACCGTAGTAGCCGCTGCTGTCGATCGATTTGTAGTTGCCGCCGCTCTCGCATTTGCGGATGCGCTTGGCCTTTGTGGTGCTTGCGAGTTTGCGAGCCTTGACCAAGTCGCGCAAGGTCTTCTTGCTGAGGTTGTACTTAATGATGCTTCGCTCTGAGATGGGCAGCGGGTGTACCCCGTACTTCTGAATTGTTTCTGCCCGGATTTGAGCGGCAGTTAGCGGCGCAGCGGCCGGTGCGATCTGCGCTGCGGCACCTGGCGTCGACTCAGTTCCTGCCGCCGAAGCGGTGTCACTAAGTGCAGTCGCCCCGACTGCGACGGCTCCGGTGAAGCATAGGGCGGTTGCGCCCATGGCAATACGACGTGAGTTTTTTCGAATCACAGTGATCCTGGTGGTTCCATGACAGCGCACAGCACCGCGAGGATGGCGTGCTGCTGTCGATGAGCGTGTGGGGGTCGTTGCGTCGGCGGGTTCTGGTCACCCGTGCCGCGCTCGCCACGACCGACTCGAGACCATGGCCGGGCGGCTAACGCTTGCCACCTAGCGATCCCGCACCCACTTTGGATGCCATGGAGCCGGTTTTCCCACCAGGCCATGGGGAATGTTGGCCACGGTAGGTCCGCACGCACTTAGTGCTCACTGGTTTGTGAACACGAAGCTATTTCGCGTTGTCTTCGACCGTAAGTGCCTGCGAATTCAGCACTTTGCAGGCGGGGTCAATAACGTGGCGTTGCTCACAAGATGGTTGTTTTGAAGACACGTCCGATCTTGGGCGTCCCGCCGCAGGATTCCAACCGAGGGAAATCAAGATCAACTAAGGTGACGTCAACGAGCGTCCGACGGCCGCCAGGCGTGAGAACCTCAAAGGTTTGATCGTCGATCTCGATGACATCCGTATCTGCGATGCCGACGAGGTGCAGCGCGCCGCGAACGGCGAGGTCCGCTGCCTGGGCTGGACCGGTCAAAGCGCTGCGACCACGCGCGGTGCCAATCGGAACGGTTTCCGGTGAGGTCATGGCCCCGTCGAGGACTGCTGCTGCTGTGGAGTGATCGAGGCGCCCATGAACCCAGCCGTGGGGGAGTTGTACCGCCGTCGGGGCAAATCGGTGCCCGCCTAGATGCGAGGTCTCCCACACCGCTTGCGCATAGTTCGGATTCGAAGCCAATCCTGCTGCGAGTGGGCGGCCGTACATCGCGCAGCACAAGTCACGTTTCGAATGGGTGCAGACCAGCAGTAGCGGCCTGTTGTGGGGGACTGCCCGTGGCCACGCAGTTGCGAGGTCCCCGCGCGACAAGGCAGCGAAGTCGATTGTGAGGAGTTCCCGGGCATCCTCGATCGCAGCCGAGACCAAGCCCTCGCGGCCCGGGATGCTCGAGGCGAGGAAGACCTGTCGGCGTGTGGTGTGCCGATGCCGATCTGCGTGTCGACCGACAGGTCGAATCAGTGCTGGGCGGATCGCGGTATCCGCAATTGCAGCTAGGAGTTGATCAGCAATTTCGCGCGGGAAGTGACTCTGGCGTAGCGCGTCGTGTCCGAACGGGCCGTGCTGTTCGATCGCCAGCCAGGCGCGGGCAAGGGGCGCAGTTCCGGCCAGCGGTTCTGCGGCTAGGCGCGAAGTCGCCGAGCACATTGACGCCTCGGCAGTTGCCACTAGTGGGAGCCGCCAATCGCGGCGATCGTGGTCTTGATCTTGTCCCCTGATCCATCCCGAGCCTTGAGTTCTGTGTCGAGAGTGATTGGCTTTCCGGCGGCCGTTTCGGCGCGCACGGGTGACTGACCCGCCCAGGCCAACAACAGTGCATCCTCACCTTTCGCCAGTCGATGGCATCGGACTCCGCCGGTGCCACGTCCCTTTGCGGGAAACTCGGTGAAGGCCGAGACCTTGATCGTTGACGCGCCCACGCCTGCAAGTTGACCCAGGGATCCGGCGACGGTCGCGACCACGTTTGAACTGTCAGGACGCACCGCCCCAAAGAAGACCACCTCCGCGCTGGCAGCGACGCGGATGCCGGCCATACCTCCAGCGCTGCGGCCCTGGGGCCTGACGGCATCAGCCTTGAAGTGCAGGAGCTGTGCATCGGAGGTAATGAAGACCAAGTGATCGTCGTCGCGGGAGTTCGCAGCGCAGACGACCCGGTCGCCCGCCTTGAGGCTGATGATTTCCCAGATGTCCTTACCTGCCGGAACGTCACTGCTCAGACGTTTCACGACGCCCTGCGCAGTCCCGATAGCGAGAACCTCAGCGGTGGGTCGCTCGGTTTCCGAAGTGCCTTCTGACGATTCGACTGGCATCGCCGACACGGCCATCACGCCAACAGGCTTCTCGCCGCGATCGAGGGAGCAGTATTCGCTCACGGGCGCACCGGCGACCGAATGACCGCTCGAGGTCATCGGGAGCTCCAGGACATCGACGCGGTGGGCGCGCCCAGTCGACGTGACCACAGCCACCGTTCCACGAGTCGTCGTATCGACGGAACCCGCGATCGCCGTCGACCCGGTCTCACTTTCGGTTCCCGGCAGCGCCTGCGCATCGTCGGTGCGTGCGAGCAAACCCTGTGCCGTCAGGACGACTCGACACGGGCGGTCCGGGACTTCGAGCGAATCCGGAACGGGGATCGTCACGTCGCCATCGATCAGAACCGTTCGCCGCGGTGTGGCATGAGCTGCCGCAGCCGCATCAAGTTCGCTGATGACGAGCTTCTGCAACACCTTCGGATTTTCGAGGATCTCCGTCAACTCGGCGATCGTGCGATCGAGGGTGTCCTTTTCGCTCTCCAATTCAAGGCGCGAGTACTTCGTGAGGCGGCGAAGTGGCATATCGAGAATGTGCGTGGCTTGCAGTTCGGATAGGTCGAAGACCTCCATTAGCCGCTGTTTGGCAACAACGGCGTCGTCGCTTGAGCGGATCACCGCCACGACCTCGTCGATGTTCAACGTTGCGATGAGCAACCCCTCCACAAGGTGGAGACGATCGAGTGCCTTACGGCGGCGGAATTCGGAGCGTCGCGTGACAACCTCAACTCGGTGATCGAGGAAGACGCGCAGCATGTCGATCAACCCGAGGGTCTTCGGTTGACCGTTCACCAAAGCGACGTTGTTGATGTTGAACGATTCCTCTAGTGGCGTGAGTCGGAATAGTTTGTCGCGAACCGCCTCGGGCGAGAATCCGTTCTTGACCTCGATCACGAGGTGCAGGCCATGCTCGCCATCGGTGAGGTCAGTCAGGTCCCTGATGCCGTCCAACTTCTTGGACACCACGAGGTCCTTAATCTTCTCGATGACGCGCTCAGGCCCAACGCCGTACGGCAGAGCGGTGATCACGATGCCCTTGAGGCGCGTCGAGACCTGTTCGATGCGAGTCGCCGCGCGCATTCGGAACGCACCTTTGCCAGTTGCGTACGCATCCTTGATGCCCTCGAGGCCAATGATTTGCCCACCGTTTGGCAGGTCTGGTCCCGGGACCAGTTCCATGAGGTCATCGAGGCTGCTGCGGGGCTTACGTAGGAGGAGTTTGGCCGCGGCGCAGACCTCTCCTAGATTGTGGGGTGGCATGTTGGTCGCCATTCCAACGGCGATTCCGGCTGCGCCATTCACCAGGAGCAGGGGCACTGATGCTGGCAATACGACGGGTTCAAGTTCGCGTCCGTCGTAGTTGGCGACGTAGTCGACGACGTCCTCGTTCAGGCCGGTCGTCACGGTCTCGGCTGCCGGCGCAAGGCGACATTCGGTGTATCGCATGGCGGCCGGACCGTCGTCGAGTGACCCGAAGTTGCCGTGCCCGTCGATGAGTGGCAGGCGCAGTGAGAACGGTTGAGCCATCCGCACAAGAGCGTCGTAGATCGCCGAGTCTCCGTGAGGGTGCAGGCGACCCATAACCTCGCCGACGACGCGCGCGCTCTTCACATGGCCACGATCGGGGCGCAGTCCCATCTCCGCCATTTGGTACAGAATCCGACGCTGGACTGGCTTCAGGCCGTCGCGTGCGTCTGGGAGTGCCCGGGAGTAGATGACTGAGTACGCGTACTCAAGGAAGCTCCCGCGCATCTCATCTGCGACATCGATATCTACGATGCGCTCTGGCTGGGGTGCTGGATCTTCGGTTCGAGTACTTCGGGCCACAACCGGTGATTCTCTATTGCTAGGCGTTCCGAGTGACTCACCGACACCGGCTTTTGGTGGCCAGCCGACCGCAATCGGCCAAATCTTGGATGATCAAACGGGTTACGCGGTCTGACGGAATGCTGCTGTCGAGCCGTACCTTCATGACGGAGATCATTGTTTTGGCGCACGGAGGTCACGATGTCTAAGCGAATGAATCGGCTCGTGGCAGGTATTGCTGGAACCTCGTTGGCCGCCACAGTTCTCGTCGGAGCAGTCGGCACGCCCTCGTGGGGTGCCACCGAGAGCGACGAATTTGAGTACACAGAAACGGGTTCAGTTGCCGATTCGCAGTCATTCACAGTGCCCGCTGGGATCACTGAGGTTGGGATTACGGCCGTTGGAGCGGGTGCCGCGGGCGTGATCGGCGCGTCGGGTGGGTCCGGCGCTGTGGTGAGCTCGCGCCACACCGTTGTACCCGGCGAACTGCTTGAGGTCAGGGTTGGTGGCGGCGGGCGAGCTCCGCAGGCCGGCGGTTCGGCGACTGCAGTGCTCAGAGGCGCTACGAATCTGGTCATCGCGGGCGGCGGAGGAGCAGCTAAGTCTGATGCGTTGGGTGGGTGCGGCGCTGCCGGCGGCACTGGCGCTGCTGCAAGTACTGCAGCCGGCGGAAATGGCGTGAACGCGGTTCCCGGTGGCTTCGGGCATCCGGGCGGAGGCGGCAACGCCGACCAGGTCACCGGGAACGGTGGGTCCGGGCATGGGACAGGTGGCGGGGCCGGCGGAACAGTGTCGTTCCACGATGGTGCCAATGGCGTTGCTGATGTCGGCAGCGACCGCGCAGGTGGCGGCGGATTTGGGGATGGCGGAAACGGCGGCAGTAGCAATGATTCGACTGCGTTCACCGGAATCGCGGGCCTATCGGGCGACTGGTCCCATCAGACCGTTGCCAACGGCGGCGGCGGTGGCGCCGGTTCGGGTGGCGGCGGTGGCGGCACGGACTCCGACGGTGGTGGCGGCGGAGGAGGCGGCTTCGGCGGTGGCGGTGGCGGCGCCCGTTGCGGTGGTGCCGGGGCAGGCGGTTCGTATGCGGAGGCAGTTCCAGTAGGAGCCCTCGATCCACAATTCGCACCTGGGCCGTACGACGACGGCTTCATCACTCGGGGCGCGGGAGTTGAAGGTCTGATCGCTGGAGACGGATGGGTGCAGATCAGTTGGAATCCGCCGGCGCCGCCTTCCGCCGACTCACCTTCCGAGCCCGGACTCAGCCCCGGCCTGGTCGCCCAAACGCCCGCCACGGCCTGTGTGGTCGCGCCCGTCAAACTGGCGAGGAAGGGTAAGAAGACTGTCTTGCGTAACCCGTGCGTCACGACCGCTGGACAGGCAGTCACCGTTCGTGTGAGCGGGAAGAAGGGCTCCAAAGCGAAGCCAAAGTATCGAGTGGTGAAGGCCGCAGGCGGTGGCAAGGCGATCCGCACGTATGGGCGCAAGTTCTCGCTGACAGTGACCTGGTCGGCACCGGCGACGGGGACTGCGGCGGCATATCTCAAGCAGACGGATTACCGCCGCTAGCTTCGACCGACCGTTTGTGTCGTCGGGGTTAATGCCTGCCCAGCGGGCGAGCACCGGAGTCGACGTCGCGGTAGCGTGCACGTGATGACTGAAGAGGCCAGCGATCGAGCCGATGGGACTGCTGTGCCCGCAACTCACACCTACCCCCACCACTGGGAAGCGGACGTGGTGTTGCGCGATGGGCGCACGTGCCACATCCGGCCTATTCGGCCGACGGATGGCCCCGCGCTCGAGGAGTTCCACAAGGGCCTTTCCGAGGAAACGCTCTACATGCGCTTCTTCACGGCCAGCCCCGAACTTATGGCCCGCGACATTGAACGCCTTCTGCATGTGGACTACCGCGAAGCCGTGGCGTTGCTCGCACTTGTTGGTGGTGAGGTCGTTGGTGTCGGTGCCTACGACAGTGTTGGCAGAGCAGAAGGTGAGATCGCCTTCACGATCAGCGATGCCCATCAGGGTCGTGGTCTCGGGTCGGTGCTACTCGAGCACCTGGCCGCAGTGGCTCGGGAGAACGGAATCCACCGTTTCCGAGCGGAAGTGTTGTCGGGTAACAAGAAGATGCTGGCCACGTTCGCTGCCGCTGGGTACATGCCAAGTCAGGAGGTTGAAGACGGCATCGTCTTGCTCGACTTCGACATCGACCCCACGCTCAAGTCACGTCGAGTGGCGCGGTCACGGGAACATAGGGCTGAGTCGCTGTCGATCCAACGACTTGTTGCGCCGCAGTCGGTCGCAGTGATCTGTGATGACGTGGCTGATGGTTCACCGGCAGCGATCGTCGTGGCGAACCTCCTGGCCGGCGGTTTTGATGGACACATTTCGGTGGTGAGCCCGACCGGCGAAGGTGTGGGTGAAGTCGAGGGATATTCAACTCTCTCAGCCATCGGCGGTGACATCGACTTGGTCGTGATGGCACTCGACGCCAACGACGTCCTGCGCCAACTCGATGAATGTGCGAGCTGTTCGGTTCGCGGGATCATCCTCGTCACCGGCGATTTCATCACAGACCATGACTACAGTCGCCAACAAGCGCTGGTTGCTCGCGTTCGGGAGCTCGGGATGCGACTGCTCGGCCCCAACTCCCTGGGACTGATCAACACGGATCCGGGAGTCTCGCTCAACGCTTCATTGGTCACGGAGATGCCACGTCGCGGTCGGATCGGCTTCTTCAGTCAGACCGGCGCGTTTGGGTCAGCGATCCTCGCCGAGGCGGCACGCCGGGAGTTCGGAGTCTCTACATTTGTCTCAGCCGGAAACCGTGCTGACGTGTCTGCGAACGACATGCTGCAGTACTGGGAAGACGACGATTCGACGTCGCTTGTTGTGCTCTACCTGGAAAGTATCGGCAATCCGCGGAAGTTCACCCGCATCGCTCGCCGCTTGGCTCGACGCAAGCCAGTCGTCGCGGTGAGGTCTGGGCGCGCGACACAGGCGCTCCCGTTGGGTCATGCGGTGCGTCAAACGGAGTTGGCGGCTGAAGCGGTCGACGCGATGTTCCGCCAAGCAGGCGTTATTCAGGTGGACAGTCTCAGTGAGATGTTCGACATGGCGGGTCTTCTTGCGTTCCAGCCGCGCCCGGCAGGCAATCGTGTTGGGATTGTTACTGACTCTGATGCCCTGGGAATGTTGGCGTTGGAGTCGAGTCTGGCAATGGGCTTAGACCCAGTCGGGCCGGTCCGCATCGTTGAGTCGTCGGCTTCGAATGATGATCGCGAGCGCGCGGTTGCTGAGGTCATTGGCGATCCTGCCGTTGATGCGCTGGTTGTGACGCACGTTCCGCCCGTCATTGGCAGCGACGCGACACTTGCCGAGAGCCTCGTGAGGCAAGCAAGGGATGCCACAAAGCCAGTGCTCTCAGTAGAACTTGCGCGTCGATCAGGTTTGCTGGTGGTGGACCGGACTCGTTATGGCTTGCCTGGCCATGGATCCGTACCGGTGTTCGCAGATGTGGAAGACGCAATCCGTGCTCTTCGTTCCGTTGTTGACTATTCCGAGTGGCTCTCAGTCCCGCGCGGCACAGTTCCGCAGTGGAGTGGCATGGAACGTAACCGCGCGCACCAACTTGCCGTTGAGGCAGTCGCTGCGGCTGAACAGCCGGACACAAGCAGTCGATTGACTCCGGAAATCATCGAACAGATTCTCGCGAGCTACGGAATCGAGGTCTGGGCGGCGCTAGCGGTGACCACGGAGGACGAAGCAGTCACGGCGGCCGAACAACTCGGATACCCAGTGGTGCTCAAATCGTCAATGGAGCGTCTGGTCCATCGCACGGACCTCGGCGGGCTGCGGCTCACGCTGGAAAACGAACATGCACTTCGCACCGCGTACCTGTCGATGAGCGCGACGCTGCCGCCGGAGGCAAGTGGGCGGCTGGTGGTTCAGCGTATGGCCCCTCCCGGCATTGCCTGCGTCGCGGCGACCACCGAGGATCCACTCTTCGGGCCCGTCGTTTCCTTCCGGCTTGGCGGGATCTATCCCGCAGTCCTAGGGGACATCTCGTACTGGATTCCGCCGCTGACGTTGCGTGATGCCCGCTCGTTGATCAGCTCGCCGAAGGCAGCAGCGTTGCTCACGGGCGGGCCACTCTTGGATCGGAATGTCCCGGAGGAGGTCGATCTTGATGCGTTGGTGGACCTCGTCGCCCGGCTAGGCCAGTTAGCAGATGACCTTCCCGAGGTCGCTTTCATGGAACTCAATCCGATCATCGCGCACTCGAAGGGAGTGGCAGTGTTGGCTGCCAGTGGTCGAGTTGCGCGTCCGTTGGCCCGCACTGACCTGGAAGCTCGTCGACTGCTGTGATGTGGACGGCGCCGACTGTTCGATCTCAATGGGTGGGAGAATCTCAGCATGGTTGATACGACCTCGGTTGCCCGCGCGCTTCGAACCGACATTGAACGGACCGGCTACTACCCAACGTTGGTGGCGGATTCTCTGGCCACCTCGGTGTCCGGTGAGGATCTGATTGCTTACGCCGTCCACCACGAAGCCACCTTCGATCGCGACGAGCTTCGGCGTCACATCACAGTGCTGGCGCTGACCGCAACGCGGCTCATCGTTGCTCACGTGGACGAACATGGTGCTCCAGATGGAAGCAAAGAGCCCTCCACCGCTTCGGCGTCGACGGAGGCAGTGCGGCTGGAGAAGGTCGACTCGGTTGTTGTGACCCGGGTTGTTCCCGACCCCGCCACGTACTCGCCTGAGACCGACCCCATCGAAGTGATGCTGACTATTGGCTGGGGAGCCGTCAGTCGAATCGACTTGGAACCGGCGACCTGCGGGGACCCAAGTTGTGAGGCCGACCACGGATTCACCGGGTCCGCTGCGAACGACGACCTAAGCCTTCGGGTGTCGGCAGCTGCCGATGGCGCCGACGGTGTTACTCGCATGCTGGAGTTTGCCGAAGCCCTGTCGAAGGCGACAGCGGAGCGCCTGCGCTAGCCAGGCAGGAGCCCGTCCGGAATTGCCCGGCGGGGTGTCGACTCAGTTCGAGTCGTCGTGCGTGGGCGAACCGAAGAGCAGTTCCTCCCACTGGGGTGGTTCATCCTTCGGGGGAGTTGGGGCAGCGGCAGGCGTTGGCGGCGGCGCGACCTGCTGCTGCGACGACGTGGCGGCGGGGTGGTCGGGGTTCACTCGTGATGTTTGTGTGTCGGAGTTTGCAGTGGCAGTTGCTGCCGGGGCGTGTGATTCACCGTTCGCTTCACGTCGTTCATGGGCACGTGCCGCTGGATGCGCTCGATCCCATGAACGGTTCTGGCCGCTCTCCTCACTTGCGGCGCGCGGTGCCTGTTGAGCCTCGGATTCCCGGGGTGTGTTCTCCGCGGGGGCAGTATCGACGGGCGCTGACGGTACGACGTGGGGCCGCGGTCGCGAGCCCTCCGCAGTCGTAGCTGGAGCCTGCGTGATCGGCGTCGGTCGGGTTGTGGGCCGCTCGGGAGCATCGGGCGTTGAATCACCAACCTCAATCATCCACCGGGCTTCGTCATCGTTGGCTGCAATTGACTTGTCGGAGTTGTTGAACGAGAACGTCGCGAGTCGCTCGCCTTGGTTGGCCGGGTAGGCCACGACCACAGTCCAGGTGGTGCCTTCTGAGCGCCACGCGTCCCATCGCACCAAGCGGGGATCAACGGCTCGCGGCTGGATTCGTTGCAGAACGGCGGCTTCCAGCGTGATGAGCTCACCGCCCACCTTGACGAGTGTCGCGCGTGCTTGATCGGCGATGTACGCACGTTCGGTGATCACCGGATGAGCGAACTTCGCCACGTCGTCTGGGCTGACGCCGGTCGCAGTGGCAATTTCCTCAACAGTTGCACCGTGGCGGATCTGATCCTGGATCTCGCGTGGACTCGGCATGGTGGGTCCCTTGCCACTGGCCTTCGTCGGCCGCGCTGATGTGCCGTGCTCTCGTGACACCACTGACACCAAACGAGAGTCGACCACTAGCTCAAATTGGGTGCCGTCTTCGGCCACCAGTAGCAGGCGCTTCCCGTCGTTCGATGGGCCCATAAACGAAAGTTCGCGCACGCTTTGGCTCCTCGTTGGCGGTTGCTCGTCCGACACAGTCAGTCTCCCAGCACAGTTCTGGTGTAGTCATTGGCGAAGACGCGATTCGGGTCGACTCGATCCCGGACCCGCATGGCGTCGTCCCACTTCGGGTAGGCCGGTGCCAGATCATCGCGGCTTCTTGTATGCATCTTCCCCCAATGGGGTCGGCCGTTGTACTCGCGCAGTACCTCTTCTACCGCAACGAACCATTCGTGATCGGTTCGATCGAACGCGTGGAAGGCCAAGTACCCGGTATCTCGTTCGGTTGCCGGCGACAACCAAGACGTGTCGCCCGGCACCGACCGGACCTCGACGGGGAACGAAATCCGCCAGTTGCGGTCGTCCATCAACTTCCGAACCCTAGTGAGGGCGGGAATCAGCGCCGAACGTGGGATTGCATACTCCATCTCTTTGAACCGGACATTGCGCGGCGAGGTGAACACCAGCCACGAGTCGTTGACGTAGTCGCGTTCGGACAGGACCCGGGCGGCGGCTTTGTTGAGGAGCGGAATGTATCCAGGTGCAGCGCGCCCAAAGCGACACATCGCCCCGAATACCGTGTTGGAGAGGAAGTCCTCCTCCCACCAGTTCGCAAACTTGCCGGGGGGTTGCGCATCGTCGTACGTGCGGTCGTTGTGTTTGACGAGGCACTTGCCCGTGTGCGGGAACCAGTAGAACTCCACGTGGTCGTGCGCAGCAGTCCACGCGTCGAACGATGCGCTGACTTCCTCAAACGACGCTGGGAACTCGTGAGCGTGAAGCCGGAAGCGCGGTTCGACGGCGAGCGTGATGGCCGTGACGATTCCGAACGCGCCTAGGCCGACGCGAGCACTGTTGAACAGGTCTGGGTCGTTGTTGGCATCAACGGTGACGATTAAACCGTCGCCGAGAACAAGCTCCAGACCTACGACCATGTCTGCGAAGGTGCCAGTTGCCCGCCCACAGCCGTGCGTGCCGGTCTGGAGGGCTCCGGCAAGGGTTTGAACGCGAACGTCACCCATGTTGGTCAGCGCGAGCCCGTTCGCGTCCAACACCTGACACAGCGTGGTCAAGTCGATACCGGCGTCGACGGTGATACGTCCGGCTTCCGCGTCAATCGATCGCACCCGAGTCAATCCACCCGGTGTCAGCATGATGTCGTTCGCAACGGCTGTGGGGGTGAATGAATGCCCGGACCCAATCATGCGAATTGTGCGACCGTCGGCGCCTGCTTGAGCTACTTGGTCTGCGATCTGTTGCGGGTCTGCGGCTGCAACCACGTCGATTGGAGTCGCGGACGCTGTATGTGCCCAGTTCTGCCACTTACGCGCCACTTGGATTCCCCGTTCTTCGCTGGCGATGTCGTTCACCGCTGCTTGGCTGATCCAACGGATTTATCGGACACGGCAGGGTAACCCCTCCCGTTCTAGAGTCAGGTAGCAGAATCACGGGTATGCCCTCATTTGATGCCGTGCTCCTGCTCTCCTTTGGTGGTCCTGAGGCACCCGACGATGTGATGCCGTTTCTGCGGCGGGTGACAGCCGGCCGCGGAATCCCCGACGAGCGACTCGCTGCCGTGGCCCAGCAGTACCAGGCCTTCGGCGGAATCTCGCCTATCAATGCGCAGACCAAAGCGCTGCGAGAAGCACTCGAAGCTGAACTGAATGCCGGGGTTGAGCCGGATTCTGAGAGCTATCTGCCCGTCTATTGGGGAAATCGGAATTGGGATCCGTTCCTGGCCGACACCCTTCGGCAAATGCGAACCGACGGGGTGCTCAACGCAGCGGTTGTCGTCACGAGTGGTTACTCCTCCTATTCCGGGTGTCGGCAATACCGCGAGAATTTGTTCGATGCGGTGACCGAGGTCAATGGCGACGGCGATGGCTCAGTTCCTGTGCTCAGCAAGATTCGTCGATGGTTCGACCAACCAGCTTTCATCGAGGTGATGACGGACAACGTGCTGGCCGCCATCGACGCGTTGGGTTCGGCTTCCGAAGATCCGCCGCACCTGGCTTTCACCACTCACTCGATCCCGATCGGACAGGCGCAAAGCAGCGGCGATCCCGCGCTCGGTGGGGACATGTATGTCAAGCAGCACGAGTTCGCCGCCGCTGCGATTGCTGAAGCTGTGTCGGACAGGGTTGGAGCGCCGCTTCCGTGGAAGCTCGTCTATCAATCTCGCTCCGGGCCCCCCAGCATGCCGTGGCTCGAACCAGACATCAGCGATCATCTTGATGAACTCAAGGCCACGGGCGCTCGCGACGTCGTGATTGTCCCGATCGGATTCATTTCAGACCACATGGAAGTCATGTGGGATTTGGATACGGTCGCCTTGCAGCACGCCCGCGAGGTCGGTCTGAACGCTAGCCGCGCGTCCACCGTTGGCTGCGATCCGCGGTTCGTGGCTTCGCTGGCCAACCTGGTGCGTGAGCGCGAGCAGAACGTCCCCGAACGTGACCGCGTTGCGTTGGCACCGTGGGGTCCGGCACCCGATGTGTGCCCAGTGGGTTGTTGTCCGAATCCGCGAACCGACCGCGGTGCTCTGTGCGGCGCTGATTCATGACAGCGCCGACCGCTGATCTGCTCAATGAACTCCTGACTCGCGCGCGTGATGCTGCGCAGGCGGCATCGGTGTTGCTACTGAGCCCGCCGGCAGACCTCGCGATTGAGACGAAGGCGACTCCGACGGATGCCGTCACAGTCATGGACAAGCGAAGCGAGTCGCTTCTGGTGTCCCACTTACTCGACGGTCGCGAATCGGACGGTGTGCTTGGCGAGGAGGGCTCAAATCGTCCCGGCACTTCCGGGTTCCGTTGGGTGATCGACCCGATCGATGGGACGGTCAACTACCTGTATGGCCTGCCTGGCTGGTCGGTATGTGTGGGCCTTGAATACGAGGGCGAACCGATCGTGGGAGTGGTTTCGGCGCCTACGTACGGTGTCACCTACTACGCGGCACGGGGTCTCGGAGCCTTCCGGGAGACATCTGGTGCGAGTGAACCAATTTCCCCGTCACATGTGGCGGACCTGCCAATGGCATTGACGGCAACCGGCTTCGGATACGCCTCGACGCAGCGCGCGTTTCAGGCAGAGATCCTTCGAACGCTGCTGCCTGAGATCCGGGACATTCGCCGGGCGGGATCGGCCGCCGTTGACATCTGCTGGGTCGCAGACGGCAAGGTTGATGCTGTGTACGAGAAGGGGCTGAATCCCTGGGATTACCTAGCAGCTTCAGTGATCGCACGAGAGGCTGGAGCGGTGGTTGCGGGGCTCGACGGTCGCGGACCTAACGCTGACCTGACCATCGCAGCGAACCCGGTGCTATTTGCAAAGTTCCACGACCGGCTCAAGCAGCTCGGTGCGGGTAAGCCGGTTTAGTCGAGTCGGCGCAATTCCGCGTTGTACCAGTGGGTGTTGCGGACATAGATCTCTGCAGCATGTTCGAGGAGTTCCTTGTTAACTGCGTCTTCCCGAATCTTCGCAGGTACCCCGAGCGCCATCGCGCCTGAAGGCACGATCATGCCGTTGGGAATGAGGGCTTGGGCCCCGACGAGGGCTCCGGACTTGATGAGGGCTTCGTGGAGGACGATCGAGCCAGAGCCGATCAGACAGTCGTCCTCAATGGTGCAACCCTCAAGGTGAACGTTGTGTCCAACCGTGCAGCCGTCGCCGATCACGGTGTCGAGGGTTGATGTGCAGTGCACGATGGTGCCGTCTTGCACGGAAGTACGAGAGCCGACTTTGATAGTTCCGTGGTCTCCTCGCAGCACGGCCGTCGGCCACACCGACGATTCAGCCCCGATGATCACGTTGCCGATCAGCACCGCGTCCGGGTGCACAAAGGCTGATGGATCGATCGTAGGAACTAGGTCGCCGAGCGCGTAGATGGGCATGGGAAAAGCACACCACATCGCACTCGTGGAGGCTTTCTGAAGGGGCTGTTGGGCTGGTTGGGGATCCTCGAATGGACCCCGCGCTGCAACCGACGGGCCAGATGCGGCACAATCTGCCGCTCCACAGCACAGACGTGGGAATCATCCCGAGGTCTGCGTTGTTCTCACCGACTAGCCGGGCGCAAAGTGCGTCCGACCTACTTCCGAAATCGTGGGGGGCGCAAGATGGCGACCGACTATGACGCGCCGCGTAAGACAGACGAAGAGCTCGCCGAGGACAGCCTCGAAGAGCTCAAAGCGCGCCGTGCCGACAAAGCAGCATCGACCGTAGATGTCGATGAAACGGAATTGGCTGAGAACCTCGAATTGCCTGGAGCCGATCTTTCGGACGAGTCGCTGACCGTTCGGGTGCTGCCCCGGCAAGAAGACGAGTTCACTTGTTCCGTGTGTTTCCTTGTGCATCACCGCAGCCAGTTGGCCAAAGAGGTCAAGGGCATGCCGGTGTGCACAGAATGCGTCTAGCGCACTAAGTCATCGGCGCGTGAGCGCCGGTGCGACTAACCAGTGACAGCGTCTTGTTCCTTGAAGGACGAGACCTCTTGTGAGTCCGTCATCTCTGCTGCGATACGCGTGATGATCACTTCGATCGCTGCCGAGACAACAGCAGTTGTCAGAGCCCAGGCGAGCACACTCACGATCGACACTTCAGTGTCGTCAGCCTTCGGGGGAACGTGACCCGTGCGACGGGCGTAGGCCGACGACAGTCCCTTACGGGCAATCCAGGTGGCCCCCATGGCAGCAAATGGCGCCACGGTGCGAGCGGTAAGGACTGGCACGCGATACCTCCGAGTGTGAGTGAACTGCTTTGCCGGTGAACCCTACTGCAGGTTCACGCGTGACGTCGTGCTGCAGCGTCTCGCGATGAAGGTCGGGTCGGGAACCTAGGAGTCGGGATTGAGGGAACGAATTGCCTGACCGAGTTCCAATGGCCGACGCGTGCTGATGAG
>Ga0209175_10000672_pt1 | contig 18781 bp, 21 predicted proteins | sample JI91814C2DNA_FD_187506 | JGI IMG/M metagenome (GOLD analysis project Ga0209175, IMG submission 187506) | Wastewater effluent complex algal communities from Wisconsin, to seasonally profile nutrient transformation and Carbon sequestration -... | ecosystem: Engineered > WWTP > Effluent > Algae...
GAGGCCGATGGGCCGCTGGACCCCGAGCGGAAGCGCATGTTCATGGCGATGAAGCGGGAGGTGCTGCGGCTGGGCGGCTATCAGCGGGAGTTTTTCGTATCCCAGACGCCGGAACTGACCGCCATGGCGGATGCGGTGATCGATATGGATCTTCAGGGCCGCTTGTAGGATTGCCATGGCTTCTCTGGCGCCCCGCCGCTAAAATGTCTGCATGTCGAAAATCCCCGAATCCACGCCTGCGTTGAACAGGCTGCGCGCGGCGGCCGGCTTAATCCCTCTTATTGAGGATGGCCTCCGCCACTCGAAAATCACCGCCGAGAAGGCATCTTTAATGTCGGAGTTTTGCAGCTGGGCGGCCCAGCAAGGAACAGAAGGCGGCCCGGAGGCCTTACGCCTTGGCGATGACATCAAAGCGGGCTTGGAACGGCTTAAAACGCTACTGGCATAGCGGTGGCCGGGCATGTCCGGCCACCGTCTCTGTCGTTTGGCCCCGTTGTGAGAGCTGGATTGCCGACTCACGGCTCGGGCGTTGACGGAATTTGTTTCATTGTCCTATCATGTACTCACGGTTCAAGCCGAATCGTGGGCAAGTTGGCGCCCGTCAGTGCACGCACCGGAGTCTTTCCGGCACGGCAAAGCCAGTTGAATACCCGCAAGTAACCTCCCGGCTAGGTGAACTCCTGGAAAGCCGGACAACGCGTGCCGTCCTGAAGTGCTTTCCGATATGGAGCTCATCAATGACAGCGACCGTTGTGGCATCTGTGGATGCCAATCCCCCCTCTGAACAGTTTCAGGCCGTCTCACTCTGGACTTTCGTCCACCTGAAAACACCTCGCTTTACTTCGGAAGCAGCACTCGATGTGGTTCGGCACCTGATGCCAACCGCTGACGAGGATCCCAAGCATCTCGCGAAACGCCTGCGTAAATCCCTGCTAGAGCACGGCATCGCCCTCAAGCACGTCAATTCGCTCGATGCGGCGGCGCGCCTGCTTGGGCACGCCGATTGGCACGCGGCAAATCGCGCGCAGCCGAAGACGACCCTCAAGCTGACGCCGATGGCCGATGCCGCGGAAGAGTTGTTCGAAGACTGGCGCCAACTTGCACCACGTCTGTGTGCATGGTGCGATGCATGGCTTCGGGGACAAGGTGGCAAGGTCTTTGAGGTGCGTTTCGGCCCCGGCTATGTCATGGTCAGCATTCCTACACCCAAGGAGGGTGGGCCGGCAGGAAGCATGGACGAGCTGCCGCTGCTTATGGTCAATCCCGTCGGGGATGCCGAACATTGGTTGCAGGAAGCCCCAGCGGCATTCGAAACTCTGCGCCGTCACTTGGAAGAGTCCGGACAGGCAGTTCTGGACGGTGTTGCCGTGCTGCAGTTATGCAATCGCTACAGTCGGGAAGTATTGGACCGTTTGCCGTCGATACCGCAGCCGGTGCGACCAACGGATGCCGGCAATTCGGAATTGGTCTTGCTGCGCGAGGACGATGAGCTCATGCCGGGGTCAGGCTACGAGATTGCCCGTGGCGACGAGCTGACATGCTGGGCACAGCTCCATCTGGCGATGAAGGACCACAAGTCCGAGGGAATTACTTTGGATGACGGGGCCTGGCGGATCGGTGGGGGCCGCTATGTATGGCAGTTATCGACAATCCATCCCAAGGACTTTGTCCCCGGGCTGGTGATCACGATGCTGAGCGAGACCGATTCGGAGAAGCTGCTGCGTCGCTACAAGCTTGTACAGCGGGTACTTTCGCAAAACTTCAAGCATCATGAGGTGACCAAGCGCTTACAGTACTTGAGTGGCCCGTCGGATATCTACCGTGTTGATTTGCACAAACTGCTATTGGCATTGAACGACGCGGGTCTGACCTGGGAGGGCTTTTGCCAGGAGGTCGAGATGCAGCAGGCAATGGTCCCCGAGCTGCCCGTTGGTTTCGCGATGACCATCATCGAACGGCTCAAGCCGAAGGACCCGAATCTCTTCTTCGCACTGCCGAGCCGTGCAGAGCTGGCCCGAGCCGATGACGATTCCCTGCTGCGGACCTTGTTGCCCCGCATTGACATCGTGCGGTACCGGATCGTGCGTGGCGTGTCCGATGAAGTTAAGCAGACCGTCCGCGAAGCGATTGACGAGTTCGGTACGTCGATCCGTATGCAGGCGCTGACGGCTGCAGGGCAGCTGACCGATCCGAACGAACCGCTGCCGTATCTGGTCTATGCCGGCGATGGCGAAGAACTCCGACTAAAGCTCGAATCTGAAGGGCTCGTAATGTACGCGGGAGTCATGCCGCATTTGTTTCCAACCGAAGGCGTGGTCGAGAAACTGCCCAACATGTGGTCTTACGCCTTCGGACATAGCCTATTTCTGGACGTCGACTTCGCGGAAGGTGGTGCGCAATGAATGCCACCATCGAGAACCTGCGGATATTCCTGGAAGAGCGCGACATCGGCGGCTTCCTCGCTGCCTACGAAACGATGGTGCCGGGTGCCGACGTCCTTAGCAGCCAGCTGACCAAGATTACGCAGCAGATCTTTCCGACGGTGCTCCACGAGAAACTCACAAGGGGGGCTTTGGTTGCAGGCGACACGGTCCGCCTTTGGCGTCTTGTTCGTTGCGGTAGGCTGCTGGTAGTCGACAACGACCTGCTTGAAGGCATCAATGCACTGCTTGATGCCGCATGGCGCGAGGTCGAGGGACCGGATGCCCCGCTCCCCACGAAGTTGTTGACCTATCGCGAGGCGCCGAAGGGATCAGTACAGGGCCGACGTTCTGCAAGGCCAGCAGCAGCTGCCGCGACCAGCCAGGGTGATGTGGTGCCCATGCGCCGCATCGTGATGGCCAGCGCATTTACTCTCGGGCCAGTGCATTTGAGCGATCTTATGACCTTCCGTAAGAGCGTTTGCGCCAGCTCCCAGGAACGCGAATTTTTACAGGCGGTGCGGCAATTCTTCCCCAGCCTGCGCGCCTACCCCAACGTGCCGCTACGTAATTTCATGGATGTCGATGGCTTCGTCCTTCGTCTTTCAGATCGACACCGGCGCTATTCGTGGGCGGCACAAGTCGATGTTCTGTTATGCACCGAGGACGAAGATCCCGTGGCTTGTTTCGAGCTGGACTCAACTGTGCATGATGACGATGATGTCCGCGAACGCGACCAATTGAAGGACGAATTGTTCGCATTGGCTGCGATTCCGTTGCTCCGCGTTCGGGCTGACGATACGGCGAACGTGCGCGCTGAGGACTTCTACGACCTGCTGGTTGCCGATAGCGAGACCCTGGACAGGTTGCGTCCCCGTCGCCTGCGACCGCGAAGAAACCATGACATGCTGGTTCCTGCCGAGGTACAGGTGCGCCGATCTGCAGCCAAGGCCTATTGTTGAGAGGGCTAGTCGTGGGACCAACCGTACTGGACGAACGTGGTGCTTTTGCTGTCGAGAATCCCGAGGTTGCCGAGGTAATGGAGATCGCCTCGGGGGATCATCTCGATCATGGCGAAGTCATCGGCACCGATTACGAAAAGGCGATCCAATTGCGGATGGCGCTCCGCACCGACATCAAGCGAGGCACGCCCCACTATGCCTGCTCATTGTGTGGGGTGCCTGTCTACCTAGTGTCGCGCGCCGAAGAGCGGCGTTTCTTCTTCCGGCATACGCTGGAAGATGGGCGTTGCTTGGCGCGCACGCGGGGTGAGCTATCGCAGGAGGAGATTGATGCAAGGCGTTACAACGGCGTCAAGGAAAGCGCCCGGCACCTGCAGATGAAAGAGTGGGTCGCACAGTGTTTGGCGGCTGACCCCCGGTTCACGGACGTGGCCACCGAAAAACGATGGTCTGGCACACTGACGGCAGAGTGGCGAAAGCCTGATGTGCGTGCAATCTATCGGGGCATTCCAGTGGTTTTCGAGATTCAGTTGTCCACCACGTATGTGAATGTGATTGCCGAGCGCCGCGAGTTCTACTTGCAGGAAGGTGGTTTGTTGATCTGGATCTTTGCCCACTTCGACGGCGGGGCGCGGCGGTTGACTCAGGACGACGTGTTTTTTAATAACAACCGTAATGCCTTTGTAGTGACGCAGGCAACTCGCGATGCTTCCGTGCAGCAGGGACGGTTCATGCTGGATTGCATCTGGGCCGAGCCGACATTGATGGGAAATGCAGACCTGCAACGCCGGGTGGTTGGGTTTGACGACTTGACCTTGGAGCGGGAGAGCCAGCGTGCCTACTACTTCGATTTCGACGGAGCACGGGACGCTCTGCAAGAGCAGGTCCGTGAACGAGAACGACAACGTCTTGCCGAGGTACGGGAGAAGTTCGAGACTTGGTGGCTCGACTACGAAACGAGCGACACGCCGGACTATCGTGGCTGGGCTGAGCTACGGCGGGCATTGGCGGCTGAAGGGGTTGAACTTCCTCAATACCCCAACCATGTACCCCGCACATTGTTGAATGCGCTGTACTCCGCAAAACATGGGCGCGTGATCGGTTGGCGCTTCAAGACCTTTATCGAGGTCGCACACCGTGTCGAACCGGCGCACAGGCGCTACCTGCATTATTTCCGCCGGGCACTGGCTGCCTACGACCGCGCCGACCAGTTGCGAGCCGAGGATAAATCGGGGAAGTGGGCGCTCAAGGTGAAGCATTACAAGGCGCAGATGCAGATCAACGATCCTGCCTACACGCCGGATACCTCAGATATGAAACTGGTTGTTCTTTTATTCCCAGAGATCTTTGTATAGCGCTGATACCTCCGGAAGCCCCAGAGAAAGGGCAAGGAGCGTTGGCCGCGTGGCGCAACGCCCTGCCGTAGATAAGTTATGCTCGGTTGGTAGGCAGTACTTCAAGTGCTTGGTCGGCATGGTGCCAAACCACGACGTTGCCTGTAGTGAAGCGCTGGTCCAGATACACCGCCTCGATCAACTTCTCGGGCACGCAGATGCCGAGCGCAGTGAGTTTATCGGTCAGCGTACCAATGACGGTCCAGTCCAGGGCCGGTTCATGAAGGCTGTCGTAGACGATGTCATCATCGCCGGCCGGCCCGCTCTCCTGGCAGAGAAACACCTGCAGGAAAAGTTCGCGCAGGGGCCGGTCGTAGCCGGCCACTACCAAGACCGGCTGGCCTTGGTGCATGAGCCGGATGTGGTGCCGGCTCATGATGCGGGGTCCGGCATCTCGAAGATCGGCAGGCCGTCGATCACGGCTGCCTCGCTATCGAAGTTCAGCCAGACGACGCCGGCTAACTGAGCGACCTCGAAAATCGCGGCCAGGTCGGCTTCGGTCGGGATCCGGTGGCACGGCATGCCGACGTAGAGGATGCCGCCGCAGTCGGTCGGATAGGCATTAACCGACAACTCGTCATCGGCCAGTTTCAGGCGGGTGCTTGGACTCAGATGCGAGATCGACAGCGCGGCCAGGGGTTCGGCATGCGCTTGCAAGCTTGCCACAGCGGGTGTTTCCATGCGGTTCTCCTTCATCTTGATGAAACGTCGACTTGGTCTTGGGGCGCGTGCCAGTCTGACGACTGAAGTTCATGCCGCAGTCGCGACAACGGAACCAGCGCAGGCGGCCCAGCGTACCCAACGGCACGCCGTCGCCTGCGCAAACAGGACAATGAGGCGGGACTATCGTCGACATGATGATCTCCTCATGCGACAGAAAAGGCAGCCCGACCCGATGAGGTGGGCATGCTTTTTAGCATCGGACGCGATGCGATTGGCCGGCGGCGCATGGCGTCACACCAGCCCGCGTTCGGCAAACGACACCACCGTGTCGCCGGCGACGACGAAATGGTCGATCACCCGCACATCCACCAGGCTCAGCGCCTGCTTCAGGCTCTGTGTCAGCAGCTCATCGGCCCGCGAGGGCTCGGCTTCCCCCGATGGATGGTTGTGCGCAACGGCCAGCGCGGCGGCGTTACGGGCGAGCGCCCCCTTGACCAGTTCCCGAGGATAGACGGAGGTCTGGGTCAATGTCCCCCGGAACAACTCCTCGACTTCGATCAGGCGATGCTGGGCGTCCAGGTAGAGCGCCAGGAACACCTCATGCTCGAGCCCAGCGCAATACAGCCGCAGCCAATCGCGCAGAACTTGCGGCGAAGTCATCAGCGGGCTGCTGCGCATCTGCGCACGCAGGTCGCGTAGCAGCAGTTCGCGGGCAATGCCCAGGCGATGGGCGAGAACGGTATCGGTGGTGCCGAGCATGCCCATTTGCGCCACGGCATCGCTGACGTGCAAAGGGTTGATACTCGACGCGCAAACCAGGGGCGAGAGTAATTCGCGGACCAGATCGGCGCGGGACAAGGCAGATAGATTCATGGCGTTCTCCTCTAGAAAACCAGAAAAGCGGAAACGCCGATCCCCAAGGGGACGAGGTCCCCGCTTGGGATGAACGTGCGGACCTGGGTCGGCACGATGAGTGAGGCAGGTATCGACTGCGACGCCGGCTCGGGGCCGGACTACATTCCACGATGGAATGCAGGTATGCCCAGTCAGTTTCCGGCATCAGTAGGGTGGATTCAAGGGGATGCAGAGGACGCAACGTTCAAGCGGCCGGAATCCGACGGGCTTGCGAATGGCGTTGGTGATGAGGGCGTGCCGATCGGTTCCTGCGGCGCAAAGGTGCCGCCAGCTTGGTCCAAAGGGCCTACTTGCACTCCAGTGTGACCGGGATGTCAGCCTATTGGCACTGCATAAATTTTTTGCGGGACCGCCGTAAAACCCGCGACAAGCCTGAAAAATTTGATCAAGATGAAGGCTCAACCCTTCACGTAGAACGACGATGATCCGCCTCGGCTCGCAAATTCGACTCACTCGCCGGGAGGTCCAGCGCTTTCGGAAGATCACCGACATCGAGCCGGTGGACATCCGCACGCTCGACGACCTGGACGCCTACATCGCCCGATGCAAGGCGCACTACTGGGGCGTCTCCAAGGACACCCAGTTCCTGCACTGGCTCATCGACCGCGAATACGCCCAGTGCCGCCTGGCGGCGTAGCGCGGTTGGTTTTCTGCGGGCGACCGCCTCCCCAGCGTTTCTGCCGGGGAGGCGTTGCTCCATCGGGTACTGCCCTCGAAGTCACCGGAAGACACGCGGCTCGATCGTCGCGCCGCGCATGAAGGCGAGGTAGGCGCCGGCCTTGCCGATGTCCCGGAAACTGGCGACGACTTCTTCGCGCCGCAGAACATTCCAGGACCGGTCTGCGTCGCCCGAAGGTTTGATGCTCAAGTCGGCTTCGCGGTAGGCGGCATGGCGATACAGGAAGTCGCCCGATTCCCAATCCACGATGGCAAGGAGGCAAGCGCACAGGATGGCGCAGCCGCCATGCTCGCCGGGCTCGATCAGCAAGGGGACCTTCAAACTCCCCGTCGAGCGGCCGATCCGGCCGATGACATCGTGTTCCTCCAGCCAGGGTTCCCCGGTGCTGGTATCACCGAGGATCAGGCGGACCTTCCGTTCGTGCGTGCGGCAGGATTCCAGGACCCTGGCGGCCTTGGCATCCGTGCCGGGATCGAAGTAGGTCGTGCGCGTCAGGGGCGACTGGCTCCAGGCCTGGATGGCTTTCAGGTATTTATCGTAGCCGGCGAGGGTCGCGTAGTCCTCGTCCGTGAATGCCAGGTTGGCACGGCTCAGCTTGCTGGCGATCTGGTTGGCGTGGTCCCGGGCATTGGCGAAGCCGAGGCAGGTATAGCCCTCGCCGCATTCGATCACGTAGCGCTGTTGCGCCGCATTGATACTCACCTTGTTCATATCGGGTTCCTCTCGAAATATCGTGGAACCCCACCCCGTCGGGCTGAGCCCCACGGGGTTGTTGGATGTCTGGCGAGCCGGCGGGCGAATCGCCGGTGGTGTCGCCGCGATTCAGGCTGCCTGCGCCACTGCCTGGAATCCTTGCGCCAAGACGCCGGCTTCGGTGGCGACGACGACCTGGTCGGACAGCAGGCGGTCCAGCTTCAGCAGCAGGGCGTCGGCGTGCTCCTGGTCATCCGGGTAGAGGGACGGGCGCAGTTTCTCAACCTCCTTCTTGATGAGGCGAAGCTCTGGGACGATGGCGCGCTCAGCGTGCGCTTCGATGGCGTTCAGGATGGCGGTGATGGTGATCATCGATGGATTCCTTTCATTGCTGAAAAAAATGGGCCGGCATGCCACGGGCAGAACGGCGGGCGGGGTTTGGCCCGACGCGCGCAGATGGCGAGGCGGGCAGGTGTGGGTGCCCCGTGAAGTCGCCTTGCCGGCGTTCACGGGCACTCGATGGGTAGTGCGGGGATCGGTGCGAGCACCGCACGCGCCGCTGGGTGAGCAGCGGGTGGGCGTTCGGCGATCCGGATGCGACGGCCGGTGCCGCCGCATCACGGGCCGGGCCGGTGATGGCCCGGCGCTTCTCGGGTCAGGCGGCCGAGCGCGTTGTTTTTGCGCTGGGCGAGGCCTGGGCTTCAGTGGATGCTGGTAACGGCTCGCCCGTAGGCTGGGCCGCCTGTTGCTCGAAGGCCGTGTGTGCGGTATTGAACTCGGTTTCCCGAGCCAGGCGGCGCACCTGGGCCACGGCCGGTTCCTTGACTACTTCGGGCAAGCATTCGACGGCGATGTCGCTGCCGTGACGCAACCCCTTCTGCAAACTGTGCAGCGGCCTGACGAACAGGCCGTGGCAGAGCCAGCGGACGAACTGACCGATCCGCTTGTTGCGTGTCTGGCGGGCCTTGTGCTGACGCAGCGATTCCTTGCAGCACAAGTACAGCGCCAGATGGGTACGCTTCATTTCGGGATCGGACTCGAGCTGGGCCATGACTTCCGTTGCGATGGCCGGATCACGGCCGACGCGCCGATAGAAGCCGACCCAGGCACGCTCTTCCTCGGACTCGATACCGGAGCGCCGGGGGCGAGGGCGGGGTTTCTCAAGGGACATGATGTTTTCTCCAAAGACAGATAGAGGGAACACCTGTCCCTGGTCGGGGATGCGGTGGACTCCCCGGGGTTGCACGGATCTGCGGCGCTGCTAAGCTGAACGCTCACAGGTCAAGAGGTGTCCACACCATGCTGCGTGCAGGCAATGCACTACGGTTCACGCCCGACGAAATCGAGGACTTCCGAAAACTCGGTCTCGACTTCGACGGGGCGCGAACACAGGACGACATCGACCAGGCATTGGCCCGATGGGCTGATACGCTGAACGATGAACGTCCCGATCTGCTGGAAAAGATCGCTGCGGCAATGGCGAAGGCCAGGGGCATCCCGCTACCCGCGCGCTTGACGCGGATACGTTGATGCGGCGTGCCTGCCGTTGTCCTCGGCAATCTTCATCCAGCGGTCGGCGATCCGGTCCAGGTAGACCAGATCGTCGGCTTCGATCTCGCCCGACTCTCGCAAGCGGGCGATCACCTCCTTGACCAGGGACGGATCGTCCTTGGCCAGTTGGATCACAGTGGCGGCAATGCGCCGGCGGTAGAGGCTGATCGGCATGATCAGGCTCCTGCGGCACGGTACTCGGAAGCGCAGCCAGACCGTTCGGGGACGGTAGGCCTCGGTTTCAACAACGCCGGCACAGTCGGCATGCGCAGGGACGGTCGGGCATACCCGGAACCACCCAGCAGCACTGCGACCGGGCGCGACTCTCTCGTTGCAGGGATTGCGAACATGGTGTTCTCCTTCAGGAATGAAAGGGAACACCCATCCCTGGCGGGGAACTTGGGGTTCCCCGTTCGGGATGCTCCGCCGTGGAGGGCAGAGCGGCTCGGCGACGTGCCAGGCGACACGTGCAGGATGAAGGCCCACGGTTCTTGCGAACGGGGCCCTCGCTCGATGCCGATCGACCCGAAGGTCGCGCGGCAGGACAAAGCGTTCAGCCGGGTGGCTGAACAAAACATACGGCCATGAGCATGGCCGGACCCGATCGAAGCCGGGTATCCTTGAGGCAGGTAACGACTGCGACGCCAGCAGGGCTGGACTTCAGGGCGACCGGGGTCGCCGATGAAGGCTGTGCAGACACGATGTCCGCAGAAAGCCCTTGCAGTATTGCGCAGGGCTTATTCGGGCTCAAGCCGCCGATCTGAATTGCCACCCGCAAGCGCCAGCGAGGTCAGGGGATTTGCTTGATGTATGCGCCGCGGACAGAAACAGGCTATTCCACCTTGAGACGTTCGCAGACCACACGCCGCCTTGAGTCAGACTACGTTGTGCGGGACATCACTTCACTTGGCCACTGTTGCACATCACAACTGACCACCCAAATTCGTAATCCTGACCACGCTGATGTCATCTGATAGCAACCTGCCGTTGCTCGATGATTCCGGAAAGCAACCTTTCAAGCGGCGGCTGTACCCTGAAAACTGCTGAAAGGCCAATTCACACTCCTCGGCCAAAGGCGACCTTGCGCCACTGTTCAAAATTGGGCGGCCATGCGCCGGTTACCTGCCGCTCAGCCACTGATGGTGGTCAAAGGCCGCTTCCTTACCCAGCCAACTGGTGCTCACGACCCGTTGCGGCCCTTCGTGCAAATTTTTTGGATGGCCGGAGTTCCTTGTAACCGGCCATCCGGACTTATGCAGCTTAACGAAATTACGGCCCCCTAACGATAGCCGATGTCTAGTTGAGTATTTGTTTTGGGTATTGCGCTCCCGTAACCGTTATGTTGAGCTAAGCTAGCGTATTGCTAGCGTTTTACTTACAGGAGATCTGCAATGGCTGTTGCCAAGTCGCAGGTGGTTAGTGTCAGGGTGGAGCCGCACATCAAAGCGGCTCTTCAAACGGCCGCTGACCGCGAAATGCGTAGCCTCGCCAACATGATGGAAGTCATGGTGGTGGCTTACTGCCGTTCGCAGGGCTATCCCCTTGAAGGTGTGCCGAGTGAAGCGTTGCCCAATACGAATCCCAAAGGAAGTATTGCGTGACCGAGCAACGCCAAAAAATATTGACCCAGCTGGGATTTCGTTTCGGTATGAACGGGTCGCATTCGGCCTTCACCTTGATGCTAGACAATTTGCGTGTGCTGTTGGCGAACATCTCGCCCCAAGCGACACGTACTGAATATGTATCGGCCGTTGTCGACAGCAACGTGCTGGGAAATCCAACCCGCAAAGCAAGGGAAGCCGCCCGCCAAGCCAAGGAGTCAACCCATGTTTGAAGCGGTCACTCAAAAGGACCTTCGGGCGCAAATGGAACAGCACTTGCTGATGGTGGAAGAAGTGCTCGGTGGGATGGACCAGTTTGCCCAGGGGCTGGAGCGTCGCATCGCCCGCATCGAAGAGGGGTTAGGCCTGGAGCCGGAGGGTATCTCGGCATCCGGTTGGGTCGCTGACCTGCAGCGACTCAAGGCCGAGGTCGCCAGCTTGCGCAGACCGTGATGAACTCCAGTCGCCTCAACTCTCTCGCAAGCAAGTACGCGCGTGCAGGTGTCTTGCCGGCGGGCGAAGCTTTTCACAACGCCTTTCGCCGATACCTGAAGGCGAATAGGGAGTCCCTGCTGGACATCATAGTGGCCGCAGCCTCTGTTCATTTTTCAATTGGAGACGGGCCACAGGACCTTGACCCTTTGCTGTTAAAAGCGATTCACGACACCAACCCATCGATGTCAGACGACCGGCTGTTCGCGATCGATGGGGATGCTCTGCAAGGCGCCGTCAATACGGCCAAGGGCAAGTACTTCGAGTACCTGGTGGTAGAGAAATTGAACCAAGGTCAGCAGGTGGGTCCTTTGCTTCTGGAGCCTGGGCAACAGGCGATGCTGGCTGAGTCCATGACCCAGCCAGGCTGGGACCTGCGCATCGTCGACGAGCACGGCGATGTGGTGGAGTACCTGCAACTCAAGGCCACCGACAGCGTGAGTTACATCCGCTCAGCCTTGGAGCGCTACCCCGACATTCAGATACTGGCCACCGACGAAGTGGCCAACAGCGGCCTGGCGCTCGACAGCGGCATCACCGACGAGGAGTTGCGGGCCCATGTCGAGATGGGCGTGGATACCTTAGACGTCTCTCTCACCGAAACCTTCCTGGACCACTTCCATCCGCTGCTGCCGTTGGCGGCGATGGTTTTGTACGAGGAACATCGGCTTTGGGTTGGGCAACAGTCGATGGACGCGTTCAAGATGGCCTTGGCGCGGCGCAGCCAACGCATCGTTGTGACGCAGAGCATTGGCGCGGCGGTGTACGCCCTGGACGGGGGGCTGCTGTCGATTCCCGCGGCCATCGCGGGTGGCCTGATGTTTGACAAAACCATCAACCAAGCGGCCATCGCAACATCGTACGAAGCGCACCGAGGGAGGCTGCTCGCGCTGCGCCTGCTTCAGCAAGAGCGCATATTTTGCAAGGGGTTTAGATGAGCTTTTTCAGCTGGCTTGCGAACGGCTTGGGAACCCTGTTCGGGGTGGTGACCGAGGTCGTCTCAGTGGTGGTCGATACCGTTCGCTCCGTGTATGACTCCTTTGTTGGGAGTGGTGGGCCTGTGAAGGAAGTGGCCGCAGCGGAGTCGCGTCGAAATCAAGAGCACCTGCGTGAGGTCAACGATGAAATCATGCATCTGCGGAACCGGGGCATGAGTGGAGGAGGACTGTCTGACCAGGAGCGCCGACGCTGGCAGGCGTTGCGCGAAGAGCGAGACGAGTTGCGGGGCGCCCTGAACCAAGCAAAGGAAGTGAAGGCAGCTGAAAGGATTCTGGACTCGGAAGCCATGCTCAAGAAGGTCGATGTCGACCTGGAGACCACGCACGTCCTGCAATACAACGCCTTCGCGGACACGCTGAACAAGAAGTGCTCTTGCGGGCGGCAGATGAAGCTGCAATGGAGACGCGACCTAAGCGTGGCAGGGCCCCAAGATTTCTATTGGGGATGCACGGGGTGGTACGTGCCGATGGGCAACGGCAAGGCATGCAATCGCACGGAGCCTTTGCAGCGCACGGATTACGCACTAATGGCCGATACGTCTGCGCCAGAGTTCAGCGTCACCGCGGAAGAGTTTGGCATCATCCTTGAAGACCCCGGCACATCGCAGATTGTCATTTCGAGAGTGAACGACTTGCGGTCCGACCTCGCCGCCCGCAAATGCGGCGTCGAGCTCGCGACCTGCCCCGTGCACGGTGAGAACATGGTGTTGCGCAAGAAAAGCAACCCCAGCGGGTTGCTGGACGCGTATTTCCTTGCCTGCCCACATTGGCAGCCGAATGGCCAAGGCTGTTCGTTCATCGAAAAATTGAAGTCCGGCTCCCAACTGGCCGCGCTTCTTAAGGCCGAGACCGGCAGAGGAATTCTCTAGTGGCTACCGTGACGCATGAAGACGCGCTAAGGCTTCTGAGGGTTGCCATGGCCGGCCGGGGGGGTGGAGGTGTCCACTTTCGTGATGGTCAGTGGGAGGCCATCGACCACATCGTAAACCAGCGCGGCAAGGTGCTGTGCGTCCAGCGAACGGGCTGGGGCAAGAGCATGGTGTATTTCGTGTCGGCAAAGCTGATGCGCGCCCAAGGTGCAGGGGTCACGCTCATCATCTCGCCGTTGTTGGCGCTTATGCGTAATCAGATTGAGGCGGCTCAGCGGCTCGGGCTCAGGGCCCTGACGGTCAACTCGACGAACCAGGAAGACTGGGGTCATGTGCGCCACGAATTACTGGCCGACCATGTTGACCTCCTGCTGATTTCGCCAGAGCGACTGGCCAACGACGAGTTCGTAGCTGGAACCTTGCAACCCATTGCCGCTCGAATCGGCCTGCTGGTTATCGACGAGGCTCACTGCATTTCGGACTGGGGGCATGACTTCCGGCCGGACTATCGGCGCATCGGTCAGGTGTTGGCACGTCTCCCCGCCAACATCGCGGTGCTGGCGACCACCGCCACAGCGAACCGCAGGGTGGAACATGATGTAGGGACCCAGCTTGGCGGAAACGTTCAAATTCAGCGTGGCCCCTTAATGCGAGACAGTCTAGCTTTACAGGTCATTCAAATGCCCAGCGCGGCGGACCGGTTGGCGTGGCTGGCCGACAGGATTCCAGAGCTTCCCGGTAGCGGCATTGTTTACACGCTCACGACCCGAGATGCCGAACGTGTTGCGGTTTGGTTGCGACAGAACGACATCGACGCTCATGCGTACCACTCCGAAATTGAGGGTTCCGATCGGGAGCGCCTGGAACAGTCACTTTCGGAAAACCAATTGAAATGCCTCGTCGCAACGACAGCCTTGGGTATGGGGTACGACAAGCCTGACCTCACGTTCGTCATTCACTTCCAGACGCCTGGTAACGTCGTCGCGTATTACCAGCAGGTCGGCCGCGCGGGCCGCGCGATACCCCTTGCGTACGGTGTCTTGCTCTCTGGGGAGGAAGACAGCGACATCAACGAGTTCTTTCGCGAGGCTGCCTTTCCGCCTGAGTGGCAGGTGGAACGTATCCTGAACGCGCTCGAAGAGGCCGAGGACGGTATGCGTGCGCGTGACATCGAGCGTCGGGTAAACCTTCGGTCATCGCAGATTGAGAAGGTCCTAAAATTGCTAGTGGTTGAACCCCGGTCGCCTGTTGTGCGCATTGACGGCGAGTGGTTCCGGACGCCGAACCCATTCACTATGGACCGCGAGCGTATCGCCCATTTGACTAGGCAGCGCGAGCTGGAGTGGGGGCAAATGCAGGAGTACATTGCGAATCGCCGGTGCTCCATGCAGTTTCTGGCCTCAGCGCTTGATGACGCCACCAGCGGACCCTGCGGTCGTTGTTCGGTCTGCTTGCAGCAGCCGGTACTTTCCGTCGAGAGGGAGCGTTCTACCCTAATCGAGGCGCGCCGCTTCATCCGCCACAGCGAGATGTCCCTTCAATTGAAGAAGCAGTGGGAGTTATCCGCTCTGGGGGATTACGCCGGACAGTTCAGATGGCGTGGGCTGAATATTCCTCATAATCTCCGTGGTCAAGATGGGCGAGTGCTTTCTCGGTGGGGCGAACCAGTGTGGGGCGCGTTGGTAGCCCAGGGAAAGGCTGCAGGCCGGTTTGATGACGAACTCGTCAAAGCAACCGTGGACTTAATCAAGAATCGCTGGTCAGAGGCAGCGAGAGTCGCTTGGGTCACGTGTATTCCATCGCTCAGGCACCCAGAGTTGGTTCACGACTTCGCACGCCGCCTGGCCAATGCCATGGGCATCCCTTTCCGTGGTGCCGTCCAAAAGACGCGAGAGACCGAGCCTCAGAAGCAGATGCAAAACCGGTATCACCAGTGCCACAACCTGGACGGGGCATTCACTGTGGACGTAGACCTTTGCTTCTCCGAACCTGTGCTGCTAGTGGACGATGTTGTGGACTCGGCTTGGACGCTCACCCTCACATCCGCGCTTCTGCGACAGGTTGGGGTCAGTGCAGTACTGCCGTTTGCCTTAGCGACGACGGCGGCCAAATGAAGGCTTTGAAATGAACAAACAAGACTTGAGCGACGACACTGAAGCGGTACTCTTGCTGTGCGGCCGCTTCGGTGGCGAGAAGCAGGATGCCTACCAGCCGCTAACGCCTCGTGAGTATGGCGAAATGGCCAAGTGGTTGATTGGGCGGAGTCTCCGTCCGTCTGACCTGATGACCGACTCGGGGCGAGATGCGCTCTCGAACGTGAAGGAGGCTCGCCTGGAGAGGACGCGCGTCGAGTTCCTGCTGGGGCGCGGGACGGCCATGGCCCTGGCGCTAGAACGTTGGGCTCGGGGCGGCCTTTGGGTTATTTCGCGAGGGGATACCGAGTTCCCGAAGCGGTTGAGACGCCATCTGAAGCACGCGACACCACCGCTCCTGTATGGCGCCGGGGACAAAGCGCTTCTGGACCTAGGTGGCTTGGCTATCATCGGCTCGCGTAATGCAACGGAGTCAGCACTTGAGTACACCCGCTCCATTGCCGCGCGGTGCGCCAACGAGGGATTGGCTGTCGTGTCAGGTGGTGCTCGCGGCGTGGACGCAGCGGCCATGCAAGGCGTCACGGAAGCGGGCGGGTACTGCATTGGCGTTCTCGCCAGCGACCTCTTCAAGTCCAGCGTCAATCGGCAAAACCGGATAGGCCTGCAGGAAGGACGTCTTGTTCTCGTTTCGCCATTTTTTCCTGAAGCGGGTTTTAACGCCGGAAACGCAATGGGCCGCAACCGCTATATCTACACTCTGGCGGACCAAGCCTTGGTTATCGATTCCGCACTCAGAAGTGGGGGCACTTGGGAGGGAGCGGTCGAGAACCTGAAGCACGGATGGGTGCCGCTGTACGTTCGCTCGCCGGGCGATGGGCCAGGTAACGCAACCTTGATTTCCGAAGGCGGCCTGCCTTTCACCTTCAAGGCGGGCTCAATAGATAGTCTTACTGGGGTGTTTGGTGCGCTGGCGGTGAGGGACCACTCATATACTGCTGACATAGTCGAGGCACAGAGGTCGTTGTTGCAGGCAGAGGTGGAATCGTTGCCTGATTCCAACGTAATCGAGCCTCGTCCCGAGCATGCGCAGGACGAGCACCTCGGGCTGAACGTTCCCAATAACTCTTCGTCCTCCCCACAGCCAGTTGTCACTATTGAGACACGAAGTGCTTCTTCAGGGAGTGAGCCAAGGGGCAATTTTGTCACCGCAGGTGAGGTAGATACAACCATACAGCCTGCAGCAGCCGATGCCGGCCACTTGCTGGACATGTATGCCGACTTCAGCGCAAAGCTGCCATGGCTGCTCGGCGATGGAGCCTTGTCTGAAGAGGAAATTTGCGCCCGCTTGTGCATCGAAAAAACTCAAGCCAGGGTTTGGCTTAAGCGCGCCAGCGAGGCACGGCTTGTAGAGAAGCACAATAAGCCGGTGCGGTATGCCCTAGGGCGCCAGGGCAGCTTGTGCTGAGCAACGGGATATTCTCAAATTGTTCGCGCACGTCAACTTAAGGTGAACGTCAACGCTCAGGAGGAATCAGCTGACCGACCGCACATAATCTAAAGCAGTCGGGATGCAGAAATGTGTGAGTGTCTGCTCCTGGCCCAGACTGTGTAAAAACGTGAACTTCTGTAGCGCCCTTCGGTCAATGCTATAAGCATTAACGGGAGGCTTCAAATGAAGCGATTCATCCAGGGCGAGGACAGAACGCAAAGTACGCTATTACCTGAAATGCTCGACGACTATGTAAGCGAAGCCAATCCGGTTCGTGTCGTCGATGTCTATGTGGATGAGCTTGATCTGGGCCAGCTCGGATTCGAAGGCGTGGATCCGGCGGCCACCGGTCGCCCGGCCTATCACCCGGCCGTTCTCCTCAAGATCTACATCTACGGCTATCTGAATCGCATTCAATCCAGCCGGCGCCTTGAGCGGGAAGCACAACGTAATGTTGAACTGATGTGGCTGACCGGTCGGCTGATGCCTGACTTCAAGACCATTGCCAACTTCCGCAAGGACAACGGCAAGGCAATCTGCGGTGTCTGCAAACAGTTTGTTGTACTGTGCCAGCAGCTCGGACTGTTCTCGGAAGCCTTGGTCGCCATCGATGGCAGCAAGTTCAAGGCCGTCAATAATCGGGATCGGAATTTCACCAGCGCCAAACTACAACGGCGGATGGAAGAAATTGAATCGAGCATCAAACGTTATCTGGCCGCACTCGACACGGCTGATCGGCAAGAACCTGCCGTCGCTCATGTCAGAAGCGAACGGCTACAAGACAAGATCGCCGCGTTGAAGGCGCAGATGAAGGCGCTCAAGGAAATCGAAGTCCAACTCAATGAGACGCCCGACAAGCAGATTTCCCTAACCGACCCCGATGCCCGCTCAATGAAGACGCGCGGTACCGGCATCGTCGGCTACAACGTCCAGACGGCGGTCGATGCCAAGCATCACCTGATTGTGGCCCACGAGGTCACCAACGTCGGCATCGACCGAGACCAACTGAGCTCGATGGCAAAGCTTGCCCGTGCGGCAATCGGCGTCGAAGAAATTACCGCAATTGCCGATCGGGGCTATTTCAAGGGTGAAGAAATTCTGGCCTGCCGTGAAGCCGGCATTACGGCGATCGTTCCCAAAACCATGACCTCGGGGGCGAAGGCAGAGGGGCGATTTGACAAGGCGGACTTTATTTACGATGCCGCTACCAATGAGTTCCAGTGCCCTGCGGGGCAGCGCCTGATCTGGCGTTTCTCTGGCATCGAGAAGGGGATGACGATGAGTCGTTACTGGAGCTCAAATTGCCCGCGATGCCCCATCAGGGAGAAGTGCACGCCCAGCGACTATCGACGCGTCAGTCGTTGGGAGCACCAGTCGGTGCTTGACGATATGCAGGCACGCCTCGATCACGCGCCGGACAGTATGCGCATTCGGCGTCAGACCGTGGAGCATCCCTTCGGGACGATCAAGCTATGGATGGGCAGTGCGCATTTCCTGACCAAGACTCTGGATCGGGTGAGTACGGAAATGGGACTGCATGTGCTTGCCTACAATCTGAAACGCGTGATGAAGATACTGGGAAACGATGTGCTGATTGCAGCAATGAGAGCCTGAGCGGGGCTCTTTATCTGTTCGCCGCGGCTGCATCAAGGACATGCTTCCGAAATTCAAGTGACGACGCAACGCGTAAAATCGCCAGTCGCTCAATTCCTCGACGTTTTTACACAGTCTGGGCCGGCAGCGCCTATTGGGATACCACGCCAGAAAGCCGACTGTCGCCGTCGGCTGGATTTATGGATGACAGCTATCGGTTGTACTTGGCGAACGCGTACTACCGGCCACAACCGGCCGGTCAGCCTTTCGCAAGCATGGTCGTTCGAGCGACAGCACCACTCCGAAAGCTGCCAGATAACCTACTTCGGGAGGTCGGCCAACGCAGACCTTAAGGGTTCTACCAGAGGC
>Ga0209175_10000675_pt1 | contig 18725 bp, 9 predicted proteins | sample JI91814C2DNA_FD_187506 | JGI IMG/M metagenome (GOLD analysis project Ga0209175, IMG submission 187506) | Wastewater effluent complex algal communities from Wisconsin, to seasonally profile nutrient transformation and Carbon sequestration -... | ecosystem: Engineered > WWTP > Effluent > Algae...
TTCCAGTAATTAACCCCGAATTATCAATTGTGGGTCCAGGAGGAGTAAAAGTGTAAGTAATTATGCTATTATAATTCGAAATTGAAGAACTCCCATCAGCTGAACATGTTGGAGGTGTGGATAATATTATCGGAACGGGAGTAATATTATCAGTCAAAACAACATTTAAAACATTAGAATAACATCCTGAAATTAAATCATGAGCAGTAACATTATAATTCCCGGCGCTTAAGCTAGAAAAGAGTAAATTTGATTGATAATTTATACCATCGATACTGTATTCATAAGAAGTGGTTTCATAAAGATAAGATCCTATGTTCGAATAATCTTGAGGGTCTAAAGCGTTCCAGTCTGCTGCATTCCAGATTAAACTTGGATGTGGTGCAGCTACTAATCTTCTATAAGCATATCCATCTTCATTATTGGGAGTAAAATCTACGCCATCAGTTCTTCCCCATAAATCAATTTCAACATTTGTGTTAGTTGTAAGTCTAATATTGTCATTAGTATTTATTCCTGGACACGTTGCAACTATTAAATCTGGTACTACGCCACCTTCATTTACATTGCTTCCAATCGCTATAACATATACATCATTATTTAATAAAGTGCCTGATAAAGGAAAATCGCATGTAGTAAATGTATTTCCATTATTATATACTTTAATTTTATAGTTTGCTAAATTTTTTGAAGATCCAGTTCCATTAAAAATTTCAATGTAAGTTAAAGACCCAGGCACATGATCTGTAATTTCTGAAAAAAATAAATCGGTTGGAACAGGTACACTTGTATTGCTTAAAGGACTTGTAATTTCAATTGAACCATTATTTGTTGAACAATCGGGCTGTGTTGCATTTACAATTGGTGTAGGAATAACAATAGGCAATAAATTATAATTTATGCTTTTGGCTTGCCCACAGTAATCTATATAAGAGCAAGTAATAGATTCACTTGTTGTCATTACATAATTAGCAATATTGGAGGTCGATGCATTATTTGACCATGTATAATTTGAACCTATACCGGGTGCTGCTAAAGAAATTATTTCACCAATACAAGTTTCAATTGTTGAATTAATACTTGGAAAACGTACTTGTTGTAAATTTGTTGCCCCTCCAGTAGAACCCGAAATTGACCAAAAAACTTTACTATTACCTTGAAAAATAGTTGCAATATGATTTGCAGTTGTAGAAGTAGCTCTCAATGTATTATTAACATAAACTTCTAATTTTTGTTGGGTAGCACTAATATAATTCCAATTTATTTTTATGGGAATAAAAGTATTATTTTCAACATTTCCGCATGTATTAAGCATACAAACTGGTCCATTTTGACCTTGAATAATTAGATTAGAAAGTGTTGTAAATCCGCTTTTATAAATACCTAAATGGTCTTGAAATATATCACCAAATGTGGGACCATTATCATAGGTGTCAAATTCTACTACTAAAATATTATTTTGAGCAGGAATACCTAAACCTCCACCAATTGATAATGCTGGGTTACATAAATTTGAAAAAAACATCGTCATCCCGTCTGCACCGTTTCCATCTAATGAGCCAAAATTCATTTCAAAATTTAATTCAAAAGAAGTCGTCAAATCTAATGGAAAATAATTTGTTATCATTCCAGAAGTTGAATTAGAATTTGGCGTAATTCTATACGTTAAAGGTTCATTGCTAGTTAGTTGAGCAGTTCCTTGGGTAGAAAAATATTGAGAATATCCATTTGTAAAAATAAATAATAATAAAAGAGAGCATAACAGTTTGTTCATATTTATTAAAAAATAAAATTATAGACTTATTTATAATTTGGTAAAAATACATTTTTTTTATCAATTACCTTTTTGACAAATTAATTATCAAATTATTAGAATATTAATCATTGATGTTCGATAAAAAGAGGGTGTCTAAAAAGTCGTAGTTCTGAATTTCTGAATTTATTTACTACTTCAGTTCGCAAGCTCGAGTCAGAATCTAAATTTGTTAATATTCAATTATTTAGAGAAGCTTAAACGACCACGAATTTTCGGGACAGCTTCACAAAAATAGACTTTTAGGACACCCTCATAAAAATCGTATGAACCATTTTCCAAAAAAAAAGCACTTTGGTAGATGCAAATGCAACTAGAAAAGTTGAGTTTTTTGAAGAAATATATAATTCATTGTTGATAAAATATCATTTCGTTATATCGGACAGCCGAATATTGGATGTTATAAAAAAGCAAGTTAAAATCGTTGACAGTTCGACAATTAGTTTGTTCAAAGATATATTGAAATGTACAGGAAGAAAGTCTATTGACGGAAAAAGCAAGGGAGGAATCAAAGTTCACACAGTAATAAACTTGTTGTTAATGGCGATTTCATATATAATAAAATTCGCGTTTAATTAAAAATGGTTGCTGTAAAATTAATTTAACAATCTTTATCTGTTATAAATGTATGAAATTTTGATTTTGTTCAAAAAGAATCGAATATTTATTTTGGCGGATATTGATGTAATATTTCAGTGACAAATTCTTTAATTCGAGCATCTTTTTTTTCTGCATTTTTAGTCAAATAGCCACTTCCTTCTCCTTGCCATACAAGGTCTTTCGTTTTTGCATCAATAATATCAATAAAAAGTGTTCCTTCTGGGGTTGTGGTTACGCTTGTAAAGCCTCCACCCATTCCCCACCAAGGATTCCAGCCCCAGCCCCAGCCAAATCCCATGTTGTTGTAAACATCAACTCGTTCCCTTTCTTTGGTAAAAATACTGATTAATATATCAGGGTTTTCTGATTTAACAAACCCTTTAGCTGCCATTACCTCGTCAATAGAGTATAAGATTCTTTTTTTATCTAAATCTGAAATTTCAGCTTTATCAATTCCGCTTTTTAAATACGCATAGGTTTTGTAATTTGTAAAAACGGCTTTTTTGTCATAATCAGCATTTACCCTAACTGAACTACAAGAAACTAAAGTTACTATCAAAAGTATCGAAAGTAAATTTAATGTTTTACTCACAATTTTAAAATTGGTTTTTCTGTTTTTGTCAATTTGTGATTTCATAATTTTATTTGTTTAAAGTTTTATGTTTAAGTATATAAAGTCAACTTAAAACTTGAGACATATAGTTATAATAAATTTTCATCAACTATATTTGGGATGGTAATTTTCAATAAAGGTTGCGTCTCCATTGCTCTTTTTATTGCAAAAGTGGCTCCTTCGTTTCTTGCCCAACTTCGTCTTGATATTCCATTGTTTACATCCCAAAAAAGCATTGATTCTAAACGTTTTGATGCTTCTTTAGTACCATCAAGAACCATACCAAAACCACCATTAATTACTTCGCCCCAACCCACGCCTCCACCATTGTGTATAGAAACCCAAGTGGCACCTCGAAAACTATCTCCAATAACGTTTTGTATAGCCATATCGGCTGTAAATTTTGAACCGTCATAAATGTTTGATGTTTCTCGGTAAGGTGAATCGGTTCCTGAAACGTCGTGATGATCGCGTCCTAAAATAACATATCCGATTTCTCCTTTTGCAATGGATTGATTGAACGCTTCTGCTATTTTAATTCTTCCTTCGGAATCAGCATAAAGAATGCGGGCTTGCGAACCAACGACTAATTTATTTTCTTGTGCACCTTTAATCCATTGAATGTTATCGGCCATTTGTTGTTGGATTTCTTCAGGCGAAGTTGTAATCATTTCTTCTAGAACAGCACAAGCAATTTCATCTGTTTTGGCTAAATCTTCTGGATCTCCAGAAGCGCAAACCCAACGGAATGGTCCAAAGCCGTAATCGAAACACATTGGCCCCATAATGTCTTGAACATAACTGTTATATTTGAAATCGATCTGGTTTTCGGCAAAAACATCAGCACCAGCTCGAGAAGCTTCAAGTAAAAAGGCATTTCCATAATCGAAGAAATAGGTTCCTTTTTCGGTATGTTTATTAATAGAAGCCGCATGACGACGCAATGTTTTTTGAACTTCTTCTTTAAATTTATAAGGATTATTAGCCATTAAATCATTAGATTCTTCAAAAGTGTAACCAATTGGATAATAACCTCCAGCCCATGGATTGTGTAATGAAGTTTGATCAGAACCCAAATCGATATGCAGATTTTCTTGGTCAAATCGTTCCCAAACATCAACTACATTTCCGAGATAGGCGATAGATACGATTTCGTTATTTTCCAAAGCTTTTTTAACTCTTGGAACTAATAGGTCTATGTTATCGATGACTTCATTAATCCAACCCTGCGAATGACGAATATGTGTAATTTTTGGATTTACTTCGGCACAAACTGTTACGCAACCTGCAATGTTACCTGCTTTTGGTTGTGCACCAGACATTCCGCCTAATCCGGAAGTTACGAATAAACCACCTTTTGGGGCTTTTTTTATTTTTCTGAATCCGTTTAAAACTGTGATTGTAGTTCCGTGAACAATTCCTTGCGGACCGATGTACATATAACTCCCGGCAGTCATTTGTCCGTATTGTGATACTCCTAAAGAATTCATTTTTTCCCAATCGTCAGGCTTGGAGTAATTGGGTATAACCATTCCGTTAGTAACCACAACTCTTGGCGCTTCTTTATGTGAAGGGAATAATCCCATTGGATGACCAGAATACACAGCTAAAGTTTGCTCATCGGTCATTTCTGCCAAATATTTCATAGTCAATAAATACTGTGCCCAATTTTGAAAAACAGCTCCGTTTCCACCATAGGTAATTAGTTCATGTGGATGTTGAGCCACGGCATAATCCAAATTATTTTGAATCATCAACATAATGGCTTTTGCTTGTTCAGATTTTCCTGGATATTCCGAAATTGGTCGAGCATACATTTTGTAATCAGGACGCAAACGATACATATAAATTCGACCGAACGTTTCTAATTCGGCTTTGAATTCTGGAATTAATTCAGCATGATGTTTTGGTTCAAAATAACGCAAAGCATTTTTTAACGCTAATTTTTTTTCTTCCACTGTAAGAATTTCTTTTCGTTTTGGTGCATGATTTATTTCAACCTCATAAGGTTTTGGATTGGGTAAAACCGATGGAATTCCTTGTAGTATTTGTTCTTGAAAAGTCATTTTTATGGATATTGTATTGTTGTATATTGTATTGTTGCATTCTACTATATTTTTTTTACAGAATACTGCGACAGAATACTGATTACTTTTTTGTTGTTCCTGTTTTTTTGTCAAATCCGTAAGGGCAATGTCGACAGCCACTTTTGCAACAGTAACCACGTTTTAGGTGATATTTCTCGGTAAAACATTTGTATCCTTCAGGTGTAAAATAGAAATCTTCACCTTCTTTTAAATTATTCGGATGTAAATAGTTATTCATATCGACAAATTTAGCAACTTTGCATCAAATGATTATGCATGTTTTTTAAATATTTAACAACATTAGTATTCTTTATTTTTAAATTTATTAAGAATGCTTTCTAAATTTCGTATGGAATTATCAGATCAAAAAATAATATATAATTTTCCTAATCAAATTGAACTATATATTAAAAGAGATGATTTGTTGCATCCTGTAATTTCTGGAAATAAATTTAGAAAATTGAAATACAATTTACAACAAGCAAAATTTTTGGGACATACTAAATTATTGACTTTTGGTGGCGCATTTTCAAATCATATTGTAGCTGTTGCAGGAGCAGGTCTATCCTTAGGTTTTGAAACTTTCGGGGTAATTCGTGGTGAAGAATTAATAGATAAAATTAATGAAAATCCTTCTTTAAAAAGTGCCCAACAAAACGGGATGAAATTTCATTTTGTAGACCGAACAACTTATCGAGATAAATCAGATAAAAAATTCATGGAACGTTTGCACGATTTATACGGGGATTTTTATCTAATTCCAGAAGGAGGAACTAATGAATTGGCAGTAAAAGGATGTGAAGAAATTTTAACAGCTACAGATAAATCCATCTTTAACTATGTTTGTACTGCAGTTGGAACTGGGGGAACAATTGCAGGTATTATCAATTCGTCAACGGAAAAGCAACAAATTATTGGATTTTCTTCCTTAAAAGGTGATTTTTTATCTGATGTAATTCGTAATTTTGTACAGAAAGAAAATTGGAACGTTAATTGCGACTATCATTTTGGAGGGTATGGAAAAATAACAGACGAATTAATTGAATTTTTGAATGTTTTTTACAAACAAACAAATGTTCCTTTAGACCCAGTTTATACTGGAAAAATGATGTTTGGAATATTAGATTTAATCCAAAAAGATTACTTTCCTCCAAAATCAAAAATTCTAGCGATTCATTCGGGTGGCTTACAAGGAATTTCGGGGATGAACGATTTATTAAGAAAAAAAAATAAAGATACAATACACTATAATGATTAAGAAAATTGCCCTATTATTGATAGTTGTCTTGGTTGCTAGTTGTCACAGTACAAGGCCTGTTGTTCGAACAACTTCTAAATCAAAAACTAAAACAAGTACTACCAAAAAACCAGTAGCTCAAAACGCATCAACAAAATCAACCACTTCTAAAACTTCAGAGGAAAGTAAAGGGAAAGAAGTTCAATTAGAAGCTACCTCAAATATACGTACTTATGATGATGAAATTAAGTTGTATATTTCTAATTTTCAGGAAATTGCAAAAAACAATATGAAGTCACACGGTATTCCCGCTAGTATTACCTTAGCACAAGGAATTTTAGAATCGGGTGCTGGAAAAGGAAAATTAGCACAATCTGCAAATAATCACTTTGGAATTAAATGCCATTCTGGTTGGACAGGTGAAAGTGTAAATCATGATGACGATGCAGAACAAGAGTGTTTTAGAAAATATAATCATCCATCAGAGTCCTACAGAGACCATTCATTGTTTCTAACTTCAAGAAACCGCTATGCAAACTTATTCAAATTGGATAAAGGAGATTATGAAGCATGGGCAAAAGGTTTAAAGGATGCTGGTTATGCAACAGATGTAAAATATCCGGATAAATTAATTGGATTAATTGAACGTTTTGAATTGTATAAATATGATAACGAGGTTTTAAGTCGCAAATTTGTGCCTGTAAAGAAAGATTCATTGGTTGAAAATTCAGAAGGTTTATACATTATTCAACAAGGAGATACGCTTTATTCACTTTCAAAAAAATTTAATCTTTCAGTCGAAGATTTAAAAAAACTAAATGATTTGTCTGACAACGCCATCAATATTGGCCAAAAAATAAAAATTAAATAATGTTATATAAAAGAAGCAGTGAACTATTTGTAGCAGCAAATAAAGTAATTCCTGGCGGTGTAAATTCACCTGTTAGAGCATTTAAAGGAGTAGGAGGAACTCCAATTTTTGTAAAAGAAGCAAAAGGCGCTTATTTGTATGATGAAGATGGCAATCGATTGATAGATTACATCAATTCTTGGGGTCCAATGATATTGGGTCATGCCTACGAGCCTGTTGTAAATGCACTAATAGAAAAAGCAAAAAAGGGAACATCTTTTGGGATGCCAACAGCATTAGAAACACAAATTGCAGAATTAGCGGTTTCAATGGTTCCTAATATCGATAAAATCCGATTTGTAAATTCAGGTACAGAAGCTTGTATGAGTGCAATTCGATTAGCACGAGGTTATACAAAACGAGACAAAATAATTAAATTTTCAGGTTGTTATCATGGTCATTCTGATTCCTTTTTAATTGCAGCAGGAAGTGGTTTAAGTACTTTTGGTGTGCCAAATAGCCCAGGGGTAACTGCAGGAACCGCAAAAGATACATTATTAGCTAATTATAACGATATTGAAAGCGTACAAGCCTTGTTTGAATCGAATAAAGATGAAATTGCTGCGGTTATTATTGAACCTGTTGCAGGAAATATGGGATGTGTTCCACCAGTCGAAGGCTTTTTGGATGGTTTAAGATTAATTTGTTTAGAAAATAACTCGTTGCTTATTTTTGATGAAGTTATGACTGGATTTCGGCTTGCAAAAGGTGGAGCGCAAGAATTATACAATATTCAAGCCGACATTGTTTGTTTCGGAAAGGTAATTGGAGGAGGGTTGCCTGTTGGAGCTTTTGCTGCACGAGAAGAGATTATGAATTATCTAGCGCCACTTGGGCCAGTATATCAAGCCGGAACACTTTCAGGGAATCCATTGGCTATGGTAGCAGGTTTAGAAATGTTAAAAGCTTTAAATAACAGCCCTGCAATTTTTACAAGTTTAGAAGAAAAAACGGCTTATTTAGAAAAAGGAATTGCTGCGGTTTTAACCCATGCGAATGTTCAATTTACTATTAATAGAGTGGGTTCGATGATTTCTGTACATTTTGATTCCAATCCAGTTTATGACTTTAATACAGCTAAGAACGGAGATAACGAAACATTTAAGAAGTTCTTTCATGGTTTGTTAAATCGCGGTGTTTATATAGCACCATCTGCTTATGAAACATGGTTCATAACAGATGCTTTATCTTATGAAGATTTGAATTTTACAATAAGTGCCATTGCATCAATTGCAAATGAGTTGTAAAAAAATTCCTGTGCTTTATTTTCTTACAATCAAAAACTCACTTCTTCTGTTTAGAGCGTGTTCTTCTTCAGTACATTCTTCACAAGCAACTTTTGGCTCGCTTTCTCCAAAACCTTGCCCAGAAATTCTATCTTTAGCAATTCCTTTAGAAATTATATATTGTACTGTTGCTTTTGCTCTTCTTTCAGACAAATTCAAGTTGTATTTACTACTCCCTCTATTATCTGTATGGGATTTTGCAAAAATTACCATCGTTGGATTTTCTATCAAAACTTGAATTAACTTATCAAGTTCGGCAGCTCCAAGCTGAGTAATATTACTTTTGTCAAACTCAAAGAATATTGGTTGTAATATAACTTCAACTTCTGTAATAATTGGTAAAATTGGTTGCAAAAACATTTCAACAATAACTTCACCACCATCAGTTTTTTCAACCGTTCCAACTGCACTCTCATAACCTTGTTTAGAAACTTGAAAATTATAAGGCACATTGCAACTTACTCCAAATGAAGATTTACCATTAACTAAAGTTGTTTGATTAGCAACTTTTTTTTCGTTTTGGTCAACTAAAACAACATTTGCGCTTTCTATTACATTGCCTGTTTTAGCATCTTTTACTATTGCAACTGCTTGAACGCCACAAACTGGGTCGGCAATAAAAATATCATCATTTCCATCTCTATTACTTGAAAAGAAACCTATTTTTTTTGCTGTGTTATATGTAAATGCAAAATCATCTTTTTCAGTATTTACTGGTGCTCCAATATTTACAGCTTCTGAATTTTTACTTAAATCCATTTTAAAAACATCTAATCCACCAAATCCATCTTTTCCGTTTGAAGAAAAGAACAATACATTATCGTCTGTAATAAAAGGAAAACTTTCGTTTGCTTGGGTATTAATTTTAGACCCTAAATTTTCAGGAGTTCCAAATTCTTCACCATTAACAGAAACTTTCCAAATATCATCTCCACCAAAACCTCCAGGCATATTTGAAGAAAAATATAAAGTTTTCCCATCTTTACTAATGCTCGGATTTCTTACATCATAAGCCGGACTATTAAAAGGTAACGGTTTACTGTTTGACCATGAACCTCCCGTATTAGTTGCTTTATAAAGGTAAATTTTACCAAATTTAGATTTTTTCTCTTTGTCTTTAATAAACTCTTTTTCATTAAAACTTTCACTTCCATAGTAAATAGTAGTACCATCTGAACTTATGGATGCTGGACCATCGTGCCATTTTGTATTCAAAACATCTACTGTTGTAGCTTGGCTAATTGTTTTATTAGAATTAAAAGTAGCTTTATACAAATCTAAGTAAGGTTCATCATTCCAATTACTATTCCTTTTTGATGTATTTCTGGAACTGGTAAAATAAATAGTATTATCGTTTGTTAATACAGCCCCAAAATCTGTCTTATCACTACTAATGTCAGATTTGACAATGTTATATAATTTTGACTGATTTTTAAGTGATGATAAATATTGTGGATTTGAATTGAATGCTTTTGCCCTTAAATCATTTGGAGCTAAACTAACAAATAGTTTCATCTGTTTATCTGCTTCAGAATAATTACCCTCAGCTTTTAACATTTGAGCATATTTGTAATATGTTTCTGAATCTTGTTCTTTTTCAATTACTTTTGCAAACCATTTTACAGCCTCTTTAGTATTAAAAACGTTATAATAGCTATCCGCTAGACGTTGATAAACATAACTATCTGCTTTTCCTTTTTCTGTTAATTTTAAATATTCATTAGCAGCATCTACATATTCATATCTATCGAATAATCTATCAGCTGCCTTGGTGTCTTTGTTTTGTGCACTCAGTAAACCACCTGCGATTACAAAAATCAATGTTAAATATATTTTTCTCATGTCGTTATCGCTTTTAGGTTAGAAAAATCTTGGAGAACTTGATACCTTCTTAGGGAAGTCTAAATCGAACAACAAAATAATCTCATGCGAGGATGGCGTTGTCACATTCAAATCAGATACAATATGGTCATATGCATAACCAATTTTTACATTAGGAGATACCGCATAATTAAACATTGCTCCAAAACTATCATCTAATCGATAAGTTAAACCCGCTTCAAATTTTTGATTAAATAAAAAATTAGTGGATAAATCTAATGATGTAGGTGCTTCAAATGCTGATTTTAACATAAAAAATGGCTTAAACTTAATGTTTTCTGAAACATCAAAAACATAACCCCCTGTAAAAAAATAATGAGCAGTTTCTGGCCCAAATTCATATTGATCCCCACCGCTATTTATCGTTAAATGCGTTCTTTTAAGAAAATTAGGTACCGAAAATCCTACATAATAGTTATCAGAATAGAAAAATACTCCAGAACCAATGTTAAAATAACTATTATCTACATTTGATCCAAATGCGGGGTCAATAATAAAATTATCTTGTAATGATGGATCTACATCGCTCAATAATCCAATTTTTTGCATTGTTAATCCAGCTTTTAAACCAAAAGCAAGTTTATGATTCTCACCTACTTTTAAAGTATATGAAAAATCCCCATAAACATTGTTCTCTTCAACAGGACCAAGTTTGTCGGAAACTACCGATAAACCTAAACCAACATTTTTTCCAACGGGCGTATGACCAAAAAAAGTCGCTGTAGTTGGAGCATCTTGAATCTCAATCCATTGCTTTCTATACAATAATCCCATAGAAAGATTCTCTTTTGACCCTGCATATGCAGGATTCATTACACTCATATTGTACATATATTGCGTGTAATGTGGGTCTTGCTGTGCATACATTTCAATGGTAAAACATAATGCAACTAATGCAACTAATAATAGTTTTTTCATTATTAATATTTTGAAGTTAAGCAGCTTTCACTTATAAGATGTGAAAACTGAATATAATTATTATTCACCTCTATTGATATAAACCCAACCTGTTTCACTAGGCCTGTCATTAAATTCAATCATAAAGTAGTAGGTGCCGGTTGGTAATTCATTACCAGTATCAGATTTACCACTCCACTGGTTAGTATAACTAGTCTTTGAATAAACTTTAAGCCCATATCTGTTATAAACTTCCACTCTTTTAATATCAAATGATGATAAGTCCCAAGTATCATTATTCCCATCGCCATTAGGAGAAAATCCTTTGGGAATCGTACAAGCGCTCAATGAAACTAAAAATTCACCTTCATCATAACAAATATCGTTAGGGATAAATGAAAATGAAGTTGAACCAGCTACAGTATTGTTGATAACTGATGGAGACCAAACTCCTTGTAACTCATATCCTTCAATAGATATTGTAGGGAAACTCACTTGGGTACCTATACAGGCTTCAACACTTTTAAACGTTACAATTTCTTTTGCTTCAACAGTAACTGACAATGTACCTATTGATGCACATTGTCCAGGTGTAGGAATGAAATTATATGTAAAAATACCCGAGATAGATGTATCAATTGTTGTAACTGGTACACCTCCCAATTGCCAGGTTCCTGTAAATCCTTCATTAGAAGAAGAAGGCAAAACTGTATTTATAGCACCTTGGCAAAGTGTAATTGTATTAAAAGTACTGGGTGAAGATGGCGTGATTGTTATATTAAAAGTAGAACTTCCAGGGTTTAAGCAATTAACGGCATCTAAAAGAACACTGTATGTAACTTCATAAGTATTAGGGCTACTTGCCATTACATTAATTTCTCCAGTATTAGGATTAATTACTAATCCAGTTACTGGGTTGGAGCTATAAATTCCACCACTTGTAAAGCCACTTACAGAAGTATTTGGTACTAAATTAGCGTTATCATTGCACACTGGAGTTGAATAACTTATTGTAGTTACTGGATTGTTAAATGGTGGGGGCAATATAGTCAAATTATAAGGTTGTGAATTACAATTTGATATATTATCATGAACCACAAGTGTATAATCACCCGGGATAATACCAGAGAAAACAGTATTTGATTGTGTAATTGAACTTGTTCCACTACTCAATACATATTCATAATTAGTGGTGAATAAAGTATAAGACCCAACATCAGAATAATCACCTTGAGTAGATGTTGGATTCCCCCAATCAGTAGCTACCCAGTCGCCAGGATTCCAGTTAACAGATGGTAGTGTAGTACCAATAGCTATTCTTTTATAGTTATATCCAACGCCATTCGAAGGTGTAAATGAAGTGCCGTCTGATGTCCCCCATACATCTAATACAACGTCAGTTGATGTTGTTAAAACAACTCTATCATTGTTGTTATAAGCTCCACAAGCTGTAAAAGTTAAATCGGGAACAACTCCTCCTTCATTTGCATTATTACTAAGTTTAATTACAACAACATCATCATTCGCTAAAATACCCGATAAATTTAAGTTACAACCTGCTGCTGGGTTTGGATTACCATTCAAATATATTTTTAATTTATAATTACTTAAATTAACACTTGCTCCAGTTCCATTATAAATTTCTACGTATCCTAAATTTCCTGGTTGAGCATCTGTAACTTCAGAAATAAATAAATTAGTTGGAGTGTTTAACATTGAGGTTAATGGAGCAGTTACTTGAACTGTACCCGTTTGAACAGCACATGTAGGCTGTGTTAAATTTACTGTAGCAACAGGTACCGAAATAACAGTTACATTAGCTACTTGTCCAGCTATTACACCCACGCATGAAGTTGAATTATTAGTTATATTTACTAAAATTACCTCTATATTATTTGTTGAGGTAATAGGAATAGTAGCAACACCCGTTGCATCTATATTAACTGGTTGAGCCAAAACTCCATTTACAGTATAAGTAAGAGTTGTGTTAGGCGTTCCTGTAATTGTAAATAAAGCTGTACTACCCACGCATATAATTGGAGATTGAGTGGAAATTGTTGCAACTGGTATAGGGTTTACAACAACAGTATGTGTTGAATTTAATACTACAAGACAAGAACCATTATCAATATCTTTCAATAATAACACTACATTTCCTACCGCAGGATTTGGAACTATAATCTGTTCTGTTCCAGAAGCCCCTACTACTAAATCTATTGGAGCACCACCATTAATCGTATAACTTATTGTTGAATTTGGACTAGACGAAATTGTAAATACAGCATTATTCCCAAAACAAACAGCGGGAGCAGTTACACTCGTAACAGAAGGAATTGGATTAACTTGAAGAGTTATTGAGCCTAAATTAGTTGCACATTGATTGGCATTTGGAACAAAATTTAAAGTAAATGTACCAACAACTGATGTATCTATATTACTTATTGGATTACCATTTAATTCCCAAGAACCTGTTATGGCTTCAATAGAGGTAGTTGGTAAGGTAACGACCTCGTTTACACAAAATGGTCCTACTGGGTTAAAAGTTGGAGTAACAATAGGATTTAATAATGTTATATTAAATGTATTAACTATTGAACATCCATTAATAACAAGATTAAAGTTAGAATAAATTCCTGCATTCAATCCTGTGATTGTAATTGTACCCGATGTATTTGCCGTATAATTTTGAGCAGCAACGGATGTACCATTATGCGTATATGAAACACTGTAAACATTATTAGGAGTAAAACCAGTTAAAGTAATTGTTCCATTTGAACTATTACAAGTTAGGGGATTAGTTGAAGTAATTGTCGGAGTCGAACTAATAGAAAAATTAGCTTTATAATTCAAACCACTATTATTAACTAAAATGTTTTCATCACAATCAGTTGTACTATTACTATCTCCTGTCAAGTCGAAATAAACTTCTATAATATAATTTCCTGGAGGCAAACTAGTTAAATCATCAGGTGAAAATACTACATCTCCATTTGCAGATACTTTTTGCCATTTTTGATCCCCAACAGAACATATTCCACCTGTAGGAAATGTACCCGCAACACAATCATCAAAAAGTGGTAAGTTAACAATTGTAAAAGGTCCTGGCGCTGCAGAAGCTTGATAAACTCTGTAATTTAATCTTGCACTACAAACATTTGAAGTAGCTGTTTTAAATGATTTTAATTGTCCTCCTCTTAACACTAAATTTCCTGAATTTTGAACAAAATCTCCTAAATATGAATTTGGAAAAACATTTGCAGGAGTTCCGATTATATTTGTTCCAGAACCTGTAATATTATAAAAACTACCATTAGTTGATACATTTTCGCAATTTTCAATCCACACAGCAGTTGCTAATGAATTAAAAGTACAAGAAGCACTTATATCAATACTTAGTGTCGTAGTTAAGGCACATTGAGATGATGGATTTGGAGAAAAAGTATATACAAAAATACCAGGCGTTGATGTATTGATTGTTGTTACAGGATTTCCAGCTAACGTCCAAGTACCCGTAAATCCATTTCCAGAGGTTGTTGGTAAAGAAATAGCTGGCGATCCAGCACATAATACACCAGGATTTGTAAAGCTAGGTGTTTCTTTTTGATTCACAACAAAATCTAATGTTGTAGGAACTGCGCATTGATTAGGATCTGGAGTAAAGGTATAGGTCGCAGAATTGGTATTACTAATAACTGCTGGAGACCATGTTCCGAAAATTCCATTAATTGAAGTAGTTGGAAGTAATGGTACGGTTTCGCCAGAACAAATTGCAGCCAGTGGTGTAAATGTAGGAACTATATTATTATTGAAAGTAACAATAACTGAATCTTCAACTGTGTTAATTCCACAAGTTAAAACACACTTGTAAGTACCCGATTGTGATACTGTAATTGAACTACTATTTACACCTACCATCAAAACATTATTGAAAAACCATTGATAATTTGTTGCACCAGAAGTAGTTGCGTTTATGGTTGTAGTTTGTTGATTACAGATATTTTGATTAGGACCTAAATCAACAGTGCAAACAATATCACAATTTGTAGATCCACTTCCACCCGTTTGTGTAAAAGTTACAGTTCCTTGTTGATTACTAAAGTTTGTAATTAATACAATATAAATATTTCCCTGCACTGCGTTTGTGATATTAAAAACTTCAGTCGCATTTCCAGAATAACTACAAGAAACAATATTATTGGGAATTAATGTGTTTCCATCAGGAAAATCATGTAAATTATTGCATGAAGTAGCAAATTCAGCAGGTGTAAACGGACCCCAAACAATATAATCTACATCAATTGGATTACCACCCGTACTAACCTGCGAAATTTGAAAATTGATTTCTCCAGATTGTTGAACTTGCATGAAATACCAAGAAGGATTTGGAGTAGTAAATAAACAACCAATTGAGCCATAACTTGGTGTATTAATTGAATTGGTATAATTCAATCCAATGTCTCCACAAAATGCTTCTGCATTACTACAATTTGATGGGGTGCCAATACAAAGATTAAATGTTGATGTTTGATTTGGCGTACCAGTAGCAGAATAAATTCTGATATAATACACTTGTCCAATGGTTAAACCATTTACAGTACTAGCGTTTGGATCACTACATAAAACTTGAGTTAGCGTTCCACATGATCCAGAGTAAACTACATGATTTAAATTAGTTGTACTTCCAACAATATTTAACAAACTAATAGTGTGAGTAGTAGATGTTGCAGTAAATTGATACCAAACATCATCGTCTGCAACTCCAGCACAGGCGTTTGCATCAGTTGAACCTGTAGCTCCAACTAAAGTTCCTGTTACAGTTAATAGACAAGCTGAATTTTCATTAACTGGAGCAACTGTAGCAGTTGCACAATTATCATTTGATATTTGTGTTGCAAAAATTGCAGGTCCTTGGTATAAACTAGGATCTGGTATAGTGTTAGCATTACAAATTGCACTAATAAAAACTTCATATTGAGTGCCTGGGGTGAGACTATTAAAATTATAGCTTGTTGTGGAAACAACTGCTGTTGGTACGGTTCCCAATGGAGGGTAACCAGTTCCAACAGGTTGAATTATTACATTCCATAGAGTAGCATTTCCACCTGTATTATCCGACCAAGAAATTGTTCCAGATGTTTGGTTTACTGATGTAAATGTTATATTTGTTGGCTTTGGACAAGTAGGTGGTGTACATGAAGCTACACCATTATATAAAAGTGTGTTTTGAGCACCAGAACCAGGTGGTTTTGTAAAAACTGTAACTGATAGCGGATCAATGATTTGCACACCCACTTCATTTGGAAAATTACCCCCTGTATTCCAAAACAATTCAAAGGGTTGACCGCTACAAAGTGGAACAGTTATATTAACTGGACCATTACCATTGGTAAAAGTTGGTCCCAAAGTGGCAACTGTTACACCTAATTGCCTAACAGACATAGTATTTCCATTCCAACCATCACCAAAAGTGTCAGTTAATCTAAATATATAATCACATTGCGAAGCTACTGCACAAATTCCAGTTGTAAAATTAAAGGGACCAAACCACTCCCCAATATTAAAATTACCGCAATTTGGTCTTACATAAAAACTATATGAAGTGGCTGCAGTTAATCCCGTTAAAGTATATGGGTTTGTAGTAACACCTGTGATGGTTGTACCATTACCCTGAACAAATCCTGAAGGTCCCCATTCAATATCCCATTGGGTTGCTCCGCTAGGATTATTCCAACCTAAATTAACGGAAACATCTGAAATATTTGAAACGTTCTGAACAGTAGCAGGAAGACACTTTGAATCAACAAAAACATCATCAACTAACCATCTATCACCGTTATCATTTTCCATGACAAACGAAATGAAAATATTTTGTCCAACATAAGCTGCTAAATCAATTACTTTTTGTTCATAAACATTAAAATTAGTAACTAATGTAGCCTCGGTCCAAGTTTGAATCGTTGTAAAATCGGAAGGATTATTTTGAGATGCCGTAGATATACGAATAGTGTAAATACTACCAAAATTTCCATTCTGTGTTTTTCTAGTAAAAAACCGAAGTTGTCCATTAGTTGGTACAAGAACTTGAGGAGAAACTAGCCAATCTAATGCTGTTGTTCCATCAGTTACATTTTCTCTATTCAAAAATGCTGCTTTTGCTCCAGTATGCACCAATGCAGCATTTGATGTCTCATTCCACTGTTGAGCTAATCCAATTCCATTGTCAAATCTAATCCAACCGGTTGGCGGAAAAGTAGGTCCTTCAAATCCTTCGGGGAACTGTCCGTAACTGTAAAAGGAAAAAATTGACATGAAAAAAAGTAATAGTTTTTTCATTATTTTAATATTTTATTAAGGTTTGATTAATTTTCAAAGTTAACAATTAAATTTATTTAGAATACATCTATCGATAAAATGTAACATATATCCGTTAAAATGTGTTTTTTAACATAGAATATTTTGTGTATTTTTGTAGAAATAATAATAATCTACATTTTGAAATCAAGTTCAAAAATTTATTTTGCTTCAGACCAACATTTTGGAGCTCCAACACCCGAATTAAGTTTTCCAAGGGAACAAAAGTTTGTAGCTTGGTTAAATGAAATTAAAAAGGATGCTGAAGCAATCTTTTTACTTGGTGATTTATTTGATTTTTGGTTCGAATATAAAACAGTTGTCCCAAAGGGTTTTGTAAGGGTTTTAGGGAAATTAGCAGAATTAAAAGACGAAGGAATTTCAATTTATTTTTTTGTAGGTAATCACGATTTATGGATGAATGACTATTTTCAAAAGGAGTTTAACATTCCTGTTTATCATAATAATAAAGAATTTACCTTCAATGAAAAAACTTTTTTAATTGGTCATGGTGATGGAAAAGGTCCTGGCGATATAGGTTATAAACGAATGAAAAAAGTATTTACCTTTCCTTTTTCAAAATGGCTTTTTCGATGGCTACATCCAGATATTGGTGTGAAATTAGCACAATATTTATCAGTAAAAAATAAACTAATTTCGGGTGTTGAAGATGTAAAATATTTAGGTGAAGAAAACGAATGGTTGGTTCAATATTGCAAACGTAAATTAGAAACTAAACATTATAATTTTTTTATTTTTGGACACCGCCATTTACCTTTAGAAATTGAATTGAATGAAAACTCAAAATACATTAATCTCGGCGATTGGATAGGCTATTTTACTTATGGTGTTTTTGATGGTGAAAAAATGGAATTAAAAGTATATAAAGAAGCCTAAAGTTTACTTTTTAGCCCCGATTGTAGTGGAAATCTTTTAAACCTGAGTTCGATTAATAAATTTTAAGTAAAAAAACGCAAAAAAGTGTAAATAATATTTGCATAAAAAGGCAAAAGTTAGTATATTTAAAGTCTTGAATTACAAATATTTAAC
>Ga0209175_10000676_pt1 | contig 18722 bp, 20 predicted proteins | sample JI91814C2DNA_FD_187506 | JGI IMG/M metagenome (GOLD analysis project Ga0209175, IMG submission 187506) | Wastewater effluent complex algal communities from Wisconsin, to seasonally profile nutrient transformation and Carbon sequestration -... | ecosystem: Engineered > WWTP > Effluent > Algae...
GGCTGAACGATTCATCGGCTTCGGGGCAAAACTCGCCGGCGCCAACCTGAACCGAACTCCGGGATCAGCGGCTCCGCCATTCCGATGGTGGGCATCCCATCTCCTGGCGGAACATGTAGGTGAACGAGGAGGTCGAGGCGTAGCCCAGGTCGAGGGCGACATCCGTTACATTGCGCCCGGCGCACAGCCATTCCAGCGCCCTGAAGAGGCGCAGCTTGTGGCGCCATTCGCGCAGCGTGATGCCCACCTCCTTCTCGAATCGGCGGGACAGTGTCCGCCCCGACGTGCCGAGCTCTCGGCTCCACTCGTCCATGCCGCGTGCATCGGCGGGGTTGGCGTAGAGCGCTTCACAGACGGTATGCAGCGATGGGCTCTGCGGCCAGGGCAGGTGAAAGTCCTGTTCGGGGAGCCGTCTGAGCTGTTCAAGCACCAGATCGTTCACCTTGTCGATGTATTCCCCGGTCTCTTCCCGCTGGGCAGCCCGTTCCAGTTCCACGATCAGGGCGGGCAGCAATCCCCTGACGGCGTAGACCGTACATCGGTCGGGCATGCCGAGGCCGGGAGCATCGGCGACGTACAGGTTCCGGAAGGCTGCACCGTTCAGCGCCCCCGTCGTGTGCAGCACGCCCGTCGGCACCCATATGGCCTGCTCCGGGGTGATGACGTACCACGACCCCGCAACGGTCACGATCAGGGTGCCCGAGGTGGCATACACGAACTGGTTCCAGCGATGGGTATGCGGGGGGAAGATCTCGCGGGCTGCCATGTTCTGCGAACGCAGGAAGACCGCCTTGGGCAGCGTTTCGATCTCAGGCACTTCAATCTGGGTCCAGGCGCTTGTATGGAACATAGGTCTTCGTTCTAGCGGGAGTGGCGTTTCATCGATATATATAGTCATTCTATCGAAAGACCTGCCTGCACTCGCCCGCTACGATGGTTCTGTTACGCAACCGAGTGGAGTCCGCATGAATACCGCAGCACCAACCCTGACCAAGGCTGAGCATGATGAACGCTATCGCGTCATCTTCGCGGGCATCTGTGCACTCATCCTCACCGTAGGGCTGGCGCGTTTCGCCTACACCCCGATGCTGCCCATCATGCGCGACCAGGCGGGCTTGTCGCATCTGGCCGGCGGCTGGCTGGCGACCATCAACTACGCGGGCTACATGTCGGGGGCGCTGCTGGCCGCCTCGATCAGCGATCTGAGCCGGAAGTTCATGCTGTATCGCCTCGGCCTCATCGTCGCCGTGCTGAGCACCGCCGCGATGGGATTGACCGACAATTTGCCGCTGTGGGCCGGTCTTCGCTTCGTCGCCGGCTTTTCCAGCACAGCCGGGCTGCTGCTGGCTTCGGGCCTCGTGCTCAACTGGCTGATCCGCCAGGGACATCGTCCGGAGCTGGGATTGCACTTCATGGGGGTCGGGCTCGGCATTGCCGTCTCCGGCATCGCGGTTGGATCCATGGTGGATTGGCTCAGCTGGGATAAGCAGTGGCTGGGGCTGGGGGGGCTTGGTCTCGTGTTCTTCGTGCCCGCGTGGTTGTGGATGCCCGCGCCCGTCGCCGTTCAGGCGACGGCAGGCCTGTCCGCTTCCACGCTGGCGGCACCCACCCGACGCTGGATGTGGTTGATGATCGGATCCTACTTTTGCGCGGGCTTCGGCTTCGTCACCAGCGCAACCTTCATCGTCGCCATCCTCGTGAAACTACCCTTGCTCGCCGGCAAGGGAAGCTGGGTATGGGTCATCGTCGGCCTTGCGGCGGCGCCGTCGAGCTTTGTGTGGGACCGCATTGCCAACGCGCTGGGCCGCATACACGCCTTGATGATCGCCTACGGATTGCAGATCATCTCGATCGTCCTCCCCGTCTTCACCGAAAGTGCCGCGCTTAATGTGCTGGGCGCGCTGCTGTTCGGCGCGACCTTCGTCGGTATCGTCAGCCTCACCCTCACCATCGTCGGACGCCACTTTCCCGCGAACCCCGCCAAGGCAATGGCGAAAATGACGCTGAGCTACGGCGTGGCCCAGATCCTTGCACCGGCCATGGCGGGCTACATCGCCACCGCGACGGGCAGCTATCACGGTGCCCTGGTTGTGACAGCCGTTTTCATGGTCGGGGGGATGGCCTTGCTGCAGGCACTCATCAACGAAGAGAAAAAGGGGGGCAATCGCTGAAGGCAATGCGGACTGGGGTCCGTAATTTCCCCTCTGGTCTTCGTCTGGCGGGAAGGGCGTTCTCCACGGCATGGGTGGTGTCAATTGACGAACTACATAGACTCTCTTGCAGAGATTGACACCTGAAGCTACACAACAGAAAAGCCAACCCTGGCGGATTGGCTTTTCTGCTTGCTTGTCTTGGCTCCTCGACCTGGGCTCGAACCAGGGACCTACGGATTAACAGTTCGTGAAAGCGCCGTGGTAGTCACGGCGGCATGGTCAGTCTAGGCTGGGCAGGTCACGCCATGAGCGCTTGGTGTGGCTCGCAGTTGGCAGCCAGAGATGAACCAGATGTGACGCCGATCAGTGAAGAGGGACCGGAAATGTCAGCTCTTGATCCTGCATGCGCCCTTGCTCACGCAGTCGCCAAAGGGTCGCTGCCGGCCGATGCGTGGAGCTTGATCTTCAGTGCCTTGATGACCTTCAGGATCGTCGAGAACTCTGGGTTGCCGGTGGGTGAGAGCGCCTTGTAGAGGCCTTCACGTGTGATTCCGGTAGCCTTCGCCAACTGGGTCATGCCTTGGGCCCGGGCGATGTCATTGAGTGCAGCACGCACAACGCTGCCGTCACCCGGATCTTCTTCCAGGCAAGCGTCCAGGTACATCGCCATGTCTTCTTCGGATTGAAGCTGATCAACAGGATCCCAACGGGAGAACTGTTCGCTCATGGTTTCCACTCCTTCGCAATCTCGATCGCTCGGTTGATATCGGCGTCCTGGGTGCTCTTGTCCCCACCGGCAAGCAGCACCACGATGATCGGGCCATGCTGCACGTAGTAGAGCCGGTAACCGGGGCCGTAGTCGATACGGATTTCATTGACACCATCTCTGACCGGCTTGGCATCACCAAAGTTACCGGTTTCTGCCACGCGGCGTATTCGGGCATTGATGCGCATGATGGCAGCTCGATCCTTCAGCTTGGCGAGCCAGCGTGAGAAGGTCGTGCTTTGAATGATTTCAAGCATGAGTCAAGTGTAGTCCATGGATTACACTTGAACAACTCAAACTGCCCGTTAATGCCATCGCGACTGGCGTTACCTCTGCTCATGGAGGACGCATTGCTCCACACTAGCGGAGTAATCCAGATGGGGCCGAGGCGAGATAATTACCTTTCGACCGGGGCGGGAGCGTGACCTTCCAGTGAGAGGCGTGCCAGCGATAGTGGGGGAGTACCGGATTGCGGTGAAAACGAGTACCAATCGCCGCAGAAAGTGCGGCGATTGGTACGTCAGCCTTGATTACGCCTTGTAACTAGCCTCGATGGCTTGATAGAGAGTGGCGGCTGCTCGTTGAGCTGCAGCGTCCTGGTCGCCCTCAATGGGCTCTAGCACCACGCCGTCCCTACCGCTTACGTAGGCTGCGCCACCAACATCGTCATCGTAGTCCGAGCCATCTTCGTTGATGGCCCGGTATTCATCCTTCGAAAGATCGGTGCCGAGCCGTTTGGCGAGATAGAACCAGGTCCAGCACTGCTGCAGGTTCGACCGATCATAGCCTTCGATCAGCTCTCGCATGGCTTCGGTGTCGCCTTGTTGCGCTGCCATCGTCCAGTAACGCCATGCATCCTTGGGTCGGCCGAGTTCTTCGGCGAGGTCGGCAACATAAGCCGCGTCGATGCCGGAGGATAAGGCGGTTCGTTGCTCGAAGAAGGCTGGATCACTAAACTGCTCTGCCATTTCGAGCAAGGCAGCTTCATGGCCGAGCGCGCCGGCGGCGCGGAGGTGGTGTTCGTATTTCTCTCCACGATTGAGCGTGGCCGAGTACGCGTCTGCCCATTCCTTTTCGACGCCGGTGAGTACGCGGCCCTTACGCTCTTCGTTGTACCAGTACTCACTGCCGGAACTCGGTTCATCGAGGGGATCGTCCGAGGGGGCGTGGATGAGGGCTAGGGCGTAGTGGGCGTTGGCGTCTCCCTTTTCGGCGGCAGTAGTTAGCCCCTCGAGCAGGACAGGGGAGGCGAGGGAGGCGCGATCAAACCACGGATCAAACGTGGAGACCTCATCCTCATCATCGACCTCGTCATCAAACTCGTCGAAATCATGAGCAGGCACTCCGTGGGTCTCGTACCGCAGATGCGCGACAAGATCCGTAATTCGGATAGCGCCGATCTCTCGTTCGGAGAGGTGGGCGGGGAGTACCCGGGCGACACCGAGTGCGGTCTCCGGAGGATAGTTGAGTTCCAGGCAGCGGCGCCCGACCGTATCGCTGTGCTTGGCGGGACGTTGTCTGGTGATGCTGCCATGCGTGAAGACGTGGTCAGCACACAAGGATGCGTAGGAGTTGAAACCGAGGGAGGCGGCCAGTAGTTCGTAGATGTGGCCGCGCTTGAAGGTGGTGCCGGTTTGGGATTCGAGATACTGCTGTGCGTCGAACGCGAGTGACTTAATCGTCATGATCAACCTATCCTGAAAACCTCATCAGTCAGGGGAAGAAGCACGCGTTTAAGTCCCCGACGAGAGGCTCAAAAGAGAAGGTCTATCTAGAAATGACGATTGTTGCTGCGTTGCCTGTTTTTACTCGCGTGCAAGTAGGGTGGGCACCTACACGTATTCTAACCATGCTCTCGCAAAGGGTCTAGATGCGACTGGGATGATGTCGGTCACCAGAAGATCATCTATGAAGGACAGAGCATGCCGCGCTTCGAGTGTGACCTCGCCACACGCAACACCCTTCGTAAAGGCGGCTTCTGCGATCCGCACTGCAGCGAAGACATCTTCGTAGCGGACTCCCTTGGCGCCGCACGTCCCATCCCGGTGCTTGTTGCCCAAGTAGGAGAGGGTGTCATCATCCAGCAGTTCGCGGATTAGCTGCGCGTCGCCCCGAGGCGAGCCAAGGGAAGGGGCGAAGAGGCCATGAGGCCTGTGCATGGTTGGCGACTGTTCGGGTGGGATGATGCCATAGGAGCACCTTCGAGACGGACGATCCCGCGGAAGTACTGTTGAATGGGCATGGCTGGGGCGCAGGGGCTTCTGGAACCGGGCATTATCAGAAAACGGCCGTGTCGGAGTACTAAAGATAAAGAGCACGTCGGCGGCATCCACCCCCTAGTGTGCGTGACCAGCGGAAGCCGGGCGAAGTTTTACCGGCAACTGTTCGGTGTGGCCAAAGCGGCTGAACATGGCTGTAGTCGAATAGCCAAAACCCAGATCGCCGCTTACCTGTCGGCTGCGGCGTACAACCTGCTGCGGATCGCGAAATTGCAGACCGCGGGGAGCACGGCATGAAGCGGCACTCGAAATCGAGTGAAAGCCCATTCCCCGGCCTATTCTCCGCACCATTCGCTGGGCATCAAAATGGGATTGGGAATCCAATTCCGGGAATGAAGTCATGAAGAGTGGGCTAGCGAGGGCTACCGTTGGCGCGGTTTCTCAACGTTTTGCATCAACCTGCTAAAACACTTAACGCACGGCCAAGGAAGACCCTCGGATAGAAGACTCCCGCAGAGGCCTTGGACAACTATCTAAAATCCGCGCAGCAATCCGGTGTTGCGACGACCGGTTGAATCCGCCCTTCAACGCCCCGATAGCCCAGATCGACAATGGCGGTGCGGGGCTTCGGGGTGCCTTTGACGTCCTGCATCAGGATCGTCGCCTGCTCGATCTGCTCGGCGAGGGTGTGGCCGTCGTAGGGATTGCCGGAAAAGGCCCGGGCGCCGACGATCAGGTTGCCTTTCTCGGTGGAGACAATGCCCACCTTGACCCCGAATTCGTAAGGCTGGCGGGCCTTGCCCTTGCCGATGCACTCGACTTCCGGCGCGTGCAGGGCGTAGAGCTTGTGCTTGTCCTTGGGCCGCCGGGTGTGGATGCGCCGGACCCGTTCGGTCTACATCGTGGCGATCTCCTTCATGCCGTCGGTTAGCAGCGGCAGACGGCGTTTGAATCGCCCCCGGATCGTGCGCTGACGCTTGAGGTCGGCCCTGAGCCGCCGGTATTGCCTCGCGTGGGCATAACCACCGGCCCGCCGCTTGAGACTACGGCTCTCTTTCTCGAAGGCCTGGCGCCGCACTACGCCCACCCGCTTGGCGATCAGCACCAGCTTGCGCCGGGCCACATCGAGCAGCCGGCTGTCACTGGGAAAGGCGATGGCCTTCTCCTGCACCGTGGAATCGGCGATGACCCGCTCCAGGTCCTTCGGAGCAATGGCCTTCATCGACACCGCGGCTTCGATGGTTTTGGCCAGAAGCTCTTCCACCCCCCCGCGTCCCCCGACGCACGACGGAAGCGTGTCAGGCCGCTCGGGTCGCAGGGCAGCCGGGTTTCGAAATACTCGCCACCGCAAAAAACTGCCAATAGGGATTCTCCGACCATCGTTGAATGACGATTTCATCGCTCTCGCCGAAGGCGTGCTTGAGGTACAGCAGCCCGACCATCAGCCGGATCGGAAGGCGCCGCCGCCCTGCCGGGCTCGTGCCCGTGCCCGTGCCCGTGCCCGCTCCGGCCACCTGCAAGCGCGGGCCGAACAGATCCAGGCCTTCAATCGGACCGCCCTTGGCGGTCCTGGCGGGCAAAGTACGGCGCCAGTGCTGATTCGATCTCAGCCCACGGCATGCGGGTTGCCAGCACGGCCAGCGGGTGACGCAGATCAATCATCCCGTCCAGCCGGGCGCGGAAAAAATCCGGGGTCGTCGACTACGTAGCACTTGCAAGTAGCCAGCATTCGTCTATGTTATCAACATGAGATGACGATAGACTCGTTTCTGCCAACTGCCGTCGATTGTCGTTTCCTGAGACCGGTCATTTGAAGACGCAGCTTCACTAAAAGACAAACCCGGCAGCCTATAAAGACGACTCGGCCATGGATTGCGAGTTGCCGTAGACATCTTTGTCAGATGGTCAGCATTGAATTCAGTCAGGAGATGAGATGTATGACATTTGCGTTTAATCGTTCTGTTGTAGATAATGCCTCGCAGACAGCGAGGGGAAGTGCATATTGCTCTGAATTCGACCCGAAGTCGCCAGTTGGTAGGGGGCGGACATCTAACTCAGAGTGTTACCCAATGTAGATGTAATCTCCCTCTTTCCTTATCGTAACTGCACCAATTCATGAAGGAGACAAGTATGTCCACGAAATCGCGTGTCACGAAGATCAAATTGAATAGCGAGGATCTCGAAGTCATCGCAAAGAACCTCGGAATCAATGACGCCAATCGTCTTCCGACCGAGTTGGTCATCAACGCAATCTCGCTAGACGAACTGGTAAAGACGATGCCGCGCGGCCTCGCTCTGCCTCGTGGTGTGGCGGTGATTGACGTGATTGCCTGACGTATGTGCTCCCGGTAATTCCGCCGGGAGCACTGACCTTCGCACTACGGGCGGTATCTCGTTTGGCACTGTTGTTCGTCTTTTTTTGCGTGAGTTGATCTATGATTCAGTTCAAACGAGCAATAGGCATCGGAGTCTACGATGGGCTAACGGCGCGTGTCGCCGCACGCTATTCGTTCGACTTTGTCTGGCTGAGCAGTTTCAGCATTTCGGCTTCGCAAGGACTACCCGATTCCAGCATCGTCGATTCGTCGGAGCTCGCGAGCATCGTACGCGTGGTCACCCGCAACACGCCCTTGCCAACGGTGGTGGACCTGGATGCCGGCTACGGGGACCCACTCAAGGTTCGGCACGTAGCCTACGAGATGGCACGCAGCGGCAGCAGCGCCGTCTGCATCGAGGACAATCCCACTTCGAAGCGTTCAAGTCTCTACCGCTCCGAACGCCGAGAACTGGTTTCGGCAGAACAGCATTGTGCGCGAATTGAGGCTGCCCAGTTGGGCGTGCGCGAATCCAGTCTTCCGTGTTCGGTGATAGCCCGCACGGAAGCCTTAGTCGCAGGCCTCGGGGCCGAAGAAGCTCTTCGGCGCGCCTCCATCTACGTCGATGCCGGCGCCTCAGCAGTCTTTGTCCAGTCGGTTGACCCGACTGGACAAGACCTAATGCAGTTCCTCGCCGGCTGGAACGGACGAGCCCCCGTATTCGTAGCGCCGACTCTGCAGAACCACCATAGCGCCGAGGATTTCTGGGGCGCGGGCGCTACCCACGTAATTTTCGCTAACCATGGCTTGCGAGCAGCACTCATGGCGATAGATAGCGTGTTCGCCAGTCTTGCCCGGTCCCGTCGCATCTCCGCCGTGGAAGGCAGTATCTCCACCGTCGACGACGTCGCCAACCTCACCAATGCACTGAGCGCTTTGTGTTCCTTCCATTTCATACCCTCGCCCCCTCTCGCTCACCCGTCCGACGCCAACCTGAAAGCAGCGGAGAATGTATAGCGATATGGCCAGTTCCGTCCCGCTGGAGATTCTGAGCGAGTGTTTCCTCGATGGTGCCTATGCATTCGTTGATGCGCACCGCGAGGAGTGGCTCCCTAATCAGGACGTCGATCTCGAGGTCACCAACCACGTTTTGCGCATCCACATCCAGGATGGCTCTATCGCGTTACACATCGGGTTGATCGAAAGTGTCTGCGCCTGCCAGCATGCCAACGGGGGCTGGGGAGATACTCGCGACGACGCGGTCAGCCGGCTGCGGTCTACCTCCTTCTGCGCCCAGATGTTGCTACGGGCAAACCGGGTCCTTAAGGACCCGGCCATTGAAACCCGGATACTGGACGCCATCGGCTTCATTCTGTCGCAGCAGGACGATAGCGGCGAATGGACCGACCACAAGTGGCACTTTCTCGACGCGCTCAGCGTGTCCGTCGGAACCCTCCTGTTCGCGGTTCGCGAACAATTCGCTGACGACCGCATGCGCGTGGCCCTGGAACGCGGTATGGCGGCGGTGAGTCGCCACAGAAACCCGCAAACCCACCTGTGGCATTACAAGCCGAAGGGGTCACCGGTGACCATCAGCGCCCACCTGCTGCAGAAGTACGCCATCTACTACGCTGGCACCAACCAGCGTGAGGTTACGAACTCCATGGATGCCCTTATCGATCTACAGTGCTCAGATGGCGCCTGGGATAAAGGTAACGTCGATCACACATGCGACGTCACGCGAAGCCTGATGCTTTGCGCTGGCATCATCGACGAGCCGAAAACCCTTGGTAAAGTTAAGGTCGTCGCAGAAAGCGCCCTTCGCTGGATACTTTCGGCCGCCGTTGATGGTGGTCTGCCCGATCGCGTCGGCCATAGGCCGCATGTTGAACGCACCTGCGATGGCATCGATACGGTGCTGAAGTACCGGCAACTCATGACGCACAGTGCAGGGATCACAAGGTTTTGGCAATGACCTGTCACGTAGACCTCCTTGACATTGGTTTCGACCTAGAGGCGGAATGTTCTGAGGACATCGCCTATATAGGCGCGTTCATGGATGCCTATTTAGAGCCTTCGCGTCTGCCCTGCTCGGAGCGTTTTACTGTGAAGGTCCAGCGTGAAAGCGTTCCCGTCATTCCGCTCCCGGGCTCGGTGATCCCGATCCATCGTACTAAGCATCCGTATTGGAGCTTCGATGGAGTCCTTGAGCACGTTAGGCCGAGAACGGTAGCTTGGCCCAGCCGGGGGGTACGGTTCGAAGTAGATAGCGAAAGACGGCATATTGTCGCAGCGATCGGCAGCGACACGGACTCGGTGATGGCTGGCGAGGCTGTGTTTCACGCCATGCGCGGCATTGCGCTAGCGTGCCGTCGGACGGGAAGTCTGATCCATGCCAGCGCAGTGGTGTCGAACGGCCGGGCTATAGCATTTTCGGGTGACGTGATGGCAGGCAAGACCACCTTACTGGCGGAAGCCGCGTTTCGCCTCGGATTGTCTCCCCTGACCAACGACCGACTGCTGATAGCAGATAGTGGCGGTGCGTGCCTGAGCCATTCCTGGCCATCCTATGCCAGCTTTTGCGAGGGCACCCTGCTCAACTTTCCGGCCTTGGCGCGGGCTGCCCAGGCCTATGAGGAAGGACATGGCGGGTACACGACCGTCCGCTGGCCTGCGCCGTTGCGGCCGGTGTTCAACAAGACGTGTAAACGCTTCTATCCCATGCGCTGGCTGGTCGATGCGGGAGTCCCATGCTTCGCCGCTTCGGCCCCGCTGCATGCGGTGGTTTTCGTCCGTCTGATTCCAGGCGCCGGCGAGGCTACGTGGGAACTCATCGAATCCAATGCGCTCTCGCAGCAGCTGCGTGCGGTTTTGTTTCCGCCGTCCGACCATTCCTTCCTTCCCTGGCACGGCCTCGGCCCCAACTCGGTATTGGCCGATCCGGATGGCCTCGCCGGCCTATTGATCGGGCACTCCGTCTCGGCATGGCGGCTTTCGATCCCTATCGACCTGGCAGACTTTCCCTCTTTCCTTGATGAGGTATTCACTCATGAGGCATGACATCGTTATTGAAGACACCACCCTGCGGGACGGCGAGCAGGCACCGGGCGTGGCGTTCTCGGAGCGAACCAAGCTGACCATCCTGGACGCTCTGATTGATGCCGGCGTGTCGTGGATCGAGGTTGGCATCCCCGCAATGGGGGGCACCGAATACCGGGCGCTGGCAGCCATGATCGAGCGCCAGCATGAGGCGATGCTAATCGCCTGGAACCGAGGATCGAGGGACGACGTGTGCCAGTCCCTAAGCATGGGGTTCAAAGGTGTTCACATTGGTCTGCCAACCTCGCCCATCCACATCGCCGACAGCATCGGCAAGAGTCTCGACTGGGTGTTCCGCACAGCAGCCGATCTGGTGCGGGAAGCCAAAGATGCTGGCGCCTTCGTGTCCATAAGCGCCGAGGATGTAGGACGTTCGTCCCTGTCCGTTCTGGCCGACTACGCCGGCACCGTTTACCAGGCAGGTGCCGACAGACTGCGGCTGTCCGACACCATCGGCATTCTGGACCCGGCCTCCTACGCTGAGCGGGTCCGGGCCGTGGTAGAAGCTTGCCCCATCGACGTCCAGTGCCACACCCATAACGACTTCGGCTTGGGTGTGGCCAATACCCTAGCAGGACTACAGGCAGGCGCCCGCTATTTCCACGCCACGATCAACGGCATGGGCGAGAGGGCAGGGATGCCCGACTTGGCGCAGACCGTCATGGCCTTGAAAATTCTACACGGCGTCGATTTGGGCGTACGTCCCGAAAAGCTGCGCGGTCTGGCGGCCATCGTGGCCCATGCCAGCGGACACGCCCCTATGCCCTGGAGTCCGGTAGTGGGGGACAACGTGTTTGCCCACGAATCGGGCATTCATGTCAATGCGACCCTGAAGAACTCTGGCACCTTCGAACCGTTCCCGCCAGAGCAGTTGGGTGAATGCCGGCGCATCGTGATAGGCAAACATTCAGGCCGGGCCGCCGTCCGCCACAAGCTCGCCGAGCAGGGGATCACCGTTACCGACGATGTGGAGTTGGAGCACTGCTTGGCACTTGTCCGCGAGGAAGCGGCGACACGCGGCGGGGCGTTGACCCCGTCCGAACTGGCCGGATTGATGAATCGGGTGAAGGGCAACCGGTGAGCCTGCCGCTGGTCGAACGCATTATGCTAAGCCACCTCCTCGAAGGAGAGGTGCGGCAGGGCCACAGCGTGGTACTGCGGGTGGATCGCATATACGTCCAGGATGGTAATGCGCCGTCGGTGGCTCGCCTGTTTTACGAGCATCGCTTCTCGTCGATTTCCACTCCAGAGCGCATCGCCGTCGTGATTGATCATGCTACCTTGTCACCATCCGCCGCGTTCACCAATCGAATTCGTGAGGCCGAAGAATTCGCCCGTTCCCTAAAGATTCCTTTGTTCCGGGCGGGGGCTGGTATCAGTCACGTCATTGCCCGCGAACAAGGTTGGTACCGGCCCGGCGATATCGTCGTCGGAGCGGACTCCCACACCTGCACGGGCGGAGCCGAGCAGTGCTTGGGCTTGGGCTTGGGTGCCTCCGACGTTGTGGCTGCCATGGTCACCGGGTCGATTTGGGCCAAGGTGCCACGAACGCGATGGATCCGCACGCGTGGCCGCCCAGGCCGCAATGCCGGCGCCAAGGATGTCATGCTCATGCTGCTGGCCCGCGTTGGGCTGCGCGAATTCCTATACCAGTCACTGGAATGGTGCGGCGAATGGCCTGCATCGATCGACGAAGACTCGGCGGCTACCGTAGCGAACATGACAGTGGAAACCGGGGCCAAGTGCGCGTTTCTGCCTCCTAGGGCAAACGGCCCGGCTGGAATGCGCGAGATTGTCCCCGCGTATGAGAAGGATGTGGTTGAGCTTGATCTCGACGGCATGCCTCCGTTCGTCGCCCCCCCCCATTCGCCTGCCAACGCTGTCGAGCTCAATCGTTGCGCTGGTCAGCCCATTGACTTCGTCTTCGTAGGCAGCTGCACCAACGGCCGGCTGGCCGACCTAGAAGAAACAGCTGCGGTGCTCGACCACTCGCCAGTGGATCCTAGGGTCCACATGGTGGTCGCTCCTGGCAGCCGCGATGTCTACGTCCAAGCGCTGGAAAGCGGTGTCATTGCCCGACTGGTCAAGGCTGGCGCCGTAATCGCCCCGCCGGGCTGCGGCCCTTGCGTCGGCACGCAGGGCAGTGTTCCCGGGGACGGCGAGCGAGTCTTCACCACCATGAACCGCAATTTCCTGGGTCGGATGGGCAACCCCCGCGCAGCAATCTGGCTGGGGTCGCCCCGGGTCGCGGCGGCGACTGCCGCACTTGGACGGATTCCTAGGGAGGAGGATTTGCCATGACGCAAGGGAACGGGACTCTGACGATTCGTTTGGTTCACGGCACCGTCTCGACCGACGACATCCTGCCCGCCCGGGTCAAACATCAGACCACGGACCCTGCATTGATGGCTGCCCACGTGTTCGAGTCCTACGCGCCGGGGTTGGCTGCCAGGTTGACTGACGGAAGTGCCATTATCGGCGACGACGTGTTCGGTATCGGCAGTTCGCGCGAGCAAGCTGTCAGCGCCCTCAAGGCCGCGGGCGTGCGACTGATCGTCGCGCCGGCGTTCGGTCGCATCTTCTACCGCAACTGCTGGAATTTGGGTTTGCCCGCCGTCGAAGTCAATCTGGTTGGTGCCGATGCCGCCGATGGCGATCTGTTGGAGATTGCACTCGCTGAAGGAGTACTGACGCTCTTGGGAAAGGGTCGATGGCCATTCCCTGCGGTTGCTGCACGCCTGCTCGCGCTTCATCGTGCGGGTGGGTTGCTGCCTCTGATCGCCAATGGCACATCACCCTGACCGCAACTGTGAGGATTTGTCCATGATTGACTCCGTCCGTCCCATCTCAACGAACGCTTTTGCCAGACTAGCAGGGGCCTATCAGGAGAACCGCCCCGGCTATCCCAACCAGTTGTTGAGCGTGCTCGCTGAACGCGCGCGTAGTCAGGTGGAACAGGGGGCATGGACGGCGGATTTCCTGGCAATCGACGTTGGGGCCGGAACAGGTATTTCCACCCGCCAGCTCGCCGGGGCCCTGTCATTGACCTGCCAAGTGGTGGGGATTGAGCCAAACACCGAAATGCTGCAGGAAGCTCGCGCAGGCGGAGGCCCACCGAACTTGCGGAAATATCTGGACGGAACGGCTGAGAACCTGCCCTTCGACGCAGGGACCGCATCGCTGGTTGTCGCAGCCCAGGCTGTCCAGTGGTTCGACAGACCGCGCTATTACGCAGAAGCCCTGCGCGTCCTGCGGCCCGTAGGCATTATCGCTGTGATCCAGAACAACCGTTCGTGGGAATGTAGCGCCTTCCTGGACCACTATGAAGACCTCCTTGAGCGCTACAGTCCTGGTTACACGAGGGAATACCGAGACATCGACTTCCTGACAGAGTTTGAGGTGGCCGGATTCGCGCACTGCGAACTGCATCAGTGCGACTGGGTCCGGGCCATGTCCGTCCCGGCGTTCATCGGCATGGCGAAGTCGTCGACGAAGTTTGCGGCCGCTGTCCAGACCCACGGTGAAGACGTTGTCCTTGGCGCACTGATCCATTTGATCAAATCTGCGAAACGTGACGAAGACTTGTTACCTATCCGCTATCACTCCGAGTTGTTCATGGCCTGGAGGCCGTTGTGAACGCCGCCGCTTTGCTCGCCTCGCTGGGCATCGACCTGGAGGCCGTCCTCGCTTCAGAGGATTTGGGCGCTGATACGGAGGCGACAGTCTATCTCTCCGGCTCGCTGGTGGAGGGGTTGGGCAACAGCTCTTCGGACGTGGATATCTTCGTGGTCGGCGACCTGGTGCCGAACGGCCCCCACGTCATCACTAAGGATAAGTTCTGCATTTCTATCCATTTTAGTGGGGCCAGACGGATCGATTTCGAATATTGGGCCGCTGGGCATATCAAGGACATGGCCGTGAAGCTGGAGGCAATTCGCCTGGGCGAGGACTTCGTTGCTGAGAAATTGGCGCCAATCGAGGAGTTATTTATCCACCGCATCCTGATCGGCTTGCCGATCCTTGGAGCTGACCGCTTCCTCAGCCTTGCTCAGCTATTCGACCGCGACAGGTTTCGCCAATATCTAGTCCAGCAGTCGATCCATCGCATCGACGGGGCCATGGAGGACGTTGTCGGGACAATCGACGACGGCGACTGGTTGAGTGCAGTCACCAGGTCCCGCGACTTGGTGAATTTCGCCGCAGACGCCTTCTGCCATTCCAAAGGCAACACCAATCCCCTGCCGAAGTGGCGCGCACGAATCCTTGAGCGACTACCGGGTAACGAGGCTCGTATGCTAGAGAAGCAGTATTGGGAACTGCAATTTCCCGAGCTCGGCTCCGCCCCCTTTCGCGCAGAGGTCGCAGAAGTCTATGCCCGCCGTTGTCTGGATTTCGCCGAGCAGATCACCTGGTCAATTCAGGATGACGACCGATGAATATCGTCAATCTTTCCTCGATCCCCCGCCGCTCCCATGCAGTTCGCCGCCGCAGAAGAAACGGCGCTACAATGCTAATCAGTTACAATAATTTTTATGATGTTGACTCCTTGGCCGACGTGGTCTGGCAGGCTTGCGACGGGGTTAGTGATGTCGGCTCTATCACACACAACGTCGCAGTTACTCAAGACATGCCCGAAGGGTTGGCCGCTGCCGCAGTCATAGCTTATTTGGCTATTTTTGCGACCGAGTCCCTCGTGGAATGGTAATGCTGAGTAACTTATTCGCTTCGCAGGCTGTGGTCAGAAGTAGGCCGCAGGGAACAACCGCGAAGAGTAGAGAACTGGCTTTCAAAAGCCCTCCCTCACACCTTTACCACTCATATCGCCTGCAGGCGTTGCGTTTGGCAAACAGGAGATGTCAGCAGTTCTTGTGACTACGGATATTGTCAAAAGTAGTCATTACGGGCTATTTTGGCTGACGAGTACTCAGTTAGCACAATTGCTTGTGCGACTGCTCCCGGCAGTAGGCTTCCGTTGAACCACCCACGCGAAAGTCCGTTGATGTCGCTAGACAGGGAAGCAGCCGTTCAGGCCTATTAAGACTGAACGGCAGGTAAGCTGCGTATTGCGGCCAGATTCAGCACATCAGGCCAACGGCAGCCCCGACCGACGAGCAGCACCCTGCAGAAGAGTGCAGGTCGTTGTTCGTAAAGCTATTGTCATGGTGCTGACTTGGTGCCTTATAACCCGGCGAACCAATCTCGCCGGGACCCCAAGCTTGAGAGCGGGGCCCGCGCCCTACCCAGAAAGCAGAAGGGGCTGCAACCGTGGCCCCTTCCTTACTCACCACATCAACAGCCTACCCCGTCACCAAAAACCGCCCCGTCTCCAGCCCCGGAAACCGTGCCTTCACCACCTCCAGAAACGCCATCACCTCTGGCGTCGCCGGCGACACATGCTCATGCAACTGTGAGCGCCCGGCGTTCTTCACGTCATGCACCTTCACCGGGTAGCCCGCCTCGGTGAGCCAGGCGGCGAGTTTCGCCTGTGACAGGTCTGCACCCTCCAGCCCCCACGCCCGCTGCCCATAGGCGGTCAGGAAGGTCCGGATCGCGGTGCCGAGCATCCCGGTCCGGGCCGTCGCGTACACCTGCCCTGTGGGGCCGCGCAGGCGCTTCTGTTGCCCCTCGTCCGCCCCGTCGGCCTTCACCGTCACGTCAGAGCCCGCCTGCAGCGCCTCGAAGCGCGCCCGCCGCTGGTGATTGCCCGCATAGAGCCCGTAGAAGGCCTGCCAGTCGCCCCAGTCCGCCATCGTCTTGAGGCAATGCGCCGGCCGCACCCAGTTCCCGTCCTTGTCCTGCTCCCCCTCGCGCCAGCGGTCGAACAGCATCCGGGCGAGTTCGCCCTCGGCCGCGTTGTCCCAAGGCACCGTCGCAAACGCCAGATGCTCGACGCCGAGAGACTCGATCCGGACCATGCGGGCATCGACCGGACGACGCTTGAAGTCGTACTCCATGTTGAGCCGCACCGGCGTATCGAGCGTTTGCAGGTCCCAGTCGTTGAGCACCATCTCGCCCAGCGACATCAGTGAGGCGCGTTTAATGATCTGACCGGGCTGGCGGTTCGCGAAGAGGTCCAGCATGAAGCGGTTCTGGTTTTCCGGGCGCATCAGCGCGCGTTCCTTCTCCTCGTCACCGTCTGCGCTGTCGAGCGGCACCTTGATGCCGCCCTTGGCGACCACAGGCTCCTGGCCCTCGATCGCGAGTCCGGTCAGCTGCAGGCGGGTCTTGCCCGCGACCGCCTGCCCGATTAGGTGCTTGAGCTCCGTCATTCCCGTGCCCGGCGCGATCCGGTCCACCAGCACCTGGAAGCGCCGGCACATCGTACCGGTGAGGTCCAGCTTCTCCACATCCACCAGCAGGCCATCCGTCGTCGCCGATACCACCAGCGCGCCCGCCGGCAGTTTCCACAGGATCTCACCGAGCACGGCCCGCGCGAAGCCCGACACCAGTGCTGCCACCGCCGGCTCCGAGATCCCGGAGGGGCCAATGGCGCGATACTTCAGGTCCGCCATGTCCAGCGCCCGCTTGCCCTTGAAACCCTGGCCGGTCTTGCCATAGACGCCATTCCCGACCAGCTTCATGAACTGGTGGGGGAGGGACTTCTTGTCGAACTTCAGGCGCATTGCCCGGGTGTAGATCGATCCCGACTCGAAGGGCCGATACCCCACGTCCCCGTGGGACTCCGGTGGAAACTGCATCTCCGGCGCCGGCACGAAGACATCACCATCGGCTTCCAGCCACTGCCCCTTGTCGGCGTCCTTCTTGGTCTTCTCCCGCCGCAGGCGCTTCGCGCTTTCCGCGAAGACCGCCTCGCGACTTTTCCACGGAATCACCACCCCGAAGCGGATCGTGATCTCCGCCCCCATCTCCAGCGCCAGCTCGATCTCCGGCGCGGTAGCCAGGGCGATACCGGAGAGGGGATACCACAACCCGTACTTCTCCATCATCACCGCCAGGCACGGGTAGAGCGTCCCTTCCGGAAACCGGAACTCCACCTCGGCGTAGCCGGCCACATGTCCCCGGAAGCGTTCCGGGTCCCGGGCGATCTCGATCCGCTCGTAATCGAAGCACATGATCCCGGCGAGGCTCACCACGTAACAGGCCGCCAGATCATGGTCGAACAGCCGGTAACCCGGCCGCGGCATCGGCGTCGGCCCGAACCAGTAGCACTCGTTGCGTCCGCCCATGTAGACATCAGCAAAGAAAGCCTCGAACCAGCCCCGCACCCGCGTCGGCGCCCGCTGGGTCTGGGAGGTCGGACGCCCTGTGACCTCGTTCCAGCGCCAGCGCCGGACCTTCTCGAAGTTCAGGGCCACGTCCGGATGCACGCCGTCGCGCCGCATGCACAGCTGCACCAGGCGTACCGACAGACCGCTTGCCGTCGCCGACAAGCCTTTGATGCCCAGGTAGCGGTCGCAGAACCACAATACCCACAAGACGTAGAGCACCGCGATCTCTGCGTCCCTTAGGCCATAGGCTCTGAACACCCCTGGCAGCTCCCGCTGCAGGCGCCGCATCTCGGACTTGCGGTAGGCGCGCCGTCGCCGCAATCAAACAGCTCAAACGTGTTGTGGTCGATGTAGTCGGTTGGGGTCGCGGTCAGCCCGAGCTGAATGGCATCGAAATGATCGAAGATGGCCTTGTAGCGCTGATAGATGGAACGATGGCTTTCATCGGCGACGATCAGATCGTAGTACCCCGCCGACAGGCGCGAATACACCTGCATCATGCTGGGGTAGGTGGAGAACTGAATGCGTGCGCCGGAGGTTCCGCCGGACTCGATACGCACCAGGCTTTCGTTCGGCAGATGGGTCTTGAACTCCGACATGGCCTGGCGAACCAACTCCCGACGGTCGGCCAGGAACAGCACGCGCTGCACCCGTTTTGAACGCAGCAGGGTGTCAACAAGGGCGATCGTCGTTCGCGTCTTGCCGGTGCCAGTGGCCATCACCAACAGGAACTTGCGCTTGGCGGCGTCCACCCCTTCCGTGACGCGGCGTATGGCTTCGTTTTGATAGTCGCGGCCGGCGATGTCGGCGTTGATGGAAACACCACCCAGCGGTTCCGCGAACCGGCGCTGATGACGCAGTCGCTCTAGATCATCCCGCGTGTAAAAGCCGGAGACCTTTCGGGGCGCGTAGCGTTCGCGATCCCAAAACTGAATCTCCTT
>Ga0209175_10000682_pt1 | contig 18605 bp, 6 predicted proteins | sample JI91814C2DNA_FD_187506 | JGI IMG/M metagenome (GOLD analysis project Ga0209175, IMG submission 187506) | Wastewater effluent complex algal communities from Wisconsin, to seasonally profile nutrient transformation and Carbon sequestration -... | ecosystem: Engineered > WWTP > Effluent > Algae...
GCCTCCCGAAGAATGGCTCGCCATCGCCCCCCGCCAAGAAGGATCGTGGTGGCCGGAATGGACGGCCTGGCTGGCCGCGCACTCCGGCCGGCCCGTCGCCCCCCCCTCGCCGGGCGCCACGACCTACCCGGCCAGTGCCGACGCACCGGGCAGCTACGTGTTGGAGAAGTAAGCCGCCAACGCGGCCTCAGCGCGCCCCACAGGCCGCAGCGGGGCGCAGCGGCGCTTCGCGGATCGGCAGGTTCACCAGCGCCGCCGCGGCGGCCAGCGCAATGTCGGCGTACCACATCCAGTCGTAGTTGCCGAACTCCACCAGCGCCAGCCCGCCCAGCCAGGCGCCAAAAAATGCGCCGGTCTGGTGCGACAGCAGCGTGAGGCCGAACAGGGTGCCCAGGTAACGCAAGCCGAACAGCTTGCCGACCAGCCCGGCCGTGGGCGGCACGGTGGCCAGCCAGGTGAGGCCGAGCCCGATGGAGAAGGCGTAGAAGGTGAGATCGGTTTTCGGGGCAACGAGGTAGATGCCCACCAGCACCGCCCGCGAGCCGTACATCCAGAACAGCAGCCATTTCATGCGGTAGCGCTGGCTCAGGACCCCGGCGCTGATGCTGCCGACGATGTTGGCAAGGCCGATCAGAGCCAGCGACATGGCCGACACGCTGGCGGGCAGGCCGCATAAATCCACCGCCCCTGGCAGGTGGGTGACCAGGAAGGCGATGTGAAAGCCGCAGGTGAAAAAGCCGGCGTGCAGACACCAGTAGCTGCGATCCTTCAGGGCGATGCGCAGCTGCTCGCCCATTCCAACGCTGACCGCCGCGCCGCCCGCCGGGTGCTCGGCCTTGTGGCGCAGCGGCCACGAAAGCGGAATCGTCAGCAGCGTCATGACCGCCAGGCCGAACAGGGCCGTCATCCAGCCATAGGCGCCGATCATGAACTGGGACAGCGGCGCAAACACGAATTGCCCGAAGGAGCCGCCGGCATTGATGAAGCCCGACGCAAAGGCCCGCTTGTCGGCCGGCAGGCGTTGCGACACGGCACCCAGCAAGATCGAGAAGCTGCCCGCGCCCGCGCCGGCTGCAACCATGATGCCAAGGCACAGCGTGAGCGTGAATTCGCTGGTGGCAAAAGGCGTGAGCGCCAGCCCGAGCGCCATCAACAGCGCGCCGCCGAAGAGCGACCCAGCCGGCCCGTAGCGGTCGGCCACGGCCCCGAAAATCGGCTGGGAGGCGCCCCATACAAACTGCGACACCGCCATCGCGAAGCTGATGCCGGCAATGCCGATGCCGGTGGCGGTGTTCATCGGCGAGACATACAGGCCCAGCGACAGGCGCACGCCGACAGTGACCATCAGCACCGCGGAGGCGGCGAGGATCAACGGCCAGAATGAGGCGGCCGGAGGCCGGGAGGGCGCCGGGATGCCGGCTGAAGCGGGAGGCGTGGGGTGCGACATGGCTCTGTGTTGCGGATGCGGACGAAATCGGCCGGTCAGCATCCGCCAGAAGCCCTGCCGGGTCAATCAGGGCCGGTGGTTACGCAGCAGCGCCAGGGCGTTGGAAAAGTCATAGTCATCGAGGGCCCGCTCGAAACGCGCGGCGTCGGCACCCAGGCCGGCCCGGAGCAGCCCGCCCGATTCGCGGGCCACACTCATCACGGTCACGTCGCCCTCGGCAAGCATGGTTTCGAGCCGGCCAAACAGTTCGGCCACACGCTGCATGTCAGGCGCCGGGTCTTCCACCGGCCGGGCCTCTTCGGGCAACTGCAGGATGGCCGCCACGGTGGCGGCCAAGGCCCCGGCCACGGCCTCGAGGCGCGTGTCGACGGTGGCCGCATCGAGCTCCCCGAGGATCGCCGCCTCGAATTCGACCGCCGCAGCCTGAATCCCGACCGCGCCGATCATGCCCGACACTCCCTTGAGGGAATGGGCCAGGCGGCGCAGCTCCGGCATGTTGCCGGCGGCCCGTTCGGCACGAATGCGATCGACGTCGCCGGCGTGGCCTTCGGCATATTTGCGCAAGAGGCGCAGGTAATTGGGAATCCGCCCGCGCAGGTTCTTGAGCCCGTAAGCCACATCCAGCCCCGGTATCTGGTCGAGCTGCGTACGGATGTCAGGCGCCGCAACCTGGACCGCTTCGGCGCGAGGCGCCGGCTCGGCACCCGCCGGGGTCTCGGCCTGCGGCAGCCATTGCAGCATCTTGGAGTAGAGCATCGCCGGATCGACCGGCTTGGGTACATGATCGTTCATTCCAGCCTCCAGGCAGCGTTGTCGGTCTTCGCCAAAAGCATTGGCAGTCATGGCAATAATGGATACCCGCGCATGCCCCCGGCGGCGAATCTCGCACGTGGCCTCGAGGCCGTCCATCACGGGCATCTGCATGTCCATCAGGATCAGATCGTAAGGGCTCTCACCACCCGGGCCGGGCTCGCCGAGCGCCTCGACAGCCTTTGCCCCGTTCTCGGCGAGATCCACCTTCAAGCCTACGCCTTCCAGCAAGGAGAGGGCTACCTCCTGATTGACCGGGCTGTCTTCAACGAGAAGTATGCGGGCGTCCCGGTGTTCCCGGGCCAGCGCGGCTTCGCCAGGCAGCTCGAGGATGGCGGACGCTGCCGGCACCTCCGCGCTGTTCAGGCACGCCTTGAGCACAGCGCCCAGGCTCGACAGGATCACCGGCTTGGCCAGCACCCCGGCTGCGCCGTGTTGCTGTGCGCGCTGGCGCTGCCGCTGATCGTCGCCGGAGGTCAGGAGAATCCAGCGGGGCGGGGCCATCAAGCCGAGCTGGCCGAGACGCTCTGCCGTCTGCACGCCATCCATGACCGCCATGCCGGCATCCAGCAGCACAACGTCGAAGGGGTCGCCGTTCTGCTCGGCGCTTTTCACCTCGACCAGCGCGGCGGAGCCCGATTCACAGCTCACGACGCGTACGCCGAGGGTGGTGAGCATGGCACCCACGGCCTGGCGGGCGGCCGAGGCATCATCCACCAGCAGCACATGCAGGGCCGGCAGGGGCTGGGTGCGCCCCGCGCCATCCGCGCCCCTTGCCAGGCGCACGGTCAGCCAGAAGTTGCTGCCCCGGCCCGGTTCGCTATCGACGCCGGCCTCCCCCCCCATCAGGCGGGCCAGGTGGCTGGTGATCGCAAGACCAAGGCCGGTGCCGCCAAAGCGGCGGGTGGTCGAGCTGTCGGCCTGCTCGAAGGGCACGAAGAGCCGGGCCCGGGTGTCCTCGTCGATACCGATACCGGTGTCGATCACCTCGAAGCGCAGCATGACGGAATCGGCATTTTCGTCTTCGGTGCGGGCGCGCAGCAGAATCACGCCGGCATCGGTGAACTTGACCGCGTTGCCCAGGTAATTGACGAACATCTGGCCAAGGCGGGTCGCATCGCCACACAGCAGGTCGGGCACCGCATCCACATCGACAACCACCTCCAGGCCTTTCTGGCAGGCCCGGTCGGCGACCAGCGCGCAGGCTTTGCGGACCACGTCCTCGAGCCGGAAATTCACCTCGTCGAGGGTCAGCTTGCCGGCCTCGATCTTCGAGAGGTCGAGAATGTCGTTAATGATCGTCAACAGGTGCCCGGCCGCGTCGCTCGCCTTCTGGAGGCGCCCCTGGGCTTCCTCGTCCGCCACGCTGCGCCGCAGCAGGTGGATCATGCCGACGATGACATTCATCGGCGTGCGGATCTCATGGCTCATGTTGGCGAGGAAGGCACTCTTCGCCCGGCTGGCCGCGTCGGATTGCTCCTTGGCGACTTCCAGCTCGACCGAGCGCTGGGACAACACCAGGTTGGCCTGCTCGAGCTGGCCGGTCCGCTCGGCCACGCGCTGTTCCAGCTGATCCCGGTAGCGCGCCAGCTCGGCGTCCACCTGCTTGCGTTCGGTGATGTCCTCCTGGACGCTCAGATAGTGGGAAACACGCCCGTCGGGCTGAACGATGGGGCAAATGCGCGAGAACTCCACCATCAGCCCCCCGTCCCGCCGCCGGTTGATGAATTCGCCCTCCCAGGCCTCGCCGGCCTTGAGGGCTGCCCACAGCGCCTGGTAGGTGCTCTCCGGCGTCTGGCCCGATCTGAGAAAGCCCGCCTGCTTGCCGACGACTTCTTCGACGGGGTAGCCGCTGCGCTCGACGAAGGCGCGGTTGACGTATTCGATCATCCCTCCGGTATTCGTGATGATGACGCTCACCGGGCTCTGCTCCACCGCCAGCGACAGCTTGAGCAACTGCTCGGCTGCGCGGCGCTTGTCATCGATATCACGCCATATACCCGCCAGATAGCTGCGCCCGCGGATCTCGATGGCCCGGTAACTCAGCTCCACATGGCGCAGGGAACCATCCGCGCGCCGATGGATACTGTCGAAGTTGCGCGCCTCGCCCCGGGTTTCGACGCTGCGCAGCAGCGCTTCGAGTTCTTCAGCCGCGAGCCCGCCCTGGATGTCGTGCACGGTCAGGCGGCCGAACTCTTCGCGGGAGTAGCCCAGGCTGTGGCAGGCCGCATCGTTGAACTCCGTGAAACACCAGCTTTGCATGTCGAGCAGGACAATTCCGTCCCTCGCCTGATTGACGATGGCGCTGTAGATTTCCTCGCGCTCGCGCAGCGCCTCCTCGTCGCGGCGCAAGGCCGTAACGTCGCGGGCGATACCGAAGACGCCCGTCACCTTTCCGTCGGGCCCGTGCAGCGGCCCCTTGGTGACACTGAAGGTGCGGAGCCCGCCAGGGGTTTTCAGCAGCTCCTCGAAGGTCATGACGGCATTGGCGGCCATCACGGCCTGGTCGTTCCGGCGGGCATGGGCCGCCTCGTCCGGTGCAAACAAGTGCGCGTCGTCGCGGCCAAGCAGTTCCTCGGCGCTTCTTCCGCTCAGGCGCGAGACTTCACGGCTCACGAAAAGGTACTGCCCGTCCACGTCCTTCACGAAGATCGAATCGGTCGAACCGTCCGCAATCGCATCGAGCAGTTGCAGCTCACGCAGTTGCCTGCCCTGGGCCTCCTCGCGCCGCCGAGCCTGCGCCAGTTCGCGGCGCATCATGATCAGCCCCCCCGCAACGCAAAACGCGAACAACGCAAAACCCGAGGCCAGGATGATCCACAAGATCAACCCGCGGGACGCCTCGCGGATTTCGTCCTGGTCGATCTTGACCACCATCAGCCAGTCGGTGCCAGGAATCTGCCGCCCCGCACCGACGATGGACAAACCACGGTAATCCAGGGCCTCAAAGGCGCGGCCAACCCGCTCCGGGTGCTCGGCAAGCATCACGCTGAACAAGTCGCGACGACTGAGCGGAATGCGCTCGCTGAGCGGCGGGCCGGGCCGGTGGCGCAGCGGCGAGATGAACAGCAGGTCGTTGCCATCGCGCCGGAACAACAGGGTTTCGGCCGTGCGGCTGGGCACCGGCCAGGTATTGAGGTAATCGAACAGCGACCGGGCCGGATCGACCTGCAGCACCAGGACCAGTGGCGGCACACCCGGCCGGGTTGCCATCGGCACCACGAAATCGAGGTGCACCGGGTCGCTCAGGCGGCTGGCGACATCCCGGTAAAAACTCGTTTCCACCACCTGCCCACCCTTGAGGGCGCGGCGAACCGCGTCCATCAGGATGGGGCCCGGCACGAAACTCTCGCCCGTTGTCAGCAGTTGCTGCCCCTCGCCGTCCACCAGCGCCACCCGGCCGTAGTGGTAGGCGCTGCGCATGGAATCAAGGGCCGCAAGCACGCCGGCCCGGGCCTCCTCGTCGTGCTCCCGCCGCCACTTCTCATGCAGGGCGGAGAGGCCAGAATTGCCGGCTACCGCGCGGGCACCGGCCCGCCTTTCATCAAGCCACTGGGAGAGCTGCCCGGATTTCAGGTCGGCAATCGCTTCCAGGCGTCGATACTCCTGGGTATTGCGTTCGCGTAGCGTAAATACCGCGCTGCCATACCCCAGCGCACCCACACCCAGCGCGAACAATACAAAAGGCAGCACCAGGGCACGCACCCCGGCACCCCGGCGCGCGGAGGGCGCCGGGGTGCCGCCAGGCAACTGGCGGCGCAGCAGGACCCACAGCAGCAAGGACGTGACCGCAACAAAAACCCAGCCCTTCAGGGTACTGGCAGCCGCAATGGCATCCGGATCGGACAGCCACACATTCACCAGGCTGTCCGAAAACAGGATCCAGCCTGAGGCAAACACCGCATACACAAGAACAACACGCGCAATCCGGAGGTTCATGCTCGCCTCCCGGCATTCCGGAGCACGACCGCCGCCGCACACCAGCCGGCCGGCGAGCCGTCGCAAGCGAAAATGAAAAATTCGAAAGTCACCAGTAAGGAGTTCGGTAGGTAAAACTGCAGAAAAAACAGACTTTTTGCGCGAAGACACAGCTTGGCAATTTATCGACGCCGCAGGCGGCTTCTTTAGTTTAGACGCCCGCCGGGCGTGAAATAGTTGGACCTATGCGACAGGTTTCAAATCCCGCCCCGCCCGCCATGAGCCGGCGCAGCCGGGCTAAACTTCCCGCCACGTGCCCGTCACCCGCCCCGACGCCCCCAGATGCCGCCTGCTCTTACGCCCGCCTTGCGCCAGCTGCTACCCCGCCTGCTGCCCTTCCTTGCCTGGCACCGCCAGCTCGACGCAGCCGCCTTGCGCACCGACCTGCTAGCCGGCCTCACGGTGGCGCTGGTGGCTGTTCCACAAGCCCTCGCCTACGCCCAGCTCGCCGGCCTGCCCGCCTACGTGGGGCTCTACGCGTCGCTCTTGCCGAGCATCGTCGGCGCCCTGTGGGGCTCGTCGGCACAGCTCAATACCGGCCCGGTGGCCCTCACCAGCCTGCTCACGGCCAGCGCCCTGTCACCCCTGGCCCTGCCCGGCTCCGAAACCTGGCTGATGCTGGCCGTGCAGCTCGCGCTGCTGGCCGGCATCCTGCAGGTGGCCTTTGGCGCCTTGCGTCTGGCCCATTTTGCCGACCTGCTTTCGCACCCGGTGCTGCACGGCTTCATCAACGCCTGCTCGCTGCTGATCTGCGCCGCCCAGTTGCCCACCCTGCTCGGCGTGGGCGCAGCGGGCCAGCGCCCGTTCGCCGAGGCGATCGTCGACCTGGCCCTCGCGCTGCCGGACATCCACCTGCCCTCTGCTGCACTCGGCGGCGCCGCCATCGTGCTGCTCGTCGCCCAGCGCCGCTACCTGCCGCGCTGGCCGGGCGTGCTGATCGTCGTCGCGGCGCTCAGCGGCGTGGCCTGGCTGACAGGCTTCGAGGCCGACGGCGGACGGGTGGTCGGCGCGCTGCCGGAACAGGTCTTCGCGTTTGCCCTGCCCCGCGCCGACTGGGCCCAGACCACCGACCTGCTGCCCGCGGCCTTCGTGCTGGCGCTGGTCAGCTTCATCGAGGCCATGTCGAGCTGCAAGCTCGCCTCGGCGCGCACCGGCCAGCGCTGGAACGGCAACCAGGAACTCATCGGCCAGGGTCTCGCCAAGCTCACCGCCGCCGTCTGTCAGGCCTACCCGGTGAGCGGCTCCTTCGGGCGCTCGGCCTTTCTGCTCAATGCCCACGCCCGCACCGGGCTGGCCTCGGTGGTGGGCGCGCTGGTGGTGCTGGCCGCGCTCCTTGCCGTGCCAGGCCCGATCGCCCACATCCCGCGCCCGGTGCTGGCCGCGGTCATCCTGGTCACGGTTGCCGGCCTGCTGTCGGTGCACCCGCTACGCGACGCCTGGCGCAGCGGCCGCGACGACGGCCTCGCCGGCAGCGTGTGTTTCGTGGCCACGCTGGCCTTTGCCCCACGGGTCGAGATCGGCATCCTCGCCGGCCTGCTGCTGTCGCTGGCGCTGCTGATCTATCGCAGCATGAAACCCCGCGTCGCCGTGCTCGGCCGCCACCCGGACGGCACCTGGCGTGACGCCGAACGCTTCGGGCTGGCCCCGGCCCACCCGCAGCTGTCCATCCTGCGCTTCGACGGTCCGCTGCATTTTGTCAACGCGGCCACCTTCGAAGACGCCGTGCTGACCACCTTCCGGGACCACCCGCAAACCCGCAGCCTGCTGCTCTCCTGCGCCGGCATCAACGCCATCGACGCCAGCGGCATCGACGCGCTGCGCCGCATCAACCGCCAGCTTGAAGCCGACGGCCGGCTGCTCGCCTGCTGCGGCCTCAAGAAGCAGGTCATCGACGTGATGGAGCGCACCGGCCTGTGGTCCCACCTCGTCCCCCACGCCAGCTACCGCACCGAAGACGACGCCCTGCAGCAGCTCCTGCCCCTTCTCGGCGGCACCGGCACCGCTCCGCCGGTGCGCCGCGGGCTGGAGTGGTAGCGGGCGGCGCGCCTTTGTTGACCTGGATCGTTGTTCTCGCGGAATCACAGGCAGATACTTTGCTCCATCCCGTTTTTCGGCTTTGACAATAAAACAGTACAGGGAGCAAGCATGACACCCACCTCGGTCAGCGACATCCGCAACCTCAGCCTGCTGGGCCAGTCCGGCAGCGGCAAAACCACCCTGCTGGAAAAACTCCTCGCCACCGCCGGCGCCATCGGAGCAGCCGGTTCGGTTGAAAAAGGCGACACCGTCAGCGACTACGACCCCCAGGAAAAAGCCTTCGGTCACTCCCTCAACAGCGCCCTCGCCCACCTCGAATGGGCCGAGCACTGGGTCAATGTTCTCGACACCCCGGGCCTGCCCGACTTTCTCGGCCGCGCGCTGGCCACGCTGCCCGCGGTCGAAACCGCCGTCGTCGTCATCAACGCCGCGGCCGGCGTCGAAACCGTCACCCGCAAGGCCATGGACGCCGCGGCCGGCAAGTGCCGCATGCTCGTCGTCAATCGCATCGACGCGCCGGGCGTGGATTTTGCCGCCCTGATGGAACGCATCACCGCCAGCTTCGGCAAGGAATGCCTGCCGATCAACCTGCCCACCGCCGGCGGCGCCGGCGTGATCGACTGCTTCTTCAAGCCCGACTACGCCGCCGCCGCGGCCTTTTCCAGCGTGCGCGCCGCCCACGACCGCATCGTCGACCAGGTCGTCGAAGTGGACGAAGAACTCATGGCGCTCTATCTCGAGCAGGGCGAATCCCTCCAGCCCGAACAGCTCCACGATCCCTTTGAACAGGCCCTGCGCGAAGGCCACCTGATCCCCGTGTGCTTCACCTCGGCCCGCAGCGGCGCCGGCATCACCGAGCTGCTCGACATCATGGGCCGCCTGCTGCCCGACCCGACCGAGGGCAACCCGCCGCAGTTTCTCAAGGGCGAAGGCCCCGCGGCCGAAGCGGTCACGGCCACCACCGACGCCGACAAGCACGTCATCGCCCACGTCTTCCAGGTCAGCAACGACCCCTTCCGCGGCAAGCTCGGCCTGTTCCGCATCCACCAGGGCAGCGTCACGCCCAACAGCCAGATTTTCATCGGCGACGCCCGCAAGCCCTTCAAGGTCGGCCACCTGCTGCGCGTGCAGGGCAAGAACCAGACCGAGATCAACATCGGCATTCCCGGCGACATCTGCGCCGTGGCGCGGGTCGATGACATCCACCGCGACGCCGTGCTCCACGACTCCCACGACGAGGACCACTTCCACCTGGTGCCCCCCGGCTACCCGCAGGCCGTCTTCGGTCTCGCCCTGCTGCCCGAAAAGCACGGCGACGAACAAAAGCTCTCCGAGGCCCTCCACCGTCTCCTCGACGAAGACCCCTGCCTCACCGTCGAACACGACGCCCAGGCCAAGGAAACCGTGCTCCGCGGCCTTGGCGAAGTGCACCTCAAGGTCGCCCTCGACGCACTCAAAACCCGCTGGAACCTCAGCCTCGACACCCGCCCGCCGGCAATTCCTTACCGCGAAACCATCGCCGGCAGCGCCGAAGCCCGTTACCGCCACAAAAAGCAGAGCGGCGGCGCCGGCCAGTTTGGCGAAGTCGCGCTGCGCGTCGAAACCCTGGAACGGGGCTCCGGCCTCGCCCTGGCCGACGAGGTGAAGGGCGGCACGATCCCCTTCAACTTCATGCCGGCCGTCGAAAAGGGCGTGCGTCAGGCCATCGCCGAAGGCGTCATGGCCGGCTTTCCGCTGCAGGATCTGAAGGTGACGGTTTTCGACGGCAAGCATCACGCCGTCGATTCCAACGAAATCTCCTTCGTCACCGCCGCCCGCCACGCCGTTCAGGAAGCCGTTCAGGACGCCCGGCCGATCGTGCTGGAACCGCTGATCACCCTCACCGTGCGCATCGCCGACGAGCACTTTGGCGGCATCAGCGCCGAGCTCTCCGGCCGCCGCGGCCGCGTGACCGGCACCGACAGCCCGCAACCCGGCTGGACCGAAATCACCAGCCAGATTCCGATGGCCGAGATGGACGGCTTCGAATCCCGCCTCAAGTCCATCAGCGGTGGCGACGGCAGTTGCAGCATCGCCTTCAGCCACTACGAACCGGCCCCGATGGATGTGCAGCAGCGCCTCGCCCGGGAGCACCAGGGCAAGCGCAGCGGCGAACAGTAATCCACCCCCGGAGGTGCCCCACGGCACCTCAATAGGCGTAAAAAAGGCAACAATGATCGATTCATTGCTGCCTTTTTTACGCCCCCGACTGCAGCTACAGCATGCGGGCGAACTCTTCCACAGACACCGGCGGCGAGAACAGGTAGCCCTGCCCCTGATCGCAGCCCAGCCGGCGCAGCACCTCCAGCTGGTCCCCGGTCTCGACCCCCTCAGCCACCACTGAACAGCCAAACAGGTGGGCGATGACGATGATGGTCTCCACCAGTTTCTGGTCGTCAGCATCGTGGCCGACCTCCCGCACGAAGCTACGGTCGATCTTCAGCTCCGACACCGGCAGCAACTTGAGATACGACAGCGACGAGTAGCCGGTGCCGAAATCGTCGATCGACACCCCGACGCCCGCCGCACTCAGCGCCCCCAGGCGGGCCTGGGCTTCCTTCAGGTCGTGGATGAAGACGGATTCGGTCACCTCCATCTTGATCCGCGCCGACGGCACGCCGGATTCGCCGATCCGCCGCAGCACCCCCTCCACAAAGCCGTCGTGCTGGAGCTGGCGGCTCGACACGTTGAGGGCCAGGGTGAAATCATCGCCAAGCCGGCCGGCCTCGAGCCAGCCGCGCAGATGGCGGAGGCCCTCGTCCAGCCCCCATTCGCCGATGGCGAGGATGTCGCCGGTTTCCTCGGCGAGGGGGATGAAGATGTCCGGCCGCACCGCCCCCATGTCGGCCGAGTGCCAGCGCAGCAGGGCTTCGGCGCCGATCAGGCGGCGGCTGGCGAGGTCGATCTTGGGCTGGAATACCAGCGTCAGCTCGCCGCCCGGCACCGCCTGCTTGAGGGCGCGGCGCAGGCGGCGACGCTGGGCCAGGGCCTGCTCCAGTTCCGGGCTGAAGCGCCCCAGCGGCCCGCTGCCGGGTTGCGGGATGGCGGCGGCGGCCTTGCGCAGCAGGTCTTCGGCGCCGCTGATGTCGTCGGTGGAATGGGCGATGCCAATGCGGATCGACGTTGCCAGCAGCAGTTCATCGACATGGTGGCCGCCTTCGAGCAGGCGCAGCAGGCGGCGCGCGCTGCGCTCGAGCAGGGCCGGATCGTCGGTGGACTGGACGAGCACCAGCTCGCTGCTGCCCCAGCAGCCGACGATGCCGCCCTGGGCCACCGGGCTCATCGCCGCCAGCTCGCCAAGGGCCTGGAGCAGCTTTTCGGCGGTGGGGTAGCCCTGCACGCGAGCGATCTCATCGATCTCGTCGGCGACGATGAAGAACACCGCCACCGGGCGGGCGCTGGCCAGCAGGCTGTCGATCCGGCCCAGCACCGCCCGGCGGTTGGGTAGGCCGGTGGCGCTGTCGGTGAGGACGAGGCTGCGCAGCTCGGCGGTCTGGTGGTCCACCAGGACCTGCAGCAGCTCGGCCTGGTCGCGCAGATCCCGCGACTGGCAGTGGGCGAGCAGGATGTTGCGGATGCGCTTCTGCACCTCGCCCTGGTCGAAGGGCTTGTTGAGGAAGTCGATGGCGCCCAGCTCCAGCGACTGGGAGCGGGTTTTGCGGTCGGTATGGGCGGTGAGCACGATCACCGGCGGCGCGATCGCGCCAAGGCGCCTGCGCACCTGGCGCAGCACCTCGAAGCCCGACATCTGCGGCATCCGGATGTCGAGCAGGATCAAATCGGGCACGCAGCGCTCGATCTCGGCATTCACCTCCCGCGGGTCGGTGATGCCGAGCATGTTTTGGTAGCCGACGTCCTCGAGGATGCCAAGGAGCAGCTCGACACTGGCCTTCGTGTCGTCGACAACCAGGATGCGGGCGTCGGCCAGATGGGCTTCAAGCATCGGGTTCGTCCCCAAGGTACTGCGCCAGCACGGCGTACAGATGGGTGAAATCCAGTGGTTTGGTGAGGTAGTCGGCAAAGCCGGCGGCCAGGCCGCGCTCCACGTCGGCGGGCATGGCGTTGGCCGACAGGGCCACCACCGGCACCGTGCGGGTGAGCGGATCGGCCTTCAGCGCCACCAGCGCCGCGTAACCGTCCATGCCCGGCAGGTTGATGTCCATCAGGATCAACGCCGGAAGTTCGGCGCGGGCCAGCTCGATGCCCAGCGCGGCCTCGTGGGCGCAGCGCAGATCGCAGGCGCTGAAATCCTCGAAGATGTCGTTCATCAGGCGCTGGTTGGCGGGGTTGTCCTCCACATACAGAACGCGCTGACGGAGGCGGCCGTCGTTCGCCACGGGCAGCGCCTCTGCCGGCACGGCCGCCGACAGGCCCGGATCTGCGGCTCGCCGGAGCCTGAACCAGAAGCAGCTGCCCTCGCCCTGGACGCTGTCGACTCCCACGTGGCCGTCCATCTTCTCGATGAGCTGCTTGCTCAGCGCAAGCCCGACGCCGGCGCCCTCGATGCCGGAATGCTCGGCGCCGATACGTTTGAAGGGCTGGAACAGCTCGCCGATGCGCTCGGCCGGGATGCCCACGCCGGAGTCGCGCACGGTGACGTGCAGCTCGTCGCCGTGCTCCGCCCAATCGATATCGATGGTGCCGCCTTCGCGGTTGTACTTGATGGCGTTAGACAGGAAGTTGATGAGGACTTGCTTGATCCGCGTGAAGTCGGCCATCACCCGCGGACGGCCCGCGCTGGCCGGCGGCAACCGGATGGCGATGCGGCGCGCGTCGGCGAGGGCGCTGATCGAGGCGACGGATTCCTCCACCGCCGCGGCCAGCTCCACCGGCTTGATGGAGAAGGCCAGCCGCCCGGCCTCGATGCGGGCCAGGTCGAGGATGTCGTTGATGAGGGTGAGCAGGTGCTGGCCGCTCTTGAGGATCTGCTCCACCTGCCCGGCCTGGCGCTCGGGCAGCCGCAGCTTGCGGTTGCCCAGCAGGAGCTGGGAGAAGCCGATGATCGAATTCATCGGCGTGCGCAGCTCGTGGCTCATGGACGACAAGAACTCGGTCTTGGCCCGGCTGGCGTCGGCCTGCTCGGCGTGGGCGATTTCCAGTTCGCGGGTGAAGCGGGCCTGCTCGTTGATGCGCCGGTACAGGTTGATGAGCAGCGCGCAGGTGGCGGTAAAGGGCTCGAGCCAGGCCAGGAGCTCCTCGTTGACCTCCATGTTCGAGTTGGCGATGGCGTACATGCCGATCACCTGGCCCTGGTCGACGATGGGCACACCAAGATAGTTGTGCAGCGGCGGATGGCCGTGGGGGAAGCCGGTGCGCCGGGTCTCGCTCTCCATGTCGCGGGTCATCACCACCTCGCCGCCGGCAAACACGCGGCCGAGCATGGAATCCGGGTTGGTGAGGATCATGTCGCCGGACGACAGGCGCTCCATCAGGCGGCGCGAGTCGTCGTTCCAGGAGAGGTCGGTGATGGCGTGGATCTTGAGGCCGGGCTTGCCACCCAGCGGCACCACCTCGCCAATCAGCGCGTAGTCGCAGCAGGACAGATCGCACAGGGCGTCCTTCAGGAACAACCATAACTGGTCACTCGACATCAGGGTGGCGAAGTCGGTCATGCCCCGATGCAGCACCTGCAGCAGCCGGTGCTGGGCCTGCTCGCGCTCGCGGGCGCGGTATAGCTCAGAGAGGTCGGAGAGGATGCCGATGAACTCCACCTCTTCCTGGCCGGGAATCGTCACCTCACTCACCGCCAGATGCACCGGAATGGTCCGCCCGGACTTGTGCAGCGCCAGCACCTCGCGGCCGATGCCGATCACGCTGGGCGGCCGGCCCTTGAGGTAGCTCGACAGGTATTCGTCGTGATGCGCTGCCCAGCGCTCGGGCATGATCATGCGCACGTTGCGGCCAAGCATTTCCTCCTCCGAGTAGCCGAGGACCTGCAGCGCGAACGGATTGACCTGCTCGATGATGCCCCGGGATGTGATGCGGATGATCCCGACAGCCGCGCGGTTGAGGAGCGCCTGGTTACGGGCCAGGGTGCGTTCGAGGCTGGCCTGCTGGCGGCGCGCCTCGAGATCGGCCCGATGGTGGCGGATCAGCGCCTCGGCCTGCCGGCCAAAGCGGGCCAGGCAGTCGAGCTGCGCCTCGGAGATCTCCCGCGGCGCCACGTCGACGATGCATAGCGTCCCCACCGCGAGACCGTCCTCCGGACGCAGGGGCACCCCGGCGTAGAAGCGGATTCCCATCTCGCCGTACACCAGCGGGTTGTCGACGAAGCGCGGGTCGGCCAGCGTGTCGGCCACCACCATCGGACCGTCGCCGCAAATGGCATAGGCGCAAAACGATTGGTCGCGAGGCATCTCGCGCACCGTCAGGCCCGCGGCGGCCTTGAACCACTGCCGCTCCGCATCCATCAACGAGATGATCACAGCGCTCACCTTGAACACCGACCGCACAAGCTCGATCAAGTCGTCGAAGGCCGGATCGGGCGGACTATTCAGCAGGCCGTTGGCGTGGAGGGCGAGTAGCCGGGCCGCTTCGTCATCGGGAACGGGGGGACATAGCATCGGAGCAAACCAGTCGAGATTGGGAGAAAACGCATGGTGCAGCCCACCCCGGACCGTTGCCGAGCACACGGGGGCTCCCCCTTGTGGGACGGCCGGTGGCGGCCTCTCTGTTTTATCGACGGCCGGCACGTTCTCTTTAGCCGCAAGCGCCATCGGAAAGCAAGCCGATCTTCTCCGCCTGGGCCGGCGGAGTAGCGTGCTCCATGAGCAATCCGTGCCAGGGCGGAACCCGGCAAGCCTGGCGGAAAAAATCGCCGCTCAGCGCGGCCGGCTGTCCCAGATCTTCTGCAGGCGCTTCACCGAAACCGGCATCGGCGTTCTGAGTTCCTGCGCAAACAAGCCTACGCGCAGCTCTTCCAGCAGCCAGCGGAATTCCTCCAGTTGCGGGTCCGTGACGCCGGCCTTGGCCTTGGCGAGCCATTCGCGCTCGAAGGGCTGGGCAAGGCTCTTCCAGTCGGCCATGAGCTGCGCATCGCGGGCCGGGTTGGTGCGCAGCTTGTCGATGCGCACCGTCACACCCTTGAGATAACGCGGAATCTGCGCAATACGCTCGTAGGGCAGCGCCACCAGGAAGTTCTTCGGCATCAGCCTGGCCGCCTGGGCGTTGATGTCGGCCACCACGTCGGGAAAGGTTTTGAGGCCGGCGACGCGCTTGACCATCAGCGCGTGCTCCGTGATCAACTGGCCGGTGAGGCGCATCAGCTCCTGGGCCACCAGCGTGATGCGCGGCTTGGCCTCCTGGCAGCGTTTGGCAAAGGCGTCGGCGTCGGTGGGCAGGGGTTCGAGCAGGCAGCAGCGCTCCAGCGTGGCGACCACCAGATGGGCCTTGAGTTCGGCCTCGGTGCCGTAATTGATGAAAGCCAGCGCCAGATCGCGGATACCCGGCAGTTTCTCTATGGACTTGACCTGGGCCGACAGCTCCAGCGCAAACAAGCGCGCGAGGCCGCCCCGATGCACCCTGGCCGCTTCTTCCGGCGTGTCGTAGGGGCGCAGCGAAACGCTGCCACCGTCGTCGTGCAGCGCGGGGAAACCGACGATCTCGCGGCCCGCCACCTTCACCTCCAGCAGCTCCGGCAGCGCCCCGAAAGTCCAGCCCGTAAAGCCGCCCAGCTGGGCGGCCGGCGCTTCGGGCGCCCTGGCAGCAGCCTTGCCTTCCGGCGCACCCTTTTTGGGCGCAGGCGTTTCGGCCGGAACGATCTTGGCGGCCTGAAAGCGCGCCGCCACCTGGTCGCGGAAGCGCGCCCGCAGCTCGGCCAGGTTGCGCGACTGCCCCAGCACGCGGCCATGCTCGTCCTGAACGCGGAAATTCATGAAGCAGTGCGGGTTGAGATTTTCGGCCCGGAAGCTTTCCGTCGGCAGTTTGAGCGACACCCGCACTTCGACAAAGCGCTGCAGCGCCTTGATCAGCGGATCGTCCTGATCGAACTCGCCCGCTTCGAATTTCGTCATGAAATCGGCGGCGCTCTCGCTCATCGGCTGCAGGCGGTGGCGGTGCCTGGGCGGCACGGTCTTGAGCAGCGCGACAATCTTTTCTTCCAGCAGGCCGGGCACCAGCCATTCGCAGCGGTTGGCCGGAATCTGGTTGAGCATGGCCAGCGGAACGGTGAGCGTCACCCCGTCGTCGGATTCGCCCGGCGCGTGCAGGTAGGCCAGCTTGAGCTTCTGGCCCAGCACTTCGAAGCTGGACGGAAAACGATCGGTGGTGATGCCTTCCGCGTCGTGGCGCATCAGCTGGTCGCGGGTCAGCTGCAGGGTTTTGGGCGCGGCCTTTTCGGCGTCCTTGCGCCACGCCTCGAAGCTGGCCACGTCGAGCACTTCGGGCGGCAGCTTGGCATCGTAGAAGGCGTAGATCAGTTCTTCATCCACCAGCACGTCGGGCCGGCGGGATTTGTGTTCCAGCCGCTCGATCTCGGCCACCAGACGCCGGTTGTGGGCCAGAAAGGCCATGCCGCGAGCCGGGCCTTCGGCGATCTCGCCCTGCACCAGGCCTTCACGGATGAACAGTTCGCGGCACAAGTCGGGGTCGATCTCGCGGTAGCTCACGCCGCGGCGCGGATACACCGTGAGCCCGTACAACGTGCCCCGCTCCCAGGCCCGCACGGCGCCGCTGGCCTTGGACCAGTGCGGCTCGGAAACCTGCCGCTTGAGCAGGTGCCCGCCCACATCCTCCAGCCATTCCGGCTCGATGCGGGCCAGGCAGCGGCCGAACAGCCGGGATGTATCCACCAGTTCGGCGCACATGATCCACTTGCCGGCCTTCTTGGCGATGCTGGACCCCGGATGCGGCCAGAACTTGATGCCGCGGGCGCCCAGATAACTGCCGGCGGCCGGGCCGGTGGCGTCTTCGATCTTGCAGCCCACGTGGCCCATCAGGCCGGTGAGCAGCGCCTTGTGGATGGCCTCGAAAGCGGCCGGTTTATCGTTTTCCTTCCAGCCGTGCTCGGCGCACAGCACGTGCAGCTGGGCATACACGTCGCGCCACTCGCGCAAGCGCAGCCACGACAGGAAGTGCGTCTTGCACCAGGCCTTCTGCTTGCTCGATGTTTCGTGGCGCTGGACTTCTTCCCAGGCCCTCCAGAGATTCCAGAACCACAGGAACTCGGATTTCTGCTCTTCTTCCGGGCCGCGAAAACGGGCGTGAGCCTGGTCGGCGGCGGCCTGGCGCTCGGGCGGGCGCTCCCTCGGATCCTGCGTGGACAGCGCGGCGGCAATCACCAGCACTTCGGACAGGCTGCCCCGGTCACGGGCGGCAAGAATCATGCGGCCGATCTTCGGGTCGAGGGGCAGGCGGGCGAGTTCGCGGCCAATCGGCGTGAGGCTCATCGCCGCGGCGCCTTCCACCTCATCGACCGCGCCGAGTTCGGCCAGCAACTGATAGCCGTCGGCCACCATGCGCGGCAGCGGCGCGTCGATGAAGGGGAAGTCGGCCACTTCGCCGAGCTTGAGCGACTTCATGCGCAGGATCACGCCGGCCAGCGACGAGCGCAGAATTTCCGGGTCGGTGTGCTCCGGGCGCTTGTTGAAGTCGTCCTCGTCGTAGAGCCGGAAACACACGCCATCGCTCACCCGGCCGCAACGGCCGGCGCGCTGGCGGGCCGCCGACTGGGCGATCTTCTCGATCTGCAGCTGCTCCACCTTGTTGCGGTGGGAATAACGCTTGAGCCGCGCCAGGCCCGTATCGACCACGTAGCGAATGCCCGGCACGGTGAGCGAGGTTTCGGCCACGTTGGTGGCCAGCACCACGCGGCGGCCCTTCGACGGGGCGAAAACCCGCGCCTGATCGGCGGCCGACTGGCGGGCGAACAGCGCCAGCACCTCGGTTCCGGCGGCATGGTGGGCCTTGCGCAGGGCTTCGGCGGCTTCGCGGATTTCGCGCTCGCCGGGCAAGAACACCAGCACGTCGCCCGGGCCGCTGCGGTGGGCTTCATCGACCGCATCGACCAGCGCATCGTAAAGATCGCGGTCGGGGCCCCGATTGTCCTGGCGCGGCGTGGGTGCGCCCGCGGGCGGCTCGGCGCGCTCCACCGGGCGGTAGCGCATCTCGATGGGGTAGAGGCGGCCCGAGACTTCGATGACCGGCGCGGGCTTTTCGGGGGTGCCGAAATGGCGCGCAAAGCGCTCGGCATCCAGCGTGGCGGAGGTGACGATCACCTTCAGATCCGGCCGCTTGGCGAGCAGCTGGCGCAGGTAGCCCAGCAAAAAATCGATGTTGAGGCTGCGCTCGTGAGCTT
>Ga0209175_10000691_pt1 | contig 18478 bp, 17 predicted proteins | sample JI91814C2DNA_FD_187506 | JGI IMG/M metagenome (GOLD analysis project Ga0209175, IMG submission 187506) | Wastewater effluent complex algal communities from Wisconsin, to seasonally profile nutrient transformation and Carbon sequestration -... | ecosystem: Engineered > WWTP > Effluent > Algae...
GAGCTGATCGCCCGGGACGGCGGCCTTGTCGCCAGCTCGGGCGGCACGCGCCTCGCCGCGACGGCCTTCAGCGACAGGGCCGGGGACGACACGCTGATCGTCACGGGCGGCGACGGTGTCTTCGCGGCGGCCGAATGCGCCACCACCGTCGGTTTCGTGAGCAACAGCGGCGCGGCGCTGCGGAGGATCGCCAGCGTCTGCTCGGGCGCCTATCTGCTGGCCACCGCGGGCCTGCTGCACGGGCGGCGCGCCACCACCCACTGGCGGCGCTCGCAGGATTTCGCCCGCCGCTTTCCGGACGTGCAGGTGGATGCCGACCGGATCTTCACGCGGGATGGAAAGGTGTGGACCTCGGCCGGCATCAGCGCCGGCATCGACCTGGCGCTGGCCCTGATCGCCGACGATCTGGGCGAGGCCGTGGCACGGCAGGTCGCCCGCCAGCTGGTGGTGTATTACCGGCGCCCGGGCGGGCAGTCCCAGTTTTCAGAGATGGCCGAACTGCAGCCGGCCGGCGGGCGTTTTGCCGCGCTGCTCGACCACGTGCGCAGCCACCTGCGGGACAGGCTGGATGTGGATGAACTGGCCGGGCTGGCGCGCATGAGCCCGCGCAATTTTTCGCGCTGCTTTGCCGCCGAAGTGGGCGTCACCCCGGCGCGCGCAGTCGAGCGCCTGCGCGTGGAGGCGGCGCTCGCGGCGCTGGAAAGTGGCGCGCGCTCGGTTCAGGAGGCGGCCCGTGAGTTCGGCTTTGGCGACCCGGAACGCATGCGCCGGGCCTTCATGCGCACGCTGGGGGTGCCGCCATCAAGCCGGCGCCGGGCGCCGGGCTGACACGCTCTCAAGAAAACGCCGGGCCGCCCCAAGTTTTCTTGTCCCCCACGGGGGGCGGGTGGGGCGTAGCCCGGCCCTGGGGGCCCTCAGACGCTGGCCAGCGCGCTGCGCAGGCTGGCCATCACGCTGTTGTAGCGCTGGGGGTCGGAATCCTTGCCGGCCCCGAACACGGCTGAACCGGCAACGAAGGTGTCGGCACCGGCGCGGGCAATCTCGGCGATGTTGTCCACCTTCACGCCGCCATCCACCTCCAGCAGGATCCGGCGCCCGCTCTTCTGTTCGTAGGCGTCGATCCTGGCGCGGGCCTCGCGCAGCTTGTCGAGGGTGCCCGGAATGAAGGACTGGCCGCCGTAGCCGGGGTTGACGCTCATCAGCAGCACCACGTCGAGCTTGTCCATCACGTGGTCCATCCAGATGAGGGGCGTGGCCGGGTTGAAGACCAGGCCGGCCTGGCAGCCGCTGTCGCGGATCAGGCCGAGGGTGCGATCGACGTGCTCGGAGCCTTCGGGGTGGAAGGTGATGATGTTGGCGCCGGCCTTTGCAAAGTCCGGCACGATGCGATCGACCGGCTTGACCATCAGGTGCACGTCGATGGGCGCCGTGGTACAGGGGCGGATCGCCTCGCAGACCAGCGGGCCGATGGTGAGGTTGGGCACGTAATGGTTGTCCATCACGTCAAAATGGATCCAGTCGGCGCCGGAGGCGATCACGTGGGCGACTTCCTCGCCAAGCTTCGCGAAATCGGCGGACAGCAGGCTGGGGGCGATGCGGTAGGTCATGGGGCAATCCTGGACAAAAACCTGACGGAAAAACGCGGCAAGTCGGGCAGTCTACCTGCCCGAAACCGTCAGCGCCAACGCCGCGCTGCGGTTGCAGCGGGGCGACGATTCCGCTTCAATAAGCGTCCCCAACCGAATCCGCCACAAAAAATGACCACCCAGCCCGAACGGGACAGCATCGAGATCAAGACGGCTTGCCGCTTCATCCCCGAACAATCCGACGTGGAAGCCGAGCGCTATGTGTTCGCCTACCACATCACCATCCGCAACACCGGCAGCGTCAGCGCCCAGCTGATGAGCCGCCACTGGATCATCACCGACGCCGAGGGCGCCGTTCAGGAAGTGAAGGGCGCCGGCGTGGTGGGCCAGCAACCGGTGCTGCAACCCGGCCAACAGTTCGAATACACCAGCGGCTGCACCATCGCCAGCCCGGTGGGCACGATGAAGGGCAGCTACCAGATGGTGACCGAAGACGGCACCAGCTTCGACGCGCCGATTGCCGAATTCACGCTGGCCATGCCCCGCACGCTGCACTAAGAGCTTGTCCGTAAAGAGGCCGAGGCCGGCCTATTCACCGACAAGCTCTAAAACGGCCGGCGCAGGCCCCCGCCGATACGGGCCAGCTGCCGGTCGTGCCAGCTGCCCAGCGCCCACTGGGCACAAACCGCGCCGACAAGCGCCATCGCCATGTCACTCTGGGTATCCCAGGGGTCGCCCTGAGTACCGAGAAAAGCCTCGGCGCCCTGCCCCAGCGCCACCGCGGCGCCCCATTCAACAAGTTCATAAACAGCCGAAATCGCCAGGCAAATACAGCTGACGATGAAGAACAGCCAGCCTCGCCCGCGCACCACCGCGCGGCGCAGCAGGATTTCCCGCGCCGCAAGCGCCGGCACAAAGCCCTGCATGAAGTGGCCGATCCGGTCGTAGGGGTTGCGCTCGAGCCCCATCACATCCTGCAGCCAGAAGCCGAAAGGCACCCGCGCGTAGGTCCATGCGCCGCCCACGATCAGCACCAGCGCGTGCGCCGCAATGAGCAGCTGCAGCAGCCTGGTCAGGGGAAACCCCCGGTGGCTGACCACCAGAAGCGGGGCAAGAATGATGACCGGCGCCACTTCCATCCACCAGGTCGCCCGGTCGAAGGGCGCCACCCCGGAGGCCACCAAGGCCACGCCGACAAGGCCGAGAAGCAGCACGGGAAGCCGGTTGGCGAAATTTTGCATGAACATCCAAAGCCCTAAAAAAAAGAAAAAAAATCACATCGCCCCTGCGCGACAACCACAAGTATCCATGACGAATGCCGTAAAAGGGCTATCGCAACACCAAGCCTGCCGGTCGACTCAGCCAGGCACGCATCTACCCCCCCGGGCGCACAGCAGCCCCTGTCGAGAGCGAAGACGCTTATGTGGATCAACAAGAAAAAATTCGAGCAACTCGAAGCGGATCTCCGCGCCGCCATCGAACGTGAAACCACGCTCCAGGCCGAAGTCTCGGCGCTGCAGGCCGAAGTCAGCATGCTGCACCAAGGCAATTTCGAGCGCCAAGACCGCACCGAAAGAAATCTCGCCATCGTCGAGCGCATGAGCGCCTTTGGCGGGTCCCTCACCAATGCCCAGGGCAGCCTGGCCGAAATGGCCGGCATCCTGCGCAACGAGAAGGACAAGGCCATCGAGGCCGCCCACGTATCGCTGGCCAGCGGCCAGGCGACCACCGAGATCGCCGATAACCTGCGCCGCCTCGCCACCGAATCCCAGGACTCGGCCCACGAGGTGGAAACCCTCGCCCAGCGTGCCGACGAAATCAGCGCCATCGTCAAGCTGATTCACGACGTGGCCGACCAGACCAACCTGCTGGCCCTCAACGCCGCCATCGAGGCCGCCCGCGCCGGCGAGGCGGGCCGCGGCTTTGCCGTGGTCGCCGACGAGGTGCGCAAGCTCGCCGAACGCACCTCCACCGCCACCCGCGACATCTCCACCCTGGTCACCCGCATCCGCGAAGATTCGACCCGCGCCCGCAACAGCATGGAAACCCTGGCCCAATCGGCCGGGCAGTTCAGCGACCGGGGGCAACTGGCCACCGAGGACATGAAGCGCCTGATGGACCTCTCCAGCAACATGGAAGGCGTCATCGCCGGCAGCGCCATGAAGAGCTTTGTCGAAGTGGCCAAGATCGACCACATCGTGTTCAAGTTCCGGGTCTACCTGGCGCTGTTCGACCTCATCGAACTCAAGTCCGGCGACCTGACCACCCACACCGGCTGCCGGCTCGGCAAGTGGTACTACGAGGGCGAGGGCCACGACTGTTTCAACAAGCTCTCCGGCTACCGGGAGATCGAACCGCCCCACATCGAGGTGCACAAAGCCGCGGCCCTGGCCCTCGACGCCTACGCCAACGACGACACCAACGCCCTTCTCGCCCACCTGGACAACATGGAACGCGCCTCGATGCGGGTGCTCGACAACCTCCAGAAAATGGGCGAAGCCGCCGCCGCAGAGCCCTCCCTCCTGTGCCAGACCGGCGAAGGCCATCGCCACTGACCGCCATCGGTGCCTGTTCCGGGGCGGCAAACATCCTCCACGGAGCAGGCACGCACGCCCCCGGCGGCAGCTATCCGGCACGCGCCCCAGGCTCACCCTGACGCCGGGCGGCAAGCGGCCCCCACCGCCACGCATTGACGCCCCCGCCGGGGTCGCCCAGAATCGGGCGCCATGCCCAGCCTCGACACCCTTCTCGCCTTTCTCGGCATTTCCGTTCTGATCACCCTCGCGCCCGGCCCCGACAACCTGATGGTGATCGGTCAGAGCCTTGCGCGCGGAGCCCGCGCCGGGCTGGCCTTCGGCCTTGGCTGCGCCAGCGGATGCCTCACCCACATCGCCTGGGCCACCCTCGGCATCGCCGCGCTGGTGCGCGCCTCGCCCGGACTCTTTTTCGCCTTCAAGCTGGCCGGCGCGGCCTGGCTGCTGTGGCTCGGCATCCAGGCCCTGAGAAGCGGCGGCACGCTCACCCCGGCCGCCGGTACACCGCCCCGGCCGTGGCCGCGCGAGATCGCCCGCGGTTTTGTCGCCAACGCGCTGAACCCCAAGGTCGGCCTGTTCTTTCTCGCCTTCCTGCCCCAGTTCACCGATCCGGCGCGGGGCGGCCTGACGCTGCAGATGCTCGTCCTCGGCCTGGTCTTCATTGCCCAGACGGTGGTGATCTTCAGCACCATGGCCTTCGCCGCCGGCAGCATCGGCCGCCTGCTGGCCCGCAACCCGCGCCTTGGCCCCTGGCTGGACCGCCTGTGCGGCGTGCTGTTCATCGGCCTGGCCGCAAGGCTGGTGAGCGGTGAGATCTAAAGGTTGAGGAGTGCGCCCGCCCGCGCCCATCGCCGAACCTGAATCAACCCGCTCGCTCCCCTTACCCACACCTCTCATCGACCATGCGACGCTCTCCCTCCGGCGCCCAGCCGCTTCCCGCCTCCGGCGAACGCCACGACTGGCAGACCATCAAGAAGCTGCTGCCCTACCTGTGGGCCTACAAGTGGCGCGTGCTGTTCGCCCTTGGCTGCCTGCTCTCGGCCAAGTTTGCCAACGTCGCCGTGCCGCTGGTCTTCAAGCAGGTGGTCGACGGCCTCGACATTTCCCGCGAGCAGGCCTTCATCGTGGTGCCCGCCGCGCTGCTGGTGGCCTACGGCGCGTTGCGCTTTTCCACCTCGCTGTTCACCGAGCTGCGCGAGCTGATCTTTGCGCGGGTCACCCAGGAATCCGTGCGCGAGATCTCGCTCCAGGTATTCGGCCACCTGCACGCCCTGTCGCTGCGCTTTCACCTTGAACGCCAGACCGGCGGCCTCACCCGCGACATCGAACGCGGCACCCGCTCGATCGGCTCCCTGATCAGCTACACGCTGTATTCGATCCTGCCGACCTTCATCGAAATCGGCATGGTGCTCGGCATCCTGCTGGTGAAATACGAACCCAGCTTCGCGATCATCACCGTCGTCACGCTGAGCCTCTACATCACATTCACCTTCAAGGTCACCAACTGGCGCACCGCGCTGCGCCGCCAGGCCAACGAACTCGATTCCGCCGCCAACGCCCGCGCCATCGACAGCCTGATCAACTTTGAAACGGTCAAATACTTCAACAACGAAGCCTTCGAAGCCCGCCGCTACGACACCGAGCTGGCCAAATGGACGGCCGCCCAGATCCGCAACCAGAAGTCGCTGTCGCTGCTCAACATCGGCCAGGCCGCCATCATCGCGGTGGGCGTCACCGCCATGATGTGGCGCGCCGCGCTGGGCGTGGCCAACGGCAGCATGACCCTCGGCGACCTGGTGCTGGTCAATGCCTTCCTGATCCAGCTCTACATTCCGCTCAACTTCCTCGGTGTGCTGTACCGGGAAATCCGCCAGGCCCTGACCGACATCGAGCGCATGTTCGGCCTGATGGCCACCCACCGCGAAGTGGCCGACGCACCCGGCGCCCGCGCACTGGCCCGCGGCCCGGCCGACCTGCGTTTCGATCACGTGGGCTTTGCCTACGAGCCGACCCGCAAAATCCTCCACGACGTGGATTTTTCGATTCCGGCCGGCAAGACCGTGGCCGTGGTCGGGCACTCCGGCTCCGGCAAATCCACGCTGGCCCGGCTGCTGTTCCGCTTCTACGACGTGCAAGGCGGCGCCGTGTGCATCAACGGCCAGGACATCCGCCAGCTCACCCAGGACAGCCTGCGTGCCGCCATCGGCATCGTTCCGCAGGACACCGTGCTCTTCAACGACACCCTGTTCTACAACATCCAGTACGGCCGCCCCGAAGCCAGCCGCGAGGAAGTCGAAGCCGCCGCCCGCGCCGCCCAGCTCGAAGACTTCGTCGCCCGCCTGCCCGAAGGCTGGCAGACCCGCGTCGGCGAGCGTGGCCTCAAGCTCTCCGGCGGCGAAAAGCAGCGCGTCGCCATCGCCCGCACCCTGCTCAAGAACCCCGACATCCTGATCTTCGACGAAGCCACCTCGGCCCTCGACTCCAAGACCGAAAAAGCCATCCAGGTCCAGCTCGACGCCGCCGCCCGCGGCCGCACCACCCTCGTCATCGCCCACCGGCTGTCAACCGTGATGAACGCCGACGAGATCATCGTGCTCGACCAGGGCCGCATCGTCGAACGCGGCAGCCACGCCGAACTCCTCGCCAAAGGCACGGCCTACGCGCAAATGTGGAAACTCCAGCTCGAAGAGCGCGAAACCGAGGACGAGGCAGCCTGACAACGCGGGTGGCATCTGCGGGCGGGCGGGCCTATTGTGTTAATGGCAAGGCGGACTTCCGGAACACGCCGAACGGTCGCCAGAAGCTTATGCAGCAAGATGGCCGGAAGCGTTTTCCCGGCACCAGAAGAGGGAGGCATTGCGAACAATGGGCTCGTTTCGAATTCCGGGAAGCCTTGGTATCCATGCAAATTCGGGGTGGACCTTGCAAACCTTTCATGGCCTGCCTTCCTGCATTGAGCAGAAAAATCTGGCCGCGACCCAAAAGCGCAGCAGCGGCAGCATTCCTTCACCCCAGCCTGCAATCCCACTGGATAACGACACCCGCACGCTTGCGGCAACAGCCTATGGCGAGGGTTCATCGGGCAACGTATTCAACGAAATGGCCGCAATCGCCAATGTTCTGGTGCGCCAGCAAAAGGCCCGCGGCTACAAGAGCATCTCGGCGTTCATCTCTGCCGACAGGAATTTCGCGTATGCCGCCCACGACGGAAATGAACGCTACACGCAGTTGATGAAGGCTAGCGAATCACAGATATCGACCTCCAAGGGTATGGCAGACGCGCTGAAAGGCGCGATCAACGCCCTTTCGCCGGCTTCGGTCGATTATTCGGGAGGTGCCTATTTCTGGGACGGCGCCGACATCGAGAGCAACTACGAAAAACACGCCAAAGTCCGAGGCGGCATTCGTTTCAGCGATGTCGCCCACAATCTGTACAAAATCAAAGAAAAAGAGGTTCCGGGAGAAGAGTGGTGGCGAGATAACCGAGGGAAGAAAACAAAGGTCCGCGGGCAATGGAAATACAAATATGAATCCACTGCAGCCTGGGGCGGCACGATCTTCTGGAAATACAACCAGGACTTCCTGAGCGCCACCGGCAACAAGGAATACAACTGATGCGCATGCCACGACGGTCTCTCTTGTTGCTGGCCCTTGCCGGCCCGGCCGCGCTGGCAGCGGGCGCCGCGCAAACCACCGCCGAGCTGCGCGACCTGTTGATCGAAGGGCACACCCCAGTCAGGCTCGAAGCCGCCACCGTCGATCGCGGCTGCGGGCCGGCGGGCTGCACCATCGACACGGACGGCGTGTCCATACTCCGCGACCGTGGTGCGCTGAAACAAACCGGCGGCAAGGCCATCCCCATCCGACTGCTCTCCTCCGGCCGGGCTCCCGACCTCGACTGGGAGCCGCTGGATGTTTTCCGGGTATTCGGTGAGCGGGGCTACTGGGGCACCTGCCTTGAATTCAGCCATGCTGGAATCGGCAAGAGCGGCGCCTGGCAGCGCTGGACCTCCATCGTGCTGGTGCCCCGCAATCCACCTCAGCCGCGCAGCCGGGCCTGGCGCATCGTCGGCTACCGGACCGGCTGCGACGCACTCATCACCCACCCTGACAAACCGGACACGCTCAGCCTGCCCGTGGTCGAAGTCACCACGGTCGATAGCCGGAAAACACCTTTCGGCCTGCAGATCGTCTGGCACCACTGCAACGCCCGAAACTGCACTACCGAGATCGACCCACGGCCGGTCCGCGGCGATCCCCGCGGTGCCGACGGCGTTTTGACCATGGACGGCCCGCCTTAAAGCTCATGTAACACCTGTTACGTAGCGTCTCGCGGTTTAAACCCCTGATTCGCATGGAGCGCCTCAATGCTCGCCAACCCGAATCCGCCACGCTGACGCTGGCAGCGTTGGGTCTCGGCGGCCTCGTGCTGCGCCGTCGCAAGTCCTGACCGTCACGGAGCCACAGCGTTTTCTTATAACTTTCGGCCATACGGTTTTGTCGATGAGCATCGGCCCGCCGTGTGTTTCAGGCGACACAGATCGCCCTGCCGAAAGGGGGCGGCAGGATTTCCGCATCCCGCCACAAACGAGACATGAATGGCTGTACTCAATCGGATGGACTGGTACGACCTCGCCAGAACCACAAACTGGTCAGCGTGCAGGACAACGGCCCCGGCGTGCCGGAGGCGACGAAGCAGCAGATCTTCGAGCACTGGAAGAGAACGGGCAATCGGCCCTCGCCGCCGCGCTGGCCGACCCGTCGGACCTGATCATCACCGACCTGATGATGCCGCAGGTCGACGGCGAGGGCGGGAACGGGAGGTCATCGTCTTCATGGTGAAGGGCATCCTCGACAAGCAGGCCGCGGCGGAACTCGGCGTTTCGGAGATGACGGTCAAGGTTCATCGCCACAACATCATGCAAAAAATGAAGGTGCGCTCCGTGCCCGATCTGGTGCGGATGATGGAAAAGGTGAACAGCGGCTAGCCGCTCCACACCGGCAGCACAACGCGCCGGCCGCGCACCTTGAGGCACAATGGAGACTTCGCGCCTCACCCTGGAACCATGCCTCCCCTGCCCCGCAGCATCGCCCACCTCGACATGGACGCCTTTTTCGCGTCGGTCGAACTGCTGCGCTACCCGCATTTGCGCGGCCAGCCGGTGGTGGTGGGCGGGCGACGGGCGCTGGCGACCACCGAAGGACAGGAATTTCCCTGTCTGCGCGATTACGTCGGGCGCGGGGTGATCACCACCGCCACCTACGAAGCCCGCGCCCTTGGCGTGCATTCCGGCATGGGCCTGATGAAGGCTGGCCAGCTGGCCCCGGACGCCCTGCTGCTGCCCGCCGATTTCGATGCCTACCGCCACTACTCGCGCCTCTTCAAGGCCACCGTGCGCGAGATCGCACCGCACATGGAAGACCGGGGCATCGACGAAATCTACCTCGACCTCACCGCCCTCAACCCCGACGGCACGCCCGACGGCGCCCGCCGCATCGCGCGGCAGCTCCAGCACGCCGTGCTTGAAGCCACCGGGCTGTCGTGCTCGGTGGGCGTGGCGCCCAACAAGCTGCTCGCCAAGCTGTGCTCCGACCTGGAAAAGCCCGCCGGCATCACCATCGTCACCGCCGCCGACCTGCCCGCGCGCATCTGGCCGCTGCCGGCCCGACGCATCAACGGCATCGGCCCCAAGGCTGCGGCGCGGCTGGAAACCCTTGGCATCGCCCGCATCGGCGAACTCGCCGCCGCCGACCCGGCCTGGCTGCAGGAGCACTTTGGCGAACGCTACGGCGTCTGGCTGCACCGCGCCGCCCACGGCGACGACGAGCGCCCGGTGGTCACCGAGAGCGAACCGAAGAGCGTCTCGCGCGAAACCACCTTCGAGCGCGACCTGCACCCACGCACCGACAAGGCCGATCTGTCCCGGCACTTCACCCGCCTGTGCGAACAGCTCGCCGCCGACCTCGCCCGCAAGGGCTACCTGGGCAAGACCATCGGCCTCAAGCTGCGCTTCGACAACTTTCACACCGTCACCCGCGACCAGACGCTGGCCACGCCCACCGGCGACGCCGCCACGATTCGCCGCGCGGCCGGCGAATGTGCCCGGCGCGTGCCGCTCGATCGGCGCATCCGCCTGCTTGGCGTGCGGATCAGCGGCCTTGTCCGGCCGGGCGACGTTCCGCAACACGCCACGCACACCCCCACCCAGGCTGAACTTTTCGCCTGAATCCGCACCTGATAACATCCCTTGACCATCCAAGCAGCCCTCCCGGAGATTCGCATGCCCCGCCCGAACCAAACCGTCGCTGAACACCCTGCCGAAGCCTGGCGACAGAACCTGCGCGGCGACCACGACACGCAGCTGCGCGGCCCGCGCCCCGAGTGGTGGTGGACCGGCCTCGCGCCGGCCGCCTGCCCCGGCCGCCAGCCGGACGGCACACTCACCGCCCTGCCCCAGCCCAACCTGGCCACCTGTACCCGCGAAGCCGTACTCGCCACCTTCGACAACTGCTGGACGCTCACCGAAACGCTGTTTGCCGGCCTGCAGGGCGAAGAAGCCTTCTACCGGCCGCCCTACCACCACCTGCGCCACCCGATGATTTTTTACTACTGTCATCCGGCCGCGCTCTACATCAACAAGCTGCGCGTGGCAGGCCTCATCGACGCCCCGCTCAACCCCTACTTCGAACGCATCTTCGAAACCGGCGTGGACGAAATGCGCTGGGACGACATGTCCAAGAACGAGATGCAGTGGCCCAGCTTTGCCGAAGCCCACACCTACCGGCAGCAGGTGTATGCCACCGTGCGCGAGGTCATCCAGAGCCACCCGGAACTCGCCGACGGCCACGCCCCGATCACCATGAGCTCGCCCCTGTGGGCGCTCTTCATGGGCTTCGACCACGAGCGCATCCACCTCGAAACCTCCTCGGTGCTGATCCGCGAACTGCCGGTCGAACTCGTCCAGCGCCCTGCCGAATGGCCCAAGCTCCACCCCAGCGCCGGCGTCGAGGCTGATTTTCCGCCCCAGGCTGGCCGCGATTACCCCACGCCGGCCCTCCTCGACATTGCCGCCGCACAGGTCACCATCGGCAAACCGCTCGCCTGGCCCAGCTTCGGCTGGGACAACGAATACGGCGAGCGACGCGCCAGCGTGCAGGCCTTCCAGGTTGAAAGCCAGCTCGTCAGCAACGGCGCCTTCCTGGAATTCATCCAGAGCGGCGGCTACCTCGAACAACGCTGGTGGACCGAAGCCGGCTGGGCCTGGCGCGGCTTTCGCAACAGCAAATGGCCGTGCTTCTGGGTGCCCGACGGCCCCGCCGGCCTGCACCGCTACCGCCTGCGCACCCAGTTCGAAACCATTCCGATGCCCTGGAACTGGCCGGTCGAGGTCAATGCCCACGAAGCCGCGGCCTTCTGCGCCTGGCGCAGCAGCCGCGACGGCCAGCCCTGTAGATTGCCCACCGAGGCCGAACACCACGCCCTGCGTGATGCCTCGTGGGCCGAAACCAACCCGGCGTTCCACGTCGATGGCGCCACCCTGGGCCGCGAAACCGGCTGGAACAGCCAGCTCGCCCACGGCTCCCCGTGGCCTGTCGATGCCGGCACGCCCGCGGCCAGCGGCGCGCAGGATGTCTTCGGCAACCTCTGGCAATGGCACGGCGACGACTTCAACCCGCTGCCGGGCAGCAAGGTTCACCCCTTCTACGACGACTTCTCCACCCCCTGCTACGACGGCCAGCACCAGATGATCCTCGGCGGCTCGTGGATATCCTGTGGCGACGAAGCCGGCGTGTGGGCGCGCTTTCACTTCCGCCCCCACTTCTACCAGCACGCGGGCTTTCGCGTGGTGCACGCGGCCCACGACGGCGGCGTGATCAAACTCGGCGCAGAGGATTCCGGGCGCCAGGTGTATGAAGACGCCCGCATCGTCGACGAGTACATGCTGCTCCACCACGGCGAACCCAAGAGCCAGATGCCCTGGCCCGGCGGCCCCCAGTGCGCCACCGCCTTCCCCCAGCGCTGTGCCCACTGGCTGCTCGACGGCGCCCGGGAGTTCGGCAGCGGCACCGCCCGTGCGCTGGACATCGGCTGTGCCGTGGGCGGCGCCAGCTTCGAGCTGGCCCGGGAATTCGGTGAAGTGCTGGGCGTGGACCTCAGCCGCGCCTTCATCGACGCCGCCGAAGGCCTGCAGAAAGACGGCGCCCGCCCCTACTTCCTGCGCGACGAAGGCGATCTCGGCAAAACCTTCACGGCCCGCATCGACCCGGCCATCGAGCGCAAGCGCGCCCATTTCCGCCAGGCCGACGCCTGTTCGCTGCCGGCCGAACTGGCCGATTTCGACGCCGTGCTGCTGGCCAACCTGCTGTGCCGCCTGCCCAGCCCCAAATCCCTGCTCGGACGCCTCGGCGGCGAGCGCGGACTGGTCAAGGTGGGCGGCCTGGTGGCGCTGTTCTCGCCCTATTCGTGGCTGGAGCAGTTCACGCCCCGGGAAGCCTGGCTGGGCGGCTTCGAGGCCGACGGCCAGCCGGTAAAGAGCGCCGACGCCCTCAAGGCCTTCATGCGCGAAGAAGGCTTCGTGCTGCGCCGGGAAGAAGAAGTCCCGCTGGTGATCCGCGAACACGCCCGCAAGTTCCAGTTCATCGTGACCCACGGCATGCTCTGGCAGCGGGAGACTTGACCTGGCGCAAGGGCACGGTCCGGTGCCCTTGCTCCCCCATGCCGGCAGGCGTCAAATGACATTCAGGCAAGCCGCTGCCCTTTCACCACAAAGAAAGAGGTTTCGTCATGATCCGCCCTGCCCTCCGCCCCACGTGTCACCTGCTGCTGGTGCTGTTCGCCACCTTCCTGCCGCCAGCCGTCGCCGACACCGCAGCGCCCCCCCAATCCGCCGAAGCCCCGGAAGCCAGCTACCGCGGCCAGAAACTGGCCGACTACCTTGTCGGTAAGTGGTTCCACGACGAGATAACACCCGACAATGTGAGTGCTTCCGACGAAACACTCCTGGCGGACGGCAGCTTCAACGGCGTCATCACCCTGGTCGGCCCGGGCAGTGCGGGGCCCGGGGCCATGAAACTGGTCTATGCCGGTCACTGGAAAATCGAAGGTGACGTGATGGTCCAGAGCACGGCGACGAGCACGCCAGCACTGCCCGACCTTCCGGTTACCGAGAAATACCGCATTGAGGTTGTCGACGAACGCAACTTCATTCAGGAATCCCTGCGAAGCGGCAAGCGCCTGAGCATTCAACGCGCGGCTGCCCTCAAGCCCGTGCACGCCACGCGGGCGAGCGCACCGTGGCCCGATCCGGGCCCATCGGAAAGCTGGGCCGATATCGAAAAAAACGCAACTCACACCTTGTCTTACGACAAGAGCAGCGTGCAGCGCCACGACGGCATCAGCGGCGCCTGGACGCGCATGACACTGACAGACGAGGCGATCAAGCAAATAGCGGTGCCGGCAAGCCAGGGCAACACCCCCACACCCAAATCCATCGACAGCTTCATCCTCTTCGATTGCACCCTCAAGGCTTACCGGCAACAGGAGGTTCGCGTCACCCTGAGCAATGGACAAAACGTGGCCGTGAAAAACCCGGCCGGGACAGATCCGCAGAACTGGAACCGCATGAACGCCCTGGTCATGCGGCCCGGCAATCCCCTCAAGAGCCTGTGCACGCACCTGCCTTGATCAGCCGCAGAGGCACACAATGAAAACCATCTGGAAAGCCTGGCTCAGTGCGGGCGTCCTGGCGCTGGGTCTGACCGGCCCGGCCACCGGCGCCTCGCAGGCCGCATCGCCTGCCATCACCGAACGCCCCGCCGGCGAGGCGCTTGCCGCCTACCTGATCGGCACCTGGTATTCCGATCAACTGATCGACAAGGGCGACTTGGCGATGGAGCGCACCTACCTGCGCGATGGTCGCTTCTCGGTAACGATAGACCTCCACCAACAGGATGTCGTTGCCGCCGGTGACACACCGATGACGAGCCGGATGTCAGGCAAGTGGTCCGTCGAGGGCGACACCCTGATCGAGGTGCCCGATGAAACATCGCCACCCGACACAACACGCCGCCTGATCACGGTGGAAAGTCCGGACAGCTTTTCGACACGTTACGACAACGCGCCGGAAAGCGTCACCTTCCGGCGCAAGCCAAAAACAGGCGCCGCCCACCTGCGCGCCTACCTTCAGCCCTGGCCCGAACCGGGCACGCCCGGCGACTGGATCGAATACACCCATGACCGCATCGGCACCAGTTACATCGACCGCTCGACGGTATCGCGCCAGGTACGCTTTGCAGGAGCATGGACTCGCTACGACCTCAACGCTGCCGGCCTCGCCGAAAGCCGCCACCTGGCCGCGGCCCGCCCCGCGGGGCCGGAGCGGGTGCTCATCATGGAGCGCATCTACCAGCGCGTTCTGATCGACTGCACAGAAAGACTCTTAAAGCGTCAGGAGACGCGTATCTGGATGGACGCCAAAGAAGCCTCTGCTTCCCGCCATGAGGGCGACGAGCCCCTCAGCTGGGAGCGGATCAGAACCTACGGAGACGACAACGCCGAACTGGCGCGGCGCCTGTGCGAGGCGCCGCCTGCCCGCTGAACTAGAGCCTCAGACGGCTTACTCCTCCAGCAGGCTGCGCAGCATCCACGCGGTTTTCTCGTGCACTTCCAGGCGCTGCGTGAGCAGGTCGGCGGTGGGCTGATCGTTGGCTTTATCCACCAGCGGAAAGAGGCCGCGGGCGGTGCGGGCGGTGGCTTCCTGGGCGGCCACGAGCAGGCGGATCATCTCGGTGGCCACCGGCACGCCTTCGGGCTCTTCGATGGATGCCAGCTTGCCAAGGGCCTTGTAGGTGCCCGGCGCCGGGTGCCCCAGCGCGCGAATGCGTTCGGCAATCAGGTCGAGGGCGTTCCATTGTTCGGTGTACTGCCCCATGAACATCAAATGCAGGGTGTTGAACATGGGGCCCTTCACGTTCCAGTGGAAGTTGTGGGTCATCAGGTAGAGCGTGGCGCTGTCGGCCAGCAGGCGCGAGAGGCCGCCGGCGATGGCGGCACGGTCATCCTCCGAAATGCCGATGTCCATCACGGGGCCTGCGAATTTCCTGGAATTTTTTGCCATGGTTTTCTTCCTCTTGTGCAATGAACAGCGGCTTCTTGAAGTGCCCCTCGCCGCTGTGTAGTCAGGCCGGGCAAGCCATCAAAGTATCGATCCGCGCCGACGTTCCGTCCAATTGGCATCCTTGCTGCCGACCATAGGAAAAAACGATCGCCGCGCGGCCCCGTTCTCAGCCCAGCGCCGTATCCAGAAACATCATCACCGCAAAGCCCGCCATCAGCCCGAGTGTGGCCGAGGTCTGGTGGCCGTTGCGGTGGGTTTCGGGAATGACCTCGTGGGAGACCACGAAGATCATCGCCCCCGCCGCCAGCCCGAGACCGACAGGGTAAGCCAGCGCCAGCCCACCGGCAATGCCGGCCCCCACCAGGCTGCCGATGAGCTCCATCAGGCCGGAGGCGCCGGCCAGCAGCAGCGCTGGCCACAGCTTGAAGCCGGCCGCACCCAGGCCGGCCACCGCGAGGCCTACGGCAAAACGGGCCGGGTGATCGTGGGCGCTGAAGTGGGCTGCATGGCTGGCGGCCTGGATCGTTTTCATGGTGTGGTCCTCCGACTGGGTGTTTACACCGTGAATTGTCGATGCCGGCCGACATAGCGTCCAATTACCAATATCTCTTGTTTCGATAACCCAAAGTTATGACAAACCCTGATCGAAACGCAGCCCCTGGGCGAGGGGCAGATCGCGGGAATAATTGATCGTGCTGGTCGAGCGCCGCATGTAGGCGCGCCATGCGTCGGAGCCGGCTTCGCGGCCGCCGCCGCTCTCCTTCTCGCCGCCAAAGGCCCCGCCGATCTCGGCGCCGGAGGGGCCGATATTCACATTGACGATGCCGCAGTCACTGCCCGCGGCCGACATGAAGCGTTCGGCCTCGCGCAGGTCGGTGGTGAAGATCGACGAGGCCAGGCCCTGGGGCACCGCGTTGTGCGCGGCGATGGCTTCATCGAGCCGGCGGTAGCGCATCGCGTAAAGAATGGGGCTGAAGGTTTCGCGGCACACCAGCGCGCTCTGGGCCGGCATGTCCACCAGCGCCGGGCGCACGTAGCAGCCGTCGAGGCAGTCGGCCACGGCCACTGTCTCGCCGCCCTGCACCACGCCGCCTTCGGCCTGCGCCTGGGCCAGCGCCCGCCGGTGGGCATCCACCGCCGCCGCGTCGATCAGCGGCCCGACCAGCACGCCGGCCTGCAGCGGGTTGCCCACCGTCAGGCTGGCGAAGGCCGCCTGCACGCGCGCCAGCAGTTGCGGCGCAATGGATTCGTGCACAAACAGCCGCCGCAGCGTCGTGCAACGCTGGCCGGCGGTGCCGGCGGCGGCAAACACCATCGCCCGCAGCGCCAGATCCAGGTCGGCGCCGGGGGTCACGATCATCCCGTTGTTGCCGCCGAGTTCCAGCAGGCAGCGGCCAAAGCGGGCCGCCACCCGCGGGGCAATGCTGCGCCCCATCGCCGTCGAGCCGGTGGCCGACACCAGCGCCACATCCGGATGGTCGGCCAGCGCCCCGCCCAGGCCGGCGGCGCCCACCAGCAGCTGGCTCAGCCCCGCCGGAGCCTCATCCACCCCGGCCATCGCCTCCAGCAGCAGGCCCTGGCAGGCCAGCGCCGTGAGCGGCGTGCGCGAGGACGGCTTCCAGATCACCGGGTTACCGCACACCAGCGCCAGCGCCGCGTTCCAGGCCCACACCGCGGCAGGAAAATTGAAGGCCGTGATCACCGCACAAACGCCCAGCGGGTGCCAGCTCTCCATCATCCGGTGGCCGGGCCGCTCGCTCGTCATCGTCAGGCCGTAGAGCTGGCGCGACAGGCCGACCGCAAAGTCGCACATGTCGACCATCTCCTGCACCTCGCCCTGCCCTTCGGCCAGGATCTTGCCGCTTTCGATGCTCACCAGCCGACCCAGCCCTGTTTTGTGCTGCCTCAGCAGCAGCCCGAAGCGCCGCAACACCTCGCCCCGGCGCGGCGCCGGCACCTCGCGCCAGCGCACAAAGGCCGTCCGCGCCCGCGCCACCGCCGCAGCCACGTCACCGGCCGGCGCACACGCGCCGATGACGCTGCCGTCGATCGGCGAGCGCACCTCCAGCCCGCCCGCCACCGGAACCGGCAGGCCCAGGCCGGCAAAAATTCTGGCCAGCTCGAAAGACAGCGATGGACGGGGCATGGCGAACTCCTTTCCGGATGCATTCAGGCACGGCGTCAAAGTTTGACTGAGCGCCCTTGGGAACGATCCCGGCTCCGCACATTCAACACCACGCCGCGATCAGGCCTGGGACGGGGTTTTCTCCGCGGCCACATCCCAATGCCGTTGCAGCACCTCGAAAAGCTCTCTTTCCTCGAAGCGGACGTGGGCCGCGAGCAACACGCCCAGGCGTTCCAGCGCCACCGGGTCGTGGTGCATCGCGCTGAGAATCTCCATTTGCCGGTGCTCATCCAGCAGCCGGTCGGCCAGCGCCTGCTCGCCGAAACTGAGCAATTCGGGAAGCAGATCACGCTCTTCCTCGGCAAAGTGGCGCAGCAGCACCGGGCGTTCGGCAATCACCGCCCCGGCGACGGCGGCAGGCACTTGCGCCACCGGATCGATGGCGAGCCGCCGGGCCAGCTTGAGCGCCGTATGGTGTTCGCGGGACAAGGCAAGGAGACGGGCAGTCCGTTTCATGGTGAGGCTCGATCCACGTAAAAAAATCGATGACGACATGCGCAGCGCCCCGGACATCCAACGCGGGGCGGTACGGCGCATGCGTGCGGGTGCTGCCGAAAGATTCGGGATGCTTCGATCGACTTTAAAATGCGCCTCAAAAAGAGTCAATTAAAATGACTCTTTGCGTATATCCCTTATACTGAAAGGGTTTGAACGACCCTCAGCACCGGAAGCCGGCCATGCACATCACACAGCACACGGACTACGCCCTGCGCGTCCTGATCTTTCTGGCATCCAACGAGCATCGCCTCGCGACGATCCAGGAAATCTCCGAGCGCTTCGAGATCTCCCGCAGCCATCTCATGAAGGTGGTGAACCAGTTGATCCGCAACGGCTTCGTCGAAGGGCTCCGCGGCAAGGGCGGCGGCCTGCGCCTCGCCCGCCTCCCCAGTGAAATCCTGATCGGCGACGTGGTTCGAAAAATGGAAACCGACCTCGCCATGGTGGAATGCTTCAGCGACGAGAGCCGCTGCCTGCTCACCGCAAACTGCAAGCTCAAAGGCGTCTTCGCCGATGCGCTGGACGCCTTTCTTGCATCGCTGGACAAGGTTCCCCTCA
>Ga0209175_10000692_pt1 | contig 18459 bp, 14 predicted proteins | sample JI91814C2DNA_FD_187506 | JGI IMG/M metagenome (GOLD analysis project Ga0209175, IMG submission 187506) | Wastewater effluent complex algal communities from Wisconsin, to seasonally profile nutrient transformation and Carbon sequestration -... | ecosystem: Engineered > WWTP > Effluent > Algae...
CCTGGGCATGCTGGACGAAGGCGCCGGCAACCTCGACGCGCTGGCCTTCGCCGACCGCGCCGAAGCGCTGGGCGCCAACCTCTCCGCCGGCGCCAGCCTCGACGGCGGCGCCGCGGCGCTGTCGGCCCTGAAGGAAAAGCTGGACCCGTCGGTGGAACTGTTCGCGCAGATGCTGCGCAGCCCGCGCTTCGACGCCAATGAAATCGAACGCGTGCGCCAGAGCTGGATCGCCGGCATCAAGCAGGAAAAGGCCCGCCCGAACTCGGCCGCCCAGCGCCTGCTGCCGCCGCTGATCTACGGCCAGGGCCATCCCTACGCCATCCCGTTCAGCGGCACCGGCGACGAAGCCAGCATCGCTTCGCTCACCCGCGACGACCTGGTGGCCTACCACCGCGCCTGGGTGCGGCCGGAAGGCGCCACGCTGATCGTCACCGGCGACACCACGCTGGCCGAGATCGTGCCGGTGCTCGAGAAGCACCTGGGCACCTGGAAGGTGGAAGGCGCCGCCGCCAAGCCGGTGGCCGTGCCCGCCGTCGCGCTGCCGTCCAAGCCGCGCGTGTTCCTGGTGGACCAGCCGGGCGCCATCCAGGCCAACATCTTCGTCGGCCAGGCCGTGCCCTCGAGCATGGACGCCAAGGCCACCGAGCTGGAAATCGCCAACTCGGTGCTGGGCGGCGAGTTCAGCTCGCGCCTGAACATGAACCTGCGCGAAAACAAGCAGTGGGCCTACGGTTCCTACAGCTTCCTGCAGGGCGCGAAGGCGCAGCGTCCGTGGCTGGCGTTCGCGGCGGTTCAGATCGACAAGACCGCCGAGTCGCTGGTGGAGATGCAGCGCGAAATCAGCGAATACGCCAGCGGCAAGACGCCGGCCACCGCGGCCGAAGTCGCCAAGATCCAGGCCACCGAAATCCGCAGCCTGCCCGGTTCGTATGAAACCGCCGGTTCGGTGATCGCGGCCATCAACGGCATCGTGCGCTTCGAGCGCCCGGACGACTACGTCGCCCAGCGCCGCGCCAAAATCGAAGCGCTCACCCCGGACGCGGTGCAGGCCGCGGCCGGCACCCTCAAGCCCGAGTCCCTGACCTGGGTGGTGGTGGGCGACCTGTCGAAGATCGAGGCCGGCATCCGCGCCCTCGACATCGGCGAGGTGCAGGTGATTGATGCCGACGGCAAGCCCGTCGCCGCCAAGCCGGTGGCCAGCGCGCAGTAAGCCTCCGCGCTCATTGCCGGTTCAGCACGGGCGGGGCGACAATCCCGCCCGTGTTCTTTTTGAAGGAAGCCCCATGCGCCAGCTGCTGCTTTGTGCCGTCGTCGTCGCCTCGCTGGGCGGCTGCACCTTCGTGAAGATGGCCGAGGGCGCCAAGCAGGTGCGCGTGGCGGCTGCCACCGAGGCGCTCACCGCCTGCGAGAAGCGCGGTGAAGTGTCGGTGTCGGTGAAGGACAGCCTGGGCCCCTACGAGCGCAACGACCTGCGGGTCCGGGACGAACTCGAGACCCTGGCGCGCAACGAAGCCCCCAGCCTGCAGGCCGACACCGTGCAGCCCAAGGGCGAGCCTTCGGACGGCGAACAGCGCTTCCTGGCCTACCGCTGCGGCGCCGGCGCCACCGTCGGCCGGGCCCCCGTGGCCAAGCCCGCGGACGAAGGCACCGCCGAGACCTACCCCATCGAAGAGTGAGGCCCAGGCCCCGTTTCTTCACGTCCAGGCCCCGCCAAAGTTGAGGCGGGGGCGCGAAACGAGTAACTTTGACGGGTTTCCCCTCAGGCGAACCCGTCCATGCTGTTCCAGCACGTTTCCATTGCCGGCCTTGCGCACATCGATGCCCCGCATCGCCTGAGCTCGGCGGACATCAACACCCAGCTCAAGCCCACCATGGACCGGCTGGGCATCAAGACCGACGTGCTGCAGGACATCGCCGGCATCATGGCCCGCCGCCTCTGGGACGACGAAACCCAGGCCAGCGACGCCGCCACCCTGGCCGCCGAGAAAGCCCTGGCCGACGCCGGCGTGGACCGCAGCAAGATCGGCCTGCTGGTGAACACCTCGGTCAGCCGCGATTTCCTGGAGCCGTCCACCGCCTCCATCGTGGCCGGCAACCTGGGCATGGGCGAGAACTGCCAGAACTTCGACGTCGCCAACGCCTGCCTGGCCTTCCTCAACGGCATGGACATCGCCAGCCGCATGATCGAACGCGGCGAAATCGAGTACGCGCTGGTGGTGGACGGTGAAACCGCCAACCTGGCCTACAAGAAGACGCTCGACCGGATGAAGGCCCCGGATGTCACCGAGGAACAGTTCCGCAACGAACTCGCCACCCTCACCCTGGGCTGCGGCGCCGCGGCCATGGTGCTGTCGCGCAGCGAACTCACCCCCGACGCCCCGCGCTACCGCGGCGGCGTCACCAAGGCCGCCACGCAGTGGAACACCCTGTGCCGCGGCAACCTCGACCGCATGGTCACCGACACCCGCATGTTGCTGATCGAAGGCCTGAAGCTGGCCACGCTCACCTTCGCCTCGGCCCGCCAGGCGCTGGGCTGGGTGGTGGACGAGCTGGACGAATTCGTCGTGCACCAGGTCAGCCAGGTCCACACCCAGGCCATGATCAAGGCCTTCGGCATCGACCCCAAGAAGGTGCTCACCATCTTCAACGAGCACGGCAACATCGGCCCGGCCTCGGTGCCGATCGTGCTGAGCAAGCTGCGCGACATGGGCCGCCTGAAGAAGGGCGACCGCGTGGCCCTGCTGGGCATCGGCTCGGGGCTGAACTGCTCGATGGCCGAGGTGGTCTGGTAAAGCTTCCACGCCTTCTCCCGCCTGGCGGGAGAGGGTCGGGGCGGGCACGGCCCGCCCGTGGTGATCAAAAATGGCGAAACCGTAGACACGTCGCGGAAACGTGTATATAAAACGGTGAATCCATATACAGATTGATCGAGCGCGATGGCCATTCCGCCGCTGTCCGAACTCAATCCCGCCCGCTTCGACACCCCCGCCATCCTGCGGAGACTCTCCGCGGCCAGCCGCAGCCTGGCCGAGCTCAAGGGCGTGGCCGCGAGCATCCCGAACCAGAGCATCCTGATCAACACGCTGACGCTGCAGGAGGCGAAGGACAGCTCCGAGATTGAAAACATCGTCACCACCCACGACGAGCTGTTCCAGGACGACGACGCGAGCAGCGCCGGTGGCAACACCGCCACCAAAGAGGTTTTGAGATACCGCCAGGCGCTGCGCACGGGTTTCGACCAGGTGCGCACGCACGGCCTGCTCACCCTGAACACCGTGCTTGCGATCCAGGCTGAGCTGGAGTCGAACCGGGCGGGCATGCGCAAGGTTCCCGGCACGGCGCTCAAGGATGGCGCAGGCCGGATTGTTTACACGCCGCCGCAGGACGCGCGCCAGATCGTCGCGCTGATGGGCGAGCTGGATCGGTTCATGCACGACGAGCCGCCGTTCGACGTCGATCCGCTGATCAAGATGGCCCTGGTGCACCATCAGTTCGAAAGCATCCACCCGTTCTACGACGGCAACGGACGCACCGGCCGGATCATCAACGTGTTGTATCTGGTGAAGGAAGGCCTGCTGGACATCCCGGTGCTCTACCTGAGCCGGCACATCGTGCGCACCAAGCCGGACTACTACCGGCTGCTGCAGGCGGTCCGCGAGGACGACGCATGGGAAGCGTGGGTCCTCTACATGCTGGAAGCGGTCGAAACCACCGCCAGGCAAACCATCAGGACCGTGACCGCGATCCGCGATCTGCTGTTGGACGCCAAGAGGGAAATCCGCGGCAACTACCGCTTCTACAGCCAGGACCTGATCAACAACCTCTTCAGCCACCCGTACACGAAGATCGAGTTCATCCAGCGCGACCTCGGCGTGGGCAGGCTCACGGCGACGAAGTACCTCGACGCCCTGGTGGCAGGTGGATTCCTGGGGAAGCGGAAGATCGGCCGCAGCAACTACTACATCAACAAGCGGCTGTTCGCACTGCTGGCGCAGGTCGAGCAGCCGATGGAGGCGTCGTCGTGAGCGAAGCCGGCGATGGGAAAGCCCGGTCGTTCATCGCTTCCCCGACGGGAACTCAGGCCGCCTGCAATCGCGACAGGGATGGCGCCGCCAGCTCACCAAACAGATCCTTCGGGTCGCGAAGCGACGGAATGAGGCCCGCCTCGTGGCCGAGGCCCAGTTCGATGGCGCAGTCGCGCACCATGCGCAGCGCCGAGTAGTCTTCCAGCGCGAAGCCCACCGAATCGAACAGCGTGACTTCGGCGGCGTTGCGGCGGCCGGCGGCCTGCACGGTCAGCACGCGCCACAGTTCGGTCACCGGGAAGCCGGCGGGCATCTGCTGCACCTCGCCTTCGATGCGCGACTGCGGCTCGAACTCCACGAACACCGACGCCATCTGCACCACCTCCGTGGCCAGTTCGGTCTTGCCCGGGCAGTCGCCGCCGACGCCGTTGATGTGCATGCCGGGCTCGATCATGTCGGCCGTGAGGATGTCGGCGTTGGCCTTGTCGGCGGTCACGGTGGTGACGATGTCGGCGCCGCGCACGGCCTGGGCGATGCTGGCGCTGCGCACCACGCGCAGGGCCGGGGCGGCGTTGGCCAGGTTGCGCACCAGCTTGTCGGTGGCGGCGGGGTCGACGTCGTACACGCGCACTTCCTGGATGCCCATCAGGTGGTGGAATGCCAGCGCCTGGAACTCGCTCTGCGCGCCGTTGCCGATCAGGGCCATGGTGCGCGAGTCCTTGCGCGCCAGCACCTTGGCGGCCATCACCGACGTGGCGGCGGTGCGCAGCGCGGTGGTCAGCGTGAGTTCGCTGACCAGGGTGGGCATGCCGGTGGCCATGTCGGCCAGCACGCCGAACGCCACCACGGTGCTCAGGCCCAGGCGGGTGTTGCCCGGATGGCCATTGACGTACTTGAAGCTGAAGTCGCGCGCGTCGGAAATCGGCATCAGCTCGATCACGCCCACGTCGGAGTGCGCCGCGGTGCGCGCGCTCTTGTCGAAGTCCGGCCAGCGGCGGAAGTCGGCTTCCAGGTAGTCCACCAGGCGGCCCAGCAGGGCCGGCAGGCCGTTGGCGGCGACGATGCGGGTCAGGTCCTGGGTGGTGAGCTGGGTCATGGCCATGGGCGGGCTCCGGAAGGCGGTGTCGGTAGACGGCATTGTCCGGAGCCGCGCGGCAGCGCGAAACGGCAGTAATGCCACGTTTTCGTCAGAAACCTGCTAAATAGACAGCACGAGTTGCCGGAGTGAGCAAATGGACGACCTCGACCACCGCCTGATCGCCAAGCTCCGCCACGACGCTCGCGCCGCCGTGGCCGACCTGGCCAAGGCCCTGGGCGTGTCCCGAGGCACCATCACCAACCGCATGGCCCGTCTGCAGCGCGAGGGCGTGATCACCGGTTACACCCTGCGCCTGCGGCCCGCCGCCACGCCCGACGAGATCCGCGCCTGGACCTCGCTGGCCGTGGAGGGCAACCAGAACCCAGTGGTGCGCGCGCTGCTGGGCGAGCCAGGCGTCGCCGCCCTGCACGACACCAACGGCCGCTGGGACCTGCTGGCCGAACTGCGCGTGGGCAGCCTGGCCGAGCTGTCGGCGGCGCTCGAGCGCATCCGAGGCATCCCCGGCGTCAGCGCCACCGAAACCAGCGTGCACCTGCAAACCTTCCGCAGCTGACCCCGTTCCTGATTAACGTCATCTGACCCCGTTCCTGCGATGGCCCATGACTCCGCTTTCTATTCTTGACCTTGCGCCCGTTACCGTGGGCAGCACGCCGGCGCAGACGTTCGCCAACGCGCTCGACCTCGCGCGGGCGGGCGAACGGCTGGGCTACCGGCGCTACTGGCTGGCCGAACACCACAACATGCCGGGCATCGCCAGCGCCGCCACGGCGGTGCTGATCGGGCACGTGGCCGGCGGTACGAAGACCATTCGCGTGGGCGCGGGCGGCATCATGCTGCCCAACCATTCGCCGCTGCAGGCGGCCGAGGCCTTCGGCACGCTGGGCTGCCTGTACCCGGGCCGCATTGACCTGGGCCTGGGCCGCGCGCCCGGCACCGACCAGGCCGCGGCGCAGGCGCTGCGCCGCTATTACGCCAATGCCGAGGAGTTCCCGTCCGACGTGGTGGAGCTGCTGCGCTATTTCGAACCGGCCGCGCCGGGCCAGGCCGTGCAGGCGGTGCCCGGCGCAGGTGTGGCGATCGAAGCGTGGATCCTGGGCTCCAGCCTGTTCGGCGCGCGCCTGGCCGCGGCGCTGGGCCTGCCCTACGCCTTCGCCTCGCACTTCGCGCCCGACGCGCTCGACCAGGCGCTGGCCGTCTACCACCGCGAGTTCAAGCCGTCCGCACGGCTGGCCCGGCCGCACGCAATGCTGGCGCTGAACGTGGTGACCGCCGACACCGACGAAGAGGCCGCGCGCCTGTTCACCACCCAGCAGCAGGCCTTCGTGAACCTGCGCCGCGGCCGCCCGGGCCTGGTGCCGCCGCCGCTGGCAAGCGCGGCCGCCATCAACGACTACTGCACGCCCGCCGAAAAACACATGATCGACAGCACCCTGGCCTGCCGCGCCGTGGGTTCGCCGGCCACGGTGCGCGCGCAGATGCAGGCCTTCGTCGAGCGCCATCGCCCGGACGAACTCATCCTCACCGCCAACATCTTCGACCACGCCGCGCGCGTGCGCTCGTTCGAACTCACCATGGACGCCTGGACCGCATGAGCACGCCAAGACTCTTCGAGCCACTCACCGTAGGTGCGCTGTCGCTGGCCAACCGCATCGTCATCGCGCCGATGTGCCAGTACTCGGCCGTGGACGGCGCCATGACCGACTGGCACCTGATCCACCTGGGCCAGCTGTCGCACTCGGGCGCCGCGCTGCTCACCATCGAAGCCACGGCGGTGCTGCCCGAGGGCCGCATTTCCTACGGCGACGTCGGGCTGTGGGACGACGCCACCGAAGCGGCGATGGACGCGGTGCTCAAAGGCGTGCGGCGCTGGTCGGCGATGCCGATCGCGATCCAGCTGGCGCACGCGGGCCGCAAGGCGTCCACCGACCTGCCATGGCAAGGCGGCCGGCAGATCGCCCCCGGCCACGCGCATGGCTGGCAGACGGTGGCGCCCTCGGCGCTGCCCTTCAACGACGGCGACCACGCGCCCGTCGCCATGACGCGCGAGGCGATGGACGAAGTGCGCGACGCCTTCGCCGCGGCTGCGCGTCGCGCCGCCCGCCTGGGCCTGGACGCCGTGCAGATCCACGCCGCGCACGGCTACCTGCTGCACCAATTCCTGTCGCCGCTATCGAACCGGCGCGACGACGAGTACGGCGGCTCGCTGGAAAACCGCATGCGCTTCCCGTTGGAAGTCTTCGACGCCGTGCGCGCCGCCTTCCCGGCCGAACGCCCGGTCAGCGTGCGCCTGTCGGGCACCGACTGGGTGCCTGGCGGCTGGGACATCGAACAGACCGTGGCCTTCTCGAAGGCGCTCGAAGCGCGCGGCTGCAGCGCCATCCACGTGTCCAGCGGCGGGCTGCATCCGGCGCAGGCCATCCCGGTGGGCCCGGGCTACCAGGTGCCGCTGGCGCGCGCGGTGAAGCAGGCGGTGGGCATTCCCGTGGTGGCGGTGGGCATGATCACCGACTTCGACCACGCCGAAGCCATCGTCGCCACCGGCGACGCCGACCTGGTGGCCATCGCCCGCGGCATCCTCTACGACCCGCGCTGGCCCTGGCATGCGGCCGCGCATCTGGGCGCGTCGGTGGCGGTGCCGCCGCAGTACCTGCGGTCGCAGCCGCGGCGGTTTGCCAGTTTGCTGGTGACGGGGAAGTAAGGGCAAAAACGGGAGCAAGAACGGGGTCAGAGCAACTTATCGGGGACGGCGTCAGGAACGGGGTCAGATCAACTTATCGGGGCCGGATCCAGCGATGAGCAAAGCACTGCCTCCCGATAAGTTGATCTGACCCCGTTCCTGACGTTCCTGGCGTTATTGGGCCGGCGCGCGGCCTCGCGTAGAATCCGGGCCCATGAACCCGACCACCCTCAGTGCCGAACAGGCCCGCGTCCTCGCCAAGGGTCCGTTCCCGGACTATCCCTTCACGCCCAAGTCGTTCGTGCACCCGAACGGGCTCACCCAGTCCTACCTGGACGAGGGCGAGGGCGACCCGGTGGTGATGCTGCACGGCAATCCGTCGTGGTCGTACTACTGGCGCCACCTGGTGCTGGGCCTGCGCGACGACTACCGCTGCATCGTGCCCGACCACATCGGCATGGGCCTGTCCGACAAGCCCGCCGACGCCGACTACGGCTACACGCTGCGCAACCGCGTGCAGGACCTGGACCGCCTGCTGGACCACGTGGGCGTGGGCGACAACGTCACCCTGGCCGTGCACGACTGGGGCGGCATGATCGGCTTCGGCTGGGCGCTCAAGCACGCCGCGCGCGTGAAGCGGCTGGTCATCCTCAACACCGGCGCCTTCCCGCTGCCGGCCGCCAAGCCGCTGCCCTGGCAGCTCAACCTGGGCCGCAACTGGCGCCTGGGCGAATGGCTGATCCGCGGCGCCAACGCCTTCGCCGCCGGCGCCGCCAACGACGGCGTGGTGAACAGGCTCGACCCCGAAGTGAAGCGCGCGCTGCTGGCGCCCTACGACAGCTGGGCCCACCGCATCGCCACCGTGCGCTTCGTGCAGGACATCCCGCTCAAGGAAGGCGACCGCGCCTGGGACCTGGTGGAAGACGCCGGCCGCCGCCTGCCCGAGTTCGCCAACCGCCCGACCTTCATCGGCTGGGGGCTGAAGGACTTCGTGTTCGACCATCATTTCCTCAAGGGCTTCGAACAGGCGCTGCCCAAGGCCGAGAAGCAGATCTACGAAGACGCCGGCCACTACGTGCTGGAAGACAAGCACAAGGTGCTGGTGCCGCGGATCCGCGATTTCCTGGACCGCAACCTGCTTGACTGAAGCCTGCAACATCGCCGCGGCCCTGCCGCGGCTGGCGGCGCAGTCGCCCGACCGCATCGCGATGCGCTGCCCGGGCTCGCGCGGGCCCGGTGGCCTGGCCCGCTACGACGTCACGCTGACCTACCGCGAGCTCGACCAGCGCTCGGATGCGCTGGCCGCCGGCTTCGCCAGGCGCGGCATCGTGCGCGGCACGCGGGCGGTGGTGATGGTGCGGCCGTCGCCGGAGTTCTTCCTGCTGATGTTCGCGCTGTTCAAGGCCGGCGCGGTGCCGGTGCTGGTGGACCCGGGCATCGACAGGCGCGCATTGAAGCAGTGCCTGGACGAAGCTGCGCCGGAGGCCTTCATCGGCATTCCGCTGGCGCAGGCCGCGCGCATCGTCCTGGGCTGGGCGCGCAGCGCGAAGGTGGTGGTCACCGCGGGGCGGCGCTGGTTCTGGGGCGGCGCCAGGCTGTCCGACATCGAAGCCGCGGGCGCCGGTGCCGGGCCGCAGCTGGCCGATACCCAGCCCGACGACGTGGCCGCGATCCTGTTCACGTCCGGATCCACCGGCGTGCCCAAGGGCGTGGTGTATCGCCACCGGCATTTCGTGGCGCAGGTGGACATGCTGCGCGATGCGTTCGGCATCGTGCCCGGCGGCGTGGACCTGCCCACGTTCCCGCCGTTCGCGCTGTTCGATCCGGCGCTGGGCGTGAGTTCGATCATTCCCGACATGGACCCCACGCGGCCGGCCAAGGCCGACCCGCGCAAGCTGCTGGACGCCATCGGGCGCTTCGGCGTGGACCAGCTGTTCGGTTCGCCGGCGCTGATGCGCGTGCTGGCCGACCACGGCGCGCCGCTGCCGGGGCTGCGCCGCGTCACCTCGGCCGGGGCGCCGGTGCCGGCCGACGTGGTGGCGAAGATGCGCGAACTGCTGCCCGAAGCGGCGCAGTTCTGGACGCCCTACGGCGCCACCGAATGCCTGCCCGTGGCGGTGATCGAAGGCCGCGAGCTGCAGCTCACGCGCGAGGCCACCGAACAGGGCGCCGGCACCTGCGTGGGCCGCCCGGTGCCGCCGAACGAAGTGCGCCTGATCGCCATCAGCGACGACGCCATCGCCGACTGGTCGGACGTGGTGGAGCTGGGCGCCGAGACCATCGGCGAGATCACCGTGGCCGGCCCCACCGTCACCGACGAATACTTCAACCGCCCGCAGGCCACCGCGCTGGCGAAGATCCGCGAAACCCTGCCCGACGGCCGCGTGCGCATCGTGCACCGCATGGGCGACCTGGGCCGCATGGACGCGCAGGGGCGGCTGTGGTTCTGCGGCCGCAAGTCGCACCGCGTGCGCACCGAACTGGGCGGGCTGTACACCGAACAGGTCGAACCCGTGTTCAACACCCACCCCGACGTGGCGCGCACCGCCCTGGTGGGCGTGGGCGAGCAGGGCAAGCAGCGCCCCGTGCTGTGCGTGGAAATGCGCCAGGGCCTGCCGAAGGCCGAACACGAACGCGTGCTGGCCGAACTGCGGCGCCACGCGCTGGGCTACGTGCACACCGCCCGCATCGAAACCTTCCTGGTGCACCCCGGCTTCCCGGTGGACATCCGCCACAACGCCAAGATCACCCGCGAACACCTCGCCCCCTGGGCCACCAAGAAAATGTACCAGGTACATTTTCAGGGAGAATGAAAATGTACCTGGTACATATTCCGTGAATGTCCTGGTGACCGGCGGTGCGGGGTTCCTCGGGCAGGCGCTGTGCAGCGCGCTGCTTGCGCAGGGCCATGTAGTGACCAGCTTCCAGCGCAGCCACTCGCCGGCGCTCGAAGCCATGGGCGTGCGCCAGGTGCGCGGCGACCTGGCCGATGCCGCGGCGGTGCATGCCGCGTTCGCGGGCCAGCAGGCCATTTTCCACAACGCCGCCAAGGCCGGCGCCTGGGGCAGCCACGCCAGCTATTTCGACGCCAACGTCACCGGCACACGCAACGTGCTGGCCGCGATGCGCGCGCATGGCATCGGCCGGCTGGTGTACACGTCCACGCCCAGCGTCACCCACAGCGGCCGCACGCCGGTGGAAGGCGGCAACGAGGCCGACACGCCGTACGGCGTGCACTTCAAGGCGCCCTACCCGGCCACCAAGCTCATTGCCGAAAAAGAAGTGCTGGCCGCCAACGACGCCACCCTCGCCACCGTGGCCCTGCGCCCGCGCCTGATCTGGGGCCCGGGCGACACCCAGCTGCTGCCGCGCCTGGTGGAGCGCGCACGGGCCGGCCGGCTGCGCTTCATCGGCGGCGGCCACAACCGCATGGACACCACGTACATAGACAACGCCGCGCAGGCGCACATGGACGCCTTCAACGCCCTCGCACCGGGCGCCGCCTGCGCCGGCAAGGCCTACTTCATTTCCAACGGCGAGCCCCGCCCCGTGCGCCAGATCGTCAACGACATGCTGCAGGCCGCCGGCGTGCCGCCGGTGCAGGGCAGCGTGCCTTACGCCGTGGCCTATGCCGCCGGCGCCGTGCTCGAAGTGGCCTGGCGCGCCCTGCGCCTGGGCGGCGAGCCGCCCATGACCCGCTTCCTGGCCGAACAGCTGTCCACCCCGCACTGGTACGACATCAGCGCCGCCCGGCGCGACTTCGGCTACGTGCCCGGCGTCAGCACCGCCGAAGGCCTGCGCCGCCTGGCCGCGTGGTGGCCGGCGCGGTAGCAAGTGCCCCCACTTTCCTGAACGGCCTGCGAAGCCGTGTTCAGCGTGTCAGGATCGAGTCAGGAAACGGGGGCTAGGGTCACCCTGCCTGCACGGATTCCTTCGCTGCCGGGCCCACCAAAAACAAAGGAGAGCACCCATGCTCCATTACGCGCTGATCTTCCTCGTCGTCGCCATCATTGCGGCGGTCCTCGGCTTCGGCTCGCTGGCGGGCCTCGCGGCCACCATCGCCAAGGTGCTGTTCGTCGTCTTCCTGGTCCTGGCGCTGGTTTCCTTCCTCAAGAAGGCCTAGCGGCCCCCCGCGCCGCTTCTTTCACGCGGCCCCGCTAGAATGGCCGCATGACGGACCGCAGCGCTTCCCCCTTCGACGCCCTCAAGCCCCTGGCCGGCCGCGCGCTGGAACAGGCCTTGAACCGACTCGTCGCCCTTGACCCCGACACCGCCCAGGCGCTCCAGCGCCTGGGCGGTCGTCGTATTGGCCTGGCCCTCGAGGCCCCGCCGGTCGCGCTCGACATCACCGTGGCCGACGGCCAGCTGAAAGTGGGCCCGCCCACCGATGAACCCGACCTCGGCATCCGCGCCACGATTTCCGGCGTGCTGTCCCAGCTGCCCTTCCTGCGCACGCCCGGCGCCCCGCCGGTGGGCAAGGTGCGCATCAACGGCGACGCCGAACTGGCGCGCACCGTGCAGCACCTCGCGCAACGCTTCGACCCCGACTGGGAAAAACCCTTCGCTGACCTGCTCGGTCCGATCATCGGCCCGCAGGTGGCCCGCGTGCTGCGCGAAGCCTTCCAGGCCGGCGCCGGTTTCGCCAAGGGCTTCAGCCGCGACGCCGCCGACTACCTCACCGAAGAATCGCGCGACGTGGTCGGAAAGGCCGAACTGTCCGCCTTCCACGACGACGTGGACGACCTGCGCGACCGCGCCGAACGCCTGGCCGCCCGCTTCGCGCGCCTGAACCCGGACCGCCCCGCATGAGCACCGTGGACCTGGTGCGCGGCGGATCGCGCGGCGTCACGTCTACCCTGCGCGCCGTCGGCATCGCCCGCGTGCTGCTGCGGCACCGGCTGGACGAGTTCCTCGAACCCACCGTGCTGGGCCGCTGGCTGTGGCTGCTCAAGCCCGTCACCCCGCGCCGCAGCGGCGAAGCCACGCTGCCGCGCGGCCAGCGCCTGCGCCTGGCGCTGCAGGAGCTGGGCCCCATCTTCGTGAAGTTCGGCCAGGTGCTGTCCACCCGCCGCGACCTGCTGCCGCCCGACATCGCCCAGGAACTCACCCTGCTGCAGGACCGCGTGGCGCCGTTCCCCGGCGACCAGGCCCGCGCCGCCGTCGAGGCCGCGCTGGGCAAGCCCGTGGCCGAGGTCTATTCCGAGTTCGAAACCACCCCGCTGGCCTCGGCGTCCATCGCCCAGGTGCACGCCGCGCGCCTGCACGACGGCCGCGAAGTGGTGGTCAAGGTGCTGCGCCCCGACATCCGCAGGCGCATCCACGCCGACATCGCCCTGCTGCGCACCCTGGCCTCGCTGGCCGACCGCCACCACCCGAACGCGGAGAAAATCCGCGCCCAGGACGTGGTGTCGGAAATCGAAGCCACCCTGTTCGCCGAACTCGACCTGCAGCGCGAAGGCGCCAACGCCAGCCAGATGCGCCGCACCTGGCTGGGCAGCGACGACCTTTACGTGCCCGAGGTGTTCTGGGACTACAGCACCGAAACCGTGCTGACCATGGAGCGCGTGCGCGGCATCCCGTCCGACGACGTCGAAGCGCTGGACGCCGCCGGCATCCACCGCAAGGCCCTGGCCGCCAAGGGCGTGCGCGTGTTCTACACGCAGGTGTTCCGCGACAACTTCTTCCACGCCGACGCCCACGCCGGCAACATCTGGGTGGACGCCGAGCGCAAGGACAACCCGCGCTTCATCGCCATTGATTTCGGCATCGTCGGCCAGCTCGACCGCCGCGACCAGTACTACCTGGCCGAGAACTTCATGGCCATCTTCCAGCGCGACTACCGCCGCATCGCCGAGCTGCACATCGAAGCGGGCTGGATGCCGTCGCACATCCGCATTGATGAACTGGAAGCCGCCACGCGCTCGGTGTGCGAGCCTTACTTCACCCGCCCGCTGAGCGAGATTTCGCTGGGCGAGGTGCTGGTGAAGCTGTTCAAGACCGCCCAGCGCTACGAGCTCACCCTGCAGCCCCAGCTGATCCTGCTGCAGAAAACCCTGCTCAACATCGAAGGCGTGGGCCGCCAGCTCGACCCCAAGCTCGACATCTGGGCCGAAGCGCGGCCGGTGCTGGAACGCATCCTGCGCGAACGCTACAGCCCGCAGCGCCTGGGCGAAGAGTTCCGCAAGCGCCTGCCCGAACTGATCACGCACGCGCCCGACATGCCGCGCCTGCTGCACGATTTCCTGGCCCAGCAGGTGCGCGGCCAGCACAGCATCCACATGCGCAGCGAAGACCTGGCCGAGCTGGCCCGCATTTCCAAGGCCGGCCAGCGGCAGACCGTGTACGCCATCCTGGGCACGGGCCTGATGGTGGTGGCTGCGGTGCTGGTGGGGCTGGATGCGGGCGGGCCGCGCCTGTTCGGCATTCCGGCGGCCGCGGGCATTGCAGGCCTCGGTGCGTTCGGCGCCTTCCTGGCGGCGTGGCCGCGGCGCTAGCGCGTCGGGCCTGAAGGCCCTCCCACCGTGGCACCGGGACCTTGTGGGAGGGCCTTCAGGCCCGACGCTTTTCACATGGCCCCCACACTTCGCGCCTCGACACCCAACACTCCCCCGCGCACGTTGTCCAAGGACACGACACGCCCAAAGGAGTCGCCCCGCATGTTCCAGCCCGGCCAGATGATGGACCGCCCCCTGCTGATCTCGGCGATCATCGAACACGCGGCCGCGCAGTTCGGCAACGTCGAAGTGGTGTCGCGCGAAACCCACGGCCCGCTGTTCCGCTACACCTGGGCCGACTGCGCCGTGCGCTCGCGCCAGCTGGCCAATGCCCTGAAGGCCCTGGGCCTGGGCCCGGGCAGCGCGGTGGGCTCGATCGCCTGGAACAACCACCGCCACCTCGAGGCCTACTTCGCCGTGTCGGGCAGCGGCATGGTGATGCACACCTGCAACCCGCGCCTGCAGGCGCAGCAGCTGATCTACATCATCAACCACGCCGAAGACGAAGTGGTGCTGTTCGACGCCACCTTCGCGCCGCTGGTGAAGGGCATCGCCGCGCACTGCCCGAAGGTGCGGGCCTGGGTGTGCCTGAGCGATGGCGACAACACCGTGGCGGTGGACGGCGTGGCGAACGTGCTGTGCTACGAAGACCTGATCGCCGCCCACGACGACCGCTTCGACTGGCCCGATTTCGACGAACGCACCGGCGCCGCGCTTTGCTACACCTCGGGCACCACCGGCCACCCCAAGGGCGTGCTGTATTCGCACCGCGCCATCGTGCTCAACGCCATGGCCGGCAGCCAGCCGGGCGTGATTTCGCTGTCGCCCAAGGAAACCGTGCTGCCCGTGGTGCCCATGTTCCACATCAACGCCTGGTGCATTCCCTACGGCGCGCCCATGGCCGGTGCGCGCCTGGTGCTGCCCGGCCCGCGCCTGGACGGCGCCAGCCTGTATGAACTGATGGAAGCCGAGCGCGTCACCGTCAGCGCCGGCGTGCCCGTCATCTGGCTGGGCCTGCTGCAGCACCTGCAGCAGCACGGACTGCGCTTCAGCACCATGCGCCGCACCGCCGTGGGCGGCTCGGCCATGCCGGCTGCGCTGATCGCCCGCTTCGTCGAAGACTACGGCGTGGAAGTGCGCCACGGCTGGGGCATGACCGAAACCACGGCCGCCGCCACCTTCGGCTGCCTCGCACCCGAAGACGAGCAGCTGCCCCTGGCCGGTCAGCATGCGCTCGTGGCCAAGCAGGGCAGGTCGCTGTTCGGCATCGAAATCAAGGTGGTGGACGAAAACGGCGCCACGCTGCCGCGCGACGGCACCTCGCAGGGCGAACTGATGGTGCGCGGGCAGTGGATCGTCAGCGGCTACTTCAAGGGCGAGAACTCGCCCCTGGTGGACGGCTGGTTCCCCACCGGCGACATCGCCACCATCGAGCCCGGCGGCATCATGCAGATCCGCGACCGCACCAAGGACGTGATCAAGACCGGCGGCGAATGGATCAGCTCGATCGACCTGGAAAACGCCGCCATGGCCCACCCCGCCGTGGCCATGGCCGCCGTCATCGGCGTGAAGCACCCCAAGTGGGAAGAGCGGCCGCTGCTGTTCATCGTGCCCCGGCCCGGCCAGGCGCTGGAGAAGGACGAAATACTCGCCTTCCTGTCCGAGCGCGTGGCCAAGTGGTGGGTGCCTGACGACGTGGTGTTCGTCGAAAGTCTGCCGGTGGGCGGTACGGGCAAAGTGCAGAAGGCCGAGCTGCGCAAGCAATATGGTGGTGTCTTCAGTTGAAAGGATGGTTCGCCAAGAGCAATCGGCCCAGGGTGGCGTGATCAATCGCCGGGATGGTAGACGTACATCACTTCCATTCCGGCCCCGCTGGCTGATTGGCTAAAAGACCCGTAAGCAGGTCACTTAGGTTCAGGTGCGGGACTTCGAAACGGCAGCCCGAACTTTTTCACTCGCGTTGTGGCTGCAGGATCACTGGTGAGAAAGCGAGATGTCTAGAAACAAGTCCTGGCTCTCAATTTTTGAGACGAAGTTTCGCGCATCACGGAGAGAATCTGCAGAAGTCTTTGCGTCTGAAAAATCAGCGATCAGGCTCATGTCCGGCACGAGCGATTCCCCAGCCAACTGAAAGACGTCTATTCCTAGTATTCGAACACCAGCCGATTCGCATGCATCTATAAATTCAAAGCTGCTTTCGTTCTTGATGAGGAGATGGCCTCCCCTGCGAACAACAAGTGCGGATGACTTTTCCGCAATTTCGTCACTTAGTCCCATGGCGCTCTCCATCCCGCATCGTTTCTGTTGGATACCTGCACCACATCGCCTGTCAAGTCGTTTCTAACAACATACCCACCGTTACGACTGTAGTAGGCAGTAGCAGGATCGTTCATTACTCCCCCGCCCGATATATTCCTGGTGTCGCGCGTCAGCACGGTACGCATTGGATTGCTAACTGCGTCCGAAACGGAATCTCTATCCCAGCCTCGCTTTCCCATCTGAGTTTCGATCTTTGTACTGAAACTTACATGTCTTCTGCCGTAACCGAGCCAATTCGAAACTCTGCCGAGTATCCTGCCAAGGATCGCACCGCCTGCCATGGATGCAACGGTCTTGGCGGCTGTCTTGCCTGCGGCAGGAAAAGTCTCCGCGCCTCTTCGCAGAAAATCTCGTCGTTCCGATTCATAGTCAGCCATCGGATCATGTTCCACTCCTTGACCAGCATCATTCTTCTCAGAATTCTTTGAATCCACTTCCTTTTTATCACGAAGGCAGATGCCTACTGACTCACAGAATGATTTGAATACGGATCTTGAGGCTCTTCCGTCTGGATCAGCGAAATAGTATGGATTGTTGTTGGCGTACCAATAGCGGTTGAAGTTCCCACCATTGACCGAACTGGCGGTCACCGGATCCACACTCAGGAACCGTCCCACCCCCTGGTCGTAATAGCGCTGCTGCATATACGTCAGCCCCGTCAGCGGGTCCATGACGTGGCCGGTGTAACCCAAGCCATCCACCACCTTGCCAATCGCCCCGCCGTAAGGGTCGAAATTCGTGCGCTCGATCACCGCGCCTGCCTCGTTAGTAACGGCCACCGGGCTGCCCAGCGCGTCGGTGTGCTGGTACTTCGTGGCGATGATCGCGTTGCTCGGCCACGCGTGGTCGATGGTCGCCACCAGGCTGCCGGCGAGATAAACGTTCTCGTGCGTGGTCTGCTCGCCCCCGGCCGGCAGCTTTGACGAGAACAGCATCTGCCCGCCCTGGCTGTACATCCACAACGTCGTTGAGCCATTGGCCTTGGTGCTCTGCACGCGCCGGCCGCTGCCGTCGTGGCGGTAGGCTTCGATGCCGGGAACGGCGCGCAGGCGGTTGCCGTAGTCGAAGTCGTGCGGCACGGTGTTGCGGCTCGTAATGTTGCCCTGCGGGTCGTACGCGAACTGGTGCACGACGCTGCCGGCGCTGTTGCGCACTTCGACCAAGCGGTTCTGCGCGCTGTAGACGTAGTCGGCCAGGTCCTTCACCCCGCCCAGCGTCCACGAGCGAAGGTTATCGATCGGATCATACGCAAACGCGTGCGTGCCGCTGCCGCCGAACGAGGTGGACGTGGCGCTGGTCAGGCGGTCCAGCGCGTCATACGACATCGTCTTGCTGCGGGCGCTGTCCAGGGCGTCGGTGACACCGGTAACGTTGCCATTGCGGTCATACGCGAACTGCTGGCTCAGCGCGCCGCCGGTGTCGGTGCTCGACGCCGGCAGTTGCCGGGCGTTCTGCACCATCGTGTGGACGATGCCGTTGCCGTAGGTGAACTGCTGGATGGCGCCGTTCGGGAAGTACTGCACGCCCGTGGCGTAGCTGCCGGCCTGCGTGGCCTGGCCCAGGGCGTTGGGCGCGTAGGCCACCGACAGGCCGGTGGGGTAGCTCTGGCTGGCCAGGTGGCCCGATGGGTTGTACCCGTAGCCGATGCCCCAGCTGTACCAGCCCGGCTGCGCCACGGTCTCGGCCGTCAACATCCGGCGCCGGTTGTAGCTGTAGGTGTTGATGACCTGCGTGCCGCCGGCGCTGTTGTTCGTGGTGACCTGGCTGGGCAGGCCGTCGGGCGTGTAGGCGAAGGTCTGGTTGCCGCGGCCGTCGGGGAAGCCGAGCGTCAGCGGGCGGTTGCGG
>Ga0209175_10000697_pt1 | contig 18418 bp, 17 predicted proteins | sample JI91814C2DNA_FD_187506 | JGI IMG/M metagenome (GOLD analysis project Ga0209175, IMG submission 187506) | Wastewater effluent complex algal communities from Wisconsin, to seasonally profile nutrient transformation and Carbon sequestration -... | ecosystem: Engineered > WWTP > Effluent > Algae...
CGAGACGCGCCAGCAGGTCGTTCTCGAAGGCCCGACGCTCGGCTTGGCGCGCGTCCAGCCCGAACGACGCGGCATCGATGCGCGCCTCGCGCTGCCACGGATTGTCGATGCGCTGCAGCACCGTCACGCTTTGAGCGCTGCCGCTGGCGGCGCCGGGCACCCGGGCCTGAGTGCGGCCGGCCAGAAACTCCACCTCGGGATTGGGGTAGGCGCCGGCGCCGACCACCTGGGCGCGCCCGGCCTCGACATGCGCCCGGACCGCTTCGAGGGACGGATGGCCGGCCCGGGCCAGTTCCCGCAACGCCTGTAAAGAATAAGTGGGCACTGCGGATGGGGCGACGGAAGGCGCAGGACGGACGGTGCCGGCGGGTGGCGCCGACACAGCCGGAGCAGCCATCGCCGCAAGGGCGAGAGCCAGAAAAGACTTGTTGAACATGATGATCCTTCAGCGCTGCCTGAGCGCTGTTTTCAATTCGCAGAAACACGCGGGCAAGCGCCGGTCCGTCAGGAACCGGCGCACTTGCGAGAGACGAGAGGGATCAGCTGTGCCGCGGCGGCGGCGAGGTGGAGCGGGGGAAGACGGAACGGAATTCCGGCAAGGCCGCCTCGGGTCGGGATTCGAGCAAAAGCAGCACCGGCAACGCAAAACTGCTCACAAAAACCGGGCAATCCTGGGGATCGGGCACATCCAGGCTAGGCCCGCCCTGGGTGACCTGATCCACCTGCACCAATTCAACCAGTTCGGCGGCCGATTCGTAGGCATTTTCGGCGCAAGCCGTCCCTGCCCACACCAGCACAAGGCAGGCGAGCACGAAGGAAAGGGCGCGGGAAAATATTTTAGGGAAGCGCTGCATTGCAACAATCATGACCGGCTAAGCCGGCGGGAGTTCCCGGAAAACTCAAAAACTGAGTCGCTTGTCGAAGGGCCAGCGTGTCTATAATCGCACTTTTTCCGCTTTTGCACCTCATCATGCTGCGTCGCATCATCCTGCTTCTGCTGGTTCTGCCGGCCCTCTCCTTCGCCCAGATCACTCCGCCGCCGGTTGCCGCCAAGGCCTGGCTGCTCCTCGATGTGGGCTCCGGCCAGATTCTCACTACCGAACAGCCCGACCAGCGCATCGAGCCGGCGTCCCTCACCAAGCTGATGACGGCCTACCTCACCTTCTCGGCGATCAAGAACAAAACCCTCGCCCTGGACCAGACCATTCCGGTGTCGCCCAAGGCCTGGAAAGTGCCCGGCTCCAAGATGTTCATCGAGCCGCAAACCCCGGTGACCGTGAACGAACTGATCCACGGCATGATCATCCAGTCCGGCAACGACGCCTGCGTGGCATTGGCCGAAGCCATCGCCGGCTCCGAAGAAGCCTTCGCCCAACTGATGAACAAGGAAGCCGCCCGGCTCGGCCTGAAGAACACCCACTTCGAAAACTCCACCGGCCTGCCGCACCCCTCGCACCTCACTTCGGTGCGCGACCTGTCGCTGCTGGCCACCGCGATCATTCGCGACTTTCCCGAGTTCTACCCGATCTATTCCATCAAGGAATACACCTACAACAAGATCAAGCAGCCCAACCGCAATCGCCTGCTCTATCTCGACCCCACCGTCGACGGCGTCAAGACCGGCCACACCGACAGCGCCGGCTACTGCCTGATCGCCTCCGCAAAACGCAACGACCGCCGCCTCCTGTCGGTGGTCGTCGGCACCACCAGCGACAGCGTGCGCGCCCAAGAATCCCAAAAGCTGCTCAACTGGGGCTATCTGGCCTTCGACACCGTCAAGGTCTATGCCGCCAATCAGGCGGTCAATGAGTTCCGCGTCTGGAAGGGTGCCGAAAACACCGTCAAAGCCGGCTTCCTGAACGACTTCATGCTCTCGCTGCCGAAGGGCGACGCCCAGAAGCTCAAGGCCAACGTCGTCAGTCAGCAGCCGCTGATCGCCCCGCTCGCCAAAGGGCAGGCCATCGGCACGCTGCAACTGAGCCTCGACGGCAAGCCGGTCGGCAACTACCCGATCGTGGCCCTCGAAGAAGTGCCCCAGGCCGGCTGGTTCGGCCGCATGTGGGACGCCCTGCGTCTGTGGATCAAGAACCTGTAAGCGCAGCAGGCACGAGAATGCGGGCCTAACGGCACTGGAGGCGGCGGCCCGCAAAGCCGGGGCTTGATAAAAGCCGTCCCGCCCTCATTCTCATTCCCTGACCCGCCACCAAGGAAGCCCGATGTCCGAAGAACGCACGACCCTGCTGGAGTTTCCCTGCGAATTCCCGATCAAGATCATGGGCGCGCGGGTGGACGACTTCGCCCAGGTCGTGCTGGAAGTAGTGCTGACCCACGCCCCGGATTTCGACCCTGCGAGCGGAATGCAGATGCGCCCCTCCGCCAAGGGCAACTATCTGGCCATCACCTGCACCGTCACCGCCACCTCCCAGCAGCAGCTCGACGCGCTATACCGCGAGCTGTCGTCCCACCCGATGGTGAAAGTCGTCCTGTGATCGTCCGCCGCCTGGGCAGCGTGCCCTACGAGCCCACCTGGCGGGCGATGCAGGAATTCACCGCCACCCGCGACGCCGGCACCGAAGACGAGTTGTGGCTCGTCCAGCATCCGCCGGTCTACACCCTCGGTCAGGCCGGCAAGCCGGAACACCTGCTGCACGCCACCGCAATCCCGCTGGTCAAGATCGACCGCGGCGGCCAGATCACCTATCACGGCCCCGGTCAGGTCGTGGCCTACCTGCTCATCGACCTGCACCGCCGCCGCCTCAAGGTGCGCGAGATGGTCAATCTGCTCGAACAGTCCATCATCGACTGCATCGCCGACTACGGCCTCGATGCCCGCCGCAAAGACGGCGCGCCGGGCGTCTACATCGACGGCGCCAAAGTCGCCGCCCTCGGCCTGCGCGTGAAAAACGGCTGCAGCTACCACGGTCTGTCCCTCAATGTCGATATGGACTTGACACCATTTACCTGGATCAATCCCTGCGGCTATAGTGGGCTCAAGACCATACAACTCAAAGACTTCGGCGTGACTGAAGGCCCCGACGAAGTCGCCGAACGGCTTCTCGGCCACCTCCAGCGCCACTTCCCCGCCGTCGCCCCCACCTGACCAAAGGACGAACATGGATTCCACCACCCGCAAGCAGCGCGGCGCCGAAAAGACCTCCCGCATCCCCATCAAGATCGTTCCCGCCGAACGCCTCAAAAAGCCCGAGTGGATCCGCATCAAGCTCGGCGCCGGCATGGAAGCCGAACGCTTCAACGAAATCAAGGACACCCTGCGCGAGCACAAGCTCCACACCGTGTGCGAAGAAGCCTCCTGCCCCAACATCCACGAATGCTTCGGCAAGGGCACGGCCACCTTCATGATCATGGGCGACATCTGCACCCGCCGCTGCCCGTTCTGCGACGTGGGCCACGGCCGCCCCGAGCCCCTCAACGCCAACGAACCGGCCGACCTCGCCAAGACCATCGCCGCGATGCGCCTCAACTACGTGGTGATCACCAGCGTCGACCGGGACGACCTGCGTGACGGCGGCGCCGAGCACTTCGTCCAGTGCATCCAGGCCACCCGCGCAGCCAGCCCCAAGACCCGCATCGAAGTGCTGGTGCCCGACTTCCGCGGCCGCATGGATATCGCCCTGGACATCTTCGACCAAGCCCCGCCCGACGTCCTCAACCACAACCTCGAAACCGTCCCGCGCCTCTACAAGCAGGCCCGCCCCGGCTCCGACTACGCCTACTCGCTGGAACTGCTCAAGCAATTCAAGGCCCGCCACCCCGAAGTCCCGACCAAATCCGGCCTGATGGTTGGTCTTGGCGAAACCGACGAGGAAATCCTCGAAGTGATGCGCGACATGCGTGCCCACAACGTCGAGATGCTCACCATCGGCCAATACCTCCAGCCCTCCGGCGGCCATCTGCCGGTGCTGCGCTACGTCCATCCCGACACCTTCAAGATGTTCGAAACCGAAGCGCTCAAGATGGGCTTCAAGAACGCCGCCTGCGGCCCGATGGTCCGCTCCAGCTACTGGGCCGACCAGCAGGCCCACGGAGCCGGCGTAGTTGACAAATCTATCGATTAACGCGACTGAACATCGCTAATCGCTATTCACACCAATGTACGCTACTGACAAGTGTGCGTTGGTGAATACAAGTCCTCTTCAACAGACCATGTTCCCAAATAGATATGGTTGAAGAACTTACTGATCAACAAAGCGCTTGGGCGGGGAAAACGCTATTCCTCCTGCGAGAACTCCTTCCGCTTATGTCACCTGTTGGTAGGCATCCTAATTGGGAGAAGGAAGAAATCCATGCAATAGGAGCTCTCGCCACGGCTTGTGCACGATCTTCCGAAAGCGTTGTTCTTCTGTGTGCTTACGGCCAGCTTTGGGATGCCAACGTAATCTCGCGCTCAGTCTGTGAGGGAACATTAAAAATGATGTATCTGCTACAAAGCGCAGATACATTCAAACAACGCTTTCGTGAATACGCCGATAGCCTATTTAGGATTGGCTTACTCAAGGACCACAAGAAAGCACAAGAGCTGCTATCAGCAGTACCAGATCCCGAGTCACCGTACTGGCGCCCTATACGAGACAGGCTACTCCCCCCCGATCAAATCTCCGCCATTGAATCCGAATTTGATCGCAATACCAGGCGTGCCTTGGATACAAGGTGGGGATTTTCTGGATTAATCGGAAGTCTCAGCAGATCCAATGACCCCATGTTCTCAAGCATGTCGGCCCTTTCTCATGGCTACTCAATGTCTAGCCATATTACTCATGCCGACTTCATGGGGGTATCAATCGCCACCGAAAGAGACTTTCGCTCGGAAGAAAGACGTGACGCGATACACCGCAGTCACTTAGCCGGTTTACTTCTCCATCAATTGTCTTATCTGCAAATGCGACTCGTGGTTGGATATCGATTTATCGACCACCCACCCGATGCGCTATCTATCGTGACTCAACGGATCGGTGAACTTAAGGAAAGCTTTGGGAAAGCTTATGACACATGGCTCGAGCACGAGTACGGCAACACGGCATAGGGAAGAATTACAAACTATTAAGCACCATTGCTAACAGCGCTCGAAGCTACTGGCATACAATTATCAGATGCCAGACTATCGCGTTGTCATTTGCGAGTTTAACGACGAAAGCCGCCCAGGCTCGACTTGGCGGCTAAACTGGTTTGGTGGTGTTGAACGCGATCCCGATGTCGCCACCGAGTACAAGCTCCAGGTAGTTCTCACTCTCGTCAAAGAACATGCAAAAGGTGACTGGTATGCCGAGGCTGCAGTCGAGCAAGACATCTTGCGAATGGTCAGAATTGGCATTGGTCAACTCCCCTTACTTCGTATCGGATCTTTGTGGAGGAATGGTGAGCTAATTCGCTTGAGAACAGGCATTGAGCAACGCTTCGTCCTCAACATTCCCACGGAGACTCCCAACTTTTACACCGCGACGGACAAGGTTGGCCGCTTAGCCGGCCTCATACCCTTCCGCGACCATCGACTCATGGCCCATGGCAAACACACGAAATGCATCGTGTTGCCCTATGAGGACGATCAGGCAGGGATCATCATTCCCGTGATCGAGCTAATACGGTTCTACTACGCGAGCTCCACTCGCTTATCCAAGGCGGTTTTTGACGGCGATTTCATCCATGCGCCCACTAGCATATACGATCCCGAATACACAGGAATGAACGGGGGACTTGCCGTGGTCTGTCGGCGGCAAGACGTAAGCGACGACGATTGCTGGACCATCGCAAGAATCCTGAATTCGCAGGATGCCTTCGACGGAGCACGTCGGGTCAATGATTCGATGATTCGGAGTTTTGCCAACTCTAGTGAAGCCCACCCTGAAAGCAGGTTTCCATTCTCGGGACCGACTCGGCTCAAAGCCTTATGCAAGCAGGTTGGTTATGCGCCAACGCGTTGGCTGGTGCTTTCCATCGTATCTTGCTCGGGATCCTTCCCTTACAACGAGTTGCAAGTTATCGCGGATAATGATGGGCGACAAGCCGATCCCGAGACGGACATCGTGGGAGAAAACAAAATCCCGATTGCCCGTCCCTCTGACAAACGGGGCGATGAGAGTGATCCGGTAACGCTACAAAGTGGTAAGGAACCCGATAAGCAGGCCCTACCTAAAAGACTTGAATTATCGGGCGACTGCTTTACTGCATTGCTTGGCAAGAAGATTCTAAAGTTAGAAAAAGACCGCTGCAATTACAAGTCCGGTCAGCTCCAGACGCTCGTAGAACCTCCACCTTCGGCACATGGAACGGGGGATGGAGATAACACGAATCCAGGGGTTGGCAAGATTGAGATCACAAAACCCAACTCTGAAGCCTTGCCACCTTCGTATGAGCTTCTCATTGCGCTTATAGGAGAACTCAACACAAGGGAGAGTGTGATTGCGAGGCTACTCCCGCTCCCTTGCGGCCCAGGATTGATAAAGGCCAGACTCACCGCGCCAGCAGGGCGGAGACAGTGGGCTTACATCAACCATCAGAAACGCCAAATTAGATTCTTTATGATCATTGAGGTGCGGACGAGCACGGGTTACTACTATTTAGTTGAAATTGAACGTCGCACATTTTCGTCGAGTGACAAGTATTGCGCTGAAATCTACTATAACAGCCAACGAACTTCCGTGTCCGCACACCATATTGAAGCGCTATCAATAGCACTTAGCCGGCACAACGGTCGCATTTCGAATACAGACGAGATCAATCGCATCGGCCTCTACAAATCGCCAAATGGACTCCGCCACACAGATATAGAAATTGGACGCTATGCCAATAGAGTTCTAGCCGAAATTGAGAGGGAAAATTGTTTAGCCAGTATTCCACTAGTATAGCTAGAAGCACCACGAGCATTGCGTAACAAAGCCAAGCGAACCGCTTTCGCTCCATCATTAATTTAGGGGGTAAGGATGGGAAAAAATAACTTTCACTTCGAAGTTGACGTAAATGTAATTAATCACCTAGGAGTTGGTTTATATAGCTCAACCCCCGCCGCTTTAACAGAACTTGTCGCAAATGCTTGGGATGCAGATGCGAGTGAGGTTCACATAACGGTAAACCCTGAAAAACGAAGCATCATCATTGAAGACGATGGACATGGCATGTCCGCGGACGACATAAAGAAAAAATTCTTAAACGTCGGATACTCACGTAGACGCCTTTCCTCTAAAGGAAACTATAGCGATTCGGGAACAAGACGGGTAATGGGTCGAAAGGGGATCGGCAAACTTGCAATGTTTGCTTTAGCCGACAAGGTAAAGGTTTCGTCCCATGCATCCGGTAGCGAACCAATTGGGTTGAGCATCAATGTCCCTGAATTCAAAAAAAGCCTAGAAGATCATTCACCCAGAGTTCTTGACGAGTTCTCACCGGAACCATTTAGGAACGGGCGAGGTACTCGCATCGAATTAATCGATATTTTAACTGGGCTAAAAACAACAGAATCATATCTACGCGTCAAATTAGCTAGGCGATTTAGCATACTTGGTGACGCACGAGGATTTAAGGTTGTCCTAAACAAAACCGAGATATCAAAATCTGATAGAGGCTTCTATCCCCACGTTCAGTTCCTCTGGGTATTTGACGAAAACAGCGCAAAAGAAATCGGGGCACTATCAAAAAACATTTCAAAGCTCCCACCCCCTCCCGCCGATATAAACGACCAAATACCATGTATTAAAACACTGGAAAACAAATTCAAGTATGGGGACGGAGAACTTGAAGTCTCTGGCTATATATCAAGTGTATTCCAACCCAAACAATTAGGATCCAAAGAAGATAGCGCAAATATCGTATCTATATTTGCGAACGGAAGGGTCTTCGCCGAAGACATATTATCTGAAGCCAACAGTGCAAAGTATTATCAAAACTATCTCGTTGGTGAAATACACGCCGATTTTTTGGATGACGATAATGTTGACAGAGCAACCGCAAGTCGCGAAGCGATCAAACGAGACGACCCAAAGTATCAAGCACTAATTGGATTCATACGAACCGCATTGGATGCGATAGGAGACACATGGGATGATTGGCGATCTGAATTAGGACTAGATCAAAACGACACCCATAATTCAGTTGTACTCGAATGGATTAACTCATTAAAAGACCCGCGAGACCAACGCGCTGCTAAAAAATTAATGACGTCTATTAAGAATTCGGTCATAAACTCTGATGAAGTAAAGAACGAAAAAGCCAAGAAAATACTTTACAAAGGCGCAATCGTCGGCTTTGAGAAACTTCGCCTCAGCCAACAACTGGATAAGCTGGAAACAATTTCGGATGTATTAGGGGCGGAATTTGCAGCAATTTTTGCAAGCCTTAGCGATGTAGAGGAATCCTCTTATGCAGAAATTACTCGACAACGTTTGAATATAATAAAAAAATTCTCTGATATTGCTAACGATCCAACTACTTTAGAAAAAGTTGCCCAACGCTACTTGTTTGACAATCTTTGGCTGCTTGATCCAACGTGGGATCGTGTGACAGCAAGAGCGGAAATGGAGAAGACGCTAACGGAATACCTTAAGAAAGACCACCCCGACTCCAGCGGAGCGCGTCTTGATATAACTTACCGCACGAGTTCTGGAAGACACGTGGTAATAGAATTAAAACGACCAACCAAGACATCTTTAGATTACTTCGACCTATATAAGCAAGTAACAAAATACAAGGATGCCGTAGAATCATATTATCGTCAAAAAGAGCCAAACAAACCTGTTCCACCATTAGATATATATTTACTTGTCGCTCAAACCCCCTCCGGATTTGATGAATCGAAGCGGCAATCATTGGCACAGGTTTATGGCCGATTTATTACCTATTCACAAATAATTAACGACGCCAAAAACTCATATCAACACTACTTAGACATTAATAACAAATCCGGTTATCTTGAAAATATTTTGAAGCGGCTCGCCTGAAGCCAAGACAAATATGAAAAGAGAGCAACAATGAGCAACCAAACACAGATCGACATGCTGGGTGATATCGGACACTCGAAGTCCGACGAAGAGATTCAACAACTTGATAAAGAAATATCCGAAACAGCAGAGCATCACGATCTTCAACTTAGAGAATATCCAATTGAAGTTCTAGTTCAGAAATATTCAGATGGACTAGACACTGATGCGGCAGAGATATTTATCCCGGATTATCAGCGAGAGTTTATTTGGCTACCGAAACAGCAAAGTAGATTTATTGAATCTCTTTTTATGAACCTTCCTATAACACCTTTGTACATGGGTGATACGGAAGATGAAATGCACCCGGGGGCTTGGGAAGTAATTGATGGAAGCCAACGACTTAGAACGCTCTATTATTTCATGAGCGACAAATTAACATTATGTGAACTCCGGAAAATTAAATCACTCAATGGCTTTAAATATAGCCAACTACCTATCAAATGGCAAAGACGAATTAAAAGTAAAGTTGTCCGCGTTGCTGTTCTAACGGTTAAGCTTGATGAAGAATCAAGGCGCGAAATGTTCGACCGCCTTAACTCAGGCGGGACAAAATTGCAGGCGATGGAGCAAAGGCGTGGGCACAATGATGGTCCATTCTTGACACTCATAGAAGAATTAGCCAAAGACACGGCATTTAGGGCTATTTGTCCTCTTTCAGAGAGAAGAATTAAGCTTCGTGAATACGAAGAAATGGTCTTAAGATTTTTTGCCTATCTTGATAATGCTGAAAATTTTGTACACGAGGTTACGCCATTTTTGACCGAGTATCTTATGACGATGAATGCGGCGGCGGAAAGCGACCCAAAGATCATCGCCGCATACCGGAATGAGTTCACCAAGACGATCAGCTTCGTTAGTCAATACTTCCCGATAGGATTCCGCAAGGAAGCGAACCACAAGACTGTTCCGCGAGTTCGCTTCGAGGCTATCGCAGTGGGGTCTGCACGGGCTTTAAGAGAATCGCCAGAATTAGCGGCTGTAGCTGACCCGACTCAGTGGCTAAATGGCAACGAATTCAAACTACACACTAGATCAGACGCCACGAACTCTAAACCCAAGCTACTTGATCGTTTGTATTTTGTTCGCGACATGTTGTTGGGAAAAGAGCCGTCAACAATGCGAAAACGCCCGATTGATAATGACTGGAAGAACTTGGATTTATTCTGACAATGAATAAGGCCAGAGAAATTTTCGAAACCCGTGTCGAAGAAATAAATATTTACTTCGACTTTCTATTTACTGTAGTTGATCGCAAGGCACTGTTATCTGTAACCCTCCCTTTTGGTCAAGGATCCCCAAATGAGCGCGAACTCCTTCCCATTAGATCAAGTCTCATCGATACGCTTAAGGCCAATGGCTTTTTATTGCTTTATAACTTGGTTGAAGCGTCCGTAAGGCATGCATTACATGCAATTCGTGATCACATGAATGAGAACGGTCACCACTTCGATGACCTTCACGATAAATTACAGCACCATTTCGCCAGCCTTATGCGTGACGATGACATGAGAGGTCGCATCACAAAACTACGTGAAGCCACGCGCCCTCCGTTAGCCGAAGCAATCATCAACGCCGGATTTGAGGCAAACAAAATTGGCGGCAACGTTCATTTTGGCGAACTCGACAAACTAGCAAAGAAATTTGGTTTTAGCGCTGGCCGAGACCCATATTTGGACGAGTATCAGTTAGCTCCGCTTCGAGAAGTCAAAGACCGCCGCAACGATTTGGCGCATGGCACGTTGGCATTTTTGACTTGCGGCGCGAACGTAACGATTGATCAGATACTGGCCATCAAGAACGCTGTCATTCAATACCTTGATTCGCTACTAAGCAATATTGAAAATTACTTGTCTGTAAAAGGTTATTTAGCCCCTGCTACGCCCACCTAGAGCTTTCAGGTCTCCGACGATTTCGGGTGGTTGTTTGTCTTTTCCGAATTGATGGCCAAATGCGCTTTTATCGATTTCGCCACAACCCGACCTAGATCAACAGGCACGGCATTACCGATCAACCTTCCAACCGTTCTCAGTTGAACCGAGGTTCCTGGTTTCGTAAACTGATAAGTCGCAGGGAAAGTTTGAAAAAGTGCAGCCTCACGAAGAGAAATCGCTCGATCTTGTTCAGGGTGTCCAAAGCGACCATTCCCAAAACCATAACAAAGGGTGGTCATTGTGGGAGCAGGCTCATCCCATTTCATTCTTCCATAAACACCAGGAAATGTTTTTCCACTGGCTTTACGGTGGCATTTGGCGACAAGTTGCTCATCCCAATCACGCCAGGTCCCACCTGGCTTTGATTGACGCAATCGTGACATGTTGAGCTCACTGACTTTTGATGCGCGATGCAATACATCTTTGGGATCAGTCTCTCCGGCCGCAATTCGTGGCAGGTCCTTAATAATGTCCTGCACCACAACATATTGCCCTGGCTTATGAGTTGGAGGAATAAGCGTGATCGGCCCAAGCTTTGAAGCCAATAGAACAAGACGTTTCCGCCGCTGAGGCATTCCGTAATCAGGGCAGAACACCACCTCCCAATGCACATGGTAATTCTGTAGTTTGAGAGTCGCCACAAAGTCTTCAAACACCTTGTGCTTTGGCAACTGGGGAACATTCTCCATCGTGACAAGTTCGGGCTGACAATCTCGAATCAAGTCTCCAAATGCGTAAAGAAGCCGCCATTTTGCATCCGTACTTGTATCTCTCCCTTGAGAATACGAGGAGAAGGGCTGGCAAGGTGCGCAGCCAGCAAGTAATTTCAGTTTTCCCTCAGGCCATCGTTCAAGAAGATCGGACGGATCAACAGTCGTTAGATCAGCCTCGACAAATGTTGATTGATTGTTATGCTCGAATGGGTATTGGCACGCAGGATCCATGTCGTAGCCAGCTACGACAGGAATACCCTCTTTGACCAATCCATGAGTTAGCCCGCCCGCGCCGCAAAATAGATCTATCGCATAGAGATCAATATTTTCCGCTTGGAGGGTGTCTTTCGCTACTGTAGTCATCATTTCACCGCCCTCAAGGCCACGGAGCCTAACGAATTTTGAGACGTTTGAAAACCCCCTTCGTTCAACACAACTGTGGGTTCGTTATATGCAGAGAAAAAGTGTCTATACATCATCCAATTACCTTGGAAACTTAGAGCGATTGAGCGGCATGCAGATATCTGCATACCAGCACGGAGGTTGGGCAAAGTCCTTCAGCAGGTGATTGAAGCGAACAGCTCTGTCACACCATGCCGCCGTTAAACGGGTCGGCAAGTCATCCAAAAACCACAGCGCTAAAGAGACAAGCAGATGTCTTTCTAGGATCCGGTGACTTTCAACAGTTGCTCTTTGCGGCAATAGTGGGGGTAGTGAGCGATTAAGGCGTTTACTCACCCAACAATACAGACGCCCTTTATTGGCTCCGGAACCCAGTACCTTGCATAGCTGGTGCAACACAGCAAAAAAACCGATGTCGTGTTCGGACTTGGCGCTTGCTCCCGTAGTCAATGACTCCAACAAAGCCCTGTGCATTGCAATACCGCTGCTATCAGCCCCCACTGCCTCTACGTGCGGCCCTTTCCCGTAATCAGCCCCACATCTCTGACAATAGGCCAAGCCTTTACTTTCCTTGAGCTCGCGACCGATATCTCGCCGATGCAGAGCTACGGGAGCACCACATTCGTAACAAGCATCCAAAAGCATGCATCCGTGCGCCGGACAAAACGTTGCAAAACCAACCCGCCAAAATCGACGAAAGTAAGGCGTTGCATCTTGTGCTAAACAGGCTGGACAGAATTGCTGCCCATATCCACGACGATCAAGACCAAAGACACTAACGGGCAATATCCAACGTAACTGGCCGCTGGTTTGACGATATGGGTAGAGGTAGGTTCGATAACCGGTCAGTGTTGCATGGTATGCATCCCAGTAGCTTGTTCCGGTCTTGGTGCAGATCGCTTTTAGCAGCCATTTTGGCGCTAGTCGGTCAATATCCCTATGCCACGGCGTGAGCCTGTCCCCGAATAGGCCGAGGGTCAACGTGTAGAGCCTTATCCCGTTCGTTTCGGCAATACGGACGATCCAAGACGAGAGGAGCTCATCAGGGAGCAATTTCGGATGGGCTGGCCACAAAGTTCCTGAAAGCATATCAGGCCACCCGGTCAATCTGGCGCTTACGATCGGACGGCCCGATCCAGCAAATTTCCTTTAGCAGCTTCGCATCAATGCGCTCTGAGCCATTCTGGACCGCGAGTACTGCTGCCTCGGCAAGCAATTTCGAAAGTTCGCCGATATGCCCCTCGGCCATTGAGAAAATCGTTGCCGCGAGACCCGTGTCGTACAGCTTGGACGCATGCCGCAACGGCAATAGCATCTCGAAGCTCTTGAGCAAGCGCAGGAATTCATCATCGAATTTCCAAAGTGGAAGTACCGCTGGTTCAAAGCGATTCGCGAGCTGGGGATCCGTCTGGATCGCTCGAAATGCATCCTTTGTCCCGACACCGACAATCGGAACCTGAAGCTCGTTTCCAAGGTACTTAATGACATTGAGAAAAGCGCGCTGTTTGTTCATGTTGCCCGCGAGGACATGGTGAATTTCGTCGATCACCAACATCTTCAGGCCGACGTACCGAAGCAACTTTATGGACTGGAACTGCTTCCGATCTACACGATCATTGGGTTTAAACGGGGCAAACAGTGCCTCAAGTATCGTATTGTAGAAACGCCCCTCGTCAGGAACCGGCGGTGCCTGGATCACTAGAACGGGAACACTAATGCCCTCGCCAGAAGGATTATCCGACGCTGGGTGCTGTTTCTTGAAGCGCTCAACCAGCATCGTCTTCCCGTTATTCGTATCACCGACAATCAACAAGTTCGGCATGCGATGCATCTTGGGATAGACGAGAAGGTCTTCGAGCTTGTCGAGCACAATTTTCGAACGAGGATATCCAATCCAGCGAGGCTTGCGGATACGCTCGATTCGCTCATCATTGGGCAACGCAAGCGCCTTGGCGGTAGCGACGGTCAGATGGCTTAGCACGTCACTCATCGTCTTGGTCATCCATATCGTCGAATGGCCGGATATCCGGAATTGGCTCGCTTGCAGATTTGGTAGGCATTTGCGGTGCAATTGCCGGCCGAGTGCCTACCTGCCCAATCCCGAGGCTCCTGCGCTGAGCAGCACGCCGCACGGCCTTGGTCTTGCCTTTCGCTGCCTCCTCAATCTGACGCATGCGGTCGTAGGCGGTAAAGATCGCGCGCTCGGTATCCTCGCTTGTGCCAGAGGTCGTGACCATTCCCTTCGCTTCGCGGAGCTCCCAGATACTGATCGGTGGATGCGAGGTATCCCGGTAGGGCACCGGGTAATAAGCCATGAGCTCGGGGTCGTAAAACCAGACTGTGCTGATATCGCGCGGATCGCGTCGGAACATAAACTTCCGGCGAATTTTCGCCCTGCCTGGCTCAGTTGCGTTGATCCAGCGGCGTAGCACGTCATGGTAATAGTGGACGTCGTCAATCACGACACCATAATCTTGGACAGTTCGCTCGACGAAGGGCATGAGGTCCAAGCGGAGACGGTTCTCGTCGACAATCTTGGGTGGCAAGCCGCTTCCCGGACTCTGTGCTGTTCCGAAGATGCCTTCCTTCAATTTGTCGAGAGGCGACATGCCAAGTGAAGAATGCTCCCGGCGGTGGTACACCTCGACGATATAGGTTGCTAGCCACCGCTCGAACTCCGAGAGCGTCATTACTGCCTGCCCATCGGAGTCGTATTCACCGCGAGCCTGTATATTGGAAAAAGTCGTTCCCGGCAGTGAATGAATTTCTTGCAGGAAGGTTCCAAGTAAGCGTTCGATGTGCGCCCCGTAATGGGGACGCGCCACTGGGCGCCACTCCAGGTCTATCCCGTATTGCTGACATGCTCGCTGGAGCATGCTCCCGCGAAATTCCTTGGCGTTATCCACAAGAATCTTTGCGGGGAAGCCCCAGAGCGGCCATTCTTCGTCAATCTCATGCCGAGCGAGCCATGCGTCTTTCGGCAATATCCCATGAGCCAAGCACAGTCCGGTAGACAGGGCTCCCGGCGGATCAAATGAAACGTACGACCCCGCGACGACCCGGCTGAATACATCCATGGCGAGAGTGATCCAGGGACGGCCTATGGGACGCCGATGAATGTCATCGACTAGAATGATGTCCAGCTTCGTGTGATCCATTTGAACCACAGCGAGAGGGAAATCAGCACCAGGGAACTCGCCCTGAATGGGCGAGAACTGTTGCTCCGCAATTTTCTTGCCCCGGCGGCGAGATATTTTCAGCTCTTCTGAAAGCTTGGCCACCCGGTTGCGGATCGTGTTGTTGTGGGGAGTTTCCAACTTCGCAGCCAAGCAGAGGCTACGAACACGCTGGCAAACCTTGGCAATACTCTTGTTCTGTTTCGTTAGGTACTCGTTCTCAATCACAGACTGGATGATGGCTTCGACCTCGACAGAAAGCTTGGTCGTCCCCTTATCCTTGCGCTCCATCGGCAATAGCGCTGTGATCCGCCCCTGGCTCTGGTAGAGACCAATCCACTTGTACAAGGTATTGGCATGCTTCCCGGTTTCTGTAGCTCGAGCCTCGACATCGGCGCGCTTGCGCCCCGTGGGGTCAAGCAACGGACGAATGATTTCAAAGCGCTCCTGCGCAATATTCCAATCATCGTCAGGGACTATCTGCGGCTCGTGCTGCTTACTGCCGGTAGCTAAAGCTACTGGTTGCAGGTCAACAATCCGCACCCTTTCTGGCTTACCGGAATGGACTTCCTTCACGAGTACCGACTCGAAATCGAGGATGTGCGTGATATGCCCGCGTTTGCCCGCATATGTCACCTCTGTACCGGGCTGGAGCGATAGGGTCACGCGTGGCACGGTCATGGTTTCCACCAGATTGGGCTGTTCATATTGAGGGGTTGCTCCAGGTCGATTCCAACCTGGAAGGTTGCAACCATGTACCAGAGAACCGGGATTAGCCGTGCTTGGTTCCACTCGTCCCGGTGAATTGCCTGCATCAAGCCCGCCGGGGTCGTTTCCCTCATTTCCAGCAGACCATCATCAACAACCTGCATCAAGTCTGCATCGGGGATGGTGTTACGGTAGCGAAGCAGGAAGCGTACATTCTCAAGCTTAGGCGTACGCACTTCCTGTTCAGTGATGATTTTGAAACGCCATCCTTGGCACCGTGCGAAATGCACGGCTGCCTTAAATTTTGGACGCAGTTCATGCCAATCCTTGGCAAGATCGACCCTGTACTTCACCTCGCAGAGCCATGGCGTAGCGCCTGCTGATGACCTTCCGAAGCGCACCAGGGTATCCGGCGTATAACGACGTAACGAACCTGCGGCATCGCACCACTCCAACCTCACGGGCTGGACTTCGAAAGCTTCCACTTCTGGCGAGAATTCGAGCAGCGTAATGAAATCACGCTCAAGAGTGGATTCATACGCAGCAGGGCCATCGGCCTTAGCATGCGCGGCAATCCCGGTTACGTTCCGGTAATTTTTAGGAATCTTCCTAACAGGCATTTCCGAACCAATCGCTCCAAGCGTTGTATTAACCGAACCAGTCGCCGAAATCGATAGCGAATGGTATCGCAGAACGATGGAATATCGTTCTGCGATGACGTATTAATACAATGGAGCGATGGAAATGTCAGTAGTCTGACTCCCCGGGCCGGCCTCCGACGCTGGCCCGATTGCCCTGTGGCGGGGTAGCATCCGGGCATTCGTTTCCATTCGCGTGTCCTGATTCATGACCCCGTCCCGGAGCTCCGCCATGTACTGGCTCATGCTGTTTGTCGCGATCGTGGCGGAAGTCATCGCCACCTCGACGCTGAAGTCCACCGAAGGTTTCACCCGCCTGTGGCCGTCGGTGGTCGTCGTGATCGCCTACGAAACCGCTTTCATCCTGCTGTCCCTGTGCCTCAAGAAGATTCCGGTCGGCATCGTGTATGCCGTGTGGTCCGGAGTCGGTGTGGCTCTGGTCACCCTGATTGCCTGGTTCGTCCTCGATCAACCCCTCGACGGACCTGCGCTGGCCGGGCTGGCCCTGATCGTCGGCGGCGTCATGGTGATCAACATCTTCTCCAGGACGGTGACCGAATGACCCACCCTCTTCCCACCTGCCGGGAGCGCCCCTGATATGCAGTGGCTCATCCTCGCCGTCGCCATCGTCGCCGAAGTGATCGCCACCTCGGCCCTCAAATCGTCCCGCGGCTTCACCCGCCTATGGCCGTCCGTGGTGGTGGTGTGCTGCTACTCCACATCCCTCTATCTGCTCTCGCGCACCCTCGACGTGCTGCCGGTCGGCATTGTGTATGCCATCTGGTCCGGGTCGGGAGTCGCTCTCATCGCACTCGTCGGACGTTTCTTCTTCAAGCAGGTTCTCGACACAGCGGCCATCGTCGGCATCGCCATGATCGTCGCCGGCGTCGTCGTGTTGCAACTGTTCTCCACATCCGTGGTGCATTGATCTCCGCGGGAAAACACCTACCACGCCCTCTCCGGCATCACACCCAAAAGGATCGACAGCGGCACCGCCAGCCGGTGCGGCATGGAAAAGTCTTTGCGCGGCGAGGACATCGAATCGACAGCCGCCCCTAAACGCGGCGGAATTTCCAACGACCTCCGATTGACCGCGGCAGCCGGCTCCGCCGCCGGTCTTGCACCGAACGCGGGCAAACGAGCGACCGCCTGCGCCACCAACCGAAACGACCGCCTCAGGCTAGCTGCGGCGCGCCGGCAGCCGCAAAATACCGGTCGAGCCGGGCGATCCATCCGGCTTTTTCCTCGTCCGTCGCAAAGCTCGCCTCGAAACTGTTGCGCGCCAGCCGATACCACGTGGCGGCATTGAAGCCGAACGCCGCCTGCACGGCACGGATGTTGGCATTGAGATAGCCACCGAAATAGGCCGGATCGTCGCTGTTGAGCGTCACCTTGGCGCCGGCGGCCAGCAGCACCGGCAAGCTGTGCCGCGCCATTTCGGGAAACACGCACAGGCGGATGTTGGAAAGCGGGCACACGGTAAGCGGCACACCGTCCCGCGCGAGGCGGGTGAGCAGAGTCGGATCTTCGAGGGCGCGCACCCCGTGGTCGATGCGGCGGGCGCCCAGCACCTCCAGCGCCTCGAGAATGTAGGCCGGCGGCCCCTCCTCGCCGGCGTGGGCGACGACCGGCTTGCCCAATTCGCGGCAGCGGGCAAACAAGCGCGCAAACTTCGACGGCGGATTGCCGCGCTCCGACGAATCCAGCCCGAAACCGTGAATGCGTCCGATATGCGGCTCGGCCTCGGCCAGCGCAGCAAAGCAAGCCTCCTCCGACAGATGCCGCAGGAAGCACAGGATCAGCCGACCGGAGACCCCATGACGCGCCAGCCCTTCGGCCAGACCGTCTTCCAGCCCGTCGAGC
>Ga0209175_10000700_pt1 | contig 18389 bp, 15 predicted proteins | sample JI91814C2DNA_FD_187506 | JGI IMG/M metagenome (GOLD analysis project Ga0209175, IMG submission 187506) | Wastewater effluent complex algal communities from Wisconsin, to seasonally profile nutrient transformation and Carbon sequestration -... | ecosystem: Engineered > WWTP > Effluent > Algae...
CATTGATTTAGAGCTCCTGGCCGCACTTTGCGCGGTACTTGCCACGTCACCAAACGAACTGCTGGCGCCCCCGGGAGGCTGGTCGAGACCCGCACTTGCGCCGACCACCGGGAAGACACTGTGCGACTCGAATGCGCGAGGAGATGCTGATGTCGCTCCAAATCAGAACATCCCGCCAGCGGTTCCGCCGCAATCGGCACCTGTCCCGATGCTTGGACCGCGTATCAGGGCTGTGACCTCGTCAGAGAGGGCATTCAAATGAAGCCTCTGATGAGATGCAAACTGTGCGGCAAACCGGCGGAGCCTCTCCTGCTCAATCCAAGCGATCGCCTATGTGTCGGCTGTCGCGAGACGAGGGGAATCAAAACCAACTGCCGGGACTGTGGGCGAGGTATCTACGCAAAAGACGAGGGCGTCCCGATCCTTTGCGCGACATGCGTGAAGAACAGGAGTCTCGACGGCAGGCCCTGCTTTCGCTGTGGCCGTCCCTGCGGAGCTGGCTCGCGATGGCGGAACGACGCCCCGTACTGCGGACCCTGCAAACGCCACGCACTTAACCCGAAAAAATGCGCCTACTGCGGGAAATTCAATACCAAGCTGCACCGCGCGAAGGCGTTGGGTCCAACGGAGCCTGCGTGCGCAGGATGCATCTCGAAATCGTTGCCTTTGTGCACGTGCTGCAAAATGAGAATCCGCAAGCCTACGCACGAAATCAACGGAAAGATTGTCTGCGAGCCCTGTGTGTTCAAGATGAAGCATGGACCGGTAAGATGCGACACTTGTGGCAGAACCTCAGTTCTTGCCAACTCCAAGTTCTGCAAGCAGTGCCGAGCCAACGCACAAGCTCACAGGTCGGTCCTCAAGCTACATGAGACTATCTCCACGCCCTGGGGGAAAGAGCTTTTGGCAGAGCTGTATCAACTCTGCGGGGGGCAAGGATCAGCCGTGGCTGCGCTCGCACGGATATCGGCAAACATCGATGGAATTCGCGCTGTTGAGTCCCACTTCCGTGGGCCAGAAGAACTCAATGCAAGGAGCGTGTTCGAGCTCCTGGTTCCGGAGGGTAACCACAAGGCAAATATTGCTTTCCGGCGACTCATCGAGATTCGGCACGGTATCAGTACCAACATCAAAGACATGCAGGATGTCTGCTTGGAGCGGTTCGTCGCGGCGCGTCAGCGCAGCCAGCCAGTCTGGATCGTCGAAACAGGCAATCGGTTCCTGTCGCGACTAAAGGAGCTTCGAAACAAGCAGCTCGCCGCCGGCGTCACGCGCGGCACGACCCCGGTCGCATGGAAAAGCCAAGAGTTGGCCTTTCGCTATGCCCATGACCTGATGAGCGAGGTTTCCGCCCGCGGCGGCAGCTCCGCGCAGGCCATTTCGCAGGCAGACCTGGACCTGTTCTGCACGCGCCGGCCGCGAATCTTTCGGGGATTGGGCGCATTCATTGGCTACCTCAACGAAACCAGTCACCGCGCAGCTCGCCTAGCCCTTCCAACGACGCCTAGCAACCGCAGTACGCGGGTAAATTTCATTGGTCAACACGCCTACGACGAGTTGGTTGCAAGGCTCCTGAACGAGGTGTCGCCAGTGAACGCTAGGAACGCCAGCATCGCGCTCCTCTCGCTACTCTATCTTCGGAAAGTGAAGGATGTCCTGACACTCAGAAGAAATCAGATTTCTGATGATGGTGTGCGGATGGCAATTCACTTTACGGGTGCTAAGAGCGAGGAGGAGATTCACCCAAACGTAGCAGCGCTCCTCAGGCTTTGGCTGGCCAACTGGAAGATGCACTCCCGGTCGGTAAACGAGTTCAATACGCCGTTTGTATTCCCAGGCCTGTCGCCCGGCCAGCCCATGCGATCGACGGCGTTCAATTCGTGGATAAAGACGCGGTATGGCCTCCTGAGCCGGCAGCTTCTGCCCTCAGGCATACACGTAATGATCAACGCAGGTATGGCCACCCCTACCGCGCTCATCGATCACTATGGTCTGTCGCACAGCACCGCCATCAAGTACTGGACGGATTCGGGCCGGGACCTATCCCAGTTCATGTATCTCAACACGTCCGCCATCACCAAGAATAGGCAGGGCCAAAATGCCCATAACCAAGAGATCTGATGCCGTAACTATATGGTGGATCTACTTCGTGATCTGTAAGACCGGAAGGATCTATACAGGGATAAGCCCAGACCCTCATAAGCGTTTCAGGGATCACCAGAAGCAAACGAGTGCAAACATGCGCATGAACGAACCACAGCGGCTGCTTGGTGCTTTCCCTGTAGGGGCTTACCGCGACGCAGTGCGCATGGAGCGCCGGATCAAGCGCATGCCGGCCGAGCTCAAAGTGGCGATTGCGTCCGCCTGTGGGGAGCGTCTGGCTCAAAAAGCCTAGCTTGGGTTTGGAGGTACATAGCCCGGACATGTTCCGGCTTCCCAAGCTCCGCAAACGCGTTGCTGACTGCACCGTAACGAAGCTCGAGCAACAGTTTCAGGCGATCTGCCGCGAGTTCATCGATACCTTGGGAAACGTACTGTCCCAACAGGAACTCGATGAACGCACGCTGTTTATCTGCGGTCGCGGTTGCCGCCGCCGCCTTGACAAAAGCGGCTCGATCAAACCGTGTAACTGGTGGGAGTGCGAACGCGACGTAAGCAAGGACATCGAACAGGTCGCTGTCCAACGCCTCCACTGCGCGCTGCATCTCGGATAGGGCCTCGCGGCTAAAGCCCCTCTCTCCAAGTCCGGCCAGCAGCTTCTGGCGCGTCTCCGGGTCCTTCCAGAGGGATCTGAGCTCATCCTCATCCTTGAAGAACTCGGGCAACACGCCGTACAAGGACTCCAGGAACTGTGCTGCAGACATGGGGCGGCCATCGGCGCTCCAGAAGGTGGTCGCCGTCATGTGCTGAAGCTTCCGCACTTTGCCGTCCGCCAGCTTCACGGTGACCCGCTCGGGTCGATTCTTCGGGGGTTCCGGTGGCTCGGTGGTCTCTGCTGCGGGATCACCGACCCGGTAGCCCTTCGGCGGGTCCGGCTCGATCGGCTCACCATCCCACTCCGGGTCGTTGAAGTGCTCGTGCGCCTTCACGAAATCATAGATGGTGAAGTAGTCCTTGCCGTCATACAGGCGCGTTCCGCGGCCGATGATCTGCTTGAACTCAATCATCGAGCCTACGGGCCGCATCAATACGATGTTGCGGACATTGCGGGCGTCGACGCCGGTCGATAGCTTCTGCGAGGTCGTCAGAATGGTGGGGACGGTCTTTTCGTTGTCCTGGAAATCCCGCAGGAACTGGTCGCCAATCTTGCCGTCTTCCGCCGTGACGCGGGCGCAGTAGTTGGGGTCTTTGACCGTCTTGATCTGGTTGATCAGGTCCCGGACCATCAAGGCGTGGCTCTGCGAGGCACAAAAGATAATGGTCTTCTCGTTCGGGTGAATCATCTCCATCAACAGCCTGACCCGATAGGCCTCCCGTTCGGGAATGATGATGATGTGGTTGAAATCACCCTCGGTATAGCGCCGCCCGGCCTCCACGGCGCCGTCCACAACCGCATCATCTGGCGTGTAGGTGTACTCGTCGATGGTGGTGCCGATCTGCTTTACCTTGAACGGCGTCAGGAAGCCATCGTTGATGCCTTCCTTCAGGGAATAGGTGTAGACCGGGTCGCCAAAGTAGGCATACGTGTCGGCATTGCTTGTGCGCTTTGGGGTGGCCGTCAGGCCCAACTGAACCGCAGGCTTGAAGTACTCCAGGATGGCGCGCCACTGACCTTCGTCGTTGGCGCCGCCGCGATGGCACTCGTCGATGATGATGAAGTCGAAGAAGTCCGACGGGTATTCGCCAAAGTAGGGCGAGTCTCCCGGCCCGCTCATGAAGGTCTGGAAAATGGTGAAGAAGATGTTCCCGTTCTTGGGGACACGCCCCTTCTTCCGGATCTCTTCAGGATCAATGCGTACCAGGCTGCCCGGTGAGCGCTCTTCGAACGCCGAGAAGGCGTTGTAGGCCTGGTCGGCCAGAATATTGCGATCGGCCAGGAACAGAATGCGCGGACGACGAGACGGCTCGGCCCCGGTCCGCCAGTCGGTCAGGTTCCAGCGGCTCTGGTAGAGCTTCCACGCCAGTTGAAAGGCGACAAATGTCTTTCCGGTTCCGGTGGCAAGGGTCAACAGGATGCGATCCTGGCCTGCGGCCACGGCCGACAGCACGCGGCCGATGGCGGTGTCCTGGTAGTAGCGCCCCTGCCAGCTTCCGCCGTGGTCTTCGAAGGGAATGGCGGCAAAGCGATCGCGCCAGGCATTGGCTTCGGCAAAAGTCTGGGTCCAGAGCTCGTCAGGGCTTGGATACGCGCTGACATCTCCCTCGAAACCCGAGGCCATGTCGATCCCGTAAATCGTCTGGCCGTTGGTGGCGTAGGTGAATCGCACCGACAGCTTTTCGGCATAGCGCTTGGCTTGGGCAACGCCCTCGGTGTGCGGCTTGTCCCAGGCCTTTGCCTCAATGACGGCCAGCTTGGTGTTGCGGTAGACGAGCACGTAGTCCGCAATCTCGGCCCGCGTGCGCTTGCCGCCGGTCTGCAGGCGGCCTTGCGTAATGCCATGCTCGCGTAGCACGCGGCTGCCATCAGCAACGCCCCAGCCTGCGGCCCGCAGGGCGGGGTCAATGTGCTCGGCGCGGGTCTCGGCTTCGTTCATACGACCTCGGAGAATTCCTTGTCTGCGGCTTTGGCCGTTAGCTGGCCGGAGAAAGCTTGGTGCAAGAGGGACCTCTTCAATTCGTCAAGAGCGACTAGCTTGCGCATCTCGACACCCCCCAAGCGCTCGGTCTGCACCAAGAGTTCGTCAAGATCATCAGCGATTAGTCTCTGGACATCGATGGGCGGGATAACGTGGAAGAACTCGCGCTGCTTAGTGATCGGCACCTGATTTCGTGTGGACTGCTTCATTACCTGCGCGTACTGCGATGTGAACGCAGGCGACAACATGAAGTGAGCCAGATACTCTGGATGAACATGCTGCGGTGCGCAGCGGTAGTAGGTGAGGGACGTGCCGAGAATGACGAAGTCTTCGTCGGTGCTGAGAATGGCTACCGGCCCAACCGTCGCGTTGTGAGCGAATAGCACATCACGGTCTTTAGCGAGACCCTTACGGATGGTGGCTGCGCGTTGCGGGGATAGGTACTTCGCTTCACCAAAGTCGACGGTCCCACCCCTGATGGCGCTTGCGGCGATGTACGGCACGCCGGCATCGACAAACTCTTCCTTGCGGGGGTAGTCGCTGCCGTGGTTTCCATCGAGGTGGCTGGTGATCCAGCCGCGCGCCAGAAGCTCTGAGAGTTGCACGCGCTCCCAAGCCTCGCCATGCTCAAACAGCACCTGCATTCGGCTGGCAAACAACTCCCGTGCATTCCGCAGTTTCTTCTCGGCATTGCCCTTTGCGATGGCTATACCCTCGAAGACCTCGTCGAGGATGGCAACGATGCGGCGCTGCTCGCAGAGAGATGGATAGCTAAAGGACAACGCGTAAAGCGCTTCCTTATCTAAGTGTGGAATTGCGGCACCAGTCTTTGCGCCGTTGAAAACATCGAAGGTCGAGTAGAGAAACGCTCGCAGATAGGCGTCATCAATCTCAGCCTTCTTGACGATCTTCCCCATGGTGGATGACAGAATTCCTCGGAAGCCGGTGAACACCTCCCCGGAGTTGGATCCATCACAGATGATGATCGTTTCGTCCTCAGAAACCATGACCGAGTTGCGATCACTGCAGGAAGCAAACTCGGGATTCTCGCTGCCTCGCATCACTCTCGCGACGAGGTAGGGCAAGTCACCTTCCAACGCCTCTTGGCGCAGTTTTGGTTTTCGCCCTTTTGCGATTTCACATACATCTCCGAGCGCTTGCGTACGCCATGCTGTTTTCATGCGAAGAGCCCTCGGATAGCAGCGAGCACCTCTGCGCTTTCTGCATCCAAAGCCGATATCTCATCAAAGATCTCTTGCGGCGTGCGCAGCACCACCTCATCCCCGCCATTCGGGTTCCTCACCGACAGGTCGAAGGTCGCGGAATCAATGTTTGCCGCATCCACGGACCAGCTTTTCCCCGAGTCCGCGAAGGTCTTCTGCAGCTCAATGAACTCTCCCAAGTCCTCATCATTGAGTGGGTTGGTCTTGCCCATGTTGCGCCCAGGATCTAGTTGATAGAACCAGACCTCGCGCGTTGGCGCACCCTTCTCAAAGAACAGAACTACGGTCTTTACGCCAGCACCCAAGAACGTGCCGCTGGGGCAGTCGAGCACCGTGTGCAGGTTGCAGCTCTCCAGCAAGAGCTTGCGGATTCTGGTACTGGCTTTGTCGGTGTTGCTTAGGAAGGTGTTCTTGATGACGATGGCCGCCCGGCCACCAGCCTTCAGCGTCTTGATGAAGTGCTGCATGAACAAGAAAGCAGTCTCGCCGGTCTTGATGGGGAAGTTCTGCTGGACCTCCTTGCGCTCCTTGCCGCCAAACGGTGGGTTGGCCAGCACGATGTCGTAGCGGTCCTTGTCCTGGATGTCGTTGAGGTTTTCGCCCAGCGTGTTGGTGTGCAGGATGTTGGGCGCCTCAATGCCGTGCAGGATCATGTTCATGATCGCGATCACGTAGGCCAGGCTCTTTTTCTCCTTGCCGTAGAAGGTCGCCGTCTGGAGCGTTTTTAGGTCCTGGGCCTTGGTGGCCTGCGGCCGCAGGTAGTCGAAGGCCTCGCACAGGAAGCCCGCCGATCCGCAGGCGCCGTCGTAAATGCGTTCACCAATCTTGGGGTCGAGCACCTTGATCATGGCGCGGATGAGCGGGCGCGGCGTGTAGTACTCGCCGCCATTGCGCCCGGCGTTGCCCATGTTCTTGATCTTGGCTTCGTACAGGTGCGAGAGCTCGTGTGTCTCGGTCTGCGAGCGGAAGCGCAGCTCGTCCATCAGGTCCAGCACATCGCGCAGGTTGTAGCCGCTTTGGATCTTGTTCTTGATCTCGCCGAACACCTCACCGATCTTGTACTCGATGGTGTTCGGTCCCGAGGCGCGCTGCTTGAAGCCGGCCAGGTAGGGGAACAGCTTTTGGTTCACGAAGTCCCGCAGGTCATCGCCCGCCAGTGCCTTGTTGTGATCAATCCGACCTTGCGCGTCCTTGGGTGCCGCCCACTGTGACCAGCGGAACTCGGGCGCCAGGATGAATTCGTAGGGGCGCCCTTCAAGGGCCGCTTCGTCCGCTTTGGCCAGTTCCAGCGCGTCGAGGTATTTCAGGAAGAGCAGCCACGACGACTGCTCGGTGTAGTCGAGCTCGCTGACGCAGCCGGCATCCTTGTGCAGGATGTCGTCGATATTCTTGAAAGTTTGTTCAAACAAGGTAAACGTCTCCTCGCTGGGGCCTAGGTCTTTCACCCGTTGCGATGTCAGGGGTTACGAAGAAACCAAGCGTAGGCGTCCAGACGCTGGGCTGTCAGGGGTCGGTGTCCGAGGCAGGGGGCAGGCCGAGGCCCTCTCTGGTCAGCGATGCATTGAGGGTGACACGGCTCACCCCGAAATGCTTCGCCACCTCGGCCTTGGTAATGGCGGTATCGGTCAGCATGGCCGCGGCCTTCCGGACGTCGGCCTTGCTCATGGCCGCCTTGCGGCCACCCCGCCGGCCACGTGCACGCGCTGCGGCCAGTCCGGCCAGCGTCCGCTCCCGGATCAGGCTGCGCTCGAACTCAGCCAGGGCGCCAAACACATGAAAGACCAGCCGGCCGCCGGCATTGGTCGTATCGATGGTCTCTGTGAGGGAGCGGAAGCCCACTCCCCGGGCGTCCAAATCGTGCATCAACTCCACCAGATCCTTCAGGGACCTCGCCAGGCGGTCCAGCTTCCACACGACGAGGGCGTCGCCCTTGCGTAGCATCCGGAGGCATGCCGTGAGCTCTGGCCGCTCCCGGAGGGCCCCAGACGCCTTGTCGGTGAACACCTGCTCGCAGCCGGTCGCCCGGAGGGCATCCAGCTGGAGTTCGGGGTTCTGGTCCTGCGTGCTGACTCGGGCGTAGCCAATGATCATCAGACGTACCTTTTCTGTACGTTGATTTATTTACGCCAATTCTTGCGGTTAAGCAACACTTTTGGCCGCCCGGAGAGGACGCCGCGCTGCCGTAAAGAAAACGGTCGTTAGATATACGGTCCTGCCAGAAGGTCGGCGCTCTACTGGTGCTGCAAGATCCGTCGGAAAGAGCGTGGCCCTGGACTTCCTCTTACGTGGGGTTAGGAACCGTCTCACTGCGACCCAATATGCGTGATGTATAGTTTTACGGTGCTTGGGGAGGGTGCTGTGACTGAAGGTAAGGGATTGCCCACCGCATTAAGGTCGGAGCCAATTGTCGATGTCGTCTGTGAAGTCAGGTTTGAAACCGATTCGACAGACGCGGTGAGCTTGCTGCCAGGCATCCTGGCCGAGTCATTTGGTGATTTTGATCGAATTGAGCGATCGCCCGTCTCCGACATTCCGTCAGAGTTCCATCTAAGGGACGAGTTCCGATTCCAGCCGCACGTTAAGCTCGCGAAGGCGAATCGCTGGATCTCAATTGGTCCCGGAATGATTTCCGCATCAACGCTTCCTCCTTACGGCGGGTGGCAAGATTTCAGTGCGTACGCTTTTGCTGTCATCTCGGTCCTGAAAGGGCGCAAGTTTGCCAAGAGCTTTTCGCGCATTTCTTTGCGATATACCGACGTAATCGCTCATGACCATCCACCACATATTGGCTGGCTCAACGCCGACTTGAGAATTGGCAATCAGCGGAGCTTCGACAGCTTCCAGGTCCGGACTCAGCGGGAGGATGCTGGAGTAACTATCATCAACCAAATCGCAGGGCCGGCAAAAACGATCGATGGTCGTACCGGCCTGATCGTTGACGTAGATACCATCGGGTCAGCCCCCGACGATTTTTGGGATAAATTTGACGAAGCGTTCAACTCGTTACACGCGGTGAATAAGCGAGCGTTCTTTGATTTGCTAACCAGCGAAACGCTAGGCCGTCTCGGGCCGGAGTACTGAGTATGGAAACTACACTTGAGCGATTCGAACGCACATCGGATTTCGCGCGCACCAATCCAACACCAACGCCGAAACTCGCGGCTGCGATGTTTGCGTGCGCGTTAACCAGCACGCTGAGTATTGGGTCGATTGACTCTGGCGGAAAGACACATGTGCTCATGAAGAGCTGGCGCCTAGACGCCGCAGCACGCACTGGCGATGGCGCGCCATGGTCTTGGGTTGTTATAGAGCAGCTTCCGTTTGTACCGAAAACTGCCCTGGCGAAGAAATTGTTTGCATTGCGGCAGCAGATTAAGAAAAGCGGTGCCATCATTCCTGCACAGCAGATCCTCAGCGAGCTCGCTGCTTCGCGCGCAGACTAGAGTGCCCCGCTTATGAGGGTCTACATTGACTCGTGCGTCCTAATGCTCGCTGCAGCTGCGGCTGAGGAAGACGTCTCTCAGAAAGCTATGGAAGAACTCAACCGCGATGATGTTGAGTATCTGTTTAGCTCAATTGTTGAGCTGGAAGTCATACCGCAGCCCACAATAAACAAGCGAAAGGAAGAGCTGGAGTTCTACCGAGCTTTCTTCGATGCGGCCGAGCGACTTTCCTGCGGCCAGGCAGAGCAAAGGGATGCGCTTGACCTGCGATGCAGCGTGCCCGGCCTCAGCCTCCCAGACGCTCTCCATGTGACCACCGCCGCAGCCGGGCGCGCCGACGAGCTAGTTACCGCAGAAAAACCGGAGAAGCCGCTTCCAAGGGTGGCCGAGAGTGGGTTGGCCATGAGCATCAGGACTATTCGAATCTCGTAGGCATTTGCGCGGCAGTCGGGGCCTTAGGCCACAGCTGCTGGCCCATACATCAGGTCTCAACACCGCGCGCGGCATCTTCGGAGGACAAAGAAGATGGAACAGAAAGCCTGTTCGATCTGCGGCAGGAGCTTTCCTGCAGCAGAGTTCAACTACGGGAACAGGGAAGACCGCTCCTACTGCCGTGCCTGCGACAAATCCGAGAAGGCCGCGTACTCTGCTGGCGGCAAAGAGGCTGCTCGACAGTTCCGTGAGGAGCAGCGCGAAAAGTGGCGACGATAAGCATCAACCAGTCAGCCAACGTGTCCGTGTAGGACGCTTGAGCTGCGCAAGAATCGTGTGCTTATACTGAAGCCGTCGAGTCAAGACGCTTAAGACATATCTTCGAACATCCCCAGCTGATCCCTCCCCCAGAGATCACATCGGAAGCCGACGGCCCGGGCAAACCCCGGGCCGTTGTTCATAACGGGGTCAGATCAACTTCCTGCAGGAAGTTGATCTGACCCCGTTATTTTTCACTAGCCGATGGTTAGTGAAAAAAGTAAACCTGACCCCGTTATTGTTTTAGCATCGGCGCAGTGCCGGGTCGGGGGGCAATGATGCTCAAGCTGTTGCGCGTGGGGCTGTATTCGCTCGTGGGGCTGCTGGCCCTGGGCGTGCTGGGCGTGCAGTTGCTGCGCGCGACCGCCCTGGACGACGACGACAAGGCGCTGCTCGCGCTCGCGCGCCAGGCACCGGCGCCCGCCGAAGGACGCAGCGGGTTCGCGGCGCTGTCGCTGTCGGACTACGACATTCCGGCGGACCGCCTCGAGGCCGAGATGGCCGCCGAAGTGCAGGCCTATACCTCGTGGCTGGCCGGGCAGGGCGAGGCCGCCCGTGCCGCATCGCGCACCGTTGCCGACGGAAGCGACGCCATCGGGTCGGGCCAGTGGACCACGAAACTGGCGTCCCGCTATCCGGCCAGGAAGCCCATCGGCTACGACAGCCCGCTGTGCGGTCTCAGCGCCACCGATTGCCTGGCGCGCGTGCGCGGCGACACCGGCGAGATGCGCGCGTTCCTGGCCGGCGAGTCCGCGCGCCTGTCCGTGGTGGACCAGGCGCTCGCGGCCAACCACTTGCACAGCCCCTACCCGCCGTCGCACCAGGCGCCGTTCCTGCCCTTCGCCACGCTGCGCCTGTCGCTGACGCAGGCGGCCATGGACGCGGCGGATGGCCGCGTCCCGCAGGCGCTGTCGCGCACCTGCCGCACGCTTTCCGCCGCGCGCCGCTTCACTCCCGGCGCGCGCGACCTGGTCAACAAGATGGTGTTCCCCGGGCTGGCCGAAGGTGCCGCCGCGCTGCTGCTCGACATCCGGCGCGAACACCCCGCCGAGCCGCTGCCCGACGACTGCCGCGATGCCCTGCGGCCCGTGCAGGCCGACGACTACCTGATCTGCGAAGCCATGCGCGGCGAGTTCCGCATGGGCGCCGCGCTCTCGGCCAGCCAGGACCGGGCGCTGGCGGGAGGCTGGTCGCCGCAGGACCTGTTCGCGCGCCACGTAATGGTGGACGGCGAACTGCAGGACGCCTGGATGGCCAACACGTTCGCAACGCCCTGCACCGACGCCTACCGCCGTGAAGTGCTGGCCGGCCGCGTGCCGGCGCCGCCTTCGCCGCCGGTGTCGCGCAACCAGGTGCACTGCTACGCCGCCGCCATCAGCTGCCTGCTGGCGGAAATCGCCCTGCCGACCTACGGCGGCTATCAGGGCCGCCTGCTCGACCACGCCGCCAAGCTGCGCGCGCTGCTGGCCGCGCAGTCCGCGCTGGAAAGCGACGCTGACGCGGCCAAGCTGGAAGCGGCCGCCGCCTCGCCCGGCTACGCGGTGATCGTGGACCCGGGCGCACGCACCATCACCGTGCCGCTGCGCTTCCCGTCCGCCAAGCCGGATCCGGCGTACGTGGTGCGGTTCTGAACGCACCGAACGCGCCGCGGGGCAAACCGGGCTGGCGCCAGTGGGCCTTCGCCATTGCCACGGTGCTGGTGCCGCTGACGCTGACTCTGGCTACGCCGCCGCTGCTGCGCGCGCTGGCGATGGGCGAAGCCGGCCGTGAGGCGCTGGCGCTGATGGACGTGCCGCCGGCGCCGCTGCCCGGCGACAACGCCTTCCTCTGGTTGGCCACCGAAAGCCACGAAGTGCCCGAGGCCGAGCTGCAGGCGGCCATCAACGAGGACAACGAAGCCTACAAGAAGTACCTGGACGATTACGCGGCCAATCTGACGAAGCGGGGAACCCTGCCGCGTCCTTACCAGCCGCTTGAGCGCAGCCGATTCCCGTCGCGCCGCCCGCTGGTGCTGGGCGACGAAGCCTGCCAGCTTGGCCAGGGCGGCAGCCGCTGCCTCGACGTGGTGAGCGCCAACCCGGCGGCCACCCGCTACCTGGTCAATGCCGAATCCGGCCGACTGGAGACCGCGCGCCGCGCGCTGGCGTCCGGGCACGTGGCCGACACGTATGCCGACTTCGCGCCGTACCAGACGTGGGATCCGATCGCGCTCGAACTCACCGCGGCTGCGCTGGAGGCCGTAGAAGGGCGCGTGCCGCCCGCCCTGCAGCGCGCCTGCGGACTGCTGGCCTGGGCCCGCAGGCTGTCCACGAACAGCACCCCATTCCAACAGCGCATCCAGGCATGGTCCGTGCGCGAGGCGGCCAGCAGCCTGCTGCTGGACCTGCGGCGACGCCATCCGGAAGTACCGCTCACGCCCGAGTGCCGCGACGCCCTGGCGCCCGCGGTGCCGATGGAGTTCGATGTGTGCGAGTCCGCCCGCGCCGAGTTCCGCGGCCAGCTGCGCCTTCAGACCCTGAGGTGGCAGGAAAGCAACCTGCTCAAACGCTGGTTGCGGCGCATCGTGGGCTACTACTTTTCCGACGAAAGGCTGGGCAAAGCCTGGCTTGCGCAGCGTCACGCGCCGTTCTGCCGCGACAGCGCACGCGAGGCGCTGGCCGCCGGGTCCCGGGTTCCTCCTCGGTCGGACTTCGTGCCCGCGCCGCTGGCCTGCATCGCCGCCATCCGGCAGTGCGGGCTGATGAGAAGGCGCTACGCCTATCGGTCGGCGCTGACCGACAGCTGGAGCCAGATCACCAATGCCTACGCCACCCAGCAGCTGCTGGACGCCGCGCACGCGCGCCTGGACCGGAACGGCAACGCCCCGGCGCCGATCATCCCCGGCTACGAAGTGCGCGAGGATGCCGCCGCGCAAACATGGACCATTGACCTGCGCTACGGAACCGATGGCACCGGCGAGCGCACGCTGCGGCTTTCGACGGCAGCCAGGTAGCCGCCAACGTGCTTGTGCAATGCTTTACCAGGGGCTTCCCTCCATGATGCGGACCTTGATGCTCGCAACGTCCATGACCTGCGCCGTTCGCCGCGCCACGCAAGGGTTCGCCCACCGCGCCATGGTGCTGTTGGTGCTGCTGCTGGCCTCGGCTTCGGCCGGCGCGGACTCCTGGGCGCCGCCACAGACACAGGTGACGCCGTCGGCCAACGGCCAGTTCCGCGTGACCGTCGTGCCGCGCCCCCTGGACGGACCGCTGGCGTACTTCGAAGACAAGGTGGACGGCACCGAACCCGCAGGCCAACGCAAGGGTGAAGCGCAGGTGTCGCCGATCGCGCTCGTCGAGAAGCTGGACGCGACGGGGGCTTGGCGCCGCGTCTGGCAGATGCCGCTGGTGAATGACGTCGCGCCGCCCTCCGTACTGATCGCCGATGACGGCTCGTTCCTCGTGACGTTCGACAACTGGCACTCGGTCGGCTTCGGCGATGACGTGGTGGTGGTCTACGACCGGCAGGGCACGCTGGTACGCCAGCTGTCGCTGGAGCAGATCCTGCCGGCGGTCTACGTACCGCACATTCCGCGTACCGTCAGTTCGCGCTGGTGGGGCGGCAAGCACGCGCTGGTGGAAAAGGACCAGTTCGTCGAGCTGCAGGTGGCGCGGCCCGGCACCGATATCGAAAGTGACGCCCGCTATCTGTCGCTGCGTATCCGGCTGGCCGATGGCGAAGTCATGCCCGTCGGCGGCAGCGAATGGGACCACGCGATGGCGGAAGCGAACCGGCTGGAATCCAAGCGCCTGGCGGCGTGGGAGGCGCTGCGCAACTTGCGCGCCAGCCCGCTGTCTGCGCCCATGTCCAGCGACACGCAGGCATGGCGTGACTACATGTTCGAACTGCGCGAGCGGATCGAGGGCGAAGACGAGCAGATGGTCGGGATGGTGCTGGCGGCGCCCGGGGAAAATCCCGGTTACCACGACGCCGACGACATCGCGAGCTGGGTGGAAGAGTTCAGCGGTGACGGTGCGTTTTCCGGCACCGCACTCATCGTTGCGTCGCCGTCCTCCGACAAACTCGCGGCGCTGCTGCTTCAGCCGCTGCGTGCCAAGGCGGCGGGTTCCATGAAGAAAGCGCATCTGGTGTTCGTCGGAACGGCGGCGGAGGGCGTGCAGGTGATTCAGGCCGCCCGGCGGTCGGGTGCGAGAGTCACCGTGGTGGACCGGACGTCGCCCTACCCACCGGGCCGGCCGCTGCCGGAATCGCCGCACCCGCTCTGGATGCCTTGGCCCGGCTGAGTGCGCACTATGATGTTGCGATGAGCGCCCCCGCCGCCCCGCCCGCCGACAGCCTCGCCACGCCCATCGCCTGGGCCGATGCGGCAGGCCGGCTGCTGGGCTGCAACCCCGCCTTCGCCAGCTGGCTGGGCGTGAGCGTGCGGCGGCTGGTCGGGCTGGCCTTGGCCGAACTCGACGGCGAAGGCAGCCGCCTGGCCGAACTGCTGCCGCGCCTGCCCGACACCGGCGAAGCGGTGCGCGTGCGCCGCGCGCGCCTGGCCTTCCCCGGCGGCACCGAGCGCTTCGCCGAACTGTGGCTGGCGCGCACCGACGACGGCGGCGTGCGCATCGAAGTACACCCCGCCGACGAGTTCCCCGGCGAAGACCCGGCCACGCTGCTTCCGGCCGCGCTGTCCGCCGCGCTCAAGGGCCTGGCGCACGAGATCCGCAATCCGCTGGCCGGCATGAAGGGCGCCGCCCAGCTGCTGGGCCGCCGCGTGGACACCGACGACGCGCGCGAACTGGTGGGCCTGATTGATGCCGAAGTGGACCGCCTGGCCGCCCTGGTCGAGCGCCTGCTCAACCCCGCGCCGCCGCACGCCTTCCACCCCACCAACATCCACGCCGTGCTCGAGCGCGTGCGCCGGCTGGCCGAAGTGGAGGCGGGCTGGGCCATCAGGATCGTGCGCGACTTCGACCCGTCCCTGCCCGAGTTCCCCGGCGACGCCGACCGCCTGGTGCAGGCGCTCTGGAACCTGGTGCGCAACGCGCTGGAATCGGGCGCCTCGCAGGTGCAGCTGCGCACGCGCGCCGAACACCACCTGCTGATCGGCGACGCCGCGCACAAACTCGTGGTGCGCGTCGAAATCGCCGACGACGGCCGCGGCGTGCCCGACGACCTGGCCGAACGCATCTTCCTGCCGCTGGTGAGCGGGCGCGCCGAGGGCAGCGGCCTGGGGCTGCCGCTGGCGCAGCAGGTGGCGCGCGAACACCGCGGCTCGCTGAGCTACCGATCGCGGCCGGGGCATACGGTGTTCACCCTGCTGATTCCTGTGCCTGACGACGAGCCGCAGTAGCGGGGCAAGAACGGGGTCAGATCAACTTCCCGGGAGACAGGTCCTGGCGCTTCGGTGCGTCGCTCTCCCGGGAAGTTGATCTGACCCCGTTCTTGCCCCGTTACTGCCCCGGGAAGTTGATCTGACCCCGTTACCGTTGCGCGCCTCGGGGTAGCTGTGCATACTGTGCATACTCCGGCAGCACAGTGGCGCCCGTGAACCCCGAACTCTTCCTGTCCGCCAGCGATCCGCGGCCGATGTACCAGCAGATCGTCGACCAGGTCACCGCCAAGGTGATGGGCGGCGACTGGACGGCCGGGCAGTCGCTGCCGTCCATCCGCGAGCTGGCCGCGGCCAGCCGGGTCAGCGTGATCACCGTGCGCCGCGCCTACGAAGAGCTCGAGCGCGCCGGCGTCATCGCCACCCGCCAGGGCAAAGGCTCGGTGGTGGCCGAGCGCGGCGACCTGCCCACCGCGCTCATGCACGAAGAGCTGCACCGCCAGCTCGCCGCCCTGCTGGCCTGCGCCGCCCGCCTCGGCCTGCCCCGCAGCGACCTGCACCGGCTGCTGGACCAGGCGGCCGACCCCAACCCAACCGACGCGGCCGGCCACACCGGCCCCGCCACCCCGCAAGGAAACACGCCATGAGCCTCGCCTTTTCCCTGTCCGGCATCGCCAAGCGCTACCCGCACTTCGCCCTGCAGGACATCACGCTGGATCTGCCCGAAGGCCAGGTGATGGGCCTGGTGGGCGTGAACGGCGCCGGCAAGACCACCCTGCTGCGCCTGCTCACCGGCCTGGCCTCGGCCGACGCCGGCGAAGTGACCGTGCTGGGCCACCGCCTGCCTGCGGCCCAGGTGGCCGCCAAGCGCGACATCGGCTTCGCTTCGGAAGACATGCGCCTGTACCGCGGCCAGACCCTGCACTGGCACATGGACCTGATCCGCCGCATCTACCCCGGCTGGGACGAAGGCTACGCGGCCGACCTGACCAAGCGCTTCGAACTGCGCGCCGAACAGCCCGTGGGCGGCTACTCGCACGGCCAGCGCGTGAAGGCCCTGCTGCTGCTGTGCCTGGCCCGCCGCCCGCGCCTGCTGCTGCTGGACGAACCCACCACCGGCCTGGACCCGGTGGCCCGCATCGAAGTGCTCGAAGCCCTGGCCGACGTGCTGCGCGACGAGCGCCGCAGCGTGCTGTTCTCGTCGCACAACACCCACGACGTCGAACAGCTGGCCGACAACATCACCTTCCTGCACCAGGGCCGCCTGGTGGCGTCCGACGACAAGCACAGCTTCGTCGACCGCTGGCGCCGCATCGTCTGCCAGGGCGCACTGCCCGCAGGCCTGGACGCGTGGCCGGAAATCGCCATGGCCCGCGCCAACGGCAGCCTGGTGGAAATCAAGGCACGCATCTGGGACGACGGCCTGCCCGCGCGCCTGGCTGCCCAAGGCCTGCAGGTACAGCGCGCCGACCCGATGGCGCTGGAAGACATCTTCGTAACCGCCGTCCGCTCCGGAGCCGTGGCATGACCCTCAACACTCCCGTAATCCGCCTGCTGGTGGCCAAGGACTGGCAGCTGTTCCAGAAGCAGCTGGCCATCTACGTGCTGGCCGGCATCGTCGCGCTGTGCTTCCTGGGGCTGGCCAAGCCCTGGGCCTTCTACATCGGCTCGCTGACGCTGCTGATCGTGATGATTTCCTCGGCGTGCTTCTCCATCTCCACCTCGCTGGTGGTGGAGCGCAAGGACCAGACCCTGGCCTTCGCGATGAGCCTGCCGGTGTCGCCGCTGGACTTCACCGTGTCCAAGCTGGTGGGCAACACGCTGACCTTCGGCGTGCCCTTCGTGCTGCTGCTGGGCGGTACGCTGGCGGTGGTGCTGCTGACGCCGCTGCCCGACGGGCTGTTCGTGTACTCGCTGCTGATCTTCGCCTACATCCTGTTTGCGTACGCCATCTCGCTGGCGGTGGCCATGTCGGTGGAGTCCGAAGGCTGGGCCACGTTCGCCATGATCGGTTCGATGGTGCTGATCAATCCCTACATCATGGGCCTGTCGCAGGTGCCGGAAATCAGCAGGCGCATCGGCGTGGACGCGCTGGTGTGGACGCCCACCGCAGTGGCCATCCTGGCCACGCTGTCGGCGCTGGCGGTGCTGGTGATCGCCGTCACCGCCTGGGTGCACGGCCGCAAGCCGGCGTTCTACTGAGGCCATCGTTGTGAACGCAACGCAGGAGCGGCTGCACTACATGGACCACCTGCGCGCGCTGGCCATGCTGGCCGGCGTGTTCTTCCACGCGGCGCTGGCGTTCAGCCCGCTGATGCAGGGCTTCTTCCCCACGGCCGACCGCCAGGACAGCGCGTGGGTGGACGTGGTGGCGTGGGGACTGCATCTGTTCCGCATGCCGCTGTTCTTCGTGGTGGCGGGGTTCTTCGCCGCGTGGGTGATCGAGCGGCGCGGCGGCGCGGCGTTCGCGCGGCAGCGGGTGCGGCGCATCGCGCTGCCGTTCCTGGTGGCGTGGCCGCTGGTGTGGCTGTCGCTGTCGGCGGCGGTGGTGTGGGCCGTCGAGAACGTCCGGCACCCCTCCGCGTTCCTGGCAATGGTGGACGCATGGATGCGGATGGACGACCCGCCGCAGGCGCCGCTGGGCACGTCCCACCTGTGGTTCCTGTACTACCTGCTGCTGCTGGCCGTGCTGCAGTGGGTGGCGCGCACGCTGGACCTGGGCCGCGCGCTGCGCGGCGTGCTGGCGCGCCATCCGGCGTGGCTGCTGCTGGGGCTGCCGGTGCTGCTGGTGCCGGCGCTGGCGTCGGTGAGCGCGCCGCACCCGGCGCCCGAAGGCCTGCTGCCGCAGTTCTGGGCGCTGCTGTTCTACGGCGCGTTCTATGCGCTGGGCACGCAGCTGCACGCTGCACCGGGCTGGCTC